>ERZ1034897.223-NODE-223-length-31833-cov-5.566052_pt1 | contig 31833 bp, 16 predicted proteins | sample MGYA00520629_ERZ1034897 | MGnify/ENA primary metagenome ERZ1034897 (study PRJEB33766, sample SAMN09781789) | gut metagenome | biome: gut microbiome | host: Homo sapiens | place: Madagascar | study: EMG produced TPA metagenomics assembly of the PRJNA485056 data set...
GTATGTCTGTGGAATGGTTATGTTGCCGATAACAGTAATATTCATGCTTTTAGTAATTGGAAAAAATGAAGATTGTGTTGGGAGTATAGGAGGAATTATCTGTGGTGTTCAACTTATTCCTTTAATTGGGTCTATTCTCCCAACAGAAATAGCATTAAAAAAGAATTTTGATAAGAATGGAACAAGACGATAAAGTTTGCAGAATCAAGAAAATCGGAACTGATAAAGGAGAATAATCATATGCAAGATATAAAAAATGAAGAATATGTTACATGCCCTCGCTGCGAGAAAGAAGTCTATAAGGATGCAATAACTTGTCCGTTTTGTAACTTTGGTATTATGGCATGGCTTGAAGGAGAGATTAATGAGAATGGAGAGCCCATGAAAAAGAGTTCTAAGCAAAAAGTTTATTGACCAAGAAATTAGGAGGATTCATTATGAGTGAGAAAACAGAGATTACTTTCATGCAAACAAGACTAATCCGGCTTGCTTCAGAAGAATGGCATTTACCTGTTGAACAGATTATCCACTTGTTTAAAGAAGCTGATGTTCTTGGATATATAGAAAAATGCTATGGGATTTTTCATTGTGAGGGTGATGAAGCTGTGCTTGAAGACATTACAGAATTTCTGGAAGGAAAGGGGATAAAGATTAGTGCTTGAGTTAAAAGATGGATTTGTTCTCTATCATGGAAGTTATTGTGAAGTAAAAGAGCCAGATCTTGCCAAATGTGCAAAGAGAAAAGATTTTGGGCAGGGATTTTATTTAACCACATCCAAGGAGCAGGCAGAAAGTTTTCTGAGAACCTCAATAGCCAAAGCAATCGCAACCGGAACAATTGAAGAAGGACAGAAGTTTGGATATATTTCAACTTTTGAATTCAACCTTTCAGGAAATCTTGAAACGCATATTTTTGAAAAGGCAGATGTAGACTGGTTACATTGCATTGCAGCTCATCGAAAGAAAAAAATGTTTATCGAAGTGGAACGTGAAATGGCAAGGTATGATATCATTGCAGGAAAGATTGCGGATGATGCAACAAACGCTACCCTTACTGCTTATCTCGCCGGGGCTTTCGGGACAGCAGGCGATAAGGAGGCAGACGATTTCTGCATCAGACAGTTGTTGCCCAATAAACTAAAAGATCAATATTGTTTTAAAACAGAAGCAGCTATTGAGTGTCTGAAATTTGTGAAAGGTGAGAAGATATGGCTGAAGTAACAATTCCAAAGGAAAAAATGAATTATACAATAGACCTTCTTATCACTATGGTGACAGATGAGATTGCAGAAGAAACGGGCAAGGACAGAAAAGAGATATTGACAGATTTTCTTTGTTCAAAGACAGGAAAAGCACTGTATGATGAGAAAACAAAGCTGTGGTGCAATGGTCCGGCATATATAGCTGAATTGTATAGGGAAGAGTTAAAGAAATCCGGATATCAGATTTGAGATGAATGTATATTCGGATTGTGTTGAAAACTTCCGCTATTATATCGTTGTGACAACTAAATATTTCAAAAGTTACTGAGGTCAGCATTTCCTAATTATGGAACAATGACTTCAGTTTTTTTATACCAAGGAATCGGCACTTATGAATGAACCGGTTCTTTTTATTTACAGAAAAGAAGGAGGACGACAGAGTGAGCAGAGTAAAAAATCCGAAATACGAATCCATGTCACTGGTGTTGATTTATACTTAAAACTGGGTCAGTTTTAAGTATAAATCAACAAACGGCCTCTTATCTCAAAACTGCTGAGAAACCCGGTCTATGTCCAGAACGATATGGATATCTACGGATACTTCAAAGCCCAGGGAATAAAAATCAAAAACCCACTGGAAATGTTCACGGGGGACAATAGCTGCTATCTCTACCAGGGCCGGGAAGGTGAAGAACAAATCCTTGTAATTGCTCCCCATCAGGGGCGCATCCCCTCCAGCCTTCGGCTGACCATCTAGCGCAAGCTGTCACAAAACACCTCATTCCAGAATGGCCGCAAATGTCACAATACCTAGCTGGCCGGGGAAATCAAGTGCGGACGCTGCGGCCATGCTCTAGAGCGTGTCTGAAAAATAAATATTGCACAAAACATATGTTTTATATCCCCTTTTCATGATAAAATAAAGAAAAAGGGGTGTTTACTATGTTGAGACGATATGAGCTAACTGATGAAGAATGGCTTCGCATTGAACATTTATTACCTCCTGAAAATACTGGAAAACAAGGACGTCCGAGAAAGGATAATCGTACCATTATGAACGGAATTGTATGGCTTGCTCGTAGTGGAGCACCTTGGAGAGATCTTCCTGAACGTTATGGCTCATGGAAAACTGTCTATAGCCGATTCCGCAAATGGATCGATGATGGTATCCTTGATAATATTTTCCGTATTTTAAGTCTTGAAGCAGAATTGGAAGAATTATCCATTGATGCTTCTATTATTCAAGCGCATCAGCATAGTGCCGGTGCAAAAAAGGGGGCCTCCAAATGAAATCGGGCATAGCCGTGGAGGAGCCAGCACCAAAATCCATGCTGCAGTAGATGCCTATGGATATCCAGTTTATTTAATGATCAGCGAGGGACAGCGTAATGACATTAATTATGCAATCCCTTTGCTCGATCAAATTAAAATAAACGGAAGTAATGTGTTAGCTGACCGAGGTTATGACAGTAATAAATTACTTGATTATGTGTATGCTCGCGGTGGAGAACCAACCATTCCATCCCGAAAGGGAGCTAAATTTGAACGTCATTGTGATTGGTGGTTATATAAGGAACGCCATTTAGTAGAAAAGTATTTTCTTAAATTAAAGGCATTCCGACGAATCGCTACACGTTATGACAAATTAGCTGCAACCTACTTGGGATTTATTTGTATCGCCTCAATATTAATTTGGTTAAAATAAACAATTTAAAATGTTTTTCAGACACACTCTAGCCTGGATAAAATCTGATGCGTTGAAAAATGGCCGCCTGCTTCTTCAGGCAAAAGAAGAACTTTCTCACCAACCTGTCCCAGCGACATAAATACGGAAATATGAGCGTCCAGTCCAGAATGAGGTTTAAATGTAACAGCTTCTGCATTCATGTATTTGCACCAGACATCATACAATTCATTTAAATTTCCTCTTCCAGCAAAGATAACCTTACTGTTCTCATCCCTCACTTCTTCTGAAATATACATTCCTTCTAAGAAATCCAGATTCGCATCCGAATAAAAAGGAATATTTTCTGTCGGGTTAAGAATCAGAGACACTTCATGAATCTTTCTTAAATTCTCTATTGATTGCCTGTTCCTTTCCTTGCTCATAAGTTCACCTCAAACGACCTGAATAAATTACTGTACTGAGTTCCATTTTTACTTTATGATTTACAGAGAAATCTGCAAAAACCGCTGCCAACTCTTTCACAAAAACCGGAAAAGATGGATCTCCTCTCTGTATAGCATATGAAGCAGAAAGAGTTCGATTAACAAAAGTATCACAATCAAGGTATTCCGTATTGTCATTCGGAAAATAACGATATTGATAGGAATCTTCTGTAAAGCAATCCCGAAAAGAATCATATTCAAACTCCATTGCATGGAAGTTACGCCTATACAGCGGACAATGCTTTAAAAGCACTTCTTCATTTTTCTGAAACAGATCAGACGAATGATTTTTCATATTATAAATAATGATAAGGCGTCCATCTGGCTTCAAAATTCTTTTTAATTCTCGCAGTGTTTCCATATTGTGAAATAGATGGAAGGCCTGCGCCACCGTTATGTAATCCAGAATGTTATTGTCAATTTCTGTGCGTTCTGCGCAGTGATATATATAATGAATATTTATATAGTTACACAGACGTTTCTGGCATTCCTTCATCATGAAATCATTTGGTTCCACCGCATATAACAAATCGAAATATCCAGCAAGAATTTTTGTTAATTGACCAGTACCACATCCGATGTCTGCGCCAAGTGCTGTCGGAGAGTATCCTAAATCCTCCTGTAAGTATTTCAAAACATGTGGAGAATAACCCGGACGATTAGCCGCATACAATGCAGCCTTATTGTCAAACAAATTGTAAAGCTTGTCCATAAAATCACCCTTTCATTAGACTGCAAACCGTAGATAATTGCTTATTATCCTTTATTTAATGAATATGTGATAATTGGGTATTATCATTTGTTGAACTAGAATAATAAGATTTGTGCATACAATTTAGATTAAGATTAGCAAATAGTCTTGACAGTTTTTTATGCATATCGGTGGAAAAATATAAATGCAAGAAAGAAATTTTTAAGGATTAATCAAGATATTTGAAAGTATATTTTGATATTCTATAATTATAAGATTTTTAGGTGCGCTTTAGTAAGAAAGGGGTTAGGTAATAAACGAAATATTTGACATTTGTAGTTCCCTAATTCTCAGGATTATATGGAGAGATGTATTAATTCATTATTGTCGGGAGGAACTGATGTCGAGGTGATAATTATTGATGATGGTTCTGTAGATAATACAGGAAAGATAGCAGATTATTATGGGAAAAGTTTTCCGTAAATTGTAAAAGTATTACATAAAAGGAATGCAGGACATGGTTCAGGCGTTAATAAAGGATGGGAACTTGCCACAGGGAAATATTTTAAAGTAGTTGATTCGGATGACTGGCTTGATAAAAATGCATATTTGATATTATTAGACAGAATAAAATTTCTATTGACTTATATTGTTTACTGTGGTTTTTATCTATCTGGAAATAATAAATTATTTTTATAAATTTCAAGGATGATAGTTAAATAGAATTTTATTACTTAAGGAGAGCTTTAAAATGATTAAAATTATAATGTTTCCATATGCAGGAAGTATAGGATATGCATATCAAAAAATGATTTCATATTTTGATAAAAACAAGTATATGATTTATATGATTGATTTAAATGGTCGTGGCGAGCGTGCTGATTATGATTCTTATGTTACATGGAATCAACTTATTGAAGATATTTCTAACCAGGTGAATGAAATTATTAATGTTGATAATAATGACTATATTTTGTTTGGGCATAGTATGGGAGCGAAAATTGCTTATGATGTATACTTAAAAGTTAAGGAAAAAGGATGTAAATCACCGTTGTATATTGTGTTTTCAGGCTGCAAGACCCATGATGGGATAAATGAGTATGGTGAATTACTTAAAATACCCCAGAAAAATTTTGAACAAGAATATATTAGTTTGGGCGGTATACCTGAAGAAGTATTACAGGATAACGATTTTAGAGATTATGTTTTTGAAGTAATAAAAGAAGATTTGCAGTTATTGATTCAATATAAACCAAAATCAAAGAAAATAAAAGATCAGGTTATTATTTTAAATGGTATCAATGACGATAGTAGCAGTATTTCCGATTGGAAACATCTGTGCAATAAAATAATTTATAAAATGTATCCAGGTAATCATTTTTTTATTTTTCAGTACCCAGAAAAAGTAGTCAGTGATATATGCGATATAATTGGAGGTTAGTGCTAAATATTTAACTTGTTGCAAAAATAAATGCTTATAAATAGTGAAAGTACTTGAAACATATCAAGTACTTTCTTTTTATATGAAGATTAAAGATTGAAAATTACAAGATAACTTTTATTTATCACTGGATACGGGAAAAGAAATTAAAAAAGAATATAATAACATAGATTATGGGATTACTAACTTTAAACTGAGTAATAGGAGGAGCATGAAATGATTTATTTATATGAAAATATAAATAATATTCCGTTGCTTGGCAGTCTGGATATGCCTGAAGATAGAGTATTAAAAATTAATAGTTATAAAGACGAAAAAGATAAAAAAATGTGTTATGCAGCATTTGAACTGCTAAGGTATGCATTGAAAAGAGAGTATGGTATTCATATTAATAAAAAGACGGAACTGGGATACACAATAAGAGGTAAACCATATTTGTTGGATTATCCTTATATATTTTTCAATATAAGCCATTGTTATCCTATAGCAGCGTGTTTTGTGTCTGATAAGGAGGTTGGTGTAGATGTGCAGACAATAGTTTCAGAAGATGATTTAGAAATTATTGGATTAATTGGAAGCTTGAATGAAAACCAAGGTCTAAAGAATGCAGATAGTCCTTGCCAGTATTTTACACGTTTATGGACACTAAAAGAAAGTTATTTAAAAATGCTAGGTAGGGGGCTTGATGATGAATTGGATAGGTATGATTTTGGCGAATTCAATGGTCATAGATTTTCAACATTAGGATGCGATTTTTTTTCAAGATGCATGGGAAAATATTATGTATCTGTTTGCAAAAAGGAGTTATGCTCAAACGATACAGAAATCATAAAAGTAAAAATAAAAGATTTATAAGATTTATACAAAAGGAGATAAGATGAGCGAAAAATATTATATGAGTTCAATCCAGAAAAGATTGTATGTAGTAAGCAGTATGAAAGTGGATGATGTATCTTATAATACACCTAGAATTTTTGGGATTGACGGACAAATTAATATTGATAAATTACAGAAAGCTTTTGAAAAACTAGGAATGCGATATGAATTATTACGGACCACTTTTGAAAATGATGGTGAAAATTTTTATCAAGTGGTACATGAAGAAATAATTTGCCGTGTCGAAGAGTATAAATCTGATCAGAATGTTGCGAATATTGTGAGTGATTTTGTCAGACCATTTGATTTAAATAAGGCGCCTTTGATGAGAATAGGAGTGGTTCATACATTAGATATGGATTATTTATTGCTGGATTTTCATCATATTATTTGTGATGCCGCTTCAGTAGTGATTTATTTGAATGATTTGATTAAGCTCTATACTGGAGAAGAGATGACGCCAGTGGGATTGCAGTATAAAGATTACGCAGCGTGGCAGTTAGCAAAAGATATGGAAGAAGCAGAAACATTTTGGCAAGAAGAGTTTAATAGTATGCCGGAAAGAGTTGAACTTCATACAGATTATCTTAGACCTATTGAAAGAAGTTCTAATGGAAAAACTTATTATGATTTTTCCAATGAAATGTTTACCGCTGGATTAAAAGTGCTTAGTGAAAAATATGAATTAAGCGAATTTTCTATATTTTTAGCAGGTTTTATGTCTTTTCTGGCTAAGTGTGTATCTCAAGATCAAATAACAATAGGGATACCAGTGGCCAACAGAATGATTGAAGAAACCTTTGATATGCCTGGAATGTTTATTAATACAGTTGCGTTGACCTGTGATGTAAATTTGGAAACGTCATTTGCTGAGTTTGCAACAAAGATTCGCGATAAATTATATCAAGTATTAGAATATCAAGATTATCCATTTGAGAAGCTTGTTGATTATTTAAAGGCTAATAGAGATCCCTCACGAAATCCTGTTTTTGATGTTATGTTTGTATATGAAAATGGAAATGACAGGCCACTTTTTAAAACAGACAACTTTACATTAACTGAAATTAAGGATTTCGGATACAATCAATCAAAATTTGACTTGACATTTTCTGTTTGCGCAGAAAGTACTAGTTATGATATTTCCTGGGAATATTGCGAAGATCTGTTTAAAGAGAGTAGTGTCAAATATTTACATACTATATTCACAACATACTTTGGAAATCTGCTTGAAAATTTTGAACATCCAATGAGTATGTGTAAATTACTTAATGAGCGAGAAGAAACATTAGTATTTGAGAAGATGATACGAAAGCCGCGGCAAGTTTTTACAAAGCATTTGATTGAAGAATTTCAAAAAAATGTTGAAAAAACACCTGATAATATTGTATTAGTGGAAGGTAATCAGCAATTAACTTTTTTAGAATTAGACGAATTATCAAGCAGAATGGCAAATATGCTGCGTGATAAATTGTCAAAGAAAAATTCTGTTATTGCTATGTTATATAATCGCTCTTTAGATACAATTATAACTATTCTAGGTATACACAAGGCAGGTGCAGCTTTTCTTCCGATTGAGCCATCGCTGCCGGTAGAACGTATTAACTATATACTTGCTAATAGTAAGGCGGAATATCTTATTAAAAATATTGACAGGGAAGAAAGTTTTATTTGCAAGACATTGGATTATGATGATATAAAAACGAAATTTCAAAATTATTCAGCATCATGTCCTGAAGCTTGGGAAAATGAAGACAATCTGGTATATATCATTTATACGTCAGGTTCTACTGGAAATCCTAAAGGGGTGGCGATAAATGAAAAAAGTCTTCTGAACTATTTGGATTGGGCGGCAATAAATTATATTCGGGATAGGGAGGACAGCTTTGGCTTTTACTCACCGCTATCGTTTGATTTGACCATGACATCTATATTCTTACCTCTCTTAAATGGTTCAACGATGTACATATATTATGCAAATGATTATGCTTCATCATTATTAGATTTAATTGAGGATAATAGAGTAACGATTTTAAAATTAACTCCGTCCCATATGAAAATGATTAATCAAATGGATATTGAAAATACAAAAATACATACATTTATTGTTGGAGGCGAAGAATTAACAGTCCAAACAGCGAAAGAGACTGAGACTAAGATTAATCATAAGGTTTCTATAATCAATGAATATGGACCTACAGAAGCAACTATTGGATGCTGCGTTCATCAGTTTGATCCGAAGACAGATGTGATTAATGTATCAATTGGAAAACCTATTGCCAATACACAATTATATGTATTGGATGCTCAAAAAAACATTTTGCCATTTGGTATGACTGGAGAACTTTATATTGCTGGAGATGGTTTGGCAGTTGGATACTATAATAATCTGGCTATGACAAAGGAAAAATTCGTAGAGAATCCGTTTGAAAAAGGTGAATTGATGTATGCAACAGGAGATTTGGCGTACAAAAATTTTGATGGTAATTATACATATTGTGGTCGAAAAGATATGCAAACAAAATTAAGAGGCTTCAGAATCGAATTAGAAGAAGTTGAAAAAGTTGTATTAAGAGAATCTGAAGCCTTGGAAGTATGTGTTACTATTTATAAAAACGCAGACAGTGAGTATTTGTGTGCTTACCTTGTAGGTGGAATGTCTGATGCTAATAAGATTAAAGAGAGAATACGAAAATTTTTACCTGATTACATGGTGCCGGCATTTTTTATTCCATTGGAAGTAATGCCGCTAACAGCAAATGGGAAAGTAGATAAAAAACGTTTGCCTGTACCGGATATTAATTCTGAGAGGAATTATATCGCTCCTAGGAGTGATAAAGAAAATGAGGTTTTGGAAGTTTTTTCAGATGTTCTTGGAATAAAAGTGGGATTGGGCGACTATTTTTTTGAAGTAGGAGGTGATTCCATAAAAGCAATGCGGATTGTTTCTAAATTAAAAGAAAAAGGTTTTAAAATTCCGATTAGATCAATTATGGGCAGAATGGATATGCAACAAGTTATTTCTTCAGTAGAAGATATTTCGACACAAAATATACAATATCAGAGTATTGAGGGAGAAATAAAGAATTCAATTATCCAGAAGAGATTTTGGCATAGTGACCTAAACTATCCGGAGCATTTCAATCAATCAATTTTGCTGGAAGTCGATAGCAGAATATCCGCTGACTCTATTGTGGATTGTTTGCAAAGAATTGTAGAAACACATGATATGTTACGTGCGAAATTTCCGGATAATATTCCTGTAATTAGGAAGCGGGATGAAAGTCAGTTATTTGAGCTCCAAGAATTTTATTATTTTGATGTAAAGGACTCTGATAGAAAAAAAGAACTGATACTGGAAAAAACGGATGAATTGAATAGAAGTTTTGATCTTGCGAATGGCCCACTATTAAAGTCTATCTTCTTTTGCTTTAATAATAAGAATTATTTATATATTACCATTCATCATTTGGTAGTAGACAGTGTTTCATGGAGCATTTTGCTGGATGATCTTAATGGATTCTGTGAAAACAAACAATTGAATCAGAATACTTACATGCCGGTACGGAGTGCGTCTTACATAGAATGGAATAAAAGAATTGAATGTTTGGCGGATATACAAGAAGTGCAAAGAGAAGCAGATTACTGGAATAGAGTGGAGCAATACATAATAAGGAGTGTATCCCAATTTGAATATTCAAGTACAGATAAAATTAAGTGTATTCCTATTCTTTTTGAAAGTGATTTAACAAAAGCATTAGTAAATAGAGCTGTTACAGCGTATAGCATGGAGGTCAAGGACATAGTTATTACAGCATTGCTGAGAGCAATGGCACAGACCTATGGCTGTAAGAATCAAGTGATTTCAATGGAGTCATATGGCAGACAGAATGATTATGTGGGATTAGATATTGACAGAACTGTAGGCTGGTTTACCTCATTTTATCCTATTTTATTTGAAAATGTCGGTGCAGATAAGCAATTAGATTTAGTGAATGTGAAAGAGACTATGTCATGTGTTCCTAATAATGGTTCTGACTATTTTCCGTTAAAAAACAGAGGACTGTTGAGTGTGCCGGAATATATTCATCCATTGGTTAATTTTAATTATCAGGGAACCGTAATGGAAAACAAAAAGGCATTATATTTTACACAAGTATATGAAGAATATGCAATGCCGATGGCAGCAGAGAATATTTTCGGATCGCCAATTTCCTTAGATGGGATGATTATTAATAATAAATTTGAGGTTATTTTTTCATATGTTGAAAGTTTATCGGAAGAGTTGAAAATAAGTGAATTGATAGAAAGCTTCCGAAATGAGCTAAAAGAAATTGTTGATTTCTGCGTAAGCAAAAAAGAACCTATTGTAACACCTATGGAATTAGGGTGTCCAGGGATGAGCTGGAAAGACTATTTATGTATACAGGAATTTGCTCGCAATGAGTCACTACATATAAAAAGTATATATCCGCTTACACCATTACAGGAAGGAATACTTTTTGAGTCAATAAATAGTAAAAGGGATGGCTATGTAATACAGGCCATATTTGATCTTTCGAATCAACTGAAAGTTTCACTACTTAGAAAGGCAATTGAGAAGTTGTTTTCTATGCATGAGGTGTTACGTACACGTATTCTTTATGATGGATTGGAACAACCTTATCAAATAGTAATTGAAGACAACAGCATTGATTTTCAATATTTTGATTGTAAGGAGAATACGGAAAAATGCTATCTGGAATTGATTATTCAAGACAAAAAAGATGGAATTTCATTTGGGGAAGCTCCTCTTGTGCGTTTCAAACTTTTTCATTTGGCAGACGGGAAATTTTTACTGCTTATGACATACCACCACATCATAATAGATGGTTGGAGCACTGGAGTTATGCTAAAAGATCTAACGAATATCTATAACAATGTGGAGTGTAATATAAAGCCGATAGGAGAAGGTAGTTATCGAAAATATGTACAGGACTATGGAAAAGGAAATAATAGTGTTGATTTAAATTATTGGAAAGAATTATTGGAAGATTTTTCTGGTGCAAATTGTATAAATTCCGGTTGTTTAGAGGATAGAAATCAAAGGAATGAGATTGTGGAATGGTATATTCCTGAAACATTGTTTGACAGTGTAAAACGGCTAATGTCAGAATACAATATTTCTGTTAATACATTGGTGGAATATGTATGGGGAAGAGTACTGCAAAGTTACCCAGGAAGTAATGATGCTGTATTTGGAAAAGTTATTTCCGGTAGAGAAACAGTCTGTGAAGCAGATAATGTTGTGGGCTTATATATAAATACGATACCTGTCAGGGTAAAAAGTATGCATGGAAACACCATAAAAGAGGCACTACAGAATTTGCAATTACAGGGTATTAGCTCAATAGAGCATGGATTGTGTTCTTTAGCAGAAATTCAAAAACAGACAGAATATAAAGATAAACTAATTAGAACAATCATTGTTTTTGAGAATTTCTATATTGCTCAGGATGATGCCATTAACAAAATTGATTTCATGTCAGCGTTACGAAAAGTAAAAGAAGATAACAATTATGATATTACATTGACTGCTGAAGTAGCAGGTACATTGCATTTTGATATCATGTATGATGAGAAACAATTTTCTAAATCAGATATCGAAGTTGTTATGGATAGGTTTAATGCATTTTTAGAGCAAATATGCAGCAGAGATATACTCTTGGAGAGTGATTTAGAATTGTTATCGCCAAAAGAAAAAGAGTTGATATTAGGCAAGTTTAATGATACAAAAATTAATTACATTAAAGAGCAGGTATTCTGGGAGCGCTTTATAACAGTAGTTGAAAACTTTAGTAACAATATAGCTTTGGAATGTTGTGATAAGAAAGTGACATATCAGGAATTGTATGAAAAGTCCTGTACAGTTGCTGCTAATTTGATTCGCATAGGGGTACATAGGAAAGACATTATAGCACTTGAAATGAATAATTCCATTGAAACAATCATTGTAATACTGGGAATTTGGAGAATAGGAGCAGGGTATGTCCCGATAGATCCTAATTATCCCGTAACTCGTAAAAATGAAATAGAAAAAGATTGTCATCCATGCATTATAGTAACCAATATTAAAGATGAACTGTTGAATGGAAAAGTATACATTGATGAGCTAGTGTCAGGAGGAATGAAGAGTGACTTTTATGAAAGTAACCCAGAAGATATAGCTTATGTTTTATATACATCAGGAACTACCGGGAAACCGAAAGGGATTATGGTCACACAGAAAAATGTTTGTTCCTATATCGAATCATTTAATGCTGAATTTAGTACAAATCCAGAAACAAAAATTCTACAGCAGGGGACTTATACTTTTGATGTTTTTGTTGAAGAAGTTTTTCCTACATTATCTACAGGAGGAACTGTGGTAGTATATCCCAAGAATGGGGGATTTGATTTTGAAGATTTGTGCAATTATATGAACGACCATAATGTAACAATTATCAGTTGTTCCCCTTTAGTTCTAAATGAGATTAACCGATTAAATGTAACACCAAATATAAAAGTATATATTAGTGGTGGGGATGAATTGAAAGATACGCATTACTCAAATCTTATTGATCATTCCAGTGTTTATAACACATATGGTCCCACAGAAACTACTGTATGCGCAACTTATTATCAAGTTCATCCGGAGGACAAAGTAATAATTCCTATCGGTAGACCTATCGCCAATGTTACGGTTTATATAATGAATGAGAATGGATTATGTGGTTTAAATTCTCGTGGAGAAATTTGTATAGGAGGATATGGAGTTACCGATGGCTATATTAATAATCAAGATCTCACCGATGATAAGTTTGTCATAAATCCTTACGGGGAAGGGCGAATATATAAAACAGGAGATATCGGTAGATGGTGTGAAAATGGAAATATTATTTTTGATGGAAGAATTGACAATCAGATAAAAATCAGAGGATATCGTGTCGAATTGGGTGAAATTGAAGCTGCTGTTAAGCAAGAGTTAGATGTAACTGAAGCTGTAGCTTTATTGAGAGAAGTCAAAGGAGAGAAAGTTATTTGCCTCTATGTGCAGGGAAGTGTTGTCGGGAAGGAAATAATCTATGAAAAATTGGCTAAAAGACTGCCAATTTACTTGGTTCCGTCCAGAATTAAAGTCATGGATAAATTGCCAATAAAATCCAATGGAAAGATAGATATGGGCAAGCTGGAAATTCCAGAAGTTATTAAGGCTTTATATGGAAATCAGAGTTATGAAAAACTTAGTACAGATGAAAAAAAGATGATTGATTCCTTTGAAAAAGTATTAGATCAAGCGGTGGCTTTCAATGATGATTTCTTTGAACTTGGTGGGCATTCCCTAATAGCTGCCCGACTACTGAATGAAGTTGAAAAGAATTTTGGCGTCAGACTAAAAATTTCAGATGTTTTCAAAGAACGAACGCCTAAAAAGATTTACGAGAGAGTTAAGTCCATTGAAACAAAGAAACAAGCAGAAGGATTTGAGGACTTGGTTGAGGAGATTTTCTAATCTCCTCAAAGAAATAGGAGGAAACAATGGGAAAAAAGTACAAAATGAGTTCAGTGCAGAAAAGATTATTTGCACTATATGAAATGGACAAAAATAGTATAGCTTATAATATTCCGTCTTTATATAAAATTGAAGGCAACATAGATATAGAAAAACTCAATGCTGCTGTTATGCGATTAGTAGATCGTCATGAAATATTGAGGACTCATTTTTCGCATTACAAGGATAATTTTGTACAGGAGATAGAGGAGAGCATGGTATTTGAGATAGGATACCAGGAAGTAAATGAAATAGAAATTACAAAACTTATGGAGGATTTTATTCAGCCATTTGATTTAGAGAAACTTCCACTAATGCGAATGAAGATTATTAGAAATGCAAAAAATGATGAAAGTTATTTACTATTTGATATACACCATATTATTTGTGACGGTGAATCTGTAGGCATTTTCTTTAGCGAGTTAGATAAAGTGTATCGGGGAACGACATTACCAGAATTAAAATTTCAGTATAAGAATTTTAGTGCATGGGAACAGAAGCAAACGTTTCAAGATCAAGAGGAATATTGGTTAAGTGAGTTCTCGGATGATTTAAATTGTTTGGAATTGCGGACTGATTATGTAAGACCGGCATGGCAATCATACAATGGTCATAGCTTTGAATTTACTATGGAGAAAGGTACAGTTGAAAAAATACGAACTTTTTGTTCGCAAATGCAGGTTACTGAATTTATGTTTTTTATGTCCGTTTTCGGCATCTTATTGCAAAAGTATACTGGTCAGGAAGATATTGTGATTGGTTCACCGGTGCTAGGTAGAACTCTTCCCGATTCACAGAATCTTATCGGTATGTTTGTTAATACAGTTGCAATACGTAATGACATTAATAAAAACTATACATTTAAAGAAATATTAATACATACGGCAGAGAAATGCCTTTTGGCATATGATAATCAGGAATATCAATTTGATGATTTGGTGAGAAAATTATCTGCACATAAAGACAATTCAAGAAATCCATTATTCGATGTTATGTTTGGGGTGCAGAATGGTGGAACATGCACCATGAAAATAGGTGATACTGTTTTAGTGCCAACAAAGATAGAGGGTAAGGTTTCCAAATTTGATATTACGCTTATGGTCGACAGCGAAGAAGATGGGTATATCTTATACTGGGAATACAATTGTGATATTTTCCGAGAATCTACGATCAAACGAATGGCGGAACATTATATTATATTACTGAATAATGCTATTGACCATTGCTCAGATGCCATAAACGATATCGAGTATATATCAGAAGCAGAACGTCATGAATTAATTCATGTATTTGAAAATGAGGATAAAGAGTTGTATTCTGATAAACTTCTGATTACTGAATTTGAAAAGTGTGTAGAGAAATATCCTAATAATGTTGCATTGGAGTATCAAGACCACACGCTTACCTACCAAGAACTCGACCAACTTGCCAATAATATAGCGGCAGCATTAAAGAAAGAAGGAGCAGAACAGAAATCAATTATAGCATTATGGGCAGATACATCTTTTGAAAGAATAGCAGCAATATTTGGTATTTTGAAGATTGGTGCGGCGTATATGCCCATTGATATAGCGGCTCCTATAGAGCGAGTAGCATATATGCTGAAGAATGCGGGGGTTCATTTTGTAATTCAGGATGAGGGTATTTCTAAAATACTTTCGGAAGAAACAGTAACTTTTAATTTACAGGAGATTGCGAGATCTGAGGAGACAATAACGTACGAGAAGTATGACGTGGATATTCCAGCATATGTAATATATACATCTGGATCTACGGGAAATCCAAAAGGTGTTGTTGTTAATAATAGAAATATTGTGAATGAAATTTTTTGGCATATAAAAGAAGCGGAATTAAATGAAGATACAATTTTTGTACAGAATACAGCATTCATTTTTGATGGTTCTGCTATTGAAATTTTTTCTACTTTATTATGCGGTGGTAGATTAAGGTTGGTAAGCGATACAGATAGAAAAGAACCAGAAATGCTTCTGAAACGAATTAAAGATGCTAATATTTATATTTTACCCTCGATGTTTAGAGCCGTGATGGACTATGCGATCACAAATGGCCTGGAGAAGGAACTTAATTCTTATCATAGATTGGGATTGGTTGCTGAAAAAATTCCGGAGGACTTGATAGAACGTTATTTACAAATTGACGGGAGCGATTTGAAAAATGTTTGGAACTTGTATGGTCCGACGGAAACAACTATAACAGCGTCTTTTTATTATTTAAATGAAAATATGGATTATAAACATATACCAATTGGCAGACCGGTTACAAACTACAATATTTTCATATTAAATGGAAATAATTTGTGTGGACATGGTGTGGTTGGAGAAATTTGCATATCGGGAGTTGGTGTATCAGATGGATATATAAATAATAAAGAAATGACTGAGAAAGTGTTTGTGGATAATCCGTTTGGAAATGGTGTTATGTATCGTACTGGTGATACCGGCTATATTAATGAGAATAATGAGATTGTAATTTTAGGACGTATTGACGATCAAGTAAAAATACGGGGATTCAGAGTGGAATTGCAGGAAATCGAACAGCAGATTATGCGTTTAGATGGCGCGGATGAAGCGGTAGTAATTCGCAAAAAGGAATCCAACGGAGATTTTTTAGTAGGATATTATACAGGAACATTGCCGGATAGTGATTTAAGAGATGCAATATCAGGATTCTTACCGACTTATATGGTTCCAGAATATTTGATTCAAATAAAGAGTCTACCACATCTGCCAAATGGAAAGATTGATAAAAAGAATCTGGAAAACAGACCTATCCAGCATTATAGAAATTCTACAAAACCGATTACTGAAGCGGAAAAGATAGTCTGTGGCGTATATGAGGAAGTATTGGAAATCAATGAAGTTGGAAGGGATGATAGCTTTTTTGAACTTGGTGGAGATTCTATAAAAGCAATAAGGATCGTTTCAAAACTTAGAAATATCGGTTATCAGATAACTGTTAAAAGTATTATGCAATTGGCAAAACCTGCTTTGATTGCAAAGGAATTACAAAAATTGAAGGTGAAAGACGTAGAAGTACAAAGAGCCAAGGGGGAGGTATTACTTAGTCCAATACAATATAGATTTTTTGAGTCGGAACTTGAAAATCCAGATTATTTTAATCAAAGTATTATTCTTACTGCTGATAAACAAATCAATATATCGGCAATTAGATATTGTATGAAGTGTATTCTGGAAAATCACGACCAATTACGAGCTGCTTTTGATGGTAAACATCAGGAATTACGGGAAAAGTTTGAAGAGGGTCAATATGAGCTTTACTTGTATAATCTAAAAGATGGAAATTTAGAACATTCCTTGAAAAAAGTGAGTAATGAGCTACAAAAGCATATATCTCTTAGTAAGAAAAAATTAATATGCTGTGCTGTTATTGAGAGTCAGGACTTCCATGCGCTAATGGTTTGTATTCATCATTTGGTTATTGATGGTGTATCGTGGAATATTTTGATTGAAGATATAAATCAACTGTATGCAGGATATACGCTAAATAGTAATGTGGATATCCCGAAAAGAACGACATCATTTAAAGAATGGAGTAAAACTTTAACCAATTATTATCAGAAAGGTAGGAATAACGAGGAACTTATTTATTGGAGAAAGATAAGTAAACGTCTTGTTAATAGTAAGCCTCTATTTGATGAAGTATCTATAAGCTCATTAAAAGAATCACAGTGTAAGCTTTCAGAAGAGATTACTTCGAAGTTGATTAAATTGGCTCGGGAAATTATGTCAATGAATCCAAACGAAATATTGCTTACTGTACTGCTAAGGTCATTGGCTATTATGTTTAATCGAAAAGACATTTCAATCTTCATTGAAAGTCATGGACGTCCGGAACTTTGTGAGCAGATTGACATTACAAGGACAGTCGGATGGTTTACAGCACTTTATCCAGTTCTGTTTGAAAAGATTGGAGATGATTATTTTGATGATTTAATGATTACGAAAGAAAGTCTGCGCTCTGTACCCAATAATGGGGTGGGTTATGATGTTGCTCGAATGAATAATTTGTTAGAATCGGACTATCATGAGCCGTTAATAACATATAACTATTTTGGCAATAGAGAAGTAGAAAATGGAATGGACTCTCTTATATTAAGGCCATCGAATTATGAAATCGGGGATAATATAGATACACGGAATCATTTTGGAAGTCCGTTGGCAATTAATGCGGAAATTATTAAAGGAGAATTTTGTGTTGATATTTCTTATCCAATCTCTATGATTACAGAAAAAAAATTCCTGATATTTAAGAATTTGTTTTTGGAACAGGCTGAAAAATATGTGATAGCATTAGAAGACCAGAAAGAAAAAATGACAACACCATCAGATTATTATGTAAATGATATATCCTTACGAGACTGGTCTGTAATTACTCAAAAGTTGACTATGCATGATGAAAAATTGGAAGATATTTATTGTTTGACACCATTGCAAGAGGGGATGTTGTATGACAAGCTTCGTGATGCTGATTCATTAAATTATATACTTCAGACAGTGATCAGATTAAGAAAACCGATTGATCTATCTACGATGGAAAATGCGATTGAGAGATTATCGTCTGTACATAGTATTCTTAAAACACATATTTTTTATGATGATATTACTAAACCTAAACAGGTTGTTCCTATTACAAGAAAAATAGGGCTTGAATACATTGATCTAACAGGTGAATCAAGTAAAAAGGATTTATTTGAAGATATATGTAACACTCAACGAAATAAAGGATTCGATTTTGAACGGGATAGCCTTATCCGGTTTGTTGTCTGCAAACTGTCTGATGAAGATAATAAAATTATTATTACAGCTCATCATGTGATAATGGATGGGTGGAGCTTTCCATTAATTGTTAATGATTTAATGAAGCTGTACGAAAATAGCTGTCTCCGTTTGAACAGACCTAGATATTCAGAATATATAAATTATATGAAGAAAAAAGATAATAGCTGTGCATATTGGAAGGAACTGTTACAGGGGGTGGAAGAAAAGACGGCTATCATTCCGTTGAAAAAGGATGTATCTTTGGAGAATGATATTTTGGAAGTGGAAATGAGTATTTGTGAGTCCGATGTTAAAAAGATTGAAAAACTTACTCAAAAATATCATGTAACAACAAATACGTTCGTAGAAACTGTGTGGGGAATCCTTCTGCAGCAGTATAACGGGATTGATGATGCAATTTTTGGAAAAGTTGTATCTGGACGAAATATTGATATTCCAGAAATTGAAAAAATGGTGGGACTATTTATCAATACAATTCCTGTTCGAGTAAAATGCGAGAAAGACATTAAATTTATCAATCTGCTAAAAAATATCCAAAATCAATCTGTAGAGAGCAGCGAATATGACCATATTTCTCTGATGAAGATACAGGAAGAAGCAGGTTTAGGAGAAAACTCTGTGCAAACGGTTCTGGCTTTTGAAAATTATTATGTAGATGACGCATCAATGGATTATGGTTATGAGGTCGAAAATTCGAAAGAGCAAACAGATTTTGATTTAGCATTAGCTGTTAGCCAGGATAAAGGCTTAAGGTTCAACCTTATGTATAGAGCTGGAAAGTACTCTAAAATAGAAATGGATTATTTATTGGAACATCTGAAAAACCTGATTTTGGATGTATTATCCAATTCTGAAAAAAAGGTATCAGAATTATGCGTTGTAAGCCAGCAGGAAAAAATGGACATTATGACACTGTTTAATCGGCCAATATATGCTTTCAGTAAGGATACAGTTATAGATCGTTTTGAGGAAATAGTAGAAAGATTCCCAGAAAAAATAGCAGTTGAAAGTAAAGTGGACAGATTGACTTATCATGAGCTAAATCAGAGATCCAACTATATTGCAACGAGATTAATCGATCTAGGAATAAAACAAAATGATATTGTAGCAATTTTGATGGAGCGTTCATGCGAAATGGTAGTTGCTATGATAGCTGTTTTAAAAGCAGGGGCAGCGTATCTACCGATAGAACCTAATCAGCCTGATGACCGTATCCGTTATATGCTCAATGATTCTGAAGTGAATGTTGTTATAGTTGATTATACGAGACCGCATATAACTGCATTGGACGAGCAGTGCATCATTGATCTTAGTAAGCAAACAGATGTAATGGTTAATAATATCCATCTGGATATTACGCCAGAAAATCTTGCTTATATGATATATACTAGCGGAACTACAGGAAATCCCAAAGGAGTCCTTATTGAACATAGAAATCTAATTAATTTAGTAGATTGGTTTGCAAAAGAATTGCAGCTGAATGAAGAAGCGACGGTGATACAAAATTTTGCTTTTATTTTCGATGGGTCAGTTTGGGAAATATTCCCAACAATTTTATCTGGAAGTAGATTGAGGATTGTTTCAGATGAAGAAAAAATGAATCCTGAAAAAATGATTAACGTTTTTTCAGGAGCACATTTAGCAATCATACCGTCTATGTATAGAGAACTTTTAAATTATGCAAAAAAGAATGGAAAAATATCACAATTGCACTCTTTAAGAACATTATGGTTAGGAGCAGAAGAATTACCAAAGGATTTGGTAGATGAATTTTTCGTTACTGGTAGCGAGTGTGAGAATATTCCAAGACTAATAAATGCGTACGGACCAACAGAAGCAACAGTGTGCTGTACTTATTACGAATTGGATAAAGCTGGTGATCATGTTCCCTACATAGGTAAATCTATCGATAATACGCAAGTATATATTGTGAGCAATGGTCATTTGGCTGGAATTGGTATGGTAGGAGAAGTTTGCGTAGGAGGTAATGGAGTTTCCCGTGGATATCTAAACCGTGAAGAACTGAATAGTGAAAAATTTGTATATTATCCATTTAAAGATGATGTAAGAATGTATAGAACTGGGGATTTGGGTAGGTGGAATATTGATGGCAACATTGAATTACTTGGAAGAATTGGAGAACAGGTAAAAATTAGGGGATTTCGCATAGAACTTGAAGAAATTGCACAAACTATCAGAAAGTATCCCAAAATAGAGGATGCGGCAGTAATTTATGATAAAGATGGATCCGGGAAATTAATCGCATATTGTGTAACATCTGAAGACATTGATATTGCGGATTTAAGAAAAGCACTTTCTGATTATTTGAATACATATATGATTCCGGATGAGATTACATGTATTGATGCTATTCCAAGGACTCTTAATGGGAAAATAGATCGAAGAGCACTGCCTAAAATAAATAACAAAAGAAAGTCCATAAAAACTCCACATACACTTGGGGAAAAAGTACTTTATGAGGTGTTTGAGGAAGTATTAGGAGGTGGTGAGTTTAGCATTGATGATAATTTCTTCGCAATAGGCGGAAATTCGTTGAAGGCCATAAGTATCATGTCAAATTTAAAAAATAGAGGATACTCTATATCTGTAAGAGAAATTATAAAATATCGAACAGTGGAAGCAATAGCTTTGCATATGAAGAAAGAAGATGCACAAGAGATAGAAGCTGTTAAAAATCCATTGATTAAAAAGGGGAAAAATAAAATTGATTCTATTTTAACAGTTCCTGATTGTGAGGTTGAATTTGAATATGCTGCAACGGAATTGCAGAAATTTTATCTGAATAGTAAGACATTTATACAAGAGATTGTAGAAGTTAATTGCAGAGAAGAAAAACTTTTAAATGCTCTCAACAGGATAGTAAAGGCGCAAAGTGCTTTACGAAGTGTAGCAACTAGAAAATCAGACTGGGTTATTTCTGAGCCAAAGTATATGCACGATATAACAATTATTAATGTTGAGCGTGAGGGAGTAGACTCGATGATTGACAAATATAGTGAAGAATATAAGAGGAGTCTTGGAAGCAATAGGTTTCCGCTGTCAGATATTCGTATCCTGCATGAATCTGAGGATAAGTATACAATTTTATTGCTGGCTCATCACTGTATATGGGATAAATCAAGTTCATTGATATTTAATGAATTAATAGATGCTTCTTTGACCGCTGCAGATTATATGCCAGATAATGGACGATACTCAGACTATGTAAAGAAAATAAACCCATCAAACAAGAAATCTCTCATTAAATACGATAAATGGCCGAGTAAGAGGGTGGTCAAATCTCAAAATATACGGATTAGTTTATCTGATAACAGAGAAAAAGAGTTTTTAGCTAATCCATGGAAGATAATTGAAGAGATTGTTTTTTGTATTGGAAAAAGCAACAGTTTGTTAAGGGATAACAACTTGCCTTTGTATGTAGTACAGGATGACAGAACATATTTTGGAAGTGATGCGACAATGTTGATAGGACAATGTTTAGATTTTATGCCAGTTGAAATGGATACGGAGAAAAAAGGTTCGTTAAAAGAAAGTATAGAGCGTTTGCAATTTGAAAAATCAGTATACAGTCTGAATTATATTTCAATTTCTTCCATAAGTGCAGAAAAGATAAGAGAAATATTTAGTAGTATATTGATCTTAAATTTTCAAGCTCAATATGAGATGGATGAAAAGATGGCTAATGAATGGCTGTTACAAGCAAAAAATGCTATCCCATCGACAGAAATATTTATCGGACGGTGTAAAAATTCACTACTTCTGTCATATCCGATATTTGATAACTGTAAACCAAACCTTAAAAATGCATTAATTAAGATTTGCCAATAATTATTATGGCAGTGAGGCGAAAAGCTTCACTGCCCATATGCAGGAGGAAAAATGGATAAGATTAATTTTGGAAATATTTATAATAGTCCCTATAGTAATGTAGTAGACATTTTTGAAAAGACAGTTTTAGAATACGAAAACCAAATTGCGGCGAGTTACAAAGAAAATGCAATGACATATAAGCAGCTTAATGCTAAAGCAAACGCGGTTGCTGAACTGATTATTCAGTATTCGAGTGAAACGAACCCAATTGTCGGTATTATGATTGATCGTTCGTTGAACTCTTTAATAGCAATGCTTGGTGTCATTAAGGCAGGCGCAGCGTTTTTACCGCTTGATGGAAAGCAACCACTGGAAAGGGTAAAATATATTTTGGACAATAGCGGAGCTGAAATTTTAATTAAGGCAACCGAAAATGATATTGCAGTTGCTACTGAAGAAAGTGGGTATATTACACTTAATATTAATTTTAATCTTCTTGCGGATGCAAGTAACCTTGAAATTGAGATTGCAGCAGAAAGTTTGGCATATATCATTTATACATCGGGGACAACAGGGAACCCGAAAGGGGTAAAAGTAACACATCAGAATTTGGCTAATTTTTCAATGTGGCTTTCAGCTTATGGTAATATGGGAAAAGAGACAAAAATGCTTCATATGTTTTCAATCATTTTTGATGCGTCTATTATCGAGACCTTTCCTTGTTTAATTTCTGGTGGAATGGTAAAAGTTCTGGATGATACTGAAAAAACAGATCCACAGTTATTGTTGGAAGAGATAGATGGAGCACAAACGTTAATGATACCTTCGTTTTTTAGAGCAATACTTGAATATGCAAAAGCGTCTGGTAAGGTACATATTCTTGAAAAATTCGATAAACTATATTTTGGAGCGGAGGCATTGCCAGGGGATTTGATGAAAGAGATTTATAAGCTCATGCCAGACAAACTGGATAGTGTTTATAATTTGTACGGACCTACTGAATGTACAGTGGCTGCAACTGCATATCAATTCAATGTGAATTCTGACCTTGATAATATTACGATTGGGCGGCCCATAAATAATGCGGAAATATATATATTAAAGAACAATGAAATGTGTGATGTTGGAGAAGAAGGTGAAATTATTATAGGGGGTATGGGCGTAACTGCAGGTTACGTGGACAATGAAATCCTTACAAAAGAAAAATTTATCTATGTTCCGGATATTTCAACATCAAAGCTGTATAAAACAGGAGACATCGGTTATTGGTTAGAAGATGGAAACATTAAACTGATAGGAAGAAATGATGCACAGGTTAAAATCAACGGCTATCGCATCGAATTAGGTGAGATTGAGCAGAGTTTGCGTAAAATTAGCGAAATAAATGATGCGTTGGTATTGTATTCTAATGATGAAAAGGGGATTCTTTTTGCTGCATTTTGCATTTCTCAAGGTAAGTTGGATGAAGAAAATGTGAAAAAAGAACTTTCAAATTATATTCCTCAATATATGATACCAAATAACATCTATCAATTAGAAAAATTTCCCTATACGATCGGGGGGAAATTAGATCGCCGTAAACTGATTGATGATTATAAAGGTAAGGTTGAGAATAGTGGGGATAGTGCGGATGATGTGGTGACCGCTATCTTCAGGAAAATCTTGAATGTCGTGAAACTGTCAACAAGTGACGATTTCTTTGAAATGGGTGGAGATTCAATTAAGGCAATTCAGATTGTATCTGCACTGAGACAGAAAGGATATGATCTGAAAGTTAGAGAAATATTGGAAGGGAGAAAAATCGATAAGATATTAGAGTATGTTAAGAAAAAATCCGTTCAAATAGAATATTCGCAAGAGGAAATTACTGGGAAATTTTTATTAAGTCCAATTCAGAAAGTTTTTTTTAACGTAATGAGAATTAATAATTCAAATTATTTCAATCAGTCTTATATGCTTGAAACAAAAGAAATGATTAACATTGATGCTGTTAAATATAGCTTGGATAGAATTACATTACATCATGATTTGCTGCGTTCGGTATATCTGGAAGAAAGCCAAAAGATATTACCATTTTGCAAGGGAGCACATTATGGCTTGGAGGTTTTAGACATTGAAAACAGCAACTTTGAAAAATTCATGATTGAAAAAACAGAGGAAATTGAACGGAGTATAAATATAAAGACAGGACCGTTAATGAAAGTGGGAGTGTTTAGAGGTGGGAGAATAAATTATTTATTTTTCTGCATTCATCATTTAGCAATTGACGGTATTTCATGGAGAATTTTGATTGATGATTTCTTAAATTGTTATCATGGATTTATTGAAAAAGAGGAATATTGTCTACCTCCAAAATCAATTTCATTTAAAGAATGGTCACAGAATCTATGGGAGTATGCGGATAGCCAGAAATTGCATAGAGAAATGGAGTATTGGAAATCAGTAAATAACAAAATAGAAAGTGGCAAATTTGCTGGAAAAAATGTAAGCAATGAATTTGAATTGTCTATGTTAGAGGCTGATATGGATTCAGAGTATACAAAGCATATGCTATACAGTATTTCAGATGCTTTTAATACTGAAATTAATGATATTCTGTTAGTTGCATTAGCACGAGCAGTGGGCAAAAAAAGCGGAAAATCAACGATTGCAATAAATCTTGAAGGACATGGTAGGGAACCTATACATAAGGAAGCATATACCGATAGAACGGTAGGATGGTTTACAACAGAATATCCTGTAGTGTTCGAAAATGTAGGTAACGAACCAAGTAGGGATCTGATAAATGTAAAGGAGACCCTTCGTGCAGTTCCGAATAAAGGACTCGGATATATTATTTTACAAAATGCTTATCCCGATACATTTATTGCCATTGATCCGGATATTACTTTTAATTATCTTGGTGAATTTGGTCAAGAAGGCAATTATGGATTCTTTATCAGTGAAGTAAAAAAATCAAGGGATAAGGATGTAACAAATGCTTTTCGGACTCCAATCACAATTAATTCTATGATAATTAATAAAAAATACCATATGGAAGTAACTTATGAGATCAATATTTTTAGTAAAGAATATGTTACGGAATTGATTAATTATTTTCTGAGAGAACTAGCCAATATTATCGAAGTATGTTTGGAGATAACTGGACAGATAAAAACACCTTCAGATTTCGGGGAAATTGGATGGTCTTTTGAAGAGTTACAATATGTGACTCAAAATTGTGAAAAGAATGGGAAGAAAATTGTAGAAATTAATTATTTGACACCGATGCAAGAAAGTATGCTATATCATAAACGTTTGTATCCAAATTCAAGCGAATACATTGTTCAGGTTGATTTGGCTGTGGATAAAGAAATTCAGACTGCAATCTTATATGAGGCGTTAAACTATATGGCAAAATATCATGGTTCGTTGAGGGCTAATATTTTTTATACTGGAGTAAATGAGCCGAGAGAAGTTGTTTTTGATCAAGTGGTTTATGAGAACACAGTTTATGATTATTCTATGAATGGAAATTCAGAATATATGATTGCGATGATAAAAAAACAGGATATACAAAGAGGGTTTGATCTGGAGAATGAAGCTTTGTTAAGGATGGCAGTATGTAAGCAAGCAGATGGCATGCGTGTGATTATTACATTTCATCATATTATTTTGGATGGATGGAGCTGTATGTTATTGATTGACGAACTGTTTAAGAATTATGAAAGATTTTTACTTGGCAGTTCATTTGAATCAAAGTATGAAAACATGCAGGGGTTATATGGAAAATATCTTAAGCAAAAAGATAAAAAAGAAGCATATGAATATTGGAAAAAACTTTTGTCCAATTATACTGAACCATGCAAAATTAAAGCAACGGGGCATCCGGATAAAGTTGATAAAGATACGCCTGGTAAAGTTGAAATTTATTTGGACAATGATTTGAAAAGAAAGTTAACAAGTTTTATCCATAATCATGCACTCTCATTAAACACAGTTATTGAAACTGTGTGGGGATTGATATTGGGTGCTTATACGAGAAATGATGATATTATCTTCGGAAAAGTAGTATCAGGAAGAAATGTTGATATTTCAGGAATTGATACTTCATTGGGGATGTATATTAATACTATTCCGGTTCGTGTGATTTTAAATAGTGAAGAAAAATTGATACATTTACTTGAAAAGGTACAATTACAGTCAGCTAAGGCAAATGACTATGATTTTTGTTCACTAGAGGAAATTCAACAAATGACACTTATAAAAAATAAGCTATTGGGTTCTGCCATTTCTTTTGAGAACTATCAAGAATCGCCAGTTAATCAGATGTTTAGAATCAAGCAAGTCAGGGAATTATCATCTTTTCCAATATCTGTAAGTGCTCAGACGGGCGAAAGTTTTATATTGAGCTTTTTGTATGATGCCTTAATTTATGGAAAAAATGAAATGGATATGCTTCTGGAACGATTTGTTGATATTTTAAAACAGATAATTACTTATCCAGATAAAAAAGTTAAGGAATTGAGATTTATTACTCAAAAAGAGGAAGGGATGATTAGGAAATTTAACGATAATAAGGCTGCATTTCCGTTAGAGTCCAATATAGTTAATTTATTTAATAAACAGGTAGAACGGACACCGGATCATGTTGCTCTTAAATTTCATAATAATACAATGACTTATAAAGAAATGGCTGAAAAAGCGAGAATCTTGGCCAATAAAATAGATTTATCTGGCGTAGGTCCAAATAGAATTGTACCGATAATTGTAAAACCATGTATCGAAATGGTTATTGGTATATTTGGCGTGTTAGAAGCTGGTGCAGCATATCTTCCGATTGATCCGGGAATGCCAAAAGAACGGATCAAGTATATGTTGGAACAGGTAGGGGCAGAGACTGTATTGACAACAAGTGTTCATAATATAATAGGACAACAAAAAATAATCTATATTGATCAATTAAATGGAGATGCGAGTGAAGGTTATTGTAACTCTATAGATTCCAACGATAATGCTTATGTTATTTTTACATCAGGTACAACTGGAACGCCTAAGGGAGTAGTGGTTACGCATAGAAACTTAATAAATCATACTTACTGGCAAATTGAAAATAGTAAGTACAATGAAAATGTTACTATGGTGCAGACGATTTCTTTTACCTTTGATGGTCATGCTTCAGAAGTATACCCAGTATTACTTTCTGGAGGCATGTTAGTAATCGCTGACGAAATGCAAAGAAAAGATCCTAAAGAGCTGCTGAAACTAGTTGAAGGTAATAGGATCACATTTATTCCATCATTATTGCGTGAAGTAATCCGTTATGCAGAAGAATCGGGACAAGCTTGTGTATTGCAGAAGTTCGACAAAATGTACATTGCTGCAGAACCAATTACGAGAAAAGAAATTCTGAAAATGTTGGGTAACAATTGTGGTAAACTGAAAGATATTTACCATTTTTATGGTCCGACAGAAGCCACGATTACTACTGTGGCAATTAATCTCCGTGAAGTAGAAGATGATGGAATAGTTCCAATTGGACATCCAATAGCGAATACGGAAGTGTATGTTTTGGATAATAACCAAAATATATGTGGGATAGGAATACCAGGAGAACTTTGTTTAGGGGGCGTATCATTATCAAAAGGATATTTGAAAAATGATGGCTTGACAAAGGAAAAATTTATATGCATAGAAAATGAAAGAGTATATTGCACAGGAGATATTGGCTATTGGGACGAAAATGGATTATTGCATTTTGTAGGAAGAAAAGATGATCAAATTAAATTGCGAGGATTTAGAGTAGAACTGCAGGAAATTGTTTCTACGTTAAGGAAATGTAATGGTGTTGAAGACGCGGCGGTTGTGATTCGTGAGTCTAATGGGGACAACGTGATATGTGCATATATCGTTTTAGCCAAGAACTTTAGCACTGATAGAGTAAACGAGCAACTTGCAACATTTCTGCCAGAATACATGATTCCTCAATATTATGTAGAAATGAAAAATTTGCCAACAACAGCTAATGGTAAGATTGATAAACATGCCTTGCCTTGTCCGGCTTATAATCATGTTGAGAAAAAGGTTATTATGGAACCAAGAACTGAAACGGAGAGAAGGGTAGCTAAATTATTTACAAAAGTATTGGATATTGTGCATGTAGATATTAATGATTCCTTTTATTCTTTGGGCGGACACTCATTGAAAATGACAAGATTGTTGAATGAAATTGAGAAGGAATTTGGGAAGAGGTTATCATTGAAAGCAGTAATGGAAGCAAAAACAGTTCGAAAAGTAAGCTGTTTGATAGATGAGGGAAATGGGATTAAAAAAAAGAGCCAGTCTATCATTTCTATTGCTAAGCCCTTAAATTAATGTGTGAGATGCCTATAGCCCCTCTTATGGCTATAGGCAAGAAAAGAGGTAAAAATATGAAGGCGTATTTAAGAAAAAACAAAATTCTGCTTTTGATGATTTTTCTGATCGGCATGATAGTTGCTTTTGGTACTGTGTATTTGGCAATAATATTACAAGATATTGTGAACATTGCGACTGAGGGTGATGCAAAAGGTTTTTCCATAGCTTTGCTGAGGGCTGGTATTTATCTTGTTTTACTAGGAAGTTGCAAATGTACATATGGTATGTTGGAAAAAGTTATCATAAGGCGGATAACAAACAAATTGCGTTCTGATATTTTCAGCAGTGCGATAAATAAAGAATTAAATACCTATACCGAAGAAAATGCTGGCGAATATATTTCGATATTAACAAATGATTTAAAAATAATTGAGGAAAATTATTTGCTTCCCCTATTTAAAGTAATGGAAAATACTATTTTGTTTATTTTTGCAGTAATTACAATTCTACAAATTAGCCCGGAAGTTTTACTTGCGCTTATTGTATGTATGGTGGGGATGGCTAGTGTTTCATCTTTATTTGGAAGTATTCTGCAAAAACGGCAAGATACTTTTTCCAGACAGGTTGGACAATATACTGTTGAAATCAAAGATTTGCTTGGGGGGTATGAGCTATTTAAATATTACAGCGAAACACCCCATGCAATTCTTGAGCATGATGCTTTCAATTCAAAATTAACCCGTATAAAGTTCCGACTTGATTTAGGTATGGCAATTAATCAAACCACTTCTGATATATTAGGCTTATTGACTATGTTTTTGGTTGTTGTTATTGGCGCCTATAAAGTAATCACAGGATCAGTTCTTGTTGGAACGTTAGTGGCTTTAGTACAGTTGAGTAATTCTTTTGTGAATCCTATTATGGAAATCACTATGAATATACCCAAAATGCAAAGTACGAGAAAAATCATGGAAAAAATCAACAAGCTTTGTGGGAATCAAACTATAGAAAAAACAAAGCTTTTATCATTTCGGGAAAATATAGAATATAAAGATGTCTGGTTTTCATATGATAACAAAAGCTATGCACTTAAAGGGATCAATTTGACATTCGAAAAAGGGAAAAAATATTTAATATTGGGGAAAAGTGGCTGCGGCAAATCAACACTTTTAGGAGTCCTTTTAGGGAAATGCAGACCATATAACGGAATTGTTCAATGTGATGGTAATGATTTGGAAGAATGTGAAATAACCGATTTATGTGCAGTAATACAGCAAAATGTATATATATTAAATCGATCTATAAGAGAAAACATAAAATTATACAAAAGCTTTTCTGATGAAGAAATTAAAAAAGTACTATCAGTATGCGGACTTGATGATTTGGAAATGGAAGAAAATAGTTTGGAGTTATCAGGTGGCCAAAAGCAGAGAATTTCAATAGCAAGGGCGATAATTAGAAAGAAGCCGATTCTATTAATTGATGAAGGAACCTCGGCTGTAGATACTGCAACAAGCAATAAGATAGAAGAGGAGCTGCTAAAGAAAAAGAATATTACAATTATTACAATAAGTCATAAGATACAACCTGAGTTGATGAAGAAATACGATGAAATTATTTATTTAGAACAGGGAAATGTTGTTGAACAGGGAAACTATAATGAGCTGATGAAACGTAAAGGCAAGGTATACACTGTATTACAAACACAGCAATAGGTTGTTACGAAGTAAATAGAAAGAGAACCCGAAACGGATGTCTCGGGTTCTCTATATGGAAGCAGAAATGATTTCAAGAAGGTCGTTTAGTTGTTTTCTGCATATAGGATTCTTTTGAGAAAGAACTACTCTACCATTGGAAGTGATTGAGTAGTATTTTCGAAGTTTTCCGCCTATGATTTTAAATTCACAAGCAACAAGTTCCTTTTCGGATAATTCTTTAAGCGAGGTATAAACACTGCTTTCACTAATAGGGTAGATAGAGTGCAATGTATTGGTTATCTCATATCCGTATGAACTGTTTTTAGACAACAAATTCAAAATCATGAGTTGCAGTAAAGGGGACGATATTTTAAATAGAATTTGATTATCGGACAATAATAGTGCCCTCATCGCTAGAGACAGTAAGTGAATAGTCACCGGCTCCAATGGTTCCTTTTTTATTTGAAGATGTATTAATTGAATAATCTACATTATTCAATTTGCAACTGATATCATCAGAATTTGTAGCAATATTAAATGACAAATCTTCTGGTGAGGATTTAAATGAAATTGTGATATCGCCAGATGAATTATCAATAGATGTATTGCATGATTTAATCAGGTCGCTGATACTTATTTCTCCAGAATCGCTATGCATTTTCATATTTTCGGCTTCAGTATTTGTGACAGATACATATCCTGAGTTGGTACTTACCTCTAAAGTGTCTATAAAGCTATTTTTCAGTTTTATATCACCTGAGTCGGAGATCATTGAGCCAATATCGGATTTAATGTCTTCAATGGTTAGATATCCTGAATCATTTGAAATATTTAATTCTGAAAGCGACAAGGAATTTAGTTCTAATTCACCACTTCCGTTTGAAATATTTAGTTGCCTTCCGTAAGATTCAGGAATATATACATTGATTTCTCCGGTTTTACCAAATGATAATCCACCAAAAAGAGTTTCACTATCAGAAGAATCATTCTGAGAAATGATCAATTCTTCATCAGATAATTCAACGGAAACTTTTGGGTTATTCTTTTTTAAATCACTATATTTAACATGTATCTGATCATCGGTTGATTCTCTGATCGTAAGCTGGTATGATTGAGCATTAACAGAAATATTTGCCACTTCGTCAATAGAAAAGTTTTCAGTAGCTTTTATATCTGTGTTTGTGCATCCTGTAAGTATTATGG
>ERZ1034897.225-NODE-225-length-31789-cov-5.167581_pt1 | contig 31789 bp, 42 predicted proteins | sample MGYA00520629_ERZ1034897 | MGnify/ENA primary metagenome ERZ1034897 (study PRJEB33766, sample SAMN09781789) | gut metagenome | biome: gut microbiome | host: Homo sapiens | place: Madagascar | study: EMG produced TPA metagenomics assembly of the PRJNA485056 data set...
TTCAATTTCCGCTTCCAGCCATGCCATGCGGCACTTGTACCCTTCTTCCCGCAAGGCGGCTAAATGGGCTTCTCTGCCCGTTTTTCGCCGGGCCAGCGGCAGACCCAGCCCGAAGGCCGCGTCCAGCCGCGTCAGCGCCTGCGGAAAGGTCAGGCGGTGCAGGTGCTGCACCAGCCCGATCACATCCCCGCCTGCGTGGCAGCCGAAGCAGTACCAGCCCCTCCCATCCCCGTATACCTTCAGGGAGGGGTTTTTGTCTCCATGAAAGGGGCAGAGGGCGAACCCCTGCCGGTTGACGGGCAGCCCCTCCATGTCCAGCACTTCCCGCGGCGAAACTCGCCGCCGTATATCCTCCACCACTTGGCGGTCAACCACCCGGCGCACCCCCTAGCAGATCAAGAACGACCTGCGCTGTCTGTTCCGGCGCACAAAAGCGCCAGCAAATGCCGTACTTGTCCGCCATGCTCTGCATGATCGCCCAGAGCCTATCAGCAGACACAGGCGGCTTTGGGGGCAGCTTTACGCCCAGCATTTTGCCGCGCAGCTGTGCCGCCTGAATGTAGCGATAGTCCCGTTCTCGCGGATTGACCCAACTCGGCACGTCCGCCAGCGTGGCAATGCCCGGCTCCTCCACCAGCACCACCAGCTGCACGTCCGCCTCCTGCGCCCGCGCCGCCTCTGCCCGGAAGCGTTCGTGCGCCTGGATCAGGTTGCCGTAAACCTCCTGTAGGCCCTGCTTGCGATCGATCACAAGGTGCTGATCGTTGGCCCAGGTATAATCCCCGCACCATAGCTTGCTCCGCACCCAGGGAACGCCGAGACGGTCGAAACCGTCCCGGACGTGTCCCCATTTCTGCTCACGGCTGTCTACAATGATCGTCTTCATGCCGCGTTCCTCCGATCAAAAGGGCGGAGGAACCTGCTCATAGGAGGCCGTGTAGCCGTTCGCCGTGTCCTGCGCCACCTGCTGCACCTGCGCGGCCTGCTCCGTCTTTAGCTTTTTGATAGCGGGGATTGTAAAGTCTCCCGCCCGGATGGCCTGCACGCTCCGCACCAGGCGCGGCTTTACGCTCACCGCAAGCAAATACTGGCGGTTGACGTACTCCTCCTCTCCGAACACAATGCCGATCAGCTTCCCCGTCAGCGTGGCCTCGTTCCATTGCCAGCGGTAGCCCGGATTGCTCTCCTCCACCGCCTTGACAAAGCCCTTGAACAGCCCTAACGCCTGCTCCTTGTAGCTGCGGATCAGCACGCCGTGCCATTTGCCAAAGCGCTGGAACTGCGCCCCGAAATAGCCCGCGAAGTCGCCCTCCGCAATGTCAAGCTCCAGCCGAAGATACGATCCCTTTCCCGTGGCAGGGTCAAGCGGCACGTCCTCCGCCTTCGTGATCCGGCAGACATAGCCGCCGGGGAGCAGGTTTCTGTACTCGCCGTCCTGCTGGGCTTCCACGCCCGTAAGATCAATCTGCTTCATAGTTTTTCACCTCAATAACTTTCTTTTCCGGGTCAGTTAGCGCTGAGACGATCCGCCGCAGATACCGTTTGGCAGCGTCCTCGTCCGGGAAATTGTCGCACACGAGTATTTTTGATTCCTTGTATGCGTTTACAAAAATTGTGTTTGCTAAAATGACTACTCTTTGCGCTCCGCGGGTATCGAGATACAGGCTGCCTATCTGCGTTATGTTTAAGTAAACGCCGTCCGCCGTTTTGAGGAATCTCACGCTTTTCCTCCCTCCACCAGCGGCTTCATGCCATAGTAGGCCCGGATTGTCTTGTCCACTTCATATAGGTCGTTTGGGATCAGATCGGTTTCAAACATCCCCATCGGGCTTTTTACCGTGTCGTGGCCTGTGTTATGGGTCACAAAGCTGTACACGCCATCGGAAACGGCTGTTTTCAGCACGATGGTAAATAGCCCCTCTACCGTGATCTTCTCATCCAGCATTTTGCCGATGGTCTTGGCTTTCTCATTGCCATTCGCATCAAGCTCCAAATGTTGGAGCAGGTAAACAATCTTGTCCTCCGGCAGCTTGATCGCCGCTTGGATTAGATTCCAGTAGGCCAGCGCCATGTCCGTGAACTTTTGGTAGCCCACCACCGAGGCCGTCCGCATGAACTGGTTGGCCATCAAATACTGCGCGTCATCAATGATGATGCTCCGCGCCTTTGCGCTTTGCAGCCCCGCCGTAATCACGGCGTAGTCATCCGTGTTCACCTTTGCCAGCTTCCCGCCGTCCTTAAACGGGAAGGGCTTGCCCTGCACGTTGAAAACCCCCACGCTGCCTGCCGGGAAATTGCGCAGGCTTGCGCTCTTGCCCGTGCCGCTGTTGCCCAGAATTAGAACCGGGACACCCATGTTATACGTCCTCCTTGTTCACACATGTATCGCGTATCGCTTGCCGCATCATCTCAATGTCCGACTTGCGGCTGTCGTGCGTGACGACGCTGGACTCCGCCTGGTGCTGATCTTTTCTTTCTTTCAACTTGAGTTCGTCGAGGGCGCCGCTCTCAGCGAACTCCCGACCCATGGCCTTGAATTGCTCCGGCAGACAAGCCATGACATGATAGATTGCGCAACTGCCTCCCGATCCGTAGCTAAAATGAAGATGCTTCACGACTGTCTGATTTTTGATTTCGTCAATTTTTGTTGTGCACAAATACACTTCGTTCACCGTTTCGCAAACCACGACGTGGCCGGTCTCCTTATCCGTCACAAAAACCTCAAACATGTTATTTGCCCTCCTTAATCTCAACTTTGAACACGGGATCACGCTCTATAACCGTCACGCCGTCGATGATCTCTCCGGTCTCCTTGTCCACCGCGCTGCCGTCTGGCATGACCTTGCCAATCCGATTTTTGATGTCCGTCCAGCTTGCCTCCTCCTTGACTTTGACCGCTTCGGGGAAGGAAGACTTCGCCCAGGCCAGCAGCGCGTCTGCATCCCGTTCATAAGCGGGCTGTTGGAGCTTGCGCACCAGTTTGCCACTGGGAAGCTGATAGCTTTCTTGCGTTTTGGTGGCCTTGTGGGGAACCGTCTTAAACCAGGCCTCCAGCAGGGCGGTGAAGTAGGCCACGGTGTCGGCGTTCTGCCGCTCAATGGCCTCCATTTGCGCGGCGTAGTAGGTGTTCCACCGCGCCGTGTCCTCCTGCGCCTCTCGAATCTTCTTCAGCGCCCACTCGGCGCTCTTATCGTCCTTGATGATCCAGCGTTCTTCCAGTTCGCTCATACTTCCATGCTCCTTTCAGTTCTCAAACCACCGCTGCCAACAGCGGGTAACGTATTCATCCATCGCCGCAGGGGCCTCGCGCTGCCTGTGCAGATGCGGCCTTGGCGGCTGCGCCTCCTGCTGCTCGATTTGCTCATGTTCGGTGCAGTCGCATCGCTCACCGGGATCAAGGTACGCCCCGCACCGCTCACAACGATATCGCATGCTGTTTCGCCTCCCGCGCCATCACCGTCTTGTAAGCCTTTTGCAGGCTTTGCCTGCTGGAAAAGCCCACCTGCTGCGCGGCTTCGTCCCGCGAAAGCCCTTGCGCAATCAGTGCCAGCGCCCTTTCCACCTTCCGCTTCGAGGCCGCCTGCAGCTGCGTCCGCGTCATCTTGTCCCGCTGCGCAGAGATTTTCCTGTGCTTCATCTCATGCTGTTTCCGCACAGACGCTTCCGGCAGCCGCTTCGGCACGGGCGCTTCGCCTGCCGCTTCCAGCGCTATCACCCGCCTGCCGTAGCAGCATGTTCCCGCGCAATCATGGCAACAGGCCACGTCTCCCAACGTCCGCGAGCACAGCCCACGCAGCGCCTCGTCCATGCTCATCTGCGCCGCAGGCTTGGCAGGCACCAGCCGTCCATGTCCCCATGCCCAGCCGTAAATGCTCATGCCTCGCCCTCCATCGTCATGGTGTAGCGCTTGCGCTCCGTCAGCTCCACATGCTGTAAGCCATACTGGATCAGCCGCGTCGCCACGCTGGTCAGCGGCTGCCCCGTCAGCTCCGCCAGCTCGGACAGTGCCTCAAACGTCTCGCGCTCCACGCGCACCTGAATGCTTCCCTTGCCCTCTGAAAAGGGCGAATACCCTGTCCCGCTCGGAATAAATTTCATGCTCGTCAGCTCCTTTTCTTGGGTTCCACCCGCATCCATGCCCCCACCGGGTACTGTCCCGGCATCAGTCGCTTGCGCCCATCTTCCGCCCGCTGTGGAGCGGTCAGGCGCTCCATTCGGCAGCGGATGCGGGTCAGAAGGCCCTGGGGCTTGTAGCAGGGTGTTTCGCTGTATTTACTCATTGGTGGGGACCTCCTGCATCTGTCCACCCTTGAGGGTATACCACACATCAGCTTTGATTGCTGTGCCATCAATGCGCTTTGCTATTACATTGGGTTCTCCGTTGACCCACTCTGTCAGCACAATCCAACTGCCAATTTTGCCCTTTACGAGGCTGTTTGGCCCGGCGCACATCGTCACGCAGTTTGTGCCGAGTGTTTGGATCTGCGCCCAGTTTCCCGACGAGCCGATCTTTGCCCCGTCTCCCGACGAGCCGATCTTTGCCCAGTTTCCCGACGAGCCGATCTTTGCCCAGTTTCCCGACGAGCCGATCTTTGCCCCGTCTCCCGACGAGCCGATCTTTGCCCAGTTTCCACCATTATCCGTCAGCGCACCTTGCGCATTTTTTACTCCCTTTGTCTTTTCGATGCACATGCTCACAAATGCGTTGACAATGCCCTTGACCCCCAGCTTTGCCCCAATGCGAATGCGCTTTCCACACACCTTGCTATCGCCGCTGTTCCGCTTCCCACTTACGTCCTCCAGCTCCACCTCGTGATACTCGCAGCCGTCAGCGGGGGGGTAGTAATCCCACACGTCCAGCGGGTTCTCGCAAGCGTGAAACCCCGCCTTGCACAGTTCCGCCTTGTCCTCCTCATAGGTCTTCCCTTCCTCAAACTGGAACCCCCGGCACCGCATGTTGCGGTCGAATCCCTTGTATGCCTTCATGTTCTCGCCCCTCCCTTAGATCATCCCCACCAGCCACGCATACGCCGTGACCAGCGGCGCACCAAAGATCACCAGCGCCGTCCCGGCCTTGATTGCCAAAATCCCCACGCCAGCCCAGTTCATGCTCCCTTGCCCTCCTTCATCGCCGTCAGCGTCTGCATGGCAACCTTTACCGCCGCGCCGATCTCCGCGTCTGTCAGCGACTTCCGTTCCTGCGGCTTTTCCTTGCGGCGCTCCGGGAAAATCCGCAGCATCTCCGCCATGGTCAGCGCCCGGTTGACCACAAACATCTCCCACGTCTCCCAGCCCGTCAACTCCAGCGCGTTAGAGAGAATCGCCATCTCCTGCACCGTCCAAGTGCTGCGTCCCGAAATGCGCGACTGGAACCCCGAAATGCTCAGTCCGCACAGGGCCGCCGCTTCCGTCTGCGACAGTCCCTTGTCCCGCAAAAGTTCCTTTAGCCGGACATAGCCCGTGTTGGTCATGTACATCTCACGCCTCCTGCTTGGTCTCGGGCTTGGCAGCCATCAGCGCCATGCCCTCCGCGATACCTACTAGCCGTTCACGCTTGCTTTCCGACAGCTTGGCAGCCGCTTCCGCCAGCTCCTGCACGGTCTTCTTCTCCTGTTCGCTCATGCTCGTTCACCTCTTTACTTTTTCAGAAATTCATTAGCGATGTGTTCCAGCGTTGTCGGGAGATTTTCAGTCAGCGACGCAGCAATTTCCTCCGATACAGGGCTTTCCTTCGGTGCTTCCAGCCGCACATCGCCGTCCTTCAGCATCCGGCTGACCGCCAGCAGGACGAAGGCGTGCATGTTGTTGATGGTCGTCTGCCCCAGCACCTCCAGTGGATCGTCCTGCGCCTTGCGCGGCTCAAAACTGCCCATACCTGCAAAAATGCCATCCAAATTCTTACCCATATTGTTCTCCTTTCTGTTCGCCTCTCGGTAGTGCTACAATGTCTCTACTAGCAAAGGAGGCTGACTAGTTATGTCTAAATCTGCTCTTGCCTGCATTGTTGCCTTAGTTCTAGCTCTTATACCAACTGTTGTTTTGGCGCATCCCGGGCGCACAGATTCGTCCGGCGGGCATTACAATCGGCGCACGGGAGAATATCACTATCACCATGGCTACCCTGAGCATCAGCATACGAACGGGATATGTCCGTATGCCCCTGTAACCGCTACCCCGACTGCCACACCAACTTTTGTCCCGACCGCCACGCCAACCGCTACGACTGCTCAAAGGCACAGAGGCGACTCCACCTCGTCCGATATAGCGACTGGTTTCATTGTTTGTGGGGCTGCTGTAATAGCCAGCTTCGTTTTGGGGAAAACAAAACTGGATGGTTAATCCGGCTTCACCGAAAAGGGCAGGGAGTACATCCGCCTAAAAGACGAAGATGCACAGCTTGCACAGCAGCGAGCCAATGATGCTACCAAGCAATACCGCAAAGAAACAGCTTGCACCCTTTTTGGCGTAGTCCTTGGCGCTTTCCTGACCTGGTTGCTGCCGCGCTTGTTTGGCTGACTGCTCCCACAGCCGCCAGAACTTTTCAAACTTGTCCACGCCTGTTTCCGTCCCGTCCACCAGCCCCGCATCTACTGCCGCGAGAAACGCCGCGCCCTTCGCGGTGATGGAGTAGCGGTTTTGAGTGGTCTTTTCCATGGGGTTCACCTCCGTTCAAGTTGTTTCGCTGCGCCTAACAAGACTGCCAGAATAGCAACTTTAAGCTCGTCAGCATCGGCATGGTTTCCGCGCATGATTTTCAGCGTCCCTTTGTGGATACTCATCGCAACGCTTTTTAGCGCGTCCGCGATTTCCTTGTTGTAAGCGGCTTCTTCGGCATCTTTCTGCGTCAGCGCCTTGACCGCATCCACAACCGTATGCTCCCAATCCCACAGATAACTCTTAGAGATGTAGGGGTTTGACGCTTCGATGGAAAGAGTGCCAAGCTGTACCTTTTCGGCAAACTCTTTCAGCTGCTCCATTGCCTCTTGCTTGTCCATGTTGCTCACCTCCTTTGCTGTATACCACGTTGTGGTTACATAATACCACATCAAAATAATTTGTCAATACTTTTTCAAAAAAAATATTGCACCGTGGTTTTTTCTGTGCTATACTACTTTCTGCAAAGGAGGTGAGTAAATGCCTGAAAGATTGAAAGCACTCCGAAAGGTTCTTGGGCTGACGCAGGAAGCCTTTGGCGCAAGGATAGCTCTTTCTCAATCAGCGATAGCCGCATATGAGAAAGAGTTCCGAGAGCCATCGGATGCTATCATCTATAGTATCTGCCGTGAGTTCAACGTCCGCGAACAATGGCTCCGTACAGGAGAAGGGGAGATGCTCCAGCCAAAAACCCGGAAACAGGAAATCGCTGATTTCATGGGCAAGGTGCTGAACAGCGAACCCGATGACCTGCGCAGCCGCTTGGTTGAAGCGCTGGCACAGTTGGATGAATCCGACTGGGTGACGCTGGCGAAGATCGCCAAGAAGATGCTTCGGGAGGAACAAAAAAACGCCGACCCCTAAGCGGGGCCGGCATCCTCCCGGTCACTCGACCAGATGCAGCAGAATCCTGTAAATCCATTGGGCTTTTTCTTCGGTGCATCGGTCGATCAGCTTCTTCACAAGGTCTCGGTATTCCGTGTTCTCCATACTGTCCTCCTTCTGGTGACGTGCAGTCACCTGTTGAGGATAGTATACACCGCCCGGAGAACGAATGCTCCCTTTTCGGCAAAGAAAGTCTTGGTTGGACAAAAGAAGGAGGAATTTTCAATGCGAAAACGTTTGCTTGCGCTGTTGACTGCGCTGGGGTGCGCTGTTACTTCGACAGCTTTTGCGCGTGTCCCTACGCCCACGCCTACGCCGAAACCTACGCCTAGTTCAACAACCGCTAGTCAGTCATTGTGGGGACATCAGTTCAAAAAAAAGACCCCTGCGCCTACGCCTACATTCCCTGCCGACCGCAAAAACTACAAAAAAGTATCCTATCCTGATGCTGTCCGTTACTTCAGCTCCTATGAAGATACCTTCGTTCAGATGACAGGGTATGTCTATGAGTTTTGGTTTGATGAAGATGACCCCACAACGGCATGGTGGTGGATGTCAAGCAAGAAAAACGGCACTGGGAATTATGCTCTTGTTCGCAGCGAGGGATTTACACAGTTTAGCTGGGAGGGAACTGATGTAGATCAATTTGTGTACAATGACAAAACAGCCGTTTATGGTCAGCTCATTGATACGAAGGATTATAACACGACTGATGGACAAACCTTTACCGCGCCCGTTATAGATGCTCATTTGCTTACCTACTGGTACGATTAAAAAAAAATCCCCTGCGGGCTGCTTCCTCCGCAGGGGACAAGGAGCCAGAGCATGGAGCAACACGGGCTTGAAACTCCAACAGACAAGGGTGCGTCTGAGATTCTGGCACTGCTTATTATAGCAGATGTCCTTCTCAGCCGTCAAGCCCGGAAAGAAGGATAATATGAAAAAACTCTTTACCGCCGAAGCCAAATGGTACGAGCAGTATGAATATTGGAAGATCAACGTCATGGTGGACGGTCTGCGCCGCTCTTTTTACTCCAAAACCCCCGGCAAGCGCGGCAAGAAGGAAGCCGAAGCCAAAGCGCAGGACTGGGCCGACACCCGCCGCACGGGCGATATGCCCCTTGACAAGGCCATCACTCTTTGGCTGGAATCCAAGCACAAGACGCTGGGCGTAGATACCTATAAAACCCAGTCTGGCCTGATTAACACTTGGTTCCTGCCACCCGCCATGAAGGTCAAGCGCCTGTCTCGCATCGCCCCGCAGGAGTGGCAGGCCATTCTTGACGGCGCCGCCCAGCAAGGCAAGGCCGCCGCCACCATCGAGAAGCTGCGCTCTCTCATGCTGGAGTTCTCACGCTTCTGCCAGTCCTCCCGCTGGATGATGGAGCCGCTGAACCCGAACACCCTGCAAGCCCGTGGCGGCAAACCCAAAAAGGAAAAGGTCATTCTCCAGCCGGGCGCGCTGAACGTGGTCTTTTCCACCGACACCATCACGAGCCACGGCAAGAGGATCCCCTGCTGGCACATTCAGGCCTTCCGCTTTGCCTGCGCCACAGGCATGCGCCGGGGCGAAATCTGCGCCCTCCGCTGGGATGCCATCACCGCCGACACGATCACCGTAAAGGCCAGCGTCAACAAGTCCCGCGTCACCACCGAGGGCAAGACCGAGAACGCCCAGCGCACCATTGCCCTCAACACCACCCTCCGCACCATCTTGGAAGCCCAGCGCCAGCACCTGCGCAAGCAGGGCATCGTCTCCCCGTGGGTGTTCCCGTCCTTTACGGGCAAGCAAGAGAACCCCACCAAGTTTTACCGCGACTGGAAACGCTACGCCGAGTGCAACGCCCTTGACGAGCGTATCTCTTTCCATTGCCTCCGCCATACCATGATAAGCCTGTACAAGGACGAAGTCCCCGAACAGCTTCTCAAACAGGTGGTAGGCCACAGTGCCACCATGGACACCTTCGGGCAGTACGGACACGCCCTCGCCGATGACGCCGCCCGCACCGCAACCCTGATGGACGCAGCCTTCACCCGCTACGTCAAATGACTTGTATTATTTCTCCGTCCCATAATTTCATACCACACTTTATACCACACTTTTAGCCTCAAAAGTGTGGTATTTTTGTCTCCGTAACACTTTTGTAACAAACAAAAACAGCCATCAAACCCTTTATTCCCAAGGGCTTGACGGCTTGTTATTTTTTGTGCTAAAATTTGCGAACCTTCTTCTGCGGAAGACCTCTAGTTCTCCTTCAACCCTAGCATTCCAAACGCTTTGCGCCCCTTCCGAAAATCATCACACCACACTTTATACCACACTTGCCCTTGAAAATCAAACAAAATGCCCTGCCGAATCGCTCCGGCAGGGCAAACTTGTATTAGGTATCCTTCTCCACGATGCACTCATAGTACAGCGCGGTCTTGTTCTTTTTCGCGTCCTTGTCGTTCATCCAGGCCTTCGCCATGTCCGCGTAAAAGTCCGTCTGATCCACGCCGTACTTCTTGGCTACTTCGCAGTAGTCGCTGTACATGGCGTTCATCATCGCGTAAAATTCCGCGAACTTGCTGCCGCCCTGCGGAATGCCAAGCTGGATGGCGAAGGGCTTGACCTCCGCTGCCGACCACTTGCCGCCTTCCGGGGCGCGGGGGTCTGCAGGTTGCATGCACTCCACCCATTCCTCAGCCATTTCCATGGTCATGCGCGGCGTATGCTGCTCCCGCGTGGAGGCGGCGGCATCCTCGCCCTGATAGGTCTGGCTCTCCCGCTGACGCTCCAGCATGCGCTTCTTGTCTTGCTCCCGCTGCCACTTAATGCGCTCCTGTTCGCGCTGATCGCGGCGGTACCGCGAGGGCTGTTCGTACTCATCCTCGTCGCCGTAGTGGTCGTACACAGGCGGCATGTAGTCGCGGATGCGGTCAACACGCCCATCATACCGAGACCGCCGCCCATAATCATCCTCATACCGTTCTCCGTCATCGTATCCGATGCGCTGGGGTGTGGGGTCATACCTTCTGTCTCTGCTCATAAGCACCATCCTCAATCCAGATTTCATCCAGCGCCACCTCCGTCCGCTGCTGTGGCAGGAGCAGTGCCGTCAATGCTGGTCAGCGCGTTATTCGGGGCACAGCACGGGCTACCTAGCAGCCGGAAGGCTCCGCCAGTGGCGCTGGTGGAGACCACCGTGCTGTACCGCATCCGCGTCCTGATGCCGCAGGCCGTCACCTGTGCGCAGTTGCGCTTGGTCAGCGGATACTGCGCCGTGCCTGTGCCAATGGTTACTACCACAGGCGCGTTGATGGTCGTAGTCGCAGGGATCGTCTGCGCGACCACAATGCAGTACTTCTCCCCGTTGCGATAGCTCCCGGCAGGTAGGTTGATTGCCAGCACTCCATCTGCAAAGGTCACGGCCTGGCTGATTACCAGCCGTGGGCAGAGGGCGCATACATTTTTGCAGCTCATTTTCTGCTCCTTTCTCAGGGGGCGGCATTACACCGCCCCCGAATCACGCTGTCAGCCGTTGCAGCCCATGCAGCCGTTGCCGTTTGCGTAGGGATAGGGCGCAGGCACCTGATAGGCCGGGATCGGCGAGGGCCCCAGCCGCCGAATCAGCTCCGCCGTCTGCGCTTCGGACATCGCCGCCAAATAGCTGTTCTGCGCGGACTGAGAAGCCGCCAGCTTCAGCGTCTGGTTCTCCGCCTGCAACGCGCTGATCTTGTCCTGCGTGAGGAAGTCAAGGATGGCGCGGGTGTTGGCGTTGTTGCTGTCCAGCACGTCACGGGTGGTGTTCTGAATCGTGTTCTGGATAGCGCAGGTGTTAGTCGCCATGTTGTAGTTCACGTTGTCAATGGCACGCTGGGTCTGGCAGCAGCAGTCCTGCAGACGATAGCCAAGGTCAGCCTGTCCGCGCTCCACGCCGTTGAAGCCCTGCAGCATTGCCGTGTTCACGCCGTTGAAGCCCTGACAGAGGGACTGCTGTACGTTGGCAAAGCCCGTCTGCATGCCGTTGTTCAGCGCGTAGGTGCTGTCGCACAGACCATTAGTCAGCCCGTCTAGCTTGGATACGATGCTCTGCGTGTCAAAGCCGCGCTGCAAGTCGGCCTGCGTCAGCGCACTGGTTGTAAAGGGAGTCGCGCCAGCAGCGCCGCCATTGCCGCCCCAGCCGCCGTTGCCCCAGCCGAAGAGCAGGGCAAACACCACGATGATCCAAATCCAGCAGTCACCGCCGAACATGCCATTGCTGCGATTGCCGTTGTCGCTCTGCCCAATAGCATAGCCGGTTGCAAAATCATTATCGCCCATCATTCAATCTCCTTTATGTTTTTTATTTCTACAGGGGACGCGCCGCCCTGTTGAAATCACCGTAGCCCAAACTGCCGCAGCATGACGTTCAGGTCAACGCCTCGTTCTTTCGCCATGTTCTGCGCGATCTGCTGAAGCTGCTCCGGGGTCTTGTCCTGCACAAGCTGCATCCCCCTTGCCATAATGGGGTTATTCCCGGACAACTGCCCCAACATCACCATAGGGTTTGCGCCTGTGCGCATCCCTTGCATCATCTGCAGCAGCGGGTGCCCGTTTCCAAGCATCTGCAATGGGTTCATGCTTCTGTCCCTCCATTTAATTTTTGTTTGAGCTTTTCAATTTCTGCTTTTAGCTCGTCCACCGCCGTCATTGGGGCGTACACAGGCTGTTTGGCGCTGTCAGGCGCGGCGATCTTGCCAAAATCCGTAAAGTCCGCGCTGCCCGTGCTGCTGTTGAAGACTTTGAGGTAGATCATGCCGTGCGCCATGTCGAGGCTCAGGGTAGGCCGTCCCATGAAATCCACAGGAGCGGCAAGCGCTTCCTCGCGGCTCGTCACCAGCCGCGCAAGCACGCCCTGTTCTGGCTGCTGCTGCTGCTGCGCTGGCTGTTGATAGGTGTTGTAAACCGGGGCTTGCAACGCCGGGTAGGCAGGCTGTTGGTACGGGGGAAAATAAGGCATTTCCGTCACCTCCTGCCCATATTTTCCCATAAAAAAAAGAGAGGAGCCTATCACAAGCTCCTCATCTTTCTGTCAGCCCCGCTCCCGGGCGATTTTCTTTTGGATACTCCTGCGCGTTCGGCTGACCGTCGCCGTGGAAACGTGCAGCGTCAGGGCGGTCTCGACAAGGGACGCGCCCCGGCGGCACATGTCCAGCACGGCAATTTCCCGGTCAGAGAAAGGGCAGCTTTGTCTGAAGTAGTGGTATTCTGCACCCGTTAGCTCACTTAGCTTCACGGGGCGTCACCCCCTTACTTCTCTTTCTTAGCTTCAGGGATCCAAGTCCTAAACTCCTTTTCTGTGATCTCCAAGCCCAGGTCTTCAGCCAAGGACACAAATTCGCTTGCAGTTTCCAGGTCGCCATTGTTCCAGGCCTCGATGTAATCGTCCTTGATGGCAGATTTGAGCTGTGTACGCAGTACCTTGTCCGTCAACTCCGGGTTCTGTGCTTGCGCGTTTCTGAATCCGCTCATCAGCACCGTGCAGCTCTGCATTTTGTCATCGTAGGATAACCCAGGTTGTGCCATGGTTGATGCAATCTCTGCGGCAAGTCCCTTAGCATAGTCTGTTGTAAGGGACTTGTGCGCACTTGCAACAGCCTCGTCTACAACCTCTCCCATGGACTTTGCATCCTTTGCCCAGCTAGGGATTTCGATTTCAGGATACAATTCTTTTTGTGCTGCCTTTTTGTTATAAGCAATCACATTTTCAATGGCCTTTGCCTGGTATGCCGGTTCAAGGCCTGCAAAGGTAGGACTTTCTGCAAGCAGTTTTAGCCCTTCTTCCGTCAATTCGCCAAGGGCGGTCTGATACTGCGTCCACTGCTCGCTTGTCAACTGGACGGTTTGCTTGTTTACCCTGAACGACTTTGCTGCCGCTTTCGGATAGACCGCATCATCCGGCCCAGCATCTTCAGCGACTTGTTCAATCAGTTTCGTTGCCTCATCACTTTTAATATAGTTGATGTATCCGGGCGAGAAGAAATTCTCAAAGATTCGTAGGGGCAGGCTTTCGCTGATTTCTTCCTTTCCCCAAATATCAACATACGCAGGTGAGAGTTTGGACGCAAACGGCAGCTTATTAAGTTGTCGATTGATGGCATATTGCATGTCAGAGGGAATGCTGCTGTTTTTATCCGTATAATTCATTCTTCGTACCGGGTCGATGGTACGCGCGATCTGCCCAAGGATTGTTGGATTGTACTGGCTTAGATAGTTTACAGTCGATCCAACCGTAAGATTCCAAATCCAATCCTTATCGCTGTTGTAAGAAGTCGAGAACAAGTCAGACATGCCATCCAGAAAAGTCAGGTCGGTGATCGGGCCTGTCAGCCGCGAGGCGGTGTCAGAGATCGCCTGGAATATGTTTGCATCGTCGTCAAAAGCCTGTGCCATTTCAACGCCGCTGAACAGGGCGCTTGCCATCGGGCCAAGCCAGTCAATGGTATAGGAAACCGTGCCGTTTTCTGTTTCAACGTTGATCGCATATTCCTGGTATCCGTTAGCTTTCTTGAACTTATCCTCGTCATCGTCCCCAAGTGAGGCAGTCGCCGTCAAGTTGAGTAGCCCGCTCGACCCCAGCAAAGCGCCAACAAGGGCAACGCCTGTTCCCGTAAGCCCGCTGCTTACCCGGTCGATGAACTGCGGCAAAGAAATGCCGCCTTTGTGGAGTGCGTATGCGTCCCAGGTCACAGATTTTAGCACCCCTACAGGACTATATTCTATTGCCCGAGCCGCAACGTTGACAGGGACGCTCTTAAAGGGCAGCCGTCCTTCAAGCGGGATCGTGGCAAGAGTGCCAACCTTTTTTGCAAACTCTCGCTTTTTCACATTGGGGTCATTTGCAAGAAACGCGCCGCGCTTCATGTAGCTTTCGAGGTTTGCCAGTGCAGACGCAAGGAAATTATGATTGTTAAAGGTATTAACGTTTGCTTCCTGCACGGCAAATTCTCTCGCTTCCTGCAACTGCTGTGGAGAAATTGTCTCAAGGTCGATTTTTTTCGCTTGCAGATAACCTGCAAGGTTCTTTTTGTAGTAAAGGGACTTAAAGAACATGTCTTCCAGGCCTAGTACAGCAGAGTTGCCCTTGTCAATTTTCCCTAATTTATGTCCAAACCAGTTGTCCCAGAATTTGGGGCGTTCCCGCTCAATGACGCTTGTCATTGCATCCGCGGACTGGTATTTCGGTTCGCCGCCCAGCATTCGCGTTACAGCCGCGTCCGTATAGTCAATTCTTGCAAAATCTCTGTACTCTTGCTTTGCAACAGGCGAAATAATGCGCGTTCTGTTTTCTGGCTTCATCAGCTTTTGCGCAGCGCCGGAAACGCTGTCACGGATGACGCTCAATGGAATCATGGAGATGTTGCCGAAAATATTGCGAATGTGCGTTCTCGGATTCCCTAGCATACATAGGAATCTTACATTGTTCATGGCGTACCAGAAGCTAGGCGGAACCTGCTGCGCAATCTCGACAACGCTAGCATCAACTGCATCCTGTCTTTCTTCCAGTGTTTGAGCGTTTAGAATGCGTTCTATCGCTTCCTGGCTTAATTCGATGGACAATGATTGCTTAGGCGTAGAGTATCTCCGTTCCGTCTGCTTTGCAAACCGCTGCACCCACAGCGCTGCTGCCGCTGGCGTTGTCATGTCAAGAATTTTTCGGGATTGCAGGCCACGGCCTAAAGTAGTGCCGATTTCGTCGTACTTTTCAGCAACCTTATTCAAGACCGCGATCTGCGTTTCTGAATCTCCCTTAGCAGAGGCCTGCGCCATCAGCACAATGCCCATTGCCTGTGCTTCAGGATTCCCCATGGCATTCCTATCCATGTCAAGCCATTCGGAAAGCGCTGCTGCCTCGCCTTTGCTTTCAATTCTTTGGAGCGCACGATTGATTTGAGCTTCATTCGTGTCCTTGCTCATCGCATTGTGATCTCGGATGTAATCTTTCGTTGTCTGCGGAAGAAGTTCTGTGTTTTGCGCTCCCTTCCGTCCCCATTGCCGCTCCCCGACATCTCCTTCATCAGCTCCCGTAACAGCATCAGACGGCGATGTATATACCGCAGATTCGGCTTCTGGCGCTGCATTCTGCGCTGTTTCTTCCTGCCCCGCCACTTGTTCCATCTGCACCGTCTGCGGAGCTTCCTGCGCCGCCTGAGCGGCTTCCTGCCCTGCTTGCGGGGCATTCTGTGTGTTCTGTACCCCCTGCGTCTGCTGGGCGTTCTCTTGGCCTCCTGCCGCCAGCCGATTCATCTCAGCCCTCGCATCCTTAATCACCTGCGCCTGCTGCTGAATCTGCTTGTCAACCTCCGTCAGCGCTCCGGTGATCTGTTCAAGCGACTGCGCAAAAGCACTCACATCAGACCCATTCTGTTCAGCAACACGTACAGCCTGGAGATGCCCTTGGAGTTGGGCGGTAAGCTGCTGCTTTTGTGTTTGCAGCGCCTTGCCCTGCTTCCGCGCCTGATTGTAGGCGCTTCTTGCGGCCTTCAGCGCCTGCGCGGCATCCGGGGCGCTGGCCTGCTCTACAGCGTCGGCCTGCTGCTGCTGGCTCTGAATCTCCTGCACACTGTCCTCGGTCATGGTGGCTTCGGCCATCAGTTCGGCGGCTTGCTGTATCTCCTGCTGCGCCTGCGTCATGGCCTGCTGCTGCAGTTGCGTATAAGCCGCCTTCCGCGCCTGCTGAAGCTCCTGCCGTGCCGTCTGGTAGTCCTGCTGTGCCTCCTGCACCTGCTGATTCGATACGCGCAGCGCCTCTCGCAGGTTTGCGGCTTTGGGGGCATACTGGGAGATCGTCTTCGCCCCCTGCTGGGTCGCCGCCCGCTGGTTCGCCTTTTGCAGGGTGGCCTGTACCCTTTGTAGTTCCTGCCTCTGTTCGGCCTGCGTATTCCGTGCCGTCAGCAGCGTATTCTCGGCTTCCTGCGCACGGGCGGTCAGTTGGCTGATCTGCTCGGTGTTCAGTTCCCCAAGCCCAATACGCTCATTGACGATCTGCGCCGCACGGGCTTCCACCACCTGCTCCATCGCTTCGGGGTAGCCCATCACCTGCGCAATAGCTTCACGGACGGCCTGCTGCTGGGCCTCCGATACCGTCCCCATGGGCTGCACAGCCTCGCCGCTGTCATCCTCCAACACAACATTATTCTCCTGTGTTGGAGTCAGCTCCGCTTGCGCTTCCTGCACGGGCTGTTCTGCCTGTTCCACCTGTTCCGTCTGTGCTTCCTGCGAAGTCTGCACTCCCTGCGCAGATTGTTCCGTTTCGGTGCTTTCCTGCTGCTGCTGGGCAGTCTGCTGGGTCTGCTGCTGCTCTATTCTGGCACGTTTATGCGCTTGCCGGGCTGCCATCAGGTTTATACCCTTGCCCTCGATAGTCAGCGCCGGAGATGTGAAGAAGGACATGGCGGAGGTTTCAAACACCTGCCCTAGCTGGAGCTGACTGGTCAGCTCGGAAGCGTCTCCGTAGGCTACCGACTTAATACCGCCGGAAACAACGTTCTCCAAATCCTCCTGAAAGGCTTCGTGCGCGCCGATGGAGCCGAGCTCTTTTGCCAGCGTTCCCACCCTGGAGAAAAACGTCGTGCCGCCCTTCCGCGCCGCGCTAACGGTCGCATCCTTCATCGCGCCGCCAAAAACGGACGGAATGTACTTCTCCGCCATTTCGCCTTCGAGGAACACGGTAGACGCTGTATCCAGCACACCCACCAGCGTTGCCTCCGCGCTGGAAAGCCCCTTGCTCATGGCTTCCAGCTTCGTTTCGCCAAACTGCTGCAAGCCATATCCGGCAATATTGCCAAGCGTGGGAACGCCCGTCAGCCCCGTTACCGCAGCGCTTTCGGCTAGGCTCAGACTGTTGCTGACAATGTTGCTGGATACAGGATACAACAGGCACTTTTCCGCCCATGTGCCATATTCGTTCACCAGATCGGCGTTCGCCTGCACGTTTGCGTCAAACTTCTGCCGGGCCTGCCGCAGCGTCTCGGCGGTGAAATTAAACGGGAGCTGGAAGATGTCCGTGCCATTCCGCTGCGCATCCGCGAACTGCTGTGCGTACACAGCTTTCATGGGGTCGTCGTCCGCCATGGCGTAGATCGCGCTTGCAACGTCGTTGCTGTAGGCTCGCCGCGCCCCTGCAATGCCATAGGTGCGCACATACACGTCATAGTTATCCTGCGCTACCGTCTCGTCATCGTGAGTGGCTATCGCTTGATAAAACCCGATTTTCCCGGACACCCAACTGTTCCAGCCGCTGTCAGCGCCCAGCGCGAGTGACTTGAAAAAACCCAGTCCTTCGCCTTCCGGGGTGCTGTCCGCCGGTTCGCTCCAGCGGGCGGAATAGTCCTGCCGTGCCTGCTCAATCACCGCATCCTCGGACTTTTGCAGCGCCGGGTATTGCGCGTAGAGCTCATCCAGCGTCAATCCAACAGAGGCCGCCAGCTTCGCGTCCGTGGCATAGTAATCCTCCACGATGTCCGCCACAAAAGGCGTACACCTCTGCTGATCGTCCGACAAGCCTCTCTTTTCCGCAAAATCCTGGAACGCGGTGCCATCATACAGCGCATCAATGCGTGCCGCATAGCCTGCATCCGTCGCCAGAAGCTGCTTCTCGTCTATCTGCATGATACGGTCATAGGCGGCTTGATCGGTCTCGTCTAATTCCGCACCGCTGGCTACCTGCTGCAGCACATGCACGTTATAGGCCAACTGCTGCTGCCGCTGCTCCGCTGCCTGCTGCTGCTGCGCCTCTGCCTTCGCTTCCCGGGCTGCCAGCACGTTGTCCTTCACCTGCATCAGCCGGGCTTCCGCATCCGGGTTCTCGGCGTACCAGTCATCCAGCGACACGCCTGCCAGCTCCGCGCTCTGGCTGTCCTTGACGATCTGCATGATGGTTTGTACGCCGTCACGGGTGGTCGCTTCCGGGCTGTCCGTCCACGTCAGCGCCTCCGTGGCCTTGGAGCCGTACTGCAGCGCGGAATCATAGTCCCGGAACCCTCCGTCGCTGCCGCCCGCAATGCCGAACAACCCCCCGTAATCGTCAAAAAAACTGGAAAAGATTTTCTGTTCGTCCTCGGTCAGCTCTTCCGTGCCCGCGTAAACCTTCGTCAGCACTGCTTCCGCTTCCTCGGTGGTGTAGGGACGATCAAGGGTAAAGTTATCCCCAATCTGTGCAGTCAGTGTGGAAATCTCCTCGCGAAGCGCGTCCATGCTTTCCGTCTGCGCATAGCCGCGCACCTCTGCGCTGTGACGGAGTGTCTGGTACTCTTCTACGAGCTGAGAGCGCCGGGTCTCTGCCTCGCTCTGCTCCCGCACGTCCTCCGCCGCTTCGCCTGTTTCTTCCGTGGTCGGCGTTTCATCCTCTGCTTTTTGGGCGGCAAAGGCCGCAACCAACTCGTCGTTACTCAGGGTGGGGGAGTTCCCTTCCTGCGCAGGAGCGGCAGGGGTCGTCTGTGTCTGTCCCTGCTGCTCCTGTACTGCTGCGGGCTGCGTCAGCGCCTGCCCCAGCTTCGCCGCGTTCTGACGGCCTGTAACGCCCGTTTCCGCCGTCTTGCCGCCGCGCACATACGCCAGCGCATCCTCCAACCGCCAGTCCACAGAACGGGTCAATGCAATAGGATCGCCAGACCTGCGCCCCTCGTCCATCTTTTTCAGCGTGGACATGTGCACCGCGTCCGTGCTGCTGGGATCGTCATACATGCTTTGCAGCAGGTCGGCAATCTTGTCCGTTGACATACCCTGCCGCTGCATGGCGTCGATCCACGCATACACGCCAGCCCGTTCCTGCTCTGCCTCCTGCGTGGTCTGCTCCGCCTGATAGACCTGCTTAAAATACTTCGCCGCCGTGCTGTCTGTGCCGTTCAACAAGCCCTTGTTGGCATTGATCCAGTCCTGGTCAAAGCTGGACACGCCAAAGTACATGTTTGCATCATCCAGTGTAGAGCCGTCCGCATAGGGCATATAGTCCTTGCTGGTCACGTCCCGCCGCGCTTCCAGCGTCTTATCCGCGTTGTAGCGCTTGCCTACCCCGGACGCGTAACTCACAGAATCCTGAAACGCATCGCCGCTTCCGCCGCCGTTCCGCGCCGCCCAGATCGCGCCGTACTGCGCATCCTTGGAGTACCCGACAGCCCGGTTCAGCGCCGTCGGCGCACCCATCCCGGCAGCATCGTCCATCTTCTTCAGGGTGGTATATTTGCCGTCCGCGTTGACCTTTGCCAGCACCTCGTCATCCGAATAGCCCTTGCCCACCCAGTAAGAAATTTCCTTCTGCATGTCAGCCCATTCGGTTTCGGCCTCGTTCGTGGTAGCCTCGTCCTTTTGGAGCTGATACAGATAATAAGCGGCGCGTTCTTCGTTCGAGGACTTTTTAGTAGGCGCGCTGGGTGTGCCGGATGTGGCAGACAGCCGCAAATATTTCTGGTACCCGGCGTTGGCGGCAAAGAAGTCGTCATTGATGCCGCCGCTGGTGTCGATACCAAGCGCCGTCAGGTTGTCGATCAGCCCGGAATTGGTCGCCGTGCGATAGGGATTGTATACGCCGCTGCCGGGGGTCGCCATGCGGGTGTAGATTTTGTTCAACACCTCGTCATGGCGAACCTTGTCGTTGCCGTAGAGCGCGTCCGCACGGGCGATCATCTCGCTGGCAGTCGGAGTATCGCCGCTGTACCAGTTTGTCGTATGGCTGCGGGAAAATTCCTTCGGAGTTTTCATGGGCTGCCAAAGACTGGAAGTCTGCCTGCGCTGGGGCTGCGCAGAACTCCGCTGCTTCGCCTGTTCCCCCAGAGAGGAAGGCTCCGTCTCCCAAAGGTTTTTCCCTGTGGTCTGCTGCGCTGGTGCAGCGGGCGAAGCCTCCTGCTTCTTTTTCGGGCTGTGGATGATCGTTGCCAATGCCGTTCTCCTCCGTTTCGTTTAGAGCCGATTGCCAAACATCGTTTGCGTCAGGTTTTTATTGCTGCCAGAACCTTGCGGGCCTTTCTTCAGCCTTTTTGCAGTTGCATTTTTGCGTTTCAACGAGGCAAAAATTCCGGCTGCGACACCGTTGCCTACACTACTTCCAGCAAGGTCTTTGTCCAGTCCGTCATCGTCTGAGCCAGGGCCATCCTTCGGGTCGGGTTTCGGAGTTCCGCCGCCGCTGGCCTTCGAACTTTCCGCGTTCTTTTGCAACTGGTAAAGCTGCATCAGAATATCGTTGTTCGTGGCGTCTGCGGTCTGCTGCTTGCTGTACTGATCCGCCTGCAATTCTGCCAGCTTCGCCAGCACGCTGTTTTCAAACGAGCTGTTTGCCGAAGAAATGTTCTGCTGAAGCTGCTGTTGAAGCTGGGCAATCTGCGAATTGACGCTGTTCACATCATTGGTCTGGTTTTGGGCGATCTGCGCCAGCGCCTTTTCGCCTGCCAGATCGATGTTCGCCAGCGTCGCGTTGTTGTAGCTGCTCCGCTGCATGCCGCGGGAAAGGGACTGCCGGTCAGCGTTCGCCCGGGACGCTGCCGTTGCCTGCTTCTGCTGCTCCGCCTGCCGCGCATAGGAGGTATCCAGCGCTGCAAGCTGAGAGTTTAAGGCGGCAACGGAGCTGTCATGGCTCTGCTGGGCCGACAAAATTGCCTGGTCGCGCTGATTCTTATACATCGTTTCCGCCTGCGACCGAAGTTCTGCATCCGTCTTGGGCATAAACTGCGATGCCGCCAACGATTCCGCCAGTTCGTCCACCGACTTAGGAGCCTTGAAGTTCGTTGCCACCTTTCGCTCACTCCTCTTCTTTCTTTGCTTCCACGCCTGCCGCGTCCGCCATGCCCTCGCCGATGATGTACGCGATCACGGTTGCGCCTGCCATGATGATGCTACCTACCTGCGTAGCAGTCTCTTCCGCTACGCCAAAGGCCATCACCAGCATGGTCACGAAGCTAACCACCGCCGCCCAAAACTTGCGGCTCGTCAGCTTCCGCTTGATATTCTCACTCATTTTCGATTCCTCCATTTTCCTCGTAGATGATTTCAAGGCCGTATGCTTTCGCGGCCTCATGCTCGATTCTGCAACCACGAGCGTTTTCCCAGCCCTTGCAAAAGTAGGCTGCATGGCACAAGCTCATGTTCTCAAGCGATTTAGCTAAAAAACACAAAGGAATTTGCACCACGCCACGCTGTTTCATAGCCTGCTGGCTATACCATTCGTCCGTAAACAGCGTGTTCACGATCTCAAAGCCGCGGTTTTCAAGCTCTGCCACGGCGCGGTTGCGCGTATTGATGATTTCTTCTTCTGTTTTTCCAGCCATCGGTTGGCTTAACATTGCTTTTCTCTCACTCATTTTTCTGCTCCTTCCTGCCGAAACGGCAGCTTTCTGACTGCCTCCATCACGCGCTCTGCACTTCCGTTTCCGCCGCCATCGTGATAGGGCTTATACAAGTAGTCATTCAAGTTTTCATATTCCTCCTGCGTGATGTATCCGCGCTCGATGTACTTCACACCCAGCCATGTAATACGGTCATGCGCCAGCCCAACCAGCAGGCGGCGCTCTGCTGTGTCCTTCTTCCGCCGCGCTTCGACCACCGCCCAAAACCCGGAAGAGCCAAGCACGGACACGAGGAGCGTTACGAGTAGTTGCGCCCATTGCATCACCCCTGCCCCCCTTCCGGCTCCGTTACGCGCTCCTCCAACTGCTTCACGCGCTCCTCCAACTGCTTCACGCGCTCCTCCAACTGCTTCACACGCTCCTCCAGCGTAGGCGCGGCCTCGCCCTGCGCCTTGAGGTACTGCGCCATCATGTACCCCGTAACGCCGTCCCGCTGGATAGTCGCCCAGCCGTCAGACACGTCCAGCACCTGCACGTCCTCGCCAACCGGCACCTTTGCCAGCACCGGCGCGGCTTTGTCCGGTCGCGTGCGCAAGTTAACCGTGCTGCCGCTGTCAGCCGTCACCACCATGTTCTGCATCGTCTCATCCTCTCCTTTTTCTTCTTTTGCATCCCAATCCTTGGGGATGGCGTAGTGCGTCCACGCGTACTTGTCACGCGCCTGATGCACCACGCCATACTTTGTGCCGCGTGCGTCAATTACCGTACCGTCACCAAGATATAGGCCGGTGTGCTGCATGATCTCGCCCTTCTGCCGGTACAGCGTGGCCACCGCGTCCTCCGGAAGCTGGTCAATCGTCCCTTTCACGCCCCACGCGTCGGAACGCCATTGGCTTGTGGCTCCGCTTGGCAGCGTCGCGCCACCCGCCTTGGCGCAGGCGCGTGTAAACGTCGCGCAGTCCCAGCAGGTCTTCCCGTCCCATTTTGTGCCAATGTTCATGATATTGTCGCGGTACTCCGGATACTGCTTCGCTTGCTGCTCGCGCCGCGCCGGGGAGCATGTCCAGCCGGTCGCGCCGTAGATATAGCCGTCGCCTACGTGCTGGCGGGCAAAGGCTACCGCGTCCTTCGCGCTCACTCGTCATCCCTCCCAAGTTCATCTAACAGCGGTCCTAGTAGATAGCTCAGTCCCAGCGATATGCCGAGCCACGCCAGCAGAACAAGCGCACTATCTAAGATAACCTTCCCCAGGATTAGGAGTATCGTCATCCGCACCACCTCCGCCAAAAGGCTTTCAGACGGCTTGTGCGCCGCGTGTGTGCATTTACAATGCTGCGCTGCCGTGCTGTCTCCGCTGCATCCGCAGTGGACGGAAGGAATAGGGCCGCAATTTCAGGGAACATAGAGATTCACCTCCAATGGGTTTTCACGCAATTTACACGCAATTTCCCGCAATTCATCAGCAAGTTATAAGCAAGTTGGTTGCAAGTTTCACTTGTCCTCAGCTTCCGCGTCTAGCAGCTTCCGCACCTGTTCACGCCAGCGCTCGGGCACCTCGTCAATAGTCATACGTTCGGCATCAATCCAGCGCTTGTAAATCTTGGCCATGCTTACACCTCCTCTTCCGTTTCCGTCAGGCTGGCGCACATCTCCGCCAGCTCCATCAGCGCCTCGTCCTGCTCCAACTGGTGCGCTTCGACCGCAGCCAGTCGCTCCTCCACGGTCGCGCCTGTCGTGCCTCTCTCCTGCGCAAGGGTGGTCAGCTCTGCGGCCTCGTCCTGCGTGATTTCAAGCGCATCTGCAAGGGCGGTAATACGTGCAATGGCGGTGCTTGCTGCAAAGGGGATACCGCCCGTCAGACGGTTGTAGAGTACCTTGTACTTAGGCGTGTGTTTTACTTCGCTCATGTTCTCCACTCCTTATGATTATATATCGGTTACAGCGCGTTCTACGTCTGCGAGGACTTGCGTCGACGCGGCAGAAGCGGCTTGCAACTGCTGGATGATGTGGATCGGGTCAGCGCGGCCTGTGACGGTCAGCGCGTCCGCGTCCGTGAGGACGGTGTTGGTACCGCTCAGCGCCTTGATGGTGCCGCCGCCAGAGGCGGTGAAGGGGACGGGGGTGGCTAGCTTGTAGGCAATTTGGACGGGGGTACCAGCGGCGTATTGGGCAGCGAGGTAGGCTTCCCACGCATCCACATCCGCAAACATATCTGTATATATATGGATAATTGATAATCCAGCGTATCTGACAACGCTAAAGTGTGAACATACACTTTTGATGGGCTCTTTATCCACACTATATTTAGTCGTGTAAAAAAATTGCCCTGTGCCACCAGCATCAAATATCTTCCAATCCTCTGTCCCGTCAAAGGATTTGGCTTGCCACGCCTCTCGTCCTTCTCCGCCTGCTTGCAAGTCTGCGCCGTAAATGGTTGATGGGAGGGTGAGCGTAGTCGTGGAGCCGGTGTAGGGAGTGTAGGGCAACCATTCGCTACCGGCGACAAGCCAAATGCGTTCATCTGATTCTGGTCGTCCTTTTGTCCAATAAGCGTTTAGCTGTACAGCAGTCGGTTTAGCGAGGGTAAATGTGTGCTTATTAGATGAGTAGGTAAACTCGATGTCAGCGCCATATGCGTATACACCGTTTGCTTGCGACATTATACAGACTGTGTAAGTGCCATCTGGCAAAATTATATTACCAGTCATCCGGAGATTATTAGCGGTTTTAACATACGGGAAACGCACCTCATCCAGCAGGTTTTCCCCGCACCGCTCCACCATCACCTGCGTCCTGCCGTGGATAGGCCGGATGTTCTCCGGCGACGGCGTTCCCTCGCCTTCCTGCGTCGGCTCCCAGCTCGCCGTCACCCCCAGATTGCTCCCCGCCACAGGATAGCACACGACAGGATTTCCGCTTGCCTCCAGCGGCGGGCAGAGCATATCCACGATGTGCTGGCTGCTCCACGGCGCAGCATCCGATACGGTGGTGTCGTCGATCTGCGGCGCGTCCAGCCCGTCCTTGCCGTCCTGCCCCGGAGCACCGTCTGCGCCATCGGCACCCTTCTCTCCCTGCGGCCCAGTCGCTCCCGTATCGCCTTTCTCGCCTTTCTCGCCCTTTTCGCCTTGTGCACCCGGTTCTCCCTTCGCCCCAGGCTCGCCCTGCGGCCCCTGCGGCCCCTGCGCACCGACAAAGTCCCCGTTCTCTAGCTTGGCCTCGACACTCCTCACGAGATCGTCCGTCCGCTTCACCGCCGCAGCCGTATCCTGCTCCCGCGCCGCTTCCGCCTGTTCTCGGTTCGCCTCCGCCGTCTCTCTCGCATTCTCGGCTTTGACGCGCTCACCCTCCGCGCTTGCACGCAGCCGCTCGTTCTCCGCCCGCGTCGCCTCGGCCTTTCCTCGCGCTGTTTCCGCTGCCACGCGCTTGCTCTCCGCGTCCTGCCGCGCCGCCTCCTCGGTGACGATCTCCGCCGCCGTAGCTGCCGCATCCGCCGCGCTCTTTGCCGCCGCAGCCTTGTCCGCTGCCGTCTGCGCCAGCGCCTGCTCAAAAGCCGTAGGATAGGCCTGCTCGATTTTCTCGCCAAGGATCGGCAGCCGCTTCACCGTGACCATAATCACGTCGCTGTGCCAGACAATATCCCCGTCCGCGAGAATCTCCACATAGGCTTCCTTTTCACCTTCATACTGCGTTACATTGCGCTTGATCTCCGCAGTCCCATCCACCACCTCAATGCTGTCAGCGCCGTTTTCACCGCAGTCAATGTGCAGATATGCCGTCCCGTTTGGGTATTCTGGCAGCCCGTCGAACTTCAGCGAAAAAACCTTGTTGTCGCGCTCCATGCCAATGGTCACAGTATTTGGCGATGGGGTCCAGCCACTAAACTTTATGACCTTTTCCATTTTTAAGCCCCCCCTTACAAGTCCGCACTCACGTCGAAACATCCGTACCAGTAGCCTTCGCCTGTTGCCGTGCCAAGCTGTCCTCCGGCGTGAGCTTTGTTATTGTTCCATGCTTCAAAACTCACATTCAAGCCCGATACATTGTTTGTTTTCGCAAGCGTTATGGTCGGCCATGCCTGTTTAAGCGTATAGCCGATAGAATAATGGATGTCCCCGGCGGCGCTGAAATAAATGTGATCGTAAACGCGCTCAAAGTATCGCAGGCACTCGGTCAGCTCCACCCCGTAGCCCTTCGGTACATAGGGCGGCACATTTTTCTCCGTGTAGGCCCCCTCATAAAGCGCTGCATAATAAAGCGCAAACTCATAGTCCGCACCGCCGCCATCATCGGCACAAACGCGCAAAATAATATTCGCACCATCCACACTGTTAAGGCGCACAGCAGTCTTTCCCGGAATCAGATAAACAGGGCTGGCCGCATCGCCCATGACAAAAGTTTTAGCTACTTCATAATACTTGCCAAGGTATCTAAACTTCACCAGCAGCGTATAGGTCTTGCCTTTCATCTTGGAATAATTTTCAAGGTTCTGAACAATCTCTGTATACTTTTCAGCGGTTGTGCTTGCGCTGGGAGGGGCAATACTGACGTAATACCCAGTGGCAACATTGACATACATGTCAGACGAAGACCCAGTTGTTGCTACTTTCCATCTGTCAATCGTGTACGCATAACTGCCAGTGGGAACAGTCTTGCCAGTAGCCCCACGCTGGTTCACAGGATTTGTGAAGTCCGAATTATCCAGCAAATTCCTCGCCGCCGCTCCCACGCGATGCTCTCCCAGCCACAGCCCCCAGCCTTCCGCCAACGCCAGTTGCTTCTCCCCGGTCGGATACGTCCCCAGCCCCAGACACTTGCGCACCTTCGACCAAACCATAAACACCTCGCCGGGGTCGATCACCGATGTCTGTTCCGCACGGCTCACAGCGTCCACCACAAGGAAACGAATCTCATACCGCGCATCCAGCGGTACCGAATCCACCAGCGCCACCGCCGTATATCCGCTGGTGCTGTCCCAGCCCGTGATCTCGTTCCACGCCGCCGCCCCCGCAACCCGCCAGAACACCTGTACCGTCACGCTGTTGCCCGTTACCGCCGTGTAGCTGTAACTGCATCCCAGCTTTGCCGACTTGCCGCCCGTGCGGTCTTCCGTGCCGTCGCTCCCGCAGCGCATTACCGTCTTGCCTGTGATCGCAACGTCCGTGAACGCCGTGACCGTGATGGAGGCCGTCGCGCTCGCCGTCCGTCCCCGGCTGTCCCGCACCGTTGCTGTGAACGTCACCGTCCCCGCCGTCCGCAAAAGACTGCTGGTCAGCGTGTTCGCGTTCGCGGAATCCCCGTTGCCCGTGATGGTCACCGCCGCCACCGTTGCGCCCGTGCCTGCCGCGTAGCCGCTCAGTGTCGCCTTGCACCTGCTATGCCCCTGAATGTAGGCCCCGCCTAGCCCATCCACCAGCGCCGCCGTCAGCGTCCCCGCGTTTGGCACAACTCCCGCGCCTGCCGTCAGGGTGAAGCTCACGCTTCTGCTGCCCATGGACGCGCCCGCGCTGTTCAGCGTCTCCACCGTCACCGATCCCGTACCGCTAACGGCATTCGGAATCTGATCCAGCCACGCCAGCGGAATGGTATAGCTGGCAGACGTGCCAACCCCTGTCTGTGTATACGACCGCGCCCCAAAGGCATACGTCACCTTGTGCGTATAGCTGCTGTCCGCTCGGCTGATGGTCACGCCCAGCGCCGTCCCCGCGTCCAGCGAAGCCTTGTCCAGCGTGAACGTGCTGAGGGGGTTCGTGTAGTCCACCACAATGCTGATGTCGGAGAAATACACGTTGGACGCAGACCCCGCGCTGTTCGCAATCTTGCGGAAAAGCAGACTGAAGCTCCCGTTCCCCGTCACGCGCCCCGTCAGGCTGATGGTGGTGCGGTTATTGTCTCCGCTGCCGTTGGAGATGTACCACAGCCGATTCGCCGCCAGATTCTCACTGCCCCAGAAAATCTCCGTGCGTCCCGGTGAGGAATAAACATGACCTGACACAAACGAGAGAGTGACGCTGTTGATGATCGCCCCCGCAGGCAGCGTTGACAGCGTAGGCGTCCACACCTGCCCCGCCGTCTCTTTGCCCTTTAACCAGATTTGGTCTGAACCCAGCGTAATCTGCGCCATACTACCTCCTATAACCCCGCATATAACCCCTCAGTCGCCTTCCGGCAGCCTTAGCCTTCCCCTTTGGGGAAGGTGCCGCCCGCAGGCGGCGGATGAGGTCACAACTGCATCTCCCCGCCCCTCCATCAAAGAGCTTTCGCTTCTGCGGAAGCGACCAGGGCTATGGAAACAGGCGAAGCCTGCGCTCGCCCTGGACCTTCGGCCCATGCTTTGAGTAAGGGGGACCGCCGCAGCGGTGGTGAGGTTCCGTTCAGCTCCACACCACATAATCCCCCGCGACTTCCCCGCTTAAATCCCCAATCCGCAGCCGGGTATCGATCACCGCGTTCGGTACGTGCATTTCATCGCCGCGCATATATGCAACCTTGGTCGAGTAATACCAGAACGCCAGTTCCTCAAAGCTGATGGTGGTCGAAAACGCCGTATCGCTTCGCCCAATGCCTAACACGCCGTCCTTGCTAAAATTGAACCATGCCTTCAACTGCTCGTTCAGCGCGTTCTGCCCGTCCACAAAAATCTTCAGACGGTCATTCGCCATAATATCCATGGCGTTAATGGCGTTGATGGTTGCTTCCCGGGCAAACAGAACGTCCACGTTCACGTTCGCCGCGATTAGGTCACGGATGCTGGCGTTGTCGGCAAAAATATCCTTTACGTTCAGTTTGCTTGCCGTAATGCTGCCCTCAATGAGCTTGTCGCCCGAAAGCGTCCCGTCCGGCACGGCCTCTGTTACGTCCGTGCGCACCGCGCTCAGATTTCCGTCTCCGTCTACGCTGACCGTGTAATAGCCCCCGTCTGCGCCCTTTAACAGCAACTGACCCAGCGTCAGCTTCACCATGTTTGCCTCGGTGACAGCCAGATCAGCAATATACAGTTCCCCTGCCTGCCCCTGCGTAATGATGGCTTTGCCTGTCACCAAATCCTTGATATGGCCCCAGTCAATGTCCGCCGTGCCGATCTGCGCCTTGGCGATCTTTGCCACCGCTGCCGTAAGGCTCTCGATCTTCGCCCAGTCCACGTTCATGGTGCCAATGTTCGCTTCCACGATTTCGGCTACCTTGGCGACAAGATCGGTGATCTGCGCGGAATCGATCTGTGCGCTTTTAATGCTGGCGCTGGTGATCTCCGTAATGGTCGCCGTCAAGCGGTCGATTTTCGCCCAGTCGATCTCCGCGCTGCTGATATAGGCCTTCGTGATGGTCGCAACCTCAGCCTTCAAGTTTTTGATCTGCGCCGCGTCCAGCTCCACATTCTTCCCAACAATCTCTGTAAGCTGCTGTTTGCCCTTTTCCGAAAGGTCGGTCGCCGTCAGCCGTCCCTTCCAAGAGAAAATCGTGTCCAGCACGTCCAACACCATGTTGGCATAGCGCTTCTCCTCGCTGTTCCAGTTCGAGGGAACCACAGGCTGTATATACTGATAATTCGCTGTCGCCATTGCCTTGCTCCTTAATCAGGGTCAAGCTCCATGTTGATCTCTATGCCGCCATTTAGCTGCCAGGGCGTTGTGGTGCGTGAACCGATCTCCACCCGGAAATACCGCCCGGATACGTTCAAGATCACCCGATGACTTTTCCCCGGCGTCACCATGATCTCTTTCTGCTTCAGCTTTTTTTCGGTTCGCACGCCCAGCGTCAGCAGAAAGCGTTTTTCAGCCGATGCCGTAAAGTACAGCATAAAAGCGCTCTTGACGCTGTGCTTCATGCCCAAATCCTGATAGCCGCTGGCCCACGTCACGGGAAGTACCTCACCGCCACCGTAGACATACACCGTCCCCGGCGCTGAGGCCGAAGTATACAAGACCGTCCCATCAAACGCAAGAAAAGATTTAACGCCGACCCCGCGCATCAGGGAAAAGGACTGCTCCGTGATGTTGTATTCCAGCACGGCGTTGTTTTCTGTGCTTTTCCCCAAAGGCAGCGCCAGCAGATACCGCTTGCCGTCCATCACGGCATAGGAATTGCCACGCGCTTCCGGGTTTACCTGCGCCATGATCTCCCGCACATCCTGCTGCCGGAAGGGAGACGTGTCCGCGCCGTCATAGCGCATCAGTCCGCCATAGCCCAGCATCAGCGCATAGCCGCCCGTCACGGCAATGGTGTTCTCCTCCAATGCGCCGCCGCCGTACTGCTCTTTCATCACAAACTCGCCGGGATTCGTGCCCAATACACGCCAAATGGCATTTTTCTTAAAGGCCAATAATTGGCTGCCAAAGGTGCGCAGCGCAAGGAAGCTGTCTCCGTCCCAGCTCGGCTGCATGATCTCGCCGCCGCCGTCCTCAGGTATCTCGCTGTTCTGCGCCCAGTTGAAGGGGTCGAAAGGGACGGAATACACCAGCTTGTCAGGATCATCCGCAATGCCGCTGCCCCAAATGCGCTCATTAAAACGCGCCAGAACGCCAAACTTGTAAGGCGTTTCTACAGGCGTTACTTGCAGATTGTCCCCATACAGGCAGAACATGCCGTCCTTCGCGTTGGTGAACAGCAGTACATCGGTTGGCGCATCGCTCTCTGTTTTGTTGACCTCATATGTCACCCAGTCGCAGTTATCCTCCGTCAACGAAGAATAGCGCACCGCCCATGCGTCGTCGTGTCCGTAGAGCTTGGTGTACACCTTGCCACCGGCGATAGCAACCAGTACGTCCTTTTCGCCTTCCGTGGCGTGATACCGCCTGTGCAGCCGCGCCAACGTACCAATGGGCGCGGCGACGGTCTGGGCGATGGGCACGCCTGCCCGCATCGGCGTAAGCCCACCGCCCGTCACGTCCGCGTTCGCCGCAAACTGCGCGTATCGCAGCGACATGTTGTAGCCGTCCGTGCTTTGGTTGATGCCGCCAAAGCTGGAAATGCGGGTCTGCGTTTGATAAATCGTCGGCATGTCGCCGCTCCTTTCGCATCAAATGTCGTCATAGACCGGGTCTACCGGCGCTGCCTCTGGATACACGTTGTAAAACTGCGGGGGGATCGTGCTCCCCTCCACAATCTCCCCGGTGCTGTCGTCAATGCTGTACCCGCTGGAAGCGGCCTTGCACTCCGTTTCAACCTCCTGAAAGGCGTACAGGTACGCCTGTCCTCGGCTCTGCTTCTGCGGATTGCCGTTGCGGTAAACCAGCCACGTTGCGTAGTCCGCCAGCGCACCATGCGTCCACGCCGGGATTTTAGGCGTGTCCTCGTCCTTGCTGAGTTCGGGAAAGCTTTTGGACGGGAGCCGCCGCTTCACCAGCGCAAACAGCAGCAGGTTATAGCCCCGGTTGATGTAGCCTGTCAGATGCGGTTCATAATCGCTCAGATCGTCCGAGTCCGCGTTCACTTGAAAAATGACACGGTTTTTCAGCTCTTCCAGCGTCATATGCTCACCTCAGCTCCGGGAACCGTCCGCTCTGCTTCAGGATCAGATACATTTCAGGCGTGACCTGCGCGTTCTCGCCGCGCATGATCCGCGTGGGCTTTCCGTTGATCGTCACCGTCACACTCTGGTCAACCTCGCCCGTGCCTTCCTTGTCCAGCGGACGGAGCCAGATGTCTACCATTTCCTTCCCCTGCTGTGCAGGGGATGCAGTCGCAGTCTTTGCCATATTCATTCCTCCTTTTCAAGCAAGCGGGGCGGCGGGAAGTCCCCGACGCCCCATGTCAGTTCCCTCAGGCAGACACGGCATGCTCGATGCGTACGCCGAAGTCGTCCTGCAGAATGGTGTAGGCCACGCCCTTCACCTTCCAGGCCACCGTGCCGCGCTGGTTCAGGGGGTCGGTCGCGCCCGAAGAACCAACGGGCTTGATAATCATCTGCACGTTGTCGCCGTTGCCGCCCAGAGAAACGCCGCCCGCGAAATCCTGA
>ERZ1034897.227-NODE-227-length-31745-cov-10.680877_pt1 | contig 31745 bp, 27 predicted proteins | sample MGYA00520629_ERZ1034897 | MGnify/ENA primary metagenome ERZ1034897 (study PRJEB33766, sample SAMN09781789) | gut metagenome | biome: gut microbiome | host: Homo sapiens | place: Madagascar | study: EMG produced TPA metagenomics assembly of the PRJNA485056 data...
CCCGAACCCGCCGCCACGCCGGAACCGGAGGAAAAGGAAAACCTGGCTAACACAGCAGAATAAACCAGCGCCCCGACAAAAGTCGGGGCTTTTTTGTAGTTGCTGTAACGTTTGGGGCAAAATCATCACTTATAGAGTGAGAGCACAGAGGAAAGGAGGGCAGGCCATGCCGCTGCCGGAACTGGAAGAACTGTATACGCTATACCGTACGGACCTGTACCGCTACCTCTGCCACTTGACACATGACCCAACCGAGGCTGAGGACATACTGAGCGAGACCTTTCTGCGTGCTATGCGGCGGCTACCCACCTACCGCGGCGACTGCGCTGTCAAAACATGGCTGTTCGGCATTGCCCGCAACATCTGGCTGGAAAGTCTGCGTAAGCGCCACCCCGACGTCAGCGCAGATGACCTGCTGGAAAAGTACCTGGCTGAGGATACCCTGACCGAGCATACTGACACACGCCTGCAATGGCAGCGCGTCTGTGAACTGCTGCAGCAGAAAGACGACCGCGCCCGCCGCATTATGCAGCTGCGCGCGGAGGGCTATACCTATGTGGAAATCGCGGTACAGCTGCATATCAGTGAAAGCTCGGCCCGCGTCATCGAACACCGCACCCGCAGTTGGCTGAAGGAAATTTTGACGAAGGAGGGTTATGACCTGTGAAGAAACTTGCTGAAAACGCAAAAATCCCTTGTGCGGTCTGCCGGGACTTGATGCCATTGGTGCAGGACGGAATCGCCAGCCCGGAAAGTGAGCAGCTTGTCCGCGCCCACATTGCCGTCTGCCCGGCCTGTCAGGCCCTGTGGCAGGGGACAGAGCCGCCCGCAGCGCCGGAACTGCAAACCCCCGACGATACCAAAATACTCAAGCGGCTGCGCCGCCGTTACAGCATCCACCTATTGCTGCTGGCCTTTGTAGGTATTGCAGTGGGCATAGCCCTGGGGTATACAGGCAGCGCGAATTGGGTCATTCTGTTTTTGCCGCTCGTCTGGAGTGTTCTGACCTACCGTGACATCGGCATGGGAAAGCCGCTGCTGCTGTTCACGCTGGGGCTGGCGGTGCTGGATGCTATCATAAAGCAGATGGCCTTGCTGGAATCGTTCGCACCTGGTAATTTCTTGGCAAATTTGGTGTCCGGCTGCATTTTGTACGTCGGTTTGGGCGGCGTTGGCTGGCTGATCGGCTGGCTGCTGCACTATGCAAAGGAGAGTACCCATGAAAACAAAAGTTAAAAGAACGAAAACCATGCGCCGCTTTGCGCTGACAGCAGCCCTGCTGCTGATTCTCGCGCTGCTGCTGGCCTTTGATGCCATCAACGGTGACCCGCTCAGCAAACAGTGGGCTATACATCGGGCCATTCGATATGCAGAAAAGCTATATCCGGAGGAAACATTTCACTGGGACCAGCGCACCGCCGCTGATGGACAGTTCTTCCACTATGTGGTATACGTTCAGTCTGACCAGAGCGGTGATACAAACTTTGCAGTGCAGACGCGGTTCTGGCTGATGACCGACGATGAAATTCGGGGCAAGGAATTTGAGCCGGATCATGTGTTCTGTGTAGACCACCGCTCGAACACGGCTTACCGCTTGGGGGGTGAAGCCGCCCAGCAGGCAAGCGCTTACCTGAATGTGCAGGCCCCGGAGTTGAACTTTGCATCGGTCTACGGCGCGAAGGGCAACACCGTGGAAATCGACCTTTGCTATACTGAACAAGACGGCAGAACTCCGGCTGACTATGTGGACGCTCTGCCGCTGGATGCTGCTTTTGATAAAGCAATGCTGCAAAAGGTGCCCAGCCGTCTGTGTGCACAGATTTTATGGGATGGCAAGCCGACCGACGCCGATATGCAACAGGTACTGCACACCCTGAAACAAGTGCTGGAAAACAACGATATGCCGATAACCTATTACGATATCACCCTTGTACCCACCGGCAACTACGCCGACCACAATGCATATATGGCCGATGTACTGGAATCCGGCCTGACACCTGCCGACAAAATTGCATAAAAATAACCCCGCAGCGCTGTATAAAAAACGCTGCGGGGTATTTTTATTGTTTGCTTAGTGTGGGGCTTTACACGTTCAGTTCCACATGCTGGCCCAAGTCCTCTTTATTGGCGTCCAGCACAGGCTGGATGACGTCGCGCAGGAACTCGGTGACCTGTTCGCTGCTGCGGCCGGTGAAGGCCTCGGGGGACAGCTCAGCCTCAATTTCCTCGCGGGTCAGGCCGAAGGCAGGGTCAGCCTCGACGCGGGCAATCATGTCGTTGGGCTTGCCCTCCTGCTTGACGACGGCGGCAGCAGCCACGGCGTGCTCGCGCAGGCGCTCGTGCAGCTCCTGACGATCGCCGCCCTTTTTGACAGCCTTCATCATAATGTTCTCGCTGGCCATGAAGGGTAGCTCGGCCATGACACGGGCGCGGACAACCTTCGGGTAGACGACGAGACCGTCAGAGACATTCAGCAGAATGTTCAGAATTGCGTCAGCAGCCAGGAAGCCCTCCGCCATCGCAATGCGCTTGTTGGCAGAGTCGTCCAGCGTGCGCTCAAACCACTGGGTACCGGCGGTCATGGCGGGGTTCAGCACATCCACCATCAGGTAGCGGCTTAAGGCGCAGATGCGCTCACAGCGCATGGGGTTGCGCTTGTAGGGCATGGCCGAGGAACCAATCTGATTCTTCTCGAACGGCTCCTCCATTTCCTTGAAGTTTGCCAGCAGGCGGATGTCGGTTGCCATCTTCATGGCAGACTGGCCCAGACCCGCCACGGCGGACAGGACGTTGTAGTCCACCTTGCGGCTGTACGTCTGGCCGCAGACCGGCACGACCTTGGTAAAGCCCATCTGGGCGCAGACGTCGGCCTCGACGGCCTTGATCTTGGCGGAGTCGCCGTTGAACAGCTCCACAAAGCTGGCCTGGGTGCCGGTGGTGCCCTTAACGCCGCGCAGCGCCAGCTGGGAGATCTGGTGGTCAAGCTCCTCCAGATCCATGTACAGCTCGTTCATCCAGAGCGTGGCGCGCTTGCCGACGGTGGTCAGCTGCGCGGGCTGGCAGTGGGTGTAGGCCAGGCAGGGCATATCCTTGTACTCGTCGGCGAACTTGGCCAGATTTGCCAGCACGCCGATGACCTTCTTGCGCACGAGCTGCAGGCCCTCGCGCATGATGATGACGTCGGTGTTGTCACCGACATAGCAGCTGGTCGCGCCCAGATGGATGATGCCCTTTGCCTTGGGGCACTGCAGGCCATAGGCGTAGACATGGCTCATAACGTCGTGGCGCACCAGCTTCTCACGGGCGATGGCATCCTCGTAGTTGATGTCGTCCTTGTGGGCTTCCAACTCGGCAAGCTGCTCATCGGTTATTGCCAGACCCTGCTTCTGTTCGGCCTTGGCAAGCGCGATCCACAGCTTGCGCCAGGTGCGGAACTTGTTGTCGTCGGAGAAGATATACTGCATCTCGTCCGAGGCATAGCGGGTGGAGAAAGGGGAAATATAACGGTCATGTTGTGCCATGGGAAAAGTCCTCTACTTTCTTACAGCTTAAAGTAATTCACACCGCCCTCAAAGATTGGCTGGTATTTGTCGCCGGTGACGTTCTTGTACAGCTGCTCGCCGCTGCGCTCACTGTGGCCCATCTTGCCAAAGACACGGCCGTCTGGGCTGGTGATGCCCTCAATGGCCAGCACAGAACCGTTGGGATTGTAGCGCATATCCATCGTCGGGCGGCAGGTCAGGTCCACATACTGCGTTGCAATCTGGCCGTTGTCGATCAGCTGGTTCAGCAGCGTCTCGTTGCAGACAAAGCGGCCCTCGCCGTGGCTGATGGCGATCAGATGCTCGTCGTTGATATCGCAGCGGCTCAGCCAGGGGCTCTTGTTGCTGGCAACGCGGGTGCGGACCAGCATGGACTGGTGGCGGTGAATTGTGTTGAAGGTCAGCGTCGGGTCGTCCGCCGTGATGGGGCGGATCTCGCCGTAGGGCACCAGGCCCAGCTTGATGAGCGCCTGGAAACCGTTGCAGATGCCCAGGGCCAGGCCGTCACGCTGGTTCAGCAGACGGTTGACGGCGTCGGCCACCGCCGGGTTGCGGAAGAAGGAAGCAATGAACTTTGCGGAGCCGTCCGGCTCGTCGCCGCCGGAGAAACCGCCCGGCAGCATCAAAATCTGCGCCTGGTCAAGCTCCTTCACCAGCGCCTCGCAGCTCTCGGCCACGTCAGCGGGGGAAAGGTTCTTCAAAACCAGAATGTGCGGATCACCGCCGGCACGGCGGAAGGCGCGGGCCGTGTCGTATTCGCAGTTCGTGCCGGGGAACACCGGGATGATGACCCGCGGCGTCGCCAGGCGCACAGCGGGGGCCACACGCTTGTTGGCAGGGCAGTCATGCTCCAGTGCGGGTACAAATTCACCGGCCTTGCGGTAGGGGAACACAGGCTCGAGCTTCTGCTCCCACAGCTCCTGCAGGCGGGCCAGGTCGATGTGCTTGCCCTCGGCTTCCAGCGTGTAGTTCACGGTGGTAAAGCCCAGGAACTCACCGGCGGAGGCATCCAGCAGTTCCAGGATGACCGCGCCGTAGGCAGGCTTGAACAGGCCGTTCAGGTCGATATCGTTGGATAGCTGCAGGCCGACATGGTTGCCGACGCACATTTTGAACAGCGCCTCGGCCACGCCGCCGTAACCCGGCGTCGCAGCGGCCAGCACCTTGCCCTCGTCGATCATCTGTTCGACGGTCTTGTAAATGGCAACCAGACTGCCAATCTCGGGCAGACCGTTCTTGTAGTTGGGGCGCAAGATGACGATCGAGCTGTTGGCTTTCTTGAACTCGGGGCTCTGCACGTCGTGGGTGTTGCCGATGGCTGTTGCAAAGCTGACCAGCGTCGGGGGCACGTCCAGCCCCTCAAAGCTGCCGGACATGGAGTCCTTACCACCGATGGACGCAATCCCCAGGCCCATCTGGGCATCCAGTGCGCCCAGCAGGGCGGCCAGCGGCTTGCCCCAGCGCTCGGGCTTGTCGCTCATGTGCTCAAAATATTCCTGGAAGGTCAGGTACATATCCTCATGGTGGAAGCCCGCGCAGACCAGCTTGGTCACGCTCTCCACCACGGCCAGGTAGGCGCCGCGGTAGGGGTCAGCCTCGGTCAGGTAGGGGTTGAAGCCCCACGCCATGCCGGAGCAGGTCGTTGTCTCGCCGTCCACAGGCAGCTTGGCGGCCATGGCCATGGTCGGGGTCAGCTGGTACTTGCCGCCGTAAGGCATCAGCACGGTGGCTGCGCCGATGGTGGAGTCGAAGCGCTCGCCCAGGCCCTTCTGGCTGCAAACGTTCAGGTCACTGACCATAGACTCCATTTTTTCTTCAAAGCTCACACCGGCAAACTGGGGCTGCCAGACATGGCCGGGCAGGATGTGGGCGTTGGCGTGGCGCTCGGCACCGTTGGAGTTCAGGAACTCGCGGGACAGGTCAACAATGGTCTTGCCGTTCCATACCTCACGCATCCGTTTTTCCTCGGTGACGGTGGCAACGATGGTCGCCTCGAGGTTTTCCTCGGCGGCGTACTTCATAAAGGTCTCGGCATCCTCAGCAGCCACGGCCACGGCCATGCGTTCCTGACTCTCGGAAATTGCCAGCTCGGTGCCGTCCAGGCCCTCATACTTGCGGGTGACTTTGTTCAGGTCAATATGCAGACCGTCAGCCAGTTCGCCGATGGCGACAGACACACCGCCCGCGCCGAAGTCGTTGCAGCGCTTAATGAGGCGGCAGGCATCCTCGCGGCGGAACAGGCGCTGCAGTTTGCGCTCAATGGGCGCGTTGCCCTTCTGCACCTCGGCACCGCAGGTTTCCAGGCTCGTCAGTTTGTGCGCCTTGGAAGAACCCGTTGCGCCGCCGACGCCGTCACGGCCCGTGCGGCCGCCCAGCAGGATGACCACATCACCGGGGGCGGGTTCCTCACGGCGTACATGGCTGGCGGGCGTTGCGCCCACGACCGCGCCAATCTCCATGCGCTTGGCGGCGTAGCCGGGGTGGTACAGCTCGGCTACCTGACCGGTGGCAAGGCCAATCTGGTTGCCGTAGCTGGAATAGCCGGCGGCAGCGGTGGTGACCAGCTTGCGCTGGGGCAGCTTGCCGGGCATCGTCTCGGAAACAGGCTTCAGTGGGTCAGCTGCACCGGTCACACGCATGGCCTGGTAAACATAACTGCGGCCGGACAGCGGGTCGCGGATGGCACCGCCGATGCAGGTCGCCGCACCGCCGAAAGGCTCAATTTCGGTGGGGTGGTTGTGGGTCTCGTTCTTGAACAGGAACAGCCAATCCTGCTGCTCGCCGTCCACATCGCACTTGATTTTGACCGTGCAGGCGTTGATTTCCTCGCTCTCGTCGAGGTTCTTCAGAATGCCGCGCTGCTTCAGGGCCTTAGCACCAATCGTCGCGCAGTCCATCAGGGTGCGGTTCTTCTTGTCGCGGCCGGTCTCGGCACGCAGAGCCATGTAACGGTCGAACGCGGCCTGTACCAGCTCGTCGTCGATCTTCACATCGTCGAGAATCGTGCCGAACGTCGTGTGGCGGCAGTGGTCGGACCAGTAGGTGTCGATGAGGCGAATCTCGGTGATGGTCGGGTCGCGATGCTCGGACTTAAAGTAGTTCTGGCAGAACACGATATCCGCGTGGTCCATGGCAAGGCCCTTCTCATTGCGGAAGGCTTCCAGTGCATCGTCATCCAGGGCGGTAAAGCCGGTCAGCGTCTCGACCTCGGTGGGGATGGCAAACTCCATCTTCAAGGTGCTGCGCTCGTCAAGGCTGGCCTCGCGGGCCTCCACCGGGTTGATGACGTACTTTTTAATGGCGGCCAGATCATCGGCAGTCAGCTCGCCGTCCAGCAGATAGACGCGGGCAGAACGCACAGCGGGGCGCTCGCCCTGGCTCAACAGCTGGATGCACTCGCTGGCGGAGTCGGCGCGCTGGTCAAACTGACCGGGCAGGTACTCAACGGCAAACACGGTCTTGGCGTCGGGCAGTGCGTCGTAGGTCACATCCACCGGCGGCTCACTGAACACAGTGGGGATGGCCTGCTGGAACAGCACATTGTCGATGCCCTCGACGTCGTAGCGGTTCAAAAGGCGTAAGCCGGTCAGGTTCCGGATACCGACCAAATCGACCAGCTCATGCAGCAGCCCTTGGGCTTCACCGTCGAAGTCGGGCTTTTTCTCAACATAAATGCGATATACCATTGTATTTCCTCCGTTACTCCATCGCCGCCAGCGCTCTTGCGCCAATATCACTGCGCTTGTGCAGCTTGTCAAAATGGATGCTCTCGGTTGCGGCATAGGCCTTTTTCAGCGCGTCAGGCAGGGTGTTGGCCGTGGCGGTCACACCCAGCACGCGGCCGCCGTTGGTGACGAGCTTGCCGTCTTTGATGGCCGTACCTGCATGATACACCGTCACGTCCGCAGCGTCAAGCTGGCCCGCAGCCAGGCCGGAAATTTCCTTGCCCTTCTCATAAGAAAGGGGATACCCGCCGCTGGCCAGAATCACACAGGCCGCCGCGCCGTCGCGGAACTTGACCTCGGTCGTATCCAGCGTGCCGTTGGTCGTCGATTCCATCACGGTCAGCAGGTCGCTTTCCAGCAGGGGCAGCACGACCTGGGTCTCGGGGTCGCCGAAGCGGCAGTTGTACTCGATGACCTTGGGGCCGTCGGGCGTCAGCATCAGGCCAAAGTAGAGGCACCCCTTGAAGGGGCAGCCCTCGGCCTGCATGGCGGCGACCGTCGGCAGGAAAATCTCCTTCATGCAGCGCTCGGCGATTTCCGGCGTGTAGTAGGGGTTCGGGGCCACCGTGCCCATGCCGCCGGTGTTCAGGCCCTCATCGTGGTCCAGCGCACGCTTGTGGTCCATGCTGGACACCATCGGCTTCACGGTCTTGCCGTCACAGAAGGACAGTACGCTGACCTCGGGGCCTGTCAAGAACTCTTCCACAACCACATGGTTGCCGGACGCGCCGAACTTTTTGTCCAGCATGATCTCCTTGACGCCGTCGGCGGCCTCCTGCTCATTCTGGCAGATCAGAACGCCCTTGCCCAGCGCCAGGCCATCCGCTTTGATAACGACCGGGTACTTGCCCTCGGCCTTGATGTAGTCCATGACCTTTTCAGGATCGTCGAACGTCTCATATTTCGCTGTAGGAATGCCGTATTTCTTCATCAGGTCTTTGCTGAACACCTTGCTGGCCTCAATGCGGGCCGCGGCCTTGTCGGGGCCGAAGGCCGGGATGCCGACAGCGGCCAGTGCATCGACCATGCCCAGGGCCAGCGGGTCATCCTGGGCGACGACTACATAATCGAAGGCTTCTTCTTTCGCAAACTTGACCATCGCGTCCACATCGGTGGCAGGGATGGCCTTGCAGGTGGCATCGTAGCTGATGCCGCCGTTGCCGGGTGCGCACCAGATCTCAGTGCAGCGGGGGCTTTTTTTCAGCGCACGGATGATGGCGTGCTCACGCCCGCCGCCGCCAACGACCAGAATTTTCATGAGGAACCTCCTGTAAAACACCAACTGCCCGCGACGCAAAATACGCCGCAGGCGCGTTGAATATTGCTTAGTGATGGAACAAGCGGATGCCGCAGAACGCCATCGCAATGCCGTACTTGTTGCAGGTGTCGATGACCTGCTGGTCGCGGATGGAGCCGCCCGGCTGCACAATGGCGGTCACGCCGCTGCGGCGGGCGCGCTCAATGTTGTCGCCGAAGGGGAAGAACGCGTCGCTGCCCAGGGAAACGCCGGTCACGGCGTTCAACCAGGTGCGCTTTTCCTCGGTAGTCAGCGGGGCGGGCTGTTCGGTGAAGGTCTCGGCCCAGACATCATCACCGATGACATCCTCCGGCGTGTCGCCGATGTACACGTCAATGGCATTGTCGCGGTTGGGCTTTGCCACATCGTCGCGGAAAGGCAGGGCCAATACTTTCGGCATATGGCGCAGCTGCCAGTTGTCGGCCTTCTGGCCTGCCAGGCGGGTGCAATGCACGCGGCTCTGCTGGCCCGCGCCGACGCCGATGGTCTGGCCGTCCTGTACGTAGCAAACGCTGTTGGACTGGGTGTATTTCAGCACGATCAGGCTGATGACCAAATCGCGGCGCTGCTCGTCACTGATGAACTGGTTCTCGGTCACGATATTCTGCAGCATCGTCTCGTTGGAGATATCCAGATCCTGGCGGCCCTGTTCAAAGGTCACGCCGAACACGGTGCGGGTCTCCAGCGGCTGCGGCTCGTAGTCAGCGTCGATCTGGACGATGGCGTAGTTGCCCTTCTTCTTGCCCTTCAGCACTTCCAGCGCGTCAGCGTCGTAGCCGGGGGCAATGATGCCGTCGGAGACTTCATGCTGAATCAGCTTTGCAGTGCTCAGATCGCAGACGTCAGACAGCGCGATCCAGTCACCAAAGCTGGACATACGGTCCGCGCCGCGGGCGCGGGCGTAGGCACAGGCCAGTGGGGAAAGCTCGGTCTCGGGGGCAATGTGGTACATGGTGCGCAGCGTGTCATCCAGCGGCAGGCCGATGGCCGCACCGGCGGGGGACACATGCTTGAAGCTGGCGGCAGCGGGCTGACCCAGCGCCTTCTTCAAATCGCGCACGAGCTGCCAGGAGTTGAAGGCATCCAGGAAGTTGATGTACCCCGGGCGGCCATTCAAAATCTGTACCGGCAGGTCGGAACCGTCCGCCATGTAGATGCGGGCGGGCTTCTGGTTGGGGTTCGTGCCGTATTTCAGCTGAAATTCGTTCATATTAACCCTCCACAGCGGTGTATTTGTTCAGAATAAGATCCTCGTAGGTGCCAGTCTCCAGCTCAATGCTGCGCACAAACAGGCTGACCTTGTTGTCCTCATTCAAGGATCCCCACAGCTTCTCGGCAAACTTGTCGGCATCGTTCGTGTCGATGGCGACGCGCAGCGGCTCGCCCGCAAAGCTTGGGATGGGGGCACCGTTCTTGACGTAGGTGCTGATGAAATGGCCCTCACCGGCGACGGGCTGCGGGTAGTCATAGGTCTGGCGCTGTACGCTGTCAGCGTTGCCCTCGTTGGATTTGACGATGGACAGCTTGTAGCCGCCGCGGCGCATATCTACGACACCGGAGATGCGCGGGGTGAAGTTCGGCGCATCGTCTTCGTAGGTGCGGGTGGCAAGGGCCGCCTCGAAGCTGTACCCAGGGAAGAGGTTGCCGTTCATGAACTGGGCAATCGTGTCGGTCTGGTCGCCGTTGGTCACAACGGTGGTTTCCCGCAGGGTCAGCACGGCGTTGTAAATAATCAGGTGCGGATCTTCCAGCTTGGCAGGGTCAGCGGCCACCGTGCGGATGCCGCCCTCGATGGGCTCAAACACGCGGTTGCGGCTGTTGGCGCTGCGGCCCATGATCCAGTAGGCGACGAACACCTTGCTGCCGTCGGGACTCTGCCCCAGCACAATGCCGCGGCCCGGGTACTCATTCCCGGCAAGATATTTGTAAAGGTTCTTTTTCATAATTTATACCTCGTTGCTGCACACCATGGCCAGCGCCTTGGGCAATAACTGCCACTCGGCCTCCACCATGACGCGCTTCTGCAAAGTCTCGGGGGTGTCGCCGGGCTGAACGGCCACGGCCTTTTGCAGCAGGATCGGCCCGCCGTCACATTCCTCATTGACCAGATGCACAGTCGCGCCGGTCAGCTTGACGCCCCGGGCCAGCGCTGCCTCATGCACCTTCAGCCCATAGAAACCGGGACCGCAGAAGCTGGGAATCAGGCTCGGATGAACATTGATGATCTTATTGCGGTAGGCCGCAATGACACGCTCACCCAGCACGCTCAAGAAGCCTGCCAGCACGACCACATCGATGTCATGGGCCTGTAAAACGCCCAGCAGGGCGGCGTCAAAATCGGCGCTGCTGGCGTAGTCCCTGCGGCTGACGACGGCGGATTCCACGCCGAAGTTCGCGGCGCGCTCCAGTGCATAGACGCCGGGCTTGCTGGCGACGACCAGAACGATTTTACCGTTGGGGTTCTCGCCGCGCTGCTCGCTTTCCAGCAGAGCCTGTAAATTTGTGCCGCCGCCGGAGACCAGAACTGCTACACGCTTCATACCAACACGACCCCGTCACCCTCGACGATGGTGCCCAGACGGTAGGCGTCCTCGCCGTGGGCTTTTAAAATCTCGAGGGCCTTGTCGGCGTCCTCGGGCGCGACGGTCAGCACCATGCCAACGCCCATGTTGAAGGTGTTGAACATATCGTGCTCGGAGATGCCGCCCTCACGCTGCATCACGTCGAACAGGGCAGGGGTGCGTACATCGGCCTTGGCAATGCGGGCGGCGCAGCCCTTCTTCAGGCTGCGGGGAATGTTTTCGTAGAAGCCGCCACCGGTGATGTGGGAAACTCCCTTGACCGTGATTTCGTCCATAACGGCCAGAACGGGCTTGACATAGATGCGGGTGGGGGCCAGCAGGGCCTCGCCAAGGGGCTTATCCATGCCGTCAAAGGTCTTTTTCAGCACATCGGGGTTTTTGTCAATGTCGAAAATCTTGCGAACCAGCGAGAAACCGTTGGAATGCACACCGGTGGAGGGCAGCGCAATAATGACGTCGCCCGGCTGCATCGTGGAGTTGTCCAAAATCTTGGCCTTGTCCACCACGCCGACAGTGAAGCCTGCCAGGTCGTACTCATCTTCTGGCATCATGCCGGGGTGTTCGGCAGTCTCGCCGCCCACCAGGGAGCAGCCCGCCTGCACGCAGCCCTCGGCCACGCCCTTGACGATCTCTGCAATCTTCTCGGGGATATTCTTGCCGCAGGCAATGTAGTCAAGGAAAACCAGTGGCTTCGCGCCTGCACAGATCACGTCATTGACGCACATGGCAACGCAGTCGATGCCGATGGTGTCGTGCTTGTCCAGCAGCATGGCGATACGCAGCTTGGTGCCGACGCCGTCGGTGCCGGAAATCAGAACAGGATGCTCCATGCCGGTGCAGTCCAGCTCAAACAGGCCGCCGAAGCCGCCCAAACCGCCGATACAGTTCTCGGTCATCGTGCGGGCCACGTACTGTTTCATCAGCTCCACAGAGCGGTAACCGGCGGTGATATCTACACCGGCCGCAGCATAGCTGGCAGAATAGCTTTTTTCCATCTTGAAATCCTCACAATTTCTTATTCGGGTTTGACACGCTCAATGGCTTGTCGTAGACGATATCCATGGTCTCGGTGGGCGGGTTGACCGGGTATTTGCCGGTAAAGCAGCCGGTGCAGAAGCCGCACTTGCTGTGGATGGCCAGCTGCTGGACATGCTCGACGCTCAGGTATCCCAGCGTATCGGAACCGACCATCTTGTTGATTTCCTCCACGGTATGGCCGGTGGCGATCAAATCTTTCTCGTCGGGAATGTCGGTGCCGAAGTAGCAGGGGTGGACAAACGGCGGGGCACTGATGCGGTAGTGTACCTCGGCGGCCCCGGCTTCGCGCAGCAGGCGGATGGTGCGGGCGCTGGTGGTGCCGCGCACGATGGAGTCATCGACGAGGACGACCCGCTTGCCTTTGACCGTGGACGAAATGGCATTTAGCTTGATGCGCACGCTGCTCTCGCGCTGGGCCTGGTTGCCCTGAATGAAGGTACGGCCGACGTATTTGTTTTTGATGAAGCCAACGCCGTAGGGGATGCCGCTCTCCTGGGCGTAACCCAGCGCGGCGTCCAGGCCGGAGTCCGGTGCACCGATGACAACATCAGCCTCGACCGGGTGCTCCTGTGCCAAGAAACGGCCAGCCTGCAGGCGGGCCTCGTGGACGCAGGTGCCCTCGATGATGGAATCCGGGCGGGCAAAGTAGATGTACTCAAACACGCACATCGTGTGGGGCGCGGTGCCGCAATGATCCACGATGGAACGCAGGCCGTTGTGGTCGGCAATGACGATCTCGCCGGGCTGAACATCGCGGACGAACTTCGCGCCCACAGCGTCCAGTGCGCAGCTCTCGCTGGCAAAGGCCCAGCCGTTGCCGTCGGGCAGTTCACCGATGCAGAGCGGGCGGAAACCGTTGGGGTCACGCGCCGCAATCAGCTTGGTGTGGGTCATGATGACGAGGGAGTACGCGCCCTCAATGTCGTCCATCGTGCGGCTGACGGCCATCTCAATGTTGGGGGTCAGCAGCCGGTTCTGGGTCAGCAGATAGGCAATGACCTCGGTGTCCGATGTGCCGTGAAAGATGGAACCGCTCATTTCCAGCTTGCGGCGCAGCTTGGGCGCATTGACCAGGTTGCCATTGTGGCAGACCGCCATAGCACCCTTGCAGTGATGCAGGATCATCGGCTGCGCGTTGGAACGGCTGCGCTGACCGGCCGTGGCATAGCGCACATGGCCGGTAGCCATCTTGGCACCACGGGGGAGTTCTTCCAGCACGCGCTTGGTGAAAACCTCGCTGACAAGGCCCAGATCGCGGTGGCCGGACAAAACGCCGTCTACGTTCAGGGCAATGCCGCAGCTCTCCTGGCCGCGGTGCTGCAAGGCGTACAGCGCACTGTACACGGCGCTGACCATATCAGTCTCGCCGGTTTTGTCATACATACCGAACACGCCGCACTCCTCGTGCAGGGCTTCAGTGTATTGGGAAAATTCGCTCATGTTTTGCTCCGTTTGTATGTTGTAGGGGGCGGCGTCCCCGACGCCCCGCGGCAGATGCCGACCTACGCGTCACCCGAATTGTCGGAAAATCAGCCCAGCAGCCGCTTCATGACTTCCTGGTAGGCATCCGCCTCGCCGCCCATGTTGCGGCGGAACAGATCCTTATCCAGGTGTGCGCCGGTGGTAGCATCCCAGAAACGGCAGGTGTCAGGGCTGATTTCGTCAGCCAGGATGATGGTGCCGTCGGACAGGCGGCCAAACTCGAGCTTGAAGTCGACCAGACGGATGTTGGCGTCCAGCATGATCTTCTTCAGCACTTCGTTGACCTTGAAGGCGTATTTGGCGATGGTGTCCAGCTCTTCCTGGGTAGCCAGGTCGAGGGCCAGGGCGTAGTAGTGGTTGATGAACGGGTCATGCAGGTCGTCGTTCTTGTAGCTGTACTCGAGGATGGGGGTCTTGAACACCTTGCCCTCGGGTACGCCCATGCGCAGGCTGAAATGACCGGCGGCGACATTGCGGATGATGACTTCCAGCGGAACGATATCTACCTTCTTGACGAAAGTATCACGGTCGTTGACTTCCTTAACGTAATGGGTGGGGATGCCCTCTTTCTCCAGCTTCTGCATCAGAGCGTTGGACAGTTTATTGTTGACGATGCCCTTGTCGCGGATGGTACCCTTCTTCTCGCCATCGCCTGCGGTGGCGTCGTCCTTGTAGTGGACCATGACGATTTCGGGGTCATTGGTAGCGAAAACCTGCTTGGCCTTGCCTTCGTACAGTTGCTCTTTAACTTCGTAATTCATGAGAAACGCTCCTTTTACTTTATTATAATATGGTTGTGGTTGGTATGCAAGTGTTACAGCGCCGCAGCCTCGGCGGCAATGGCGGCGTCCTTCTTGGCAATCGCGGCGGCAGTATCGGCGCGGAATTTGTCAAGCTTTTCTGCCAGCTCGTCGTCGGCAACAGCCAGGATCGCCACGGCCAGGTAGGCGGCGTTCTTGGCACCGTTCAGCGCCACGGTGGCGACCGGGAACCCGCTGGGCATCTGCACAGTGGCAAGCAATGCGTCCAGGCCGTCCATCGCGCCGCCCTTCATCGGGATGCCGACGACCGGCAGGGGGGTGTTGGCGGCAAAGGCACCGGCCAGGTGTGCGGCCATACCGGCAGCGCACAAAATCACGCCGTACCCATTGGCGCGGGCAGACTTGGCAAACGCGGCGGCAGCCTCCGGCGTGCGGTGGGCGGAAAGAATGTGTGCCTCATAAGGCACGCCGAAATCCTTCAGCACCGTGCAGGCGGATTTGACCACCGGCCAATCACTGTCGGAACCCATGATGATCGCTACTTTTTTCATGCGTTTAGAAACCTCCTTTACGAAGCAAAACAGCGCAGTGCCCCGTTAGGATACACTGCGCTGCGGTTTTGATGTGAAAAGAGTATGACGGTACAGAACACCCACGTGAAAACCAAGACGCTGCATTGCGTTTGCCACGGAAAATCCCCCTTTAATATAAAAGTAAGATGATGCCCTGTGAAACCAGTGTAAACTCTGGGAAAAGAAATTGCAAGCGCCCGGCGGACATTTCAGCCAAAAAACCACGCCGCCCGGTTTTGACCGGTGCTTTTTGTCGCTTTTGATGGAGTTTTGAAGGCGATTGTCATACTTTAAAACGGCCTGTATAATTATGCTGGTATGTCGGGGCAAAATATGCTATGATAATAAAAATACCCCAAAAAGGAGAAAGTTATGAGTGAACCCAGACGACGCCTGACACGCCGCGCCCTGCACGGCAAGGAGGAATGGTTCAAGCGCGTTTTCCGCGATCAGATCGCCGAGGCCGCCGGTATTTTGGAGGTTGTGCTCTCCGGCATTGTGCTGGTGGCCCTGCTGCTCAGCATCGTCCCGCTTTTGGAGCTGATGCCGGGCCTTTTGACCGACGCGGAAAGCATAGAGGTACATACGTTCTTGGAACGTGCGCTGGACATCGTTATCGGCATCGAATTCATCAAGATGCTGGCAAAGCACAGCCCCGGCAGCGTGCTGGAAGTGCTGCTTTACGCCATCGCTCGCCATATGATCGTCGGCCACGAGGACGCCGTGCAAAACCTTGTCAGCGTCGGTGCCATCGCGCTGATCTTCATCATCCGCAAATATTTCTTTGTGCCGTCCTTCGGCCAGAAGCTGCCCGGGGGCGAGACCGCACCGGATATGAAAAAGGCACCAGAGGAATGCCCGGAAGCCGATGCCTGACACCGCCACGCCGGGGCATAGAATACCCGGTCTGGAAAGAGCAGGGAAAAGGTGCGGCAAAATACTTGACCCCGGCAGAATAAACCTAGAGAGAGCAGGATGCAAACGATGCCCTTTCCAACCGATTTTGTCTGGGGCGCGGCACGGCCATCGGCTGGCCCATCACGCCCGAGAGCATAGAGGGTATCCGGACGCCCAAGTACAGTGATGTAATATAGATGCACAGTAGGGGCGGACTTGAAGCCCGCCTCTACTGTATAATGAACAAAGCGGGCATCCGTTTGGATACCCGCTTTGCTTGATTGATGTAATAAGTTAGGGCAATACCGCATAATTCTAAGTGCCGATACGGCGAGCGAGGTGCGGCAGCTGCTAAGCCAAAAGCGCAGATAATACTTTGTGTATTATCGAGCATTTTGGCAACGCAGATGCCGTGCCGCACACCGAGCCGCAGCGAGGCGCTTCGGAGCGCAACCGCCGCTTGCGGCGGCTCTTGGCGCGGAGATCCGCCGGAGCGGTGCTTAAGCCGTAAGGCGGGAATTATGCGGTGTTGCCTTAGAACAACCCCGTGATCTTCCCATGTACATCCACGTCAATGTCCATAGCGGAGGGGTGTTTGGGCAGGCCGGGCATCGTCATGATGCTGCCGCAGACCACGACCACAAACCCAGCTCCGGCAGAGAGTCGTACCTCGCGCACATTCAGCGTGAAGCCCTCGGGGGCACCGGTCAGCTTGGCATTATCGCTGAAAGAATACTGCGTCTTGGCAATGCAAACCGGCAAATCACCATATCCCAGCGCGGTCAGCTCGTCCAGCGTTTTCTTTGCGGCGGGGGTGTAGCTCACACCGCCCGCGCGGTAAATCTTTTTGGCAACCGCCGCAATCTTATCGGCCAGCGGTGCATTCAGCTCATAGGTGTAGTTGACCTTGGCCTTGTCATCCAGGATGGAAAGCACTGTCTCGGCTAGGGCCTTGCCACCCTCACCGCCCTTGGCAAAAACCTCGCTCAGGGCGCAGGGCACACCGGCCTTGGCGCAGATATCGTAAATGACGTCCATTTCCTCCGCCGTGTCGGTGGGGAAGGCATTGATGGCAACGCAGACCGGCAGGCCGAAGTTCTGCAAATTTTCAATGTGACGTGCTAGGTTGGCAGAACCCGCCCGCACAGCCTCGGCGTTGGGCTTGCTCAAATCAGGCTTAGCCACACCGCCGTGGGATTTCAGCGCACGCACGGTTGCCACCAGCACAACGGCGGCGGGGTGTAGCCCGGCAGCGCGGCACTTGATATCCAGGAACTTCTCCGCGCCCAGATCTGCGCCAAAGCCCGCCTCGGTCACAACGTAGTCGGCCAGCTTCAGGCTCAGCTTGGTGGCAATGGCACTGTTGCAGCCGTGGGCAATGTTGGCGAACGGCCCGCCATGAATGATGGCGGGGTTGTGCTCCAGCGTCTGGACAAGGTTCGGATCAATGGCGTCTTTCAGAAGGGCGGTCATCGCGCCCGCTGCGCCGATCTGCCCGGCCGTGACAGGCTGGCCGTCGTAGGTGTAGGCACAGACAATGCGGGACAGGCGTGCCTTCAAATCTTCCAGGTCGGTGGCCAGGCAGAACACCGCCATGACCTCGCTGGCAACGGTGATATCAAAGCCGTCCTCACGGGGCGTTCCGTTGACTTTGCCGCCCAGGCCATCCACGATATACCGCAGCTGGCGGTCGTTCATATCCATGCAGCGCTTCCAGGTGATGCGGCGGGGGTCGATGTTCAGCGGGTTGCCCTGCTGGATGGAGTTGTCGATCATGGCCGCCAGCAGGTTGTTGGCAGTGCCGATGGCGTGGATGTCGCCGGTAAAGTGCAGGTTGATATCCTCCATGGGCACGACCTGGGCATAGCCGCCGCCGGCCGCGCCGCCCTTGATGCCGAACACAGGGCCGAGGGACGGCTCACGCAGGCAGAGCATCGTCTTTTTGCCCAGGGCGTTCATGGCGTCCGCCAGGCCGACGCTGGTGGTGGTCTTGCCCTCACCGGCGGGGGTGGGGCTGATGGCGGTCATCAAAATCAGCTTGCCCTCGGGCTTGTCGCTCTTGGCCAGTTTATGGTTGATCTTGGCCTTGTAGTGGCCGTAGGGGATGACGTCCTCACTCTGCAGGCCCAGTTGGGCTGCAATTTCGGTGATGGGCTTCATTTCGGCGGCCTGTGCAATTTCGATGTCGCTCAGCATAACGATTCCTCCGTATTTGTAAAAATAAAAGGGCCGCACACACCATACACCAGTGTATGCAGCCCAGACGGTCGGCTTAACGCAGGTTTTGCGCCGCATCCCCTGGGGTCATCCCCACAAAATCCGTCGGTCAGCGGCCCTGCTATGGGTTAAATGTATCACAGACAAAAACAGTTGTCAAGAGTCTACGGCAAAAAAGTATCCCCTTTGGAGGAGCCAAAGAATCAAAACGTCCCTTTTCCGCAACCCCATTTTTTGAAATACCGCCCCATGCTCACCAGCTGCATCTTGAACTTGCCTGCGTCGCGCATCGGGGCGCGGTGCCAGGCATGGATGGCGGAAAACTGCGGTGCCAGCCAGACAGTGCCCTTTTGCAGCACTTTCTGGGTCAGGTCGGCGTCCTCGACATACATGAAATACGCGGGGTCAAACCCGCCGATTTCTTTGAGTACATCGGTGCGCACGGCCATAAAGCTGCCGGTGCAGAACGCAATGCGGCGGGGCACGGTCAAATCCTCGTCCTGCATCGTGTAGTGGTCATCCGCTTTTTTGAAGATGCCGTCAAACTTCGGAGCCAGCTGCCGTGCCAGCAGCAGCCAGGGTGTGGGCTTACGGCGAGGCAGGTGCTGCAAACGGCCATCCGGGTAGTGCAGCTGCGGCGTTGCCATGGCGGCCCCTTCCTGTGCCAGCAGCCAGGCGGCCATTGGCTCTAAAATATTTCCGGTCAGCACAATGTCAGGGTTCAGGATAAAATGCACCTCGCTGGTCAGGCGGTCCAGCACAGCGTTGTGCCCTCGGCCAAAGCCGACATTTTCCGACAGCGTCAGCACGGTTACGCGGGTGTCGCCAAAATCAGTTTCCGCCAGCTGCTTGCCGCAACCGTCGGGGCTGGCGTTATCCACCACGTACAGGGTGAGATCCGGGGCGGGAGTGTAGTGTAAAATGCTGCGCACCGCCGCGCAGACCTCGTCATAATCACAGTACGCCACAATGCAGGCGCTGATTTTGGGCATAAAGTGCTCCTTACCGTTAAACCTTGTAAGGGCGGATGCAAGCATCGACCCCTACGGAGTAGACTATTACTTTTCCAATGCTTCCAGACGGTTCAAATCATACGGCGTATCCTGGTAGACATAGTAGTTCAGCCAGTTCGTGTACAGAAGATATCCGTGCGCACGCCAGCGGAACAGCGGGTCGCGGTCCGGGTCATCCTCGGGATAGTAGTTGCAGGGGATGTTGATGGGCTTGCCGGCCTTCACATCGCGCTTGTACTCCTTATCCAGTGTGTACTTGTCATACTCGGGGTGGCCGATGACAAAGATCTGCCGGCCCGACTCGGTCGAGAGAAGCATCGGGCCTGCCGTATCGCTCTCGGCCAGAATGCGCAGATCACCGCAGGCATCAATGGCGGCGCGGTCCAGCCCGGCCCAGCGGCTGTGCGGGGCATAGAACACCTCATCAAAGCCGCGCACCAGCGGGTTGGACGGGCGGGTGACGCGATGCTCAAACACGCCGAACATTTTTTTGTCCAGATGCACCTTGGGAATGCCGAAGTGGTAGTACAAACCTGCCAGTGCACCCCAGCACAGATGAATGGTAGAGTAAACGTTTTCTTTAGTGTAATCCATGATGCGGCAGAGCTCTTCCCAGTAGTCCACATCCTCGTAATCCAAATCTTCAATGGGCGCGCCGGTGATGATCATACCGTCGAAACGCTCATTTTTGATTTCATCGAACGTCTTGTAAAACGCCTTCATATGCTCAGGTGCCGTATGGGTCGTGCTGTGGGTAGCCGTCTGCAAAAATGTGACCTGCACCTGCAAGGGGCTGTTGGCCAAAAGCCGCGCCAGCTGCGTTTCGGTGACGATTTTTGTCGGCATCAGGTTTAAAATCAGGATGCGCAGCGGCCGAATGTGCTGGCTCATGGCGCGTTCCTGATGCATAATAAAGACGTTTTCTTTCTGCAATTCATCATAGGCAGGAAGATTTTTAGGAATGATAAGCGGCATAGGGGAGGACTCCTTGCTATAGAATAATTCTATTATAAAGACTTCCGCCGCAAAAAGCAAGAAAAACCGCCCTCGGCATCTGCCGGGGGCGGTCAAAAACGCTTATTCGTACTTGACGTTATCGATGAGGTTCTGCATCACGTCGCTCTGCAGGACGTTCATCTTGATGTAATTCTCGCCATATGCGGAAATATACTGGCTAGGGTCGGTCGTGCCGTAGTAGCGGCCAAAGTCGGCGTTCATCGTGTCGGTGTCGCACTTGAAGCCCATCTTCTCGGCCACAGCCTGCATCAGCAGTGCCTGTTGGGTGATGGATTTGATGCTGTCGGTGGCATCGTCCAGGTAAGCGTCCACACTGTCATAGGTAGCACCCATCATACCGGAAGACAGCAGCGTGGCCATGTCGGTGCCGTAGTTCTGGGCGTAGGTGTAAATGCGGTACAGCAGCACATCGCGGTAGTAGTCCAGTGCGGTCTGGGGCAGCTCGTCGGCGTAGCTGACTTTGTCGTGCAGGGCGGTGTAAACATCGCTGGCCTGGTTGTCGTAGAGCATCGTGCTCTTGACGAAGGCTTTCAGCTCGTCCACGTTGTTCAGGCTCATGGTGGCGGCCAGGTTCTCGGCAACCCACTCGTCGCTCAACTCGGGGGTGACGGTGTCCTCGATGTAGTTCAGGGTCGTCTCAAAGACGGCCTCCTTGCCGTTCAGGTCCTCGTTGCCGTAATCCTCGGGGAAGGTGACGGTGACGTCGAAGGTCTCGCCGGGATTGTGGCCGACGATCTGCTCCTCAAAGTTGTCGATGTAGGTGCCGCTGCCCAAGGTCAGGTCAGCGCCGTTGCCCTTGGTGTCGCCTCCGTCAAAGGCAACGCCGTCGATGCGGCCTACATAGTCAATGTTGACGGTGTCACCGTCCGCTGCCGCGCGGTCCGTAACCTGCTCGGTGGTGGAGAAGTTGGACAGCACGTTGGAGGTGATGTAGTTGTCGATATCCTCTTCGCTGACCTGGCCCAGGTCGGCATCGATCGTGATATCGGCGTAGTCGTCAGGCAGGGTGACGTAATCGGTGGCGGTCACACCCTTGAGATAGCCGTTCTCGTCGAAAGCGTCGGAAAAGCTGAAATCTGCCAGGTAGGCGTACTCGGCATCTGCGGCAGTCTCGTCGGTGGCGGCGTCCGCAGCCTCAGAGGAGGCTGCCTCGGTGGACTCGGCGGTCTCCGCAGTAGATTCGGCAGTCTCGGCGGTATTGCCGCAGGCAGCCAGGGCAGTGGTCATGCCGACAGCCAGACCAAGGGCTGCCAGGCGATGGAAATTCTTCAGTTTCATGGGATTCTCCTGTTTCTTTGTAAAATTGCATACTTTACTATTATACACGCTTTTTAGAAAAAGTAAAATGGGAATTGTGTGAAAATTACAGTAGCGCAGGTCCCGCTGGGCAAATGCGGCGGGAATGTGGTATAATAGAAACACTATTTTTACAAAAGGAGACAACCCCATGGAAAAATCTAAGATAGACCGCATCAACGCTCTTGCCAGAAAGGCAAAATCCATCGGCCTGACCGAGCGCGAGACCGCCGAGCGCGATGCCCTGCGCAAAGAGTACCTGACCGATATGCGTGCCTCGTTCAGGCAACAGCTGGATAACACCTATGTCCAGACCGCCGACGGTGCAAAGATACCTTACGCGGAGTATGCGAAGCTGGCAAAAAAGTAACTTGCAGGGGGCGATGCTCGCATCCGCACCTGCGGAGGATGACAAGAAATAAAATCTGCACAAAATCTTGTACATTTCATCTATGGAATTTTCTTGACAGCTATGCTATAATAAGTAACGGCAGCGGATCCCGGAGATTCCGGAAAAGGCTGAAACGCCTATTTACTTACAAAAAGAGGTAGAAACGTATGCTTACTTCCATTACCGGCATTAACTGGGGCGACGAGGGCAAGGGCCGCATGGTCGACCTGCTCAGCCAGGACTATGACATTGTTGCGCGCTATCAGGGCGGCGACAATGCAGGCCACACCGTCAAGAACGAGCGCGGCAAATTCGTCCTGAACCTGATCCCCTCCGGCATCCTGCGCCCGGATGTCGTCTGCGTCATGGGCGGCGGCATGGTCATTGACCCCGAGCACCTGGAAAAGGAAATTGCTTCGCTGACCGAAAAGGGTGTGGAAATCACCCCCAAGAACCTGAAAATTTCTGACCGCGCCACCATCACCATGCCCTTCCATGTGGCACAGGACGGCCTGGAGGAGGAGCGCCTGTCCAAGACCGGTGCCCAGTTTGGCTCCACCAAGCGCGGCATTGCCTACTCCTACGGCGATAAATACATGAAAAAGACCCTGCGCATGGGCGACCTCGTACATATGGACGCCGGCGTCAAGAAACGTCTGGAGACGATCGTTGAGTCCAAGAACCTGACAATGGTGAACATCTACGGCCAGAAGCCTGTCAGCGTGGAGGAGATGTGGGCCTGGTGCGAGAAGTACGCCAAGCTGTTTGCCCCCTACATCTGCGATGTGGGCGACTATCTCGACCAGGCTGACCGCGAGGGCAAGAAGATCATGTTCGAGGCCCAGCTGGGCGCTCTGCGTGACATCGACTTCGGCATTTATCCCTATACCTCTTCTTCCAACACCGTTTCCGCCTATGCGCCCATCGGTGCGGGCATCCCGGGCCATAAGCTCAACCTCTCCATCGGCATCATGAAGGCCTATTCTTCCTGCGTCGGTGAGGGCCCCTTTACCACCGAGCTGGCTATGACCGAGGCTGAGAAGGATGTGCTGCGTGAGCACGGCCACGAGTACGGCGCAGCCACCGGCCGTCCCCGCCGTGTCGGCCCGTTCGACGCTGTGGCAAGCCGCTACGGTGTGCAGTGCCAGGGCTGCGACGAACTGGCACTGACCCTGCTGGACGTCCTCGACTACATGGAGGAAGTGCCCATCGTCACCGCCTACAAGCTGACCGATGGCACCACCACGACCCGCTTCCCGATGGGCAAGACGCTGGACGATGCCCAGCCTGTTGTGGAGAAAGTCCCCGGCTGGCACTGCGATATCACCGGTGTGCGCAAGTTTGAGGATCTGCCCCAGGCCACCCAGAACTACGTCAAGCGCCTGGAAGAGCTGGTCGGCTGCAAGATCAAGTACATCTCCGTCGGCCCCGAGCGCGACGCCTGCATCGTGCGGGAGTGATTTCCGGCAAAGGCGGCCGCTGATGCGGGCGGATAAGGAATCCGCCCCTGCAATGTAGGAGTCGATGCCCGCGTCGACCCGCCAGACTGCGGTTCAAAATAGAAACCAACCCAAAAAGGCAGACCCTTACCCGGTCTGCCTTTTTCTGAAAAAGGGGGTATTCCCGCTGATAGACCTGCTGATAAAAACCTTCATCAAAAACCACGAAAACACCGCTGACCGCACCGTCCGCACGGCTTACGGCAACTTGGCCTGCCTGGTCAGCGTGGTGTGCAACCTGCTGTTGGCGGGCGGAAAAATCGCCGTCGGCGTGTTGACCGGCAGCGTTGCCATCACTGCAGACGGCATGAACAACCTCTCCGACGCCAGTTCCAATATCGTAAGCCTTGTGGGGTTCAAGCTCGGCGCACGCCCGGCAGACTCGGAACATCCCTATGGCCACGCCCGGTATGAATACCTGGCCGGGCTGGCTGTGTCGGTGATGATTCTCGTCATTGGCGTGGAACTGCTGAAAGAGAGCTTCGCCAAAGTCCTGCACCCCACGGCGGTGGCCTTCAACTGGGTCATGGTCGCGGTGCTGGCGGCATCCATCCTCGTCAAGCTCTGGATGAGTGCCCTCAACAAGCACATAGGCACAGCCATTGAGTCGGAGACGCTGCTTGCCACTGCCGCTGACGCCCGCAATGACGTCATCACCACGGCAGCGGTGCTGGCAGCCACGATTCTGACGAAGCTCACCGGCTTTGACCGCATCGACGGCCTGATGGGCCTGGGCGTAGCGGCGTTCATCCTGTACAGCGGTGCCATGCTTGTGAAAGACACCATTGACCCGCTGCTGGGCGCAGCCCCCGACCCGGAATTGGTGGAGCACATCGAGAAAAAGGCATTGAGCTACCCCGGCGTGCTGGGCGTGCATGACTTGATGATCCACGATTACGGCCCCGGCAGCCGCCTTGTCAGCTTCCACCTGGAAATGGACGCCAAGGACGACGTCATGCACAGTCACGATGTCATTGACCGTATCGAGCGTGACCTGCTCGTCGAGGATGGGGTGATCGCCACGGTACACTTTGACCCCATCGTCACCGGCGATGCCCACGTGGATGAGCTGAAAACCTTCTTACAGAACGAGGTCAAGGAGCTGGAACCGCTGGCAAACATCCACGATTTGCGCATCGTGCCTGGCCCGACGCATACCAACGTGATTTTTGACTGTGCCGTGCCGGCTGAGTACATGGCCGACAAGCAGCACCGCGGCGTCAAGCTCGTCAACGCCTTGCGCAATTCCGTACAGGCCAAATGGCCCGACCATTTTTGCGTCATAAAGTTGGAACCTGATTACGCTCCGGTGCATCATGAGGAAAAAACGTAACCACGTAGGGGCAGGGCATGCCCTGCCCTCGGCGTAAAAATAATAGCGATGTAAAGGCAAGGCAGAGGGCCGGACATGGCCGACCCTTATCGAGCAGCCTTGCGGAAAGTAAAACCATATAAAGGAGACATACAGCATGGATTACAACAAAGCGGCCTTGGAACTTCACAGCAAATTCCCCGGTAAAATCGCCGTGCAGAGCCTTTGCGAATGCAAGGACCGTGACGCACTCTCTACTGCCTACACCCCCGGCGTGGCCGAACCTTGCCGTAAAATCAAAGCAAATCCCGACGACGTCTACACCTACACGATGAAGGGCCGCACCGTTGCGGTCGTCACCAACGGTACGGCAGTGCTGGGCCTGGGCAACATCGGCCCCGAGGCCGGCCTGCCCGTCATGGAGGGAAAATGCGTCCTCTTCAAGGAGTTCGGCGGCGTCGATGCATTTCCCATCTGCCTGAATGCCAAAACAAAAGAGGAAGTCATCGCTGCCGTCAAGGCAATCGCCCCGACGTTCGGCGGCATCAACCTTGAGGATATCCGCAGCCCCGAGTGCTTTGAAATTGAGGCCGAACTCGAGCGAGAGCTCGATATCCCCGTATTCCATGACGACCAGCACGGCACGGCCATCATCGTGCTGGCGGGCGTGCTGAACGCTTTGAAGGTTGTCGGCAAGCGCATTGAGGATGTCAAGATCGTTCAGAACGGCCCCGGTGCAGCGGGCACGGCCATCATTCATATGCTGCAGGTTGCGGGGGCCAAACACATTATCGCTGTCGATGAGCACGGCATTCTGGTCCCGGGCCGCCCTGCAGGCCTCGAGGGCCACAAGGACAAACTGGCCGAGGAGACGAACCCGGAGAAAATCTCCGGCGGTCTGGCTGAGGCTATCAAGGACGCAGATATCTTCATTGGTACGTCGATTGCGGGCGCACTGACGCCCGCGCTGGCCGCCACGATGGCGAAAGATGCCATTGTGTTCGCCATGGCCAACCCCACGCCAGAGATTATGCCTGACCTCGCCAAGCAGGCGGGCATCCGCGTTATCGGCACCGGCCGTTCGGATTTCCCGAATCAGGTCAACAATGTGCTGGCGTTCCCCGGCATCTTCAAGGGTGCGCTGTCCGTCCGTGCGCGGGATATCAACCCCGCCATGAAGATGGCTGCCGCCAAGGCCATCGCGGGCCTCATCCCCGACGATGAGCTGAACGAGGAAAATATTCTGCCCAAGGCGTTTGACCCCCGCGTGGCTGACGCTGTGGCCGCAGCCGTTGCCCAGGCTGCACGGGAAAGCGGCGTGGCGCGCGTATGAGCATCCGTGAAATTTCCGCCGCCGCCATCACCGACGCGGTCGAAGCTCTCTGCATCGAGGCCAACACCCAGCTGCCCGCCGACGTAAAGGCCGCACTGGATAAAGCCGAAGCCAACGAGCCGTGGCCGCTGGCAAAGGAAACGCTGGGCTTATTGCAGCAAAATTTGTGCGTTGCAGCGGACAGAGACTTGCCCATCTGCCAGGACACCGGCATGGCCTGCGTCTTTATTGAGCTGGGCCAGGACGCCCACATCAACGGCGATTTGACCGATGCCGTCAACGAGGGCGTGCGCCGCGGCTATGAAAAAGCATACCTGCGCAAATCCATCACCGCTGACCCCTTGCAGCGCGTCAACACCGGGGACAACACCCCCGCCTTCCTGACCGTGCATCTGGTGCCGGGCAGCGGCTGCAAAATCACCGTCGCCCCCAAGGGCGCGGGCAGCGAAAACATGAGCCGCCTTGCCATGCTCAAGCCCGCCGATGGGGTAGAGGGCGTCAAAAAGTTTGTTTTGGACACCGTCGAGCAGGCCGGGGCTAACCCCTGCCCACCCATCGTGCTGGGCATCGGCATCGGCGGCAGCTTTGACCACTGTGCTGCGCTGGCGAAAAAGGCATTGCTGCGCCCGCTCGATACCCCCAACGCCGACCCCTACTACGCGGCGCTGGAAAAAGAGTTGCTGGACGCCATCAACGCTACCGGTTTCGGGCCGCAGGGCTTCGGCGGGGCCACTACCTGCCTGGGTGTCGCCATTGAGCAGAAGCCCACCCATGTGGCCTGTCTGCCGGTAGCAGTCAACATCAGCTGCCATGTGACCCGCCGCGCCAGCCGGGAGGTGTGAGCGATGGCGAAACCGAACATTGATATTTCGCTGGATGGCGTGGGCGAGAGCGCCCGCGCGGCCAAAACCAAACGCGCCAGCATTGATATCCCCTTGGACGGCGAGGAACCCCACCGCCCGGTGACAGATATCACGATGAAGGAACTGGAATTTGTCAACCGTCACCATGAGGAATACAAAGAATTGCGCCGCCGTGCGCGGGAACAGGGAGGCCGCTGATGCAATACATTTTACATACGCCGCTGACCAAAGCGGATCTTGCGCCGCTCAAGGCAGGGGACACTGTGCTGCTTTCGGGCGTGGTCTACACCGCTCGCGACGCCGCCCACGCCCGTATGATGGAACTGCTGGATAAGGGCGAGCCGCTTCCGTTCCCCATTGAGGGCGCGGCGGTCTACTACGTCGGCCCCACGCCGGAGCGCCCGGGATGTGCCATCGGGGCCGCAGGGCCCACGACCTCCGGCCGCATGGATGCCTATACGCCGCGGCTGCTGGATCTGGGCCTTGCCTGCATGATCGGCAAGGGTAAGCGCAGCGAGGCCGTCAAGCAGTCGGTCGTCAAGAACAGCGCGGTCTACCTGGCCGCCATTGGCGGTGCCGGGGCGCTCATGGCCGGCAGCGTGCAGAGCTGCGAGGTCATCGCCTGGCCGGATCTGGGCTGTGAGGCTGTGCGCAAGCTGGTCGTCAAGGACTTCCCGCTGACCGTTCTGCTGGACACCCACGGCGGCGATCTGTACCAGAGCGGCCCCGCCGCCTACCTTGCCAGTCGGGAGCACCAGGCATGACCCGCTGCAGACGGCTCGTTATACGGCTGGTCCTCTGTGCGCTGGCGCTGGCCGTGAGCATCGGCATCGCGGCGGCGCTCATCATCACGAAAAACCAACAGAAGGCCGCCGAAGCAGCTGCGGCCAGCGAGGCCGCCGCCCGCGCTGCCAGTGAGGCTGCGGCCCAGGCCGCCCAAGAGGCCGAAAACGAACGCCTTGCCGCCGAAGCTGCCGCCGCCAAGCGTGCGGAACAGATAGCCGCTGCCCTGGATGCCCGCGACCGCATCCAGTACGGCGATAAGCTGGGCCGCATCTGGATCGAGGGAACCGACGTCGACTGCGACCTCTATTGGGGCGACAGCGAGACCCAGTTCAGCCGCGGTGCAGGCTGCCGATCCGAGAGTGACTGCGTGCTGCCCGGCGAGAACGGCACGGTCTTTATCGGCGGGCATACAGGCTCGTACTTCTCGGACCTCGGCTCCACCGAGCTGGGGGCCATCATCCACCTGGAGACCGACTGGGGCGACTTTACCTACAAAGTCACCGAGATGAAAGTCATCCAGGAGACGGATGTGGACAAGGTGCGCCTTGGTGCGACCGAACCCAGCGCTGTGCTGTACACCTGCTACCCCTTCGGCATCCTGACCCACACACCTCAGCGCTATGCTGTCTACGCCGACCCGGTGAACGCCGATGAATACGGTGTGATACCGGCGGAGACCACAACAGCAGAATAAAACACAAAAGCGAGAGCTTTTCCGCAGCGGGAGAGGCTTTCGCTTTTTATGTACGGTCGTCGAGACGTTTAAGAAAATCGTGGAGCAAATGTTCAACGACGGTGCCACGGCAAAGGGGGCACTCTGACATTACGACAACACGGCGAGTATATACACATATACGGGAACGCCAGCTTGATACAGCAGGCGCGGCACTGGGAAAATTTATAAGTGATAAAACGATATAATTTAAGCCCGGTTGTGGGTTGCAACCGGGCTGTTTTTTACGACGCTTTTACGACGCGAAAACAACGTATTTGAACATGTTAAAACGTTGAAGAACATGAAAAAGAGCGTATCTACGTTTGCAATTCGTAGATACGCTCTTTTTGAAATGGTGCGGCTAACAGGACTTGAACCTGCACGTCGTGGACACTGGACCCTAAAACCAGCGCGTCTGCCAATTCCGCCATAGCCGCATAACAAAAATAGTTTACCAAGTTTCGGTGCATTTGTCAATGCAAAATGTTGATTGACACCGCGCCCCAAGACGATTATTCTATAAGAAAAGGTCATCACCTATGCAATACACAAAACTGGGATACACCGATATTGAAATTTCCAAGGTCTGCGTGGGTTGCATGAGCTTTGGCGGAACGGGCAAAGTGCAGGCGCTGGAGGTGGCCCTGAGCGCGGAGGATATAGCCGTCCTGGAGGAAGGCTGCCTGCCGCATCCCATTGTGGGCACCACCAACGCTAACCCGCCGCAGGGAGTTGTGCTGCTGGACGAGAAAAAGTAAAATAGAAATGGGATTGCACACGGAAAATTGTACCTTCTGTGTGCGCTTTTTACATTCTGTCTATGGACGCGCACCCCGGTTATACGGTATACTATACCAAACCGCCCGCTCACCTGTGACTACGGAGGTACACCTTGAAACAAAACCTGCTTGCCAAATTCTCGCCCTTCAATTTTTTGATGCTGCTCGTCGCGGGCATCATCAACGCTATTGGTGTTACGCTGTTCATTGCACCGGTGCAGCTGTATGACAGCGGCATTTCCGGCACATCGATCCTGCTGTCCCAGCTGACGCCGGATTATCTCTCGCTGTCCTTCTTTCTGGTGCTGCTCAATGTGCCGCTGCTGCTGTTCGGATTCAAGCGGCAGGGAGCGGTGTTCTCTGTCTACGCCATCTTTGCGGTCTGCGTCTACTCGGCGGCGGCTTGGCTTATCACCGACGTGTTACCCATTGATGTGAGCATTGCGTCGCCACTGGCGGGAACAGACCTGTTCCTCTGCGCGTTGTTCGGCGGCATTATTTCGGGTGTCGGCAGCGGCCTGGCGATACGCTACGGCGGCGCGATGGACGGCATTGAGGTCGTGGCGGTCATTTTTGCTAAGCCGCTGGGGCTTTCAGTGGGCACGTTTGTCTTGATTTATAACGTGCTGCTGTACATTATATGCGGCGTGGTCATGGGCAGCTGGATACTGCCGCTCTACTCTATCGTGACCTACGCGGCGGGGTCCAAGACGGTGGACTTCATCGTGGACGGCCTGGACAGTGCTAAGGCGGCCATGATCATTACGACCAACCCGGATGAAATTGCCCGCACCGTGTCGGAAGAGTTCGGCACCGGCCTGACGATTCTCGACGCCCACGGGTTTTACTCAGACACCCCTAAAACAGTACTCTATGTCGTGGTCAACCGCTTCCAGACTGTCAAGCTGAAAACGTTTGTCAAGGCCATTGACCCCAACGCCTACATGGCCATCAGCCCGGTGGCTGACCTGCTGCATGGCAGCAAGGAAGAATCTGCCTGACCCCAAGCCCCTGCGCCCACTGCGGTGCAGGGGCTTTTTGCCGACATAATCCGCCCATGACCTGCACATCCTAATGCAAAAGCGAGGGAATGTGCTATGCGCAAACACAAATTTTTGCAACGGGCATTGGCAGTGTTGGCCGCCTGCCTGCTGCTGGGGGCAGCCTGTCTGGCTGGCCTTGCCAAGGCACTGCCGGATACGTTTTACATCGACGGTGCACTGACCGATTTAAAAATCGCCGCCATGCCGTTTCTGTCCGTCGCGCAGCCCCGGCAGGGGAGCGTGGCGGCAGACAACGCCGTGGCCGATAAAAGCGGCAACGTGACGCTGACATTGCTGGGGGTTGTGCCCATCAAGACGGTGCGCGCGGTCAGCACCCCACGCCGCACGGTGCAGGTCTGTGGTACGCCGTTTGGGGTCAAAATGTTCTCCGACGGGGCACTGATTGTGGCGTTCTCCGATCGCTACACGGCATTGGGCAGTGAGAACCCGGCCAAGGCTGCAGGCCTGCGGCTGGGAGATTGGATCGTCTCGGCAGGAGGGCGGCCTGTGCGCAGCAACGATGACCTGACGGCGGCTATCCAGGCGGCGGACGGTGCACCGCTGACCGTAGTATATCGCCGTGATGGCGTACAGCACACGTCAGCTCTGACACCGGCACAGGACGAAAAGGGACGCTATAAAGCGGGCGTCTGGGTGCGGGACTCTGGGGCGGGCATCGGAACAATGAGCTTTGTAGACGCCCAGCACGGCACCTTTGCAGGACTGGGCCATTCCATCAGCGATACCGACACCGGCACTGAGCTGACGCTGCTCTCGGGTGAAATTGTCCCGGTGACGATCACCGGCTGTATCCGGGGTGCGGCGGGCAGCCCGGGGGAACTGCGGGGCGAGTTCTCCGCTAAGGTGGTGGGCCAGGTGTTGGCAAACGATGCCGCCGGGGTGTACGGCAGCTATACCGGCGGTACGATCGGCCAGGCTGTGCCGGTGGCGAATGTGCAGGAAGTCACACCCGGCGAGGCGGAATTGTGGACGACTGTGCAGGGAACGACCGCGCAGCCCTATAAAGTACGGATCGAGAGGGTGACGATGACCGGCAGCGACCCGAACCGCAACCTGCTTATTAAAGTGACGGATGAGCGGTTACTGGAAAAAACCGGAGGTATTGTGCAGGGCATGAGCGGCTCGCCTATTGTGCAGAATGGGCAGCTGGCAGCCGTACTGACCCATGTGCTGGTCAATGACCCAGCGAAGGGCTACGCCATCTTTGCGGCAACGATGCTGGAAAAAGCGGATGCTGTCATAAAGTGATGAGCAGTGCCCTATCTACCCGAACAGAGCGGGAAAAGGCGGGAAAAGAGTTGCTTGGGAAAATGGCGTAAAATGGAATAGCGTGACGCTGCGTGTAATATTGCGGCGAATTGCGGCGAAATATAGGAAAACTTGTCGAACGAAAGTTGGCCAAAATTATGAAAAAATGCTCCATACCCTATTGCAGATAGTGGAAAAACATGGTAAAATTTCCAATGTAAGCAGAGCTTGAGCAAAGTTTACGCGCAAAGGAACGCGCAGCTCAGAAAGTATGGAGGATATGTGACGATGGAAAAGATCAAATTTGTGATGACCG
>ERZ1034897.228-NODE-228-length-31640-cov-7.610670_pt1 | contig 31640 bp, 32 predicted proteins | sample MGYA00520629_ERZ1034897 | MGnify/ENA primary metagenome ERZ1034897 (study PRJEB33766, sample SAMN09781789) | gut metagenome | biome: gut microbiome | host: Homo sapiens | place: Madagascar | study: EMG produced TPA metagenomics assembly of the PRJNA485056 data set...
TTCTAATACAGATAGTCCATCCATTGATAAGTTACCACTTTGTTCATCTAATTTTGATAAAATGGCTTCACGTTGTTTAGTAGTTGGGTTATACATTAACACAAAATCTAAACCTTTTTCAACCATGTCAGTAATTTTATCTCGATTATATGTTGCCTTAACTTTGCCGTCTAAATAGTAGTAAGCACAACGAATATCCTTAAATTTCATAGAACTTAATTTCATAGTATCATCCTTTCAAATTTAACCTATGTATTCAAAAATTGTCATTAGTAATTAATGACATTATACTACCCTTGATTAATTTCAAGGGTAGAAAATAACATTAATTAGCAAGACTCAGCATCGTAAGGTAAGTAAACAACATAACCTAAATCATCGCAAGTACCACTTGATAATGCTGTAAATGTGTAAGAAACAGTTGACTCACCAATTTCTTTAGAACCTGATAATGAGAAGTTTTCGTCTGGTGCAGCTACAGGAATAATTGTTTGTTTTACTCCAATAATTTGCATTGTTTCACCATCGTAAACATCTTCTTCTAATACAACAGTTACGTTTTCAGCGAATTTCCCACCTTGAATTTTAAAAGACTTTGCATCAGATGCTTGGTAAGTATAACCACCAATTAAAACTTTATCTCCAGCTTCAGCTCCAGCAACTGTTAATTTTCCTGAAGTAACTGTTCCTTCAACTTTAGAACCATCTGGTAACTCACAAGGTAATTTAGTAATAGCAGGGGCAGGAGTAGGTGATAAAGTAATTCCATCTGCTACATAAGCTACTTCTTTTGGCATAGAGTAAGCAGTGATAGCACCCTCAACAATTTTACTTCCTGACATAAACGCTTGGAATTCTTTAGTTTGTTGTAAATCTTCAACCGTTACACTTAACCCCTTATTTGTACGTAAACGACCGATGATTTTATTTTGGCGTCCACCTCGTAAGTCACTTGCGTCAACGGTTTGTTCAATAGTGTGAGAAGATAATGTTCCAGAGGCTAATTGTAAACCATTTGAACCAATGATTAATACATCTGCAACACCTAATAACATTTCTTTAGCCATTTTCTCAACTTCCTTTCTTTTGTTAAATTGTACCATAAAAGTACCTTTATAATATTAAAGTCAATTAAGACTTTAATCACCAACTTGCTTTTTATCTTCACGAAACATTTTCTCAAATGAGAATGGATTATCGTGAATATCTAATTCCTCTGAAAAATTAATAATAGGAATATCTTTACCATATGGTCTACACATATTATATAACATAGCCGTTTGTTCCCTACTTAAAGTTGAATATTGTGCTTTAAGTTGGTAATAGGTATATGTTTCCAAATCAATTTGAAATCTTGAAGAATTGAGAACCAACATTGATTCAATGTTTGGCTTTCCTCCTTCTCTCTTGGCTTTTTCAATTTTCTTTTGAATAGCCCTGTCTATTCGTTTTTGTGACCTTTCGTCAGCACCTATTAAGGGGTCGTGAAGAAACGCTTGTTCCATCATAATTTCCCTTATCTCTCCGTAGTTATCGCGATTAATTATGTGTTTAGCAACCAACTCGTTTTCCACAATTTCATAATCTCCTACAACAAGCATTGCACTGTGAACATCTACTTCATTTCTTTTTGTTCTTACCAATGCTTTAACAGGTTTTCTGAAGGCCATACTAAACATTTTTTCTATATTTGTAATACCATTTGGTTCACTTAGTGCCACCATTATTACATAATCAAGTAATTTCCACTCATTACCTAGTTTTAATCTTCTACGTAACAAGTCTTCACAAATTGTTAAGTACTTACCAGCTAGGGGAATATATTCATCCCATTCCATTAAGCGTACGCAATATGGACTAATTCCTATTGAAGTTTCAACAGGATAGTTTAAATAATACTTTGCGTAATTTTCTTTTCCCATATTATCACCTAAAACTTTGTAGAACGTAGTCCCATACTCTTGACATGAATAGGAACAGATAAAACACCCATACTTGAATTATTGGCTAGTTTACCACTAATAACATTACTAGCAAATCTAAAAGTAACATTGCCAATTTGTTTAACATATTTTTCATTGGTTACTTGATAATTATCTAAAATATCTGCTAAACGAATTAAGATTTCCCATTGTCTAGAATTATAATTTTCCAATTTTTCTATTTCCAGTGGATATACAATGTCCACATGAAAAATAGAATCCACGTCTATTGTAGTATCTCTTAGGTTAACATCTGCACAGTATACGAAAATAAGTACCCTACTATCCGTAAGCGCATCCTTTGAAAAACGGTATGGTAATACACACGCTTTTTCTGCTCCCCTACTTATCTTTTTATCCCTAATAGAGTTTTCCATTAAAGAATCCATTAAGTCTGGTTGTTCGACAAATTCGTTGTTATAATCCAACGCAACTGCGTCGTAAGGAGAGAGTGAGAAATAGCGACATAGCCTACGTACTTCTTGTGTATCTAATGCTTCACAAATTATCTTTGTAAGAAGTGGAATACGTCTAAATTTATTACCAACTGTGTTTTTTGAACTCATAAACTATTCCTCCTTCACCATGATATTTTTTGTAACCTCTTGATTAAACTTGTCCAAAATGGTTATTTTTTGAATACCTAAGGTAGTGGGCAATAAAGTCATATCTAATTTATCTTGTGATAAACCAACAACTTGTAATCCATCTGTTACCTCGTAAGAGGAAATAGGTGTATTTGAAATTACACTAAAAGGTTTATTTACATATTGATAAACCCCACAGTTAATAAGAGGTGGTGTAATCGCTTCAGTAATTTCTCCTGTTACTTCATCGTATGAATCGTTTAAGTCGGAATAATCAATTTCAACTTCATTGTAAGCATAAACCCCATCCAAGTGCATTTTTTCATCCTCGTTTAAAGTAACTGCAAATAATCCGGGAGTTGAAGTGTCGTCCATATTTGTAATTGTGAAATAATAAGAAACCTCTTCATCTCCTATTGCAATACGATAATTTCTGTGGTTTTCAAATAATCTTACAGTATATTTATTTCGTTGTATATAAAATTTATTTCGAGTATCAACTAGACTAATTAAATCTGCGTCAATAACACCTTTTGCCGAATAACTGGTATTGGAACTTGAAATAGGAAATTCGTAAGGACAACCTTTTAACTTTAGTTTGTGATTACATACCAAAGCCTTGTAAGTTGGCATAACCTCTTCCTTTCCAAGAGTTCTTCCTTGTACTACAACAGTTACGTCATCATAACTTAAATAAGTACCAACTTGTAAATCAACGCGAGAACGAGTTACAATTTTCTTCTCTGTAGGACTTAAAGCGTGTTTAACTAAAACTTCAAAGTCTTTCCAAGATTCTTTGTTTATATCATAGTCCCCACGAGTTTGAATCTTAGCAAGCTTATACCCATCAGCCAATGAGAAAGCAATATTGTTTACAATATCATTTTGATATCTACGTGCCTCTGCTGTAGCACTAGAGTTAACACTTAAAGTTTTTAAATATCTTTCGTAAGGACTAACCATGTTTTTTCACTTCCTTACGAATAGAAGAATACTCCATACGTGTGTCGTAGTCTAAAATTGCTTGGTTTAAACGAGCTTCTGCTTCATTATGTAATGTAATGTAAGCACGTAAGCGGTTTGCACTACTAAATTGAGTAAAGTCCGTACTTGTTAACTGTGCCATTAATAGCTCGCTACTATATAGGTAAGGAGTTAACCAAGCAACAACTAAAGAGTACCCAACGATTAACTGTTCAACACCTGTTAAACTACGGTTAAACTCACCATCAATAATTTCAACATCCTCCATTACACCTTTTAATTGTAATGTAGAAAGAGCAACCACTACGTTGTCTTGAAATATACCGTACATTTCTTCTTCTGTCATTGTTAGAGCTTCATAGTCTTTCATTAATCGTAGAAATATAGACCAAACTGCCTCCATTAATAATCAACTCCTTTTTAGTGGGAGTTAATCATTTTCCTTTTTAAAATTACATTTTAAGATTTTCTCAAAGTCTGTAATAGTATGGAAGTTAGTTAACTCACCCTTTTTAATTTTTTCTTGTACAATTGAAGCAATATCTTTTGCTAAAGTACTATCTTTACTTTTTGTAATAATTTCTTTAACTTTTTCAATGTCTACCTCATTGATGTTGTTATCCAATTCTGTTAAAATATATAAATGTTCATAAATTGATTCTAAGTGTAAACAAGTTACTAAATCATCAATTAATTCTTCGTCATTGTCAGACTCGTCAATACTAACCCATGGAGATGCTAACCAAATTTCGGGCATATTTAACACATCTTCCACTGGTACTGCCTGTACATCACCCATGTAGTTCCATACGTATGTATAACCGTTTCGACCAACATAAGAACATGAACCCGGAACCATTGATACTAAAAATACATCAGTGTTACTATATTTACGTCTTAAATGTGCTTTGGTAACACCTTTTGTTTTTCCTGTGGTTTTGCGAACACGAGTTTCTTTAGGTTGTTCTGTAGTAGACTGTGTTAATGGTGTTTGTTGCTGCTGCATCATGTTATTAATTAAAGCTTGTTGCTGTGCCATCATTTGCATTAAAGCATCCATTTGTGCTTTCATCATATCTACTTCATTTTGTGGTGTTGGTGTTAATTCTTCGTTTTTAGTAGTTGTCTTTTTAGTGGTAGTCTTTTTAGTAGTTTTTTTAGGAGTTTCTACTACATCTTTAATTTCTGGCATTCAAATCATCCTTTCTTCACATTGAATTGGCTAGTATTTTTAAATTCGTTACTTTGCCAACGCTTCATAATCTCTTCAAATTTAGGGGTAACTTCAAATAACAATCCCATCTTAGGAGGATTTTCCTCATGCTTGGTAATAACGCATTTAATAGGGTTAAGACCATAATGTAGGAATACGTTGATTTGAGTTGGATTGTAGATTACTACTCGCTTCATAATACCAACTCCTTTCTTCACATAATAAAAAGAGTAGGAAGCCTACTCTTTGTTTAAATTTTTAAGAATTATTTGTTTAACTTGTGGACTTGTTCTTGGGTATAAATATAATAATGTTACACAAGTACTAATAATAGCACTCCCAAACCATAGTTTACTATACTGACAGGTAACTCCAAATATTAGGGAACATACAAACCCCAATAAGCTAAATTCAATACCTAACATAACTGTATAAATAATAGTAGAAACAATATAGAATGAAACTAAAGCTAGAACATAAGCAACTTTCTTTTTATTCAAAATTATTCCCCACCTTGCAGTTTATGACATTTAATAACTGATAACATTAGACAAGCAGTTGTTACACTTCCCACACCCATTCTTCGTTGTCCAACAGGAGTTAAGTGTACAGAATCGTTGCAAACTTCAAATAAAGATTCTTCATTCCAATCTCCACACATCCTACCATCTTCATCGCGATTAATACCACAATCAATAATTAATTGATATTCATCTGAACAATCTTGACTATTAAAGAATTTAGGTTTTCCAATACCTGTAATTAATACATCCGACTTAATCATTGGTACAGGTAAGTTACGTGTTTTACTATGACATAATGTAACCGTTGCATTGTTGTTGGTTAATAATGCTTGTAAAGGTAAACCAATTAAACGTGAACGGTTTACGATAGTAACGTTAACATTACTCATGTCCTCTTGGTCGAAGAAATGTTTCATAACATAATAACAAGCATTTGCGGTTGCTGGAATAATAGCATCCCTATTGTTTTGTACTAACATTCCCATGTTTGTAGCAGTTAATCCATCTACGTCTTGGTGTTGTGGAATTAAGTCAATTAATTTGGTTTCATCTAAATGACTAGGAATTGGTAATTGTAACATTACCCCACCTTGTACTTTACTACACAGTTTTTTAATCTCTTCTTCAGCTTGTTCCTGTGTAATATCTCCACTAAACTCGTAGTGTAGGGGTTCAATCCCCACACTTTTAGCGGTTTTAATTTTATTACTTACATAAACTTTACTTGCGTCATCTTCACCAATAGTAATAATATGTATTTGAGGTACAAAGTCAAGTTGTTCAACTTGTTGTTTAACCTCTTGTAAAACTTCCTCACGAATATCTTTACAATTAATTAGTCGCATGACTCCACTCCCTTTTTAATGTAACGAATAATAATATTAATAACATCCAATGTAGTAACAATTCCCAACATAAAAACAAACACTGTAAAAAATAGTATTTTAGTTAGGGTTAGGTTTTCATAAATCGAAATTGTGTAAATTATATCTACAATTGCAAATGTGTAAAATATAGTATTTAACAACTTTCTCATATTATTCGTCCACCTTGCAACCATTGGCAATTAAGAACTCTTTAAATAAAGGAAGTTTTTCTAGTAATTCATCACAGAACTGTCGCCATTCTGGTAAGCGGTGGTTATGACGTTGAGACCACATATTCATTAATTGTAAGTAGTTTGTTGTTACACGACCTGTCATTTTCAACCCAGCAGGTGTTGAATATAATAGTTTTAAATAGTCCTCTTTATCTTTTGTTGTAAGATAAACCTCTTGCAACTCTTTTAAACGTTTAATAATTGTTGGGTCTGTATACTCATTAAATGCTTCGTCTAAATCAAATTTACTAATACGGTGCATTGTAGACATCCCAGTAATAATATCTGCAAAATGATAACGTTGAAATTCAATCCATGCCTTATTTGTAAATGTAATGTCCATATTTACAACAATGCCTTTAGCAAATGATACGTGTCCACTGCTTAAAGGCGCTTTTGCCAATTTTAATGCACGTTTCAAATGTCTGCTGTAATCTTCTTCATTGTTTATATAAGCATCTATTGAATCTAGTGCTTCCTTTTTTACTGTTTTTTCACTATACTCTTCAATCATGGCATAACCACTTGCAACAAGTGTTTCTTCTAAATCGTAGACTTTGTAATTTGTAATAATCTCCTTCTTCATATGTTTCTCTCCTTCAAATGTAGTTTTAATTACTACTCACTTTTCTTTTTACGGGAAGTGGTTTTCTTTTTAACCTTTTCCACTACCTCTTCTTTTACCAATTCAAAACATGGACTCCCCATTACTGTCATACGTCTTTCTCCTGTATGTGGATTAATCCAAAAGAATTTGTCCATTCTAATTTCAATACATTCTACAACATCATTAAGATATAATCCGTACCCACATGAGCAACCAATAAAACGTAATTTGTCACCTTGTTTTACTGAATAAAATTTCGACATAGTTTCACTTCCTTCCTGTCACTTATTATTATATACTATAGGGCTATATTTGTAAACCCCAATTTTAAATTTATCCATTAAATTAAGGGGTAATCCTAAGATTACTCCCTTTATTAATGGATAAAATTACCCAGCAAATACGATAGCACCGATTGCAGAACCAGTGATAACATTACATCCTGCTGTCCAACGTACTGCTAATTCAATTGTATCGTCAACACGAGCGATAGCAGAGTTTTGAATGTCGATTAATTCAGGCTCAACAACTAATTTAACAGGTTTTTCTTGTACGTTAGGAATGATGTAAACTACATCGTCTGGCATAACTAATTCAGCTAATCCAGTACCTTGTTTAAATCCGTTAGGTAATTCTACTACGTCATGTCCGTACCATTTTCCTAAACGTCCAGTAGCGTAGATTTCGTTTTGAACGTCTGCAGATTTTAAGTATTCAATTGAACTATCTTGAGTTAAAGCTTCTAAAGCTAATTCAGTACCAACTAAAGTTACAGAAGCAGCTCCAGAGATTAATTTAACGTTACGGATTTTCTCTTTGATTGATTTAGCGTTGTAAGTTCCGCGGTGTACAAATTCGTTTGGTAAGTTTTCAACTACTGCTAAGAAAGCACCGTAGCACATTTCAGCAATGTCACGTTCCATAGCTGCATATAACGCAGATACGAAGTTAGCCCATCCAGTTTTACGTAACATGATACGAGCGATGTGTTCGTAAACTTTAACTCCACGAGTTTCAGTATCTACTGATAATTCATATCCTTCATCGAAACGTTGACGGTCTAATGCCACACGTCCATCTTTAGAAATACGAGAAACTACAACTTCGTTTTTAGATTCTACATAGAATACAGTTTTATCTCCACGAGCTTGAGAACGAGTTTCAACGAAACGTTCGAAGAATGGGTTTTTCCAAGATTCATGAATAATTCCTTCACGTAATACTTCTTCGATAATAGCAAATACTCCTAAACGAGCATCTTCTTTACGGAATGCTAAGATGTAATCTTCAACTGTAGAGTTTGCGTTAGTTCCGATTACAGAATGGAAAGCATTTGTAATTGCTTCTTCTGGTGTAAATACTTTGTCTGCTGAGAAGTTAGCTGGTACTTGAACTTCACCTTTATAGTTTGCTACCATGAATTTTGCTAATTCTTTTTTAGTAAATTGCATATGTATATTCCTCCTTATAAGTACACTACCCTCTAGGGATTAGCGTACTACCTCTAATTTAATTTTTAAACCTGCTTGTGGCATTAAAGAAATTTTTTGTCCTTTTTTACCTGGAGCCATCATTACTGGTAAGTGAGTTGGTAAGATTGATACTACACGTAAAGCACCGTTTGAATCTTCTTTTTCAAATTTACCTTCCGCGTTGATTTTTACAGTATCTCCTACTTTTAAAGCTTCTGGTGATACGAAGTAAGCATCAGTGTACTCAATACGGTCTAATTTTTGTAATTGGTATGCAGAGTAAGTTACTCCTGCTTCTAATACGTATTTACCGATTTGTCCATCGATTGTACGGTATTCTTCAACGTTGATTTCTGGAGCAACAATAATGAATTTTCCTTCTACTGCTTCTGCTTCTTCGAAAGTTACTGCATGAACGTGGTCATAAGCACGACCTTTAGTTTTTTCTACAGTATCTCCTAAAGTTACGATTGAACCATTAGGTTTAACTTCCTCTCCTTCGAACATAACAGTTTGTGGACGACCAATTTCCATTTCTTTAACATTTGATGTATTGCACATAAATAATGCCATATAGACATACCTCCTTGAATTTTCTCGATTTTTATATTCATTATCACATACTACTTAAATAAAAACTTAGCATACTGAATGTTTGGTAAGGTTTCTTCTTTTTCAGTAGGTGTGGCAATGTTTAATTTAGGTTTAGTTTGTTTTTGTGTTTTGCGATTTTGACGAGCAATACGTCCTGCAATAATATAAAGTTTATCTTCTAAGGCTTTAGGGGTTAATTCTCCTAAATTCTCAACTAACTCTTTATATTCGTCAGTGTCTTGTAGGTCACTAAACTGGTCTAAGACAGATTGTTGTTCTTGTACCAACTTATCTTTTTCAATTTGTAACTTGTATTGCTTTAATGCGTCTAACTCTTGTTGAAGTGTAGTAACTTGATTTTGCATATCTTGTTGTACTTGCTGTAACTGTGTAGTTAAGTCGTCACGTTCTTTAGTTAATTCAACAATAGTACGTGATAACTCCGCTTCTGTTTCTTCAAGTTTTAATTTGTAATCCACTTCATCTTTTTTAGTTTCTTCAACCTTAACATCTTCTTGCTTAGGTTCTTCAACCACTGGTTGAGTTTGTTCTTGTTGCCCCTCATTTTCAATAACAGTTGAAGTTTGTTCTTCTGTTACTTGAACTTGATTTTCTTCTGGCATAGTACTTCCTCCATTTTCAAATTGATTTAATTCAAACATCATTTGTTGGTAATCATTACCATCTTTGGCAAACACTAAATTAGCTTCACCAAAAGCTGGGTTTACACCAACCCCCAAAACAGTAACAGCAGTAAAGTAGAAGCTTTCCACTTCAATAGTACCATCTTTCTTACGTTTTGGTTTATTCATCATAACTTCCATTGATACGTTTAAGTCTCTGTGTTTTTGAATAAATTCATATTCACGTTTCTGACGTTTCCATAATAAAACCTCAGAACATAAATATTCTTTAATCTCACCATTAACTTCAACTTCTTCAATCCATTGTTGACAACTTTCCGCAATAACACCAATACCATAGGTTAACGCATTCCCATCATCTTCAAACTCATGAGATTTAAGGTTATGAGTATTTCTATCATATTGTGTTACTAGGGGAATGTTTTTTAAAGTTGGTAACGCTTTCATTGTACCGTCATGTGAAAATTTAGCACCATTATGAGCCTTTGAACCAATAGCCATAATTCTTAATCGTGCTTTATGAAAAGAGGGATTAAGGGTAGATTCAAAGTCCGAAAATGTAGCTAATGTTGTAAACTGCAATTTTTGCTCTTTCATCCCCTCTCACCCCCTTTCAATTACTGATTATATTCTTCATTAGTCCCTGCTTCTTGGTTTCTAATGGTATTCTCACTATCTGAATCTTTAACAGTAGGAGAACCACCTTCATTATCAACCATACCACTTTGAGTATTAGAAGAAGTCATTGGGATAAACTTAGTCGGTATTTCAAGAATTTCGTTTTGAATGTAATTCATTGCCATCATTTCCTGTTGGTTCATTCCTAAAATAGCGCTTACATGGGCTTGAACAGGTTGTCCATATTGTCCTGCTTTCATGTACATTTCAAACATTTCCTCTTGATTAAAACGAGTAACATCTAATAATTGTACTCGGAAGTTTCCTTTATGTTTGTACACATATTTACGTGTTACCCATGTTTCAATTTGTCGGTTAAGTTGGAAAATTACCGATTCATCAACTTTAATTGAATATTTTAATGTAGTAGCGTTATCACTATTAAATAGTAAACGACTAATACCCAATGAATCGTATAATTGGTCTGTGGCCTCTTGTACTCGGTTACGACCATTTGTAGCACCATCAGAGAACTTAATTGCTTCCCAATCCATAGGGGAGTAGAAAATACCAATTGAATCCGCAATTGAATCACGAGCTAACTCATAAAACATTGTAGCCGTACTTAGCTTAATAGCAAATGCGTCTGGTCGTTCTTGTTTAGCACTTTCAAAACGAGGGATTTTAAATCCAATAATTTTATAATTTGATTGTTCTTCTGCTACCTTAGTTAATGCTTTGTAGTCCTCAATGTTTTGTACATCATTGTAAATACTAGCATAAGGTGGGTAACAGTAGTCCAATTCCTCTTTTAATTTAATACAGATAGATTTCTCTGCTGGAATATCAACCCAACGTTTACGTGGGTCTTTCTTATAGTTGTTAAATGATTTGGTAAAGAATCCGGGAATATACTGTTCAAATTCTTCTAACAAAGAAATGTCAACATCAAAGTTTTCTTTCTTTTGGAAGAATGTCATATCCATTTGGAAAATAAAGCTACCATACTCTACACCACTAATTCTACAGTAGTCTGGGTCTATTGATTTAATTGAATAACCAATAGCATTGTCATCACCTTCAAATTCAATTCCATAAAATACATCAAAACGTAAACAAGTACGGTATACTTGCACTAGGTTTTTAGGTAAATTTAATTTTGTAAGGTAATCCACTGCTTTTTCGTACTGTGCTTTTAGTGTACCTAAATTTGTACGAGTAGGAATTACTAGAGGTGCAATAACAGGAATACTTGATAAGTAATTTACCACACGTTGATAAATTTGACTTGTATTCTCTAGGTAACGTGCTAAGTCGCGTAATTCTTTTTCGTGATTTCGTGGGTCTTTTAAAAACTTCGCAATCTCTTCAGGTTTAAACTCTTGGTAATGTTGTCGTGCTGACATTGAAATCCATGAGTCTTGTCGTGATACACTATTTTTTAAATTTAAACGTTTTGCAAACGTAAGTAAATCTTGATTAAAATTTTGCTCGGTATAATCTGGGTTTGTATCCCAACTAAATAAACCCTCAATCATTTCTTCTCTTTGTTGTTGTTCCATTTCTCTCACACTCCTCTCTATCTAATTCTAGGTTTACGTACCATTGTGCGAAGAACTGATATTACATCTTCCTCTTCTTCTTCATAAGAATCATTGCAATGTTTCATAATGTACCAACTACCCATTTCCACAGCTGAGAAAATATCCTTGTCAGCTCTAACAAGTTGTCCAATTTTTAACTTATTAGAAGATGGTATTGCTTCAACTGTTAAGTTTTGTACCTCTGCAATAAAATTCTCTGTTCGTAAATAAGGTAGTACATCAGATACTAAATAATCTTCATCTGGAATATCTAATGCTTTATTAACGTCAAAAGGTTGTAACAACCTTAATTTTTTAGTTTCTACAATATTGATAAACTGTGTAATCATTTCCGAGTTATTAGATTGTGCCTCAATACCATAAACCATTCTTTTAGCATTATTATAACCACTGCGGTAATCTGTATTTATCATATCTAAGGCTTCCAATATTTCACCGTCGTCCAACACCTGTTCGTCAAGTACGTAATCCATTAATCCTTTTCCAAGACCATTTATATCTATTACCAAAACGTTTGCATTGTATAACTTACATAGCTTTTTAGTAATAACAGTTTGGTCTTTAAAGTTCATACCATTTGGTAACTTAACTAAATTAACTGCCTGTATTTCACGTACTTTACCTTTACTATCTCTAACCACTTTTAAGATGGCTATTGCACTGGCGTTGTTTGATGTTTTGGCACTTCGGGCAACGTCTATTGAAACCACATATTCTCCATCTTTTACAGGTTTCATTTCTGGTTTAGATAAGGTTTGTAATGATTTTAATAAATCAATATCAACAATACATGAACCATTGTTAACTGCCCAACGACTACCGTAGTTAAAGTTAAACATTAATTGTCCTACTTTATCAACTAAAGCCTCAACCTGTTCAATACTTCGCCCACGACCAAATTTGGCAGGTAATCGGTAACTAGCACCATACACAAACGTTTCCTTACAGTTTGCCTTGTCGATTACTAATTGTCTACAAAACTCGTAAGCCTCATTTTTATAATAAGCAGTTGTTACAAAGTTTTGCTTGTTACGACAATAAGGGTCGTATACAGATTGGTAACGTGGTGATTTTAATTCCTCAGATGTTAACGGTTCGGTATTATCTCGGTAGTTTGTAAAACTCATTAATGCGGCCTCTTCAAATGTAATTCCATTTCTACGTAAACCTTTAGCATTTGAACCATTGGTTACGTTGGTTACAACAGAACCATTTTTAAAACAGATTTCCACCGCATTGTCTGTAATCTTTACTTTCCCATCAATTTCCTGTGCTATAATGGGATAGAATTGCATAATGTCCGCGTGTTTATCACTAAAAAACCCAGCACTTGTTTGAAGTGTCTGAGCGGACATAGACCACGTTGTACGTGGGTATAAAATAGCCATAATATAAATAGCTAATAACTCAAATGTTGTCTTTCCGTAACCACGAGATAAAACCTCAAAGTTATAGGCAAAACGACACATTGAACGTAGAAGTAAACGTTGGTCTGCTCCAATTTCAATACCAACCTTTTTAACTTCTCCTGTTTTTTCATCTATTTCTGTTGGTGTTATCCAGTCAAGAAAAATATCTGTAATCTAAGGATACCAACGAAAGAAAGCTATTAGTTCCGACCATCTATCCAATTGTTCTTCTTGACTGTATTCACTTTTATAACTTGCTATTTGTGTTGGCATCCTTAGACCACCTCCTTTAAAAATGTCAATCTAAATTAGCTTATATTCTTTTTTCTTACCTTTTGTACTTGGGTCTAAATCCCCTAAATCACCTTGCTCAATATCAGCATTGTATTGTTCATTGAAGGCGTTAACTCTATCAATATAGTGTTTAAAAATTTCTTCATATTCCACCTCTGGTAAGCCTAATACGTGTCTATCATAGTTAACTAACTCGTACATAAGAAAATCCAAAGCGTCTTGAGGTTGTTTGTAATATTTCATTGGAAAAGGAATGAAACCATCACGTTTAGCAACCATTCGAGCAATTTCACTAAAACTATTTGCCCCACCAGTTGAGAAGTCTTCTGCTTTAAGTTGTGATGGGTTTAATTTAGCATCTGTACGTGCATCCCTTAAAGGTTGTTTTAATTTATCCATTGTGGTAAAATCATCTTGTTCCTGTGCAATATTAAATTTAATTTGTAAAGTACAATAATTTCGTACTGCAATATCATGCATGGAAGAACGAATAATATATCCACCTTGAACAATTTCTTGGTATAACTCTTCACAGCGTTCCAAGAACTCTAATGAATCGTATTTCCCCCATTTAGAACGCAGGTTGTCTAATTTTTGTTTTTTACTCTTACGTTCTTTGGTAATACGTTCTTCGTCTTGTTCAATTTCACCAGCAACAAAACCTTCACCTAAATCAACAACTTCTACTTCTTCCCCATGTAAACTATCAAAGTCCTCAATGTTTTCAAATATGGAATCTTTAAAATGTAAATCATGTACATCTTTGTTGATACGTAGTTTATTAAAATACTGACTTAATTGCCATTTTGGTGTTACCTTTTTACCTATAACTTCCTCATAAAAGTTTTGAAAGAAAGGTAAATCAAGGTATTTACATAAATCTATAAGTCCCTCACGGTATAACCCATTTGACCTAATTGCAAAGGCATACATACATTCCTTACACGTTGGTAATACCCCTCCCGGCTTATTTGGGAAAGTATAAAACTGGTCGCCAGAGAAAGTACCTCCACATTTTGCACAGACAAAGTTTTTAGGTTTTTGTGAAGTATTCAAATCTTTTAATTTTTTAGCCATTCAAATTCACCTGCTTTCAAATTTTAGTATATTATCTTTATCAAACACCTGCGAGAGGAGTTTCAAGTGCTTGATAAAGATAATATAAAAAGGTGGTATTAAACCACCCTATTTATTATCCTAAATTTAATTCATATGTAATAAAGTTACCCTCACTGTCATATACTCTCATAACTTGACAAGGTGTATTGTTAAAACGTAAATCTTGCGCGTAATCGTCACAACCAGATAATGAACCGTTTACAACCACATTGTTAATTAATTGAGGGTTATGTAAGTGTCCAATATGTACTTCATTTACTTTAATAACATCTAAATATTGTGTTAGGTTTTTAGTAGCTTCTTTATGGTTCTTTTCTTTGTGTCCATGTGAAGAAGCAATTGTACGACCACAATCTAATGTAAATACACAGATTTCTTTATTAACAATATTGTAGAACCATTCTACGTTTGGAAGATTTTTTAACTTAGTTTCTAAATACCAACGAATTAGATACTCAAAGTTTTCTTCGTTAATACTTTCTTTAACATTTGCTGAAACCCTACCATGATTTCCTACACAGTATACAAGTTTAATGTTTGGAACTACTAGGGATAGCTCATAAATAAACTCACCTAAAATTTCAGATGTTTCAATTGTTTGCTTAATTATATCCTCATTGTTATGGAGTCGCGTACTAAGATGTATGTTACCGCTAACCAAATCTCCCAACATTTCGACATATAACGTTTTAACTTTGTGTAATTCACAATATTTAATAACGTGTTCTTTTAATTTGTTAACACGACCTTTAGCAATATTCAAATCAAATTTATTATGAAATGTATTAATTTCAGAACCAATATGCCAGTCACTTAAAAGTAAGCAAGCTTCATTTTCACCACCTACATATTTGTGATGTACCATATAATCAGATGGTTTATTTTCGTAAGTAGTAATTGTTTCTTTTAACATTTCAACAACTTTTTCCCAACGAGCTTCTGTAGTAAGTAATTTACGTAGTTCCCCACGTTCATCTCTAAGTTTTACACGTTCCTTATAAAGCTCGTTTCTTTCTTCTTTAATCTTATCTAATGTTTCTTGTTCTTGAGAATTTACGTTGTTTACCATTTGTTCTTGACAATATTGGTATACTTTATAAGCACTAAATTCCCCAACATTTGTTGCTTTACGTAGTGTATCTCTGTGCATATCTAAACAAAACTCTTCTACAATATCCTGCCATTCACAGTCAATTGTTTTTTCAATTTTAGCACAAATACAACGCCAACAAAATTCCCAATCTGTTTCGTTTTCTCTTCGTTCAATACCAAAAAAGTTATTCTTCATAATGTTCTACTCCTCGAACTTCAAATAATATAATAAAAGAGTCTAAACTAGACTTTACTGTGTTTTGTGTTATGGTGCTGAATAACAGAATTGAACTGTTAATACGACATTACCATTGTCGTGTGATACCATTTCACCAATTCAGCTTATGGCGGGATATACAGGACTCGAACCTGTGACATTTTGATTAACAGTCAAACGCTCTACCAACTGAGCTAATATCCCATCAGAGTGTACAAGGACTCGCACCTTGAACGATAGCTGACCTACTTACACCCATGTTTGGTGGAAAGTGAGGGATTTGAACCCTCGCACCGATTACTCGGTCTAATGCCTTAGCAGGGCATCCTCTTCAGCCTCTTGAGTAACTTTCCTTTTGGTGCTTCCTGTAGGATTCGAACCTACGACCAATCGGTTATGAGCCGATAGCTCTAACCAACTGAGCTAAGGAAGCATTTAGAGTGCATATAGACGCATCTATACACACTACCCTCGTTCCGCAAAACTTCGGGCTAATCCATTTTGGTGGTTTTGAAACCATGTTGGTACGCCTGAGAGGACTCGAACCTCCAACCGATGGCTTAGAAGACCATTGCTCTATCCGATTGAGCTACAAACGTATTTATAAGGGAGTTTAATGTCCTCCCTAAGACAATTAATATTCAATACCCTCTACGTGGTAATCATATTCTTCTAAGAATGTATGTAATTCTTCTACTGTTGATGGAACTTTAACTCCACCTTGACCTAAAACTTTCTCAACTTCTTTTAATTGTCCGATAGTTGCTTCTGTTAAGTTAGGATTTTCTAGAGGTAAACCAACACCGTCTTGAGTGTAGTCCATTGTAATAACTTGCCCACCTTTAAACTCACCGTTTAACCAATGGGTTAATTGTGTAGTTACTGCGACATCTAATCGTTTCATTGAAGAAGTTAACATAATAGAGTTTCCATTTGAAGTTACTCCTTCACTATATTGGTCAACGTCCACACCAACAACGTATACTTGTTCACCGTTTTCAGAACGAGTTTTAGCCTCGGCAATAGCTCCAACACCTACACCACCAGCGGCATGATGAATAATGTCCACACCTTTATCAAACATTCCTCCAGCAATGGCTTTACCACCATCAACATCTGCAAATGAACCTGCGTATACATAGTCTGTTACATAAGCATCTGTACCAAAATGTTTATTAGCATATGCCACACCCGATACATAACCATAGCCAAACTTAGCTACAGAGTGAATGTTAAAACCACCAACAAAACCTAATTTACCAGTTTGTGATTGTAAGGCACTAGCAACACCACTTAAAAATCCTGCCTCATGCTCTGTAAAGTAGATTGACACTACATTGTCGTAAGACACATATTCTTCGCCAGCTAAAGGTTGTCCATCAATTAAAATAAATTCAATTTCAGGATATTGTTTAGCTACTACATTTGCAGTTTCTTCAAACTTAAATCCCGGCATAACAATAACTTGATTTCCTGCTAAAATTAAATTGTCAATAGCATTTGTGTAGTCTTGTAAAGTTTCACCACTTGGTTGAATGTATTGTACTTCTACATTTTCATGTTGAGATTGGAAATTTAATATTCCTTCCCAAGACCCTTGATTAAAAGATTTGTCATCGATAGAACCACTATCAGTAACCATACCGACTTTAATAGTTAGTTGTTCCTCTTTTGGACTGCACCCAACAAGAGTTAAAATACCTAGAAAGATTAAACCCAACATTTTCTTCATATAAACATCTCCTATTCAAAAATGAAAATATCATCTGTTAATTTATCAACTTTAGTTGCAACAACATAGCCATTCCCTTTAGTTGAGAAGAAGTCGTGATTCTTAGTTTCAATGGAATATCCATTCATAACAACAGGGTTAATATCTGTTTCAGCAACATCAAATAATAACGTTTCATAGCCTAAGCAACTTAAAGCATAATTCACATTAAACTGTACATATGTTTTTACCTCGTTATATAAACCTAAGTCGTTGTAAAGTAGGTAAGAATATTGTAACTCTAAGTCGTAGATTTCATTAATCATGTTGATTGCCATATTAGCATTTCTTTCTGCCTCTTGAACATCCATTTGAGCTAGTAGGTCTTGTGCAAATTTACCACATGCTAAAGTATGTAATTTCTCGTCACGCATAATTAAGTTGATGATTTCACCACTGTGAATCATCTTACCTTGACCTGCTAGATATAGTGGTAGGAAGAATCCAGAATAGAAACAAATACCTTCTAAACATAGTGATGCTACATATGACATATATAAGTTGTCTTGCGTATTGTATTGCTTAACAATTTGAGATAGCTTATCTTGTAACTCCTCGACTTGTTCAACCCAAACAAATAACTCGTCAATGCGTTCAGTGGTACATAATGTTTGGAAAATAGTTGAGTAGGAACGAGCATGAATAGACTCGAACCCACCAAATAAAGCTAATAAAGATTGGATGAACATATTATCAGACTTCTCTGCAACTTTGTTAATACCAATTGTTTGATTAGTGTCTAACAAAGTTAGTCCAGCTAAAATACGTTCATATGTTTCTTTTGTTTTTTCATCCAAATTAGACCAACATTCCTTATCATCTGAAACAGGAATCTCTTCTGGTAACCAAAATTGTTGAGTTTGTTTTTTATAAATGTCATCGTAGAGTTTGCAACTAGGGTCATTCCAATTAACTGCTTTTAATGTTTTAGTCATCACACACACCTCCAATTACTTGTTAATTAATTCTAATACTTGTTCTTTAGTAATTGTTCCATGATGACGATGATACACTTCTCCATCCTTGATAAACACTAGAGATGGCACAGAGAACACAGTGAACTCACTTGCAACCTCTGGACACTCTTTAACATTAACTGAATAGATAGTAGCATTAGCTCGGTTATCAAAGAATAAACCGTTTAATTCACTAGTAACATCTTGACAAGGTACACAACCATCTTTATAGAATTTTAAGACGTGTACTCCATTCTCAAATAATTCTTCTAAATCTGCTTCCACATAATCTTTCATATTTACTAAATTAATCATTTAAATCTCTCCCATTCAAACTAATTAAACTGAACAACTTTCACATTCAGTTGCACTCAATAAACGTGTACGTGTATAATATAAAGATTTTAAACCTTTATGATGTGCATACATATAATAGCGTACTAACTGACTAGTAGGTGTTTCGCTGTCTACATATAAGACTAGTGAGATACCTTGGTCAATATGTTCTTGTACTTCTGCAAACAAATCAATCACTTTCATCATATCCATATCGTATGCCGATTGATAGAAGAAGAAGTTGTTCTTACTTAAATAAGGCATTGGATAGTATGTTGTTGAATCTCCATAAGTGCGAGTTTCAACTGTACTTATGATTGGAGCGATTGAAGGTGTAGCATTTTGCACGTAACCAATAGATTGTGTTGGAGCAATAGCTAAACGATAGGCATGATACATACCATGTCTACTAACCGATACCGCCAACTTCTCCCAATCTTTTTGTGTTGGGATGTTAATTCCTTCGAATAACTTTTGCACTTTCTTAGTTGTAGGTGCATAGTCATTTTCTAAATATTTTTTAAAGTAGTTACCATTAGCATACTCTGATTTATGGAATCCTTTAAACACTTCTTTTTTCTCCATTGCAATTTCAACACTTGCTAAGATAGAGTAAAAGTTGACCATCATAAAGAATGTACGAACAAACTCTTTGGCATACTTACTTTCATATGCGATTTTGTTTTTAGCTAAGTAGCCATGTAAATTCATAGCTCCTAAGCCAACAGCGTGTAATTCCTCATTGGCTTTACGAATCCCTGGAGCATTTGCAATATTACTCATATCTGATACTTGTGTTAATGCCCTCATAGCAACTCTAACACTTTGCTCAATAGACTTGTTCTCCATAACATTAGCAATATTTAAAGAACCTAAGTTACAACTAATATCTCGTTTGATAATGTCATCTTGTCCATAGTCTGTAATTTCAGATGTTTCTTGTAATTGCATAATTTCACAACACAAGTTAGAAATCTTAATATCTCCTAATTCTTTTAAGGCATGAACCTTATTGGCATTTGAACGGTACATAATATATGGATAACCACTTTCAAATTGAGTACGAGCAATATTGGTTAATAATTGTCGTGGGTCTAATTGACGTTTCTTAATGTTTGGATTAGCCACTAAGTCATCATAAACTTTATCAATATCTAAATCATCAAGATGTTCTCCATATTGCTTATAAACTGTATATGGTGCAAATACATACATAGGTTTGTTTTCTCGTGCTAACTCTACAAACTTATCTGGGATTACTACCCCAATAGATAATGTTTGTAAACGTGATTTCTCATCTCCACTAATTTTCTTGGTTGATAAGAATTCTTCAATGTCCCAGTGGAAGATGTTTAAGTAAGCAACACCTGCACCTGCACGTTGACCTAATTGGTTTACATATGAGAATGTGTCTTCCATTAATTTCATAACTGGAACAATACCACTAGAAGCTCCTTCAACTTCTTTGATAGCTTCTCCACGAGCTCGAAGTTTTGATAAGTTAATCAATTTCCCCCCATGTTTCCATGAGGATTAGACTATATCTTCAATCCAAGTTGGATTGCCTTGCACTTCCACCAAAGGAATTTCACCTTTGATGTACTCTACTCACTTCCATGTTTTCATGTGTTTTCGATAGTCGTTTGACCTTCATTCAAATACTCCCATATATAACCACAGCTTGTGGCTTTTATTCCCTTACTTCTTTTAATTGCACAAGAGCTAATTGCAGTTCTCGACACACCATTGTCTATTCCTGCTTCAACTGCCGATTCATATATCTGCAATACTTCCCCAGTGTCTTTATTTATTTTGGCAATTTGTTTGCAAACTCTTGTTGGCTTTCGTCCGAGCTTCTCATATGCATGTTTGGTGTTCTGTGACACGTTGCACCATTCTAAGTTAATAGCTCTGTTGTCTTGTTTATCTCCATTTTTATGATTTACGATATTGTAGTCTTTTGGGTTTGGATTCTCGCAAAATGCTTCTGCTACCAGACGGTGAACCCTCACATGCTTTCTCTTTTTGTCATTATTATATAATCCAACAGTGCGATATCCGTCTTTATCGAGTTTTCCATGGACAACAATATTGCCCTCTTCATTTGCCAAAGTTTTGTGATATGGGTTGATGTTAAGCACAGTTCCTTTACTACCGATTAGATAGTTGTCGAAACCTTTTATTGCTTTAAAATCTTCTTTCATAATATCCCTCCTAAAAATAGGAGTATTTGAATGCTTGGCACAGGATTGCCATATGCTTACGCACTTAGGTTCCCCTGTTAGCATGTCAATCTCAAAAACCATTTCCTGTTTTATTTTTTGACACACACCCCACGTCTATGGGTTCACAAGGTTTATAGTGACCATTATCCTTTAGCCACTCCTCCACCGATTTTGCTTAATTGTCCTGCGGTATTTAAGTTGTGGTTAATAGAGTTTAATGAATCATCCATCTCTAATAAGAAGCATGACACCATTTCTCCACCACGAGCTTTACCAGTGTTCATGAATGTAGGAGTTGCAGGTTGATACTCTTGTTTAATCATAGACTCTGCCAACTTCCAAGCGTAGTCTTCATCTCCTTGTGCTAAATATAGGGCGCAAGCCACAATACGTTCTTCATATGTTTCTAAGTAATGTTTTTTATCATTTGTCTTTAAAGCGTATGATTGATAGAATTTACTGATAGCCATGTATGATTGGAACTTAAACTCATATAAGTAAATGTGTTTTGTTAGTTCCACAATAAAGAACATATCATACATATCTAAGAAGTTGATATAGTATCCATTGTCGATTAACCACATCATACGTTGCTCATGTGTTTCAAATGGATAGTATTTTTCTACCACTTCTTTTTCAAATTCTTCAACTGCTAATTTGTCTTTTTCTAATTGATAGAAACCGTCTACTTTTTGCATGACTTCATTGTTTAATTTAATGTACTCTTTCAAACTGTCCTCTCCCTTTTAAAAATGAAATATCCATGTTAGCTCACTGACTAACCTTTAATGGGAGTGTATTATTTATACAATACAATCCTTTATGTATAATAAAACACTGTATTTTATAAATAATTAAGGTTTGTTTTCTGTCTAAACCTTAAAAACGACTGTCTATTCCATCGTTGGGAGTTATTTTATCTCGAGAACTTACTAACTCATGTATCCAACTTCTATAGCATTAATCACTTGTGTACGTCTACACATTACTATACAGTAGTATTAAGGAACTCTGCAAAACCCAATAGGTTAATGACTATCAGACTAGAGATTGTCGCTCGCTTGTAGGTCATTACCCCCACAAATGCTCCCTACTAGCCAGTTCGACTGGATTACCCAATCCCCAGAGTTTTACCACCCACTCACAAAGGACAGTTATGGACTGCTAACCTTTCTAAACCCTACCACTATTTCTATGAAGTGCAAGGCATAGAGCTTCATAGATTCCACCATCTATGCTAGGTGTCGTAGGTTCTGACGGAAATTGTATTGTGTAACACCTTGTTTACTATTGCCAATCAAGGAGGGCTACTGCTATATTTTATCGTCCGATAGCTCGGAATAGGCACTATGTTACACTTTTGTCCTACACCTCTTCATCTACATGAAGTAGGCATTTCTATCTACTGTCGCTAAGGACTATCTTTAATTCTGTGACGACTGAGCTTCCAACCCTCGAAGGCATTGTCTTTTAAGTATTACTACCCCACTCGTGAGTAGTGTTATTGTACTCCTTGACGGGACTTTCTCCCTTGCCACCCTATACCTCGTAAGGCGATACGGCAACTTAGAGCTTGGTAATGGCTTCAACTTTTTAATTTATTCCGACACTAGACAAACGTGAGTTGATTAACACATTAGAAATCAAGTGCCACACAATTACAACATAGCCCTATTGTATACTTGACACAAACTGGTCGGGATAATGTAACTTAACGTGCTTATGAATAATAACTTAGGACAGCTTGATATTGGTTGCGACCCTGTTCTACCAAGTCTTACACTTCCTATGTCTAATTGTTTTACGTTTGTTTAATGTCTAAACTAGAAGTAAAACGACAGGTATTGTTATTTTGCCATGCCCCACGCATGGGAATTAGTTTTAAGTCGTAGCATGGCGCTCGGACTAAGTGGTACAGCTAGAACGCCTCCACTTCTTGGGCGCAGGTAACTAAGACCCCCCCTAAACAAGCCGGTCTTATAAAAACTCTAAAACTTCAATCCGTAATACCACCCATTGTAAGTAGGTGGGAAGTTTTTTCTATCCACCATCGACAAACCGATGAAAGATAATTGGTTAACTTACAATCAACCAATAAGAATTATGTATTTTACATTATTGTTATATACTATTCCATTTTAAAAGTGTAAAAATTCAATTACATCTTTATTTACTTCTGCTTTAACACAATCCATAATATTTACTTCAAAACCAAGATATTTTAAACTTTTAGCAACAACACGTTCTGTAGTGTTAACCAAAACTTTGTCGACACGATAGTTTTCAAATAAATATGCCTCTAAAGATTCTAAGTCCCCCACGACATAATACATTGTGTTTGTTTCTAAATCTGAAACTTGAAATTCCAATGTGTTACTGTCGTAGATAAAAGTTGATACCGTAATTTGTTTTTTCATATTGTTTTCCCCTTCAAATTAAATGTTCAAATTGAGGTTTAACCTCTAACAAACCACTCGACAAGAATATCTTAGAGGAGTAATAGGCGTAAAATAGAAAAAGGAGTGATGAATACGTCGAGTGGTTTGTTAGAGGGGGTTGTAAAAACAACCCTATGTATAACTATACTAAATCTGTATAGTCTAAAATTTCTTCCTCTTCTTTGCGTTCTACTTTAATTGTTACAACTTGATTGTGTAAGTCTAGCGCTGATAAAGCTAAATGTGGTTCTACAATACCTTCTGCTTCGTTTTCAACAAAGATAACACCGTTGTCATCAATTGTTAAAACTCCTGTAGTTTCAAACTTTGTTCCTACACCAGTAGATTTTTTAATCTTTGTCATTGGTTTTGACATTCAAATATCATTTCCTTTCAAACTGTTGTAAGGTTTTACACCCTACACTTATATTGTATACTTTCTGTTTGTAATTGTAAACCTTGAGTTAAAATTATTTGCCTCTTTTACGTTTGGTAAGTTCTTGTTGATATTTTTTAGTTTCATTAACATGAAACATTTCTTCGTATTTAATAAGTCTTCGTAAGGCTTGTTGTTCCCTGCGTTTACGTTTATTAATCTTACGTCTTTGTTTCTTACGTTCTTTACGTTGTAATTCTTTTTCAAGTTCTTTTTGTTCACGTTCTTTGGCAACTTGCATTTCGTATAGTTTTCTACGTTGTTCTTGCTCCTTATACTCTTCAACGTGTCTCCAAGCGTCATTCCAATCTTTTGAACGTCTACTAATACTACAATATAACTTAGCTTTTGGAGTTGTTTCAATTTCCTCTCCTGTTTGTACGTCTATCATTTTTTTCTGCGGTGACAAACGCTTTTCTACAAAAAGAAAATCTAAAACCTTTACCCTGTCATAGCCCTCGTCTAACAATTCCAAAGCCACCACACCATAAGTATCGTAAATAAGGTCTGCAACTTTATAAGGTATATCTAAACGATTGGCTAAACGTTCTATAAACTTCATTTTAAAAGCAGTGTTTTCAATTTTACTTCTGCTTCCCATAGGTTCACCACCTTTTAAAACAACATCCAAAAAGGGGAGTTGGGTGTTGTTTTAAAAGTCCACCTAGAGGTCGATACAACTAGGTGGCGAGGAGAGAGGTTATAAAAGAGTTTACTATTGTAAAGGGGTTGTAGTGAAATGGATAGATATGTGCAATTGCTACTATATATCTATCCATGTAAATAAAAAGGGGGGAACATTAAAAACCCCAAGAAGTACTTGGGGTTTGGGGGATTTTTTAAATCAATATTATTTAGAAATGTAAATAATTATTACTTTTTCTCGTTAGTTTTCTTAATATTTGTGGCTTTTGCACAAGGTTTACAGTACTTACTTCTATTACTTGTGGTTAAGATTAACTCACCACAAACCTCACAACGTTTAATTTTTCCTTTATTACTCCATTGGTAATAATAATAAATAAACTTATCAATATCTTCCAGTGGAATAGTTATACCAACTTCATCGGTATAATTAACATATAAAACTTCAATGCTGTCACTACCTGTTTTTCTTGGTACATTAATTAAACCTTTTTCCTGTAAACGATTAAACAGTAACTCTCTGTCTTTTGCTTTTGCATTTACTTCTACGTTTTTAGCAAAATTAGTTGTTGACTCAATACGAACAAATTTACCTTGCTTTTTGTAATTCCAAATCTTACAATAAACCAGTAACCCAAAAGCATACTTCTGCTCTAGTTCACTACTTAATGTTTTAATTACTTCAAGTTCACTGTTTGTAATATGTATTTCTTCAATATCTCTTAATTCATAGTCTTGTTTACTAATAATATCATTGGTGGTTGATTCAATTCGTTTACGCCACTTTTCTCCACTACTATTACCATTTACGTCGTTCATAAATTGGACTGTTAATTCAACTGTTTCTTCTTTTGTACAACCTTTTGATAAATAGTACTGAACAATTAGACGTAGTTCCTTCATTACCTTTCTAGGTGTTACCTTTTTATCTTTTAAAAGGTTTTCAACGTGTTTAACTTCGTTTACCACAAACTCCATACTATTCAACTCCTTTGCTAAACATTTTAAACTTATAGCCTTTATACTCAAAATCATAATCTTCATTTTCAACCATTACAGGATAAGTAACAGTATTATTATTCTTACTTAATAGGTTTCTAATAATTTGTTCCCCACACACAGACCATACAAAGTGTTTAGAGTTTTTTACATCCTTGTAGCAAATGTCAATAAGAATATTACACAATTCTTCTTCATTTGAACAAATTCCTAAAAGTTTATCTTTTAAGTTGCTTAACATATTTTCTCTTACCACTGTCTTATCTAAGCTATTTGTTTTATTAAGCATAAAGACACTATTAATATTCTTCATGGCTTGTAAATAGTCTTTATATAAAGGTAATACTTTGGTGTAGTTAGATTTTTTGTAACCACTATCTGTTTTTATTAATTCCACAAATTCGTCTTTCGTTGGTTTTGGTAAAGTAAACTTCTTAAATTCTTCTTCAACAAACCACGCTATTTTATTCATTACACTAGGAGAGTCGTCCACAATCTTTTTACGGTTGTAATAAAATACAGTATCCTTCTCTTCGTCTGTTTCTGGGTTTGTCAATACTTCGTCCAGTGTTTTACCAAAACGTCTTAAACAACGTCTATTTTCATCTTTCTTTAATTTGTTGTAATCTTTTTTAAGATGGTCGTATACATATATAAAGAAGTAAGGTTTTTTATCACATACCAATGTATTATAATATTCTTTATGTTGAATTACTTCTTCACTATCATTTTCGGTAATAGTATTAACTTTGTGTGAAATCCAAGACTTTGGAAACCCATACTCAATTTTAATTCCCTTTGCGCAATCTCTTTACTACCCTATGTTTCCATAGGGAATAGACTATATCATATTCCTATAAACTTTTACCATTTATAAGAACCCTCGCACTTCCAAACAAGGAATTTCACCTTGTCTGTACTCTACTCGCTTCTTCGTTTAGGTTTTTCTCCTAAGTTATGCTTTCGATAGTCGTTTAACTTTACATTTATTAATTACTCATACTAATTTTTCATAATCTTCTTTGTAATACCATCTATAACCATATGCAGTCTTTTGCCTACCTCTTATAGTTGCACTAACACTTCTATCGGCTAGTTTAATTCCTAAAAACTCCACAACTCCAGTCATACTTTCAAATTCAATTACCTCACCAGTTTTTACATTTACACCAACTACTTGTCGTGCGTTATGTACATTACCACCAGAATGATTTTCCCTCCATTTTCTGCACTGACGAGTTTTATTTCCGTTGGTTATCGCACGTTCTAGACGAGTTCCATGTAAGTTATTATATAGGCGAGTACACCATTCCAAATTTTCCAGTGTATTATTCCCCTTATTTTCATCTATATGGTTTACGTCTAAATATTTTTCTTCTTTAAGTTCTTGCGGGATTTTAGTAAATGTTGAAAGTACAAGTCTATGTACCAAATAAACTGCTCGTTTATCGTTTATTTTTAAAGTAACTTTATAATATCCCGTTACTTTACATTGTGTTAGTTTTAGTAATCTTGGAACTAAACGTCGCGCATTCTTTTTCATAGAACCACCATGTTCTCTATAAGAACGCACTCTACCTTGATTACTTACTTCATACCACTCACCAAAGTCAATTATGTTCTTGTTTTTATCAATATAAATGGCTTGTCTCCAAATTTCTTCCATAATTCCTCCCTATGGAGTAATTAATAAATGTCTTAGCACAGGATTATCCTCGTCTTTACGTTAGGAGTTTCCCTGTTAGCACAATCATTAACCACCATTTCCTATGGTTACTACACGTTGATTGTACACCATACATTTGTATGTTCACGAGGTTTACACTCGACTAGATTATTCAATCGAGCTTTGAGAAATAGCAATACAAGCCTGTACTCGGTAATCCAGCTCCAACCACTCTTTACTTCCATAAGGGAATTTAGCTTTATAGGACTCGATAGCAGTTGCTCGGTTTGTTACCGTACCAACATCCTCCACATCACCTTTAAGTAAAATCTTATCTGCATTTATAAATGAGGTTTCCTCACATACAACCTTGTCCGCGGACTTTTGTAAACAAATAACAGGTAAAGATTCTCTTTTAGTACCTTTAATTATGTATTTGTTATCTGTTGTAAAAGCCGTATCACCGTCAAAATCACAACCAGACATTCTCGCACAAGTAGCATCATACCCATTAAAAATTATCATTTCTCCTAAATAACGATACCATTTCTTTGTGTCGTCATTTGTAACAAGTTTCATTTGGGCAATATTGTTATAACTTACCTGTGGTGCGCGAAAACCAACAACATAATCAACACCTAGACGATTCCAAAACTCACTATGAAACTCACCTTTTTGTAAAATCCCTTTTATTGGTAGTCCCAACATACCTTGTGCTAAGATAATAGGGTCACATATTACTGTTTGGTAGTTTCCTCGAACTTTAATAGTTCCCTTTTTACAGTCGTCCAGTCTTTTCTTAATCATATTGTTAATTGATGCTCTAACATAACTATCTTCAATAATTCTTGGTTCAACCATCATGGCTGTTGTGTAGTCACCTCTTATTACATCACTATCCTCATTTAAACTCATTCCTCTTAGGTATACAAGAGCCTTTCTCCAATCAGCACCTTTAATTTCTTTTATTTCATCAAGTGATGGTTTTAAGAACCCACGTATGTCTTCGTCGTCCCATTCCATAGCCTGAATAAATTGGTAATTAGTTGTACGTTCCATATCCAATACTTTAGGAGTTTGTTTTGTAATACTAAATGTATATCCATATTTTTGTGTTAACTCATAATAACTATCCCAACTAGAATAACAATTAGATAATTTAAGCATTGAGGTTGTCAACACTATGTCGACTTCTTCAATATTCCATACCCTACCCCATACGTCAGTAATTGTACTAATTCCATGTTCTTTAGCAAACTCTTTATAAGGGAAACGACATAGTACACCCTTACAAAAAGCATTTCGAGTAATAAACGAACTAGGAGTATAGTCTAGGTGTAAGTCCTCAGCCCATAAGTCTGCAAACTGTGGGTCAATAAACCCAAAACCATCACTACAGTTTAACCCCATTTTGTATTCATCTATTTGTGTAATAATTGGTTCTTCTTGTTTAGAATCATCTAATTCCAATACAGGGGTTACAATATCATGTTCTACATCATTAACAACGCAAACATTATATGTATTTCTAACTGGGTTACTACTACTCATAGTTAATGCCATATAAGCAGATAGTTTAGCAGGTACAAATTTAACACTCTGGTCACGCCCACAATCTATATGTTCCATCATACTGTCTTTGTATTCGGTGTTAATATAGAATACCTCGGACTTCTTAATAGAAGCCGAAGTACTTAAAAATCGTGTAAACTTAACACTACTTACAATTTCTCCTGTAACTTCATCGTATACGGAGATAGTAAAACCTTTATTTAATCTATCGTAGTGACTAGATTTATCAATATGTATGCAACACAAATGAGGAATATATAGTTGCTCAAACATTTCTTTATTTACTTTTATTATTTGCTTTTTAGTTTGAGCAGATGTTTTTTCTTTTAGTAATTGTCCTTTTTGTTGTTTTAATTTAACCACTCTCTCCTCACTGTAACCACTACTTGATAACTTATCAAGTGTACGAATTACATAAGAGGAAGCCAAACCGATTAATTGGTTGTTGGCTCTTAATTCTTGCAAACTTATTTTCAAGTCCCACTTGGGTTTAGATTCGCTAAGTAAAGTACTTGGAATTTTCACTATTTGTCTTGTTGAATATAAGTAAGCCATTTTTTCACCCCTTTTAGAAAGTTAATTTTAGAATTCAATTACACTGTAGATGATTGAATTTTGGTAATAATCTTCAACCATAAAGTCCACATTAAATTTATATACTAAGTACTCGATAACTCGTTGTACTTTTTCTTCTAATTCGTATTCATTTGAGTAACCACGTTTTCCACAAATTAATTGAATATTACCTTTACGAGTTAATCGTGCTTTACAAGCACCTTCAAACATATAGTTAACTTCTTCAACGATAGTTTCTAATAATTCGATGTTTGTGTTTACGTTCATATTTGTCATAATATAATTGCCCCTTTACGATTGTAATTTCTACTGCCTTCATTGGCATTCCACCTTTCGTTTTGTAACTTACAATTATATTATATACTTTTGGTCTATGAATGTAAACCTTAAAGTTGAAATTTTATTATTTATTTTGTTTTATATACTCTTTTCTATTGTTAACGTACTTTCTTGTTTCTTCTTCGTCCCTCTTCTTAATAATGTCCACCTCTTGTTGAGTTTTAGACATAGCCTCCTCACTTTGGTCTACAACCATACTCACCATTTTACTAACACTTTTCTTTTTGCTCTGTACTTCTTCCATTTGTGTTAGTAGTTGCTTTTCCCCAACCTTTTTCCCATATGTTTTTCTTTCTAGTTGATGTAAAGCAGATAACTTTTCGTTTAACTCTAATAAAGGTTTTGTCACCCAGTCGTCAAGATAACCTACAAACTTAGCATTAACCAAACGGACTTCTTCCGTCTTTTTGTTTATAATGGTAGAATACTTTTCAGTGTCGTTTAGCATTTTTGCAATATCCTTACGCCAATATGTATAGTCCCTCTTATCCTTAAAAATACCCCTATCAATAAGTTCACGTACAATATTATCAGTAACATACATTAACTTATAACAAGAGAAGAAGTGACTAAAAGATGGGTGTAACTTTTTCTTTAATCTATTTGTTAACTTCTCGTCAAACATTTTAATTTCAAATGGAGTAAGTTTGTTAAATACATCTCGGTATCTTACAAGTTTTACTTTATGAGTTTCGTCTGTATTCCATTCCTCTATGGTTTCACTAATTGCTTTTTCAATAATACCTAGTTCCAAGTCACTACAGGGAATTGTTTGTTTATGTTCTCTACCGTCTTCATCAAGTGTTTTAATAACATATGACTTGGTGTAAGTAAAGTTAACAATACTTTTCATTTGGCTTAAAGCAGTTAAACAGGAAGATTGCATTTTACCTCTTATTTTATTTAAGGCTTCTCTAGAGTACTGTAATGGTATTATATCAGTATACAAATGCTTGGTTCTTTTTAGTAAACTGTAATTTGAGTTACATAAACCAACTACCTCATAGAAATCGTCAGCTTTGTAATAACAGATATTCCACTGTTCTTCTTCTTTTGTTACCTGTTCTTTTACCTCAGCATTAAGTAGTAGTGTCATTAAAATGGTTGTACTTAACTCCTGTTTTTCCTTAAAGGTTGATTCTTGTTTAACAACTGGTACATTATATTTACGTTTATCTTCTATTTCCTGTTGCTCACTATAAATATTGGTTATTTTAAACTTCTTACTGGGTTTCTTAGTTTTTGGATTAATAGGATGTTCCCAAGAGAACCAACTTTCCCACTGTTTAAGTTGTGCTTTTTTGGAATCCCCACTACTATTTTTTTCATTAAAGAGTTGACACAATTCCTTATAGGTATACACTTTTCCAATTTCTATTTTTGTTTTATCCACCATATTGTTATTACCTCCTTTTAATTTTATATCCATGAGTTGCCATTTTTGGATATAATTGTGCCTTTATATATAGGGGTAAAAGGGGTAATAGCTATAGTATATATATTTATATATAAAGGCACAATTATATCCAAATTTGACTATTTACTTACATAACACATTTATTATTATAAACCATTAACTAATAATTGTCAACCATTTAGTCAAGCCATCTCCGCTTCCGCTC
>ERZ1034897.232-NODE-232-length-31096-cov-22.228214_pt1 | contig 31096 bp, 28 predicted proteins | sample MGYA00520629_ERZ1034897 | MGnify/ENA primary metagenome ERZ1034897 (study PRJEB33766, sample SAMN09781789) | gut metagenome | biome: gut microbiome | host: Homo sapiens | place: Madagascar | study: EMG produced TPA metagenomics assembly of the PRJNA485056 data...
TTCTAAATATTCTTCCAAACATAAATTTTCTTCTTTCATTATTTTAGCGACAGTCGTTCCAACATAACGGTAATGCCATGGTTCATTACTAATTCCTGTTATATCCGTTTTATCTTCCGGGTAACGTTTTACAAACCCATATTTATATGCATTTTCGTCTAACCATTGATATACTTTTTCAGAAGAACATTTGTCTGTATCCGCATTAATATCAACACTCATTCCTAATTGATGTTCGCTTGTATTGGGAATTGCAACATATTTCTCGGCTCTTTTTTTTGCTTCTTTCGCAGAATATCCTTGTTTTTCATATTCATTGATTTTCTCGTCCATAATTTTTTGTTGTTCTTCTGTTGTTCGATATCCTTCTCTAACAAACAGTGCCAGCCCCTCAGCTCTTGCATCATTAAACATTTGTTGTAATTCTGGATAAATCCGTGAATCTACTTTTTTACCATTCGATAATTCTGTCAATTCTACTAGATAATTATCTGGAATATAATGATTTTGATCGACCAAAATAAGATTCCATTCACCCGAAGTGTCTGCAAAAGACTTTTCTGACTGCAAAATTTTCGGTAATGTTAATTCTCCAACCTGCACATCGATTTTTATTGTTCTCCACATTACAACGGTTATTATGATAGTCATTAAAAGAATGAATACTCGTAAAATATTCTTTCTTCTGCGATTGCTGTATCTTCTTTTGTTCATTTTCTCTCCCACACTTTCATTATCAAAATATTTCTACTTTTAATATAATTAACAGCCAAAACGACAAAAGAGTTAGTATCTAAACTTATTTATCAATACACAATCACATATCTTCGCTACATCTTCATCATGCGTAACAATAATAATTGTTTTTCCAAGAGACTTTAATTCTTGAAACAAGTTCATAATCAATTTCCCACTCTTTTCATCTAAAGCACCCGTTGGTTCATCTGCTAATATTACAGAAGTATTACTGATAAGTGCTCTAGCGATTGCTATTCTTTGTTTTTCACCACCTGAAAGTTTTTGTATCTTTTGATTCTTTACATAAGGTATTTCAAGAATTTCCAATAAAGTTTCTGCTTTTTTTATTGTCTTTTGATTGACATTTCTATATTTATGAGTAGAGTCGAAAACACCTTATTCCTACTATTTTTATATCATAAAATACACCACTGATTTATTTACATTTCATTAAGATTCATTTAACTAATTTCAAAAAAAAGCCATCACATAAATGCATCATGTAATGACTAATATATCTTTTAAATTAATGTTGTCTGCCTTTTTTTCTACCTTTGAAGTTTGTACGATTTCCTTTTGGTGTCTTCACTTCTTTCAGGTTTTCTTTCTGTTCACTCTTTAAAGAAGTAAAGCCAAACTTTCCAAGTTTCTTTCCTAACGCAAAGTATTCCCCATGACTATAAGCAACTAAATCTGCTTTATGAAGATCCAGTCTGCCATTTTCATCTAATAAAGATTCATCAATATCTGTACTGACAACTTCAGCAATGAACATATCATGACTGCCAAGTTCTAGAATTTGTTTCACTTTACATTCAAGGCATACAGGACTCTCTTTAATACAAGGTGCTTTTACAAGTTTTGCTTCTTCTTCCGTGATATGTAATTGACCAGGAAGATCAAACTTATCTACTTTTGCCCCACTATAGATACCACAATAGTCTGTCGCTCTAACCATGGCACGATTTGTTAAACACATGACAAATTCACCACTCTTTTCAATAATGTCATGAGAATAACGATTCTTACGAATGGATACAGATACCATGACAGGATCGGAACAGATTGTTCCAGCCCAGGCAGCTGTCATCGCATTTGCTTTTCCATTTTCATCTCTACATGTAATCAATACTGCAGGTACTGGATTTAACATGTTACTTGGTTTCCAATATTGTCTACTCATATATGTATTTCCTTTTTTATCTCAATTATTTTAGCATACACAGTCTTATTTCCATATTATGGAAAATTGTTTCGTTCATTCCGTTTTATAATAATTAGGAATCGAGGGGAAAATATGAATAAAATAGATTTGATCAAAGAAACGCTCTCCACTGCATGGCCTGCAGTCCTAGAAAGCTTTTTTATTTCTTTGGCTGGTATGATCGATACAATGATGGTAGCTACATTAGGTACGTATGCCGTTAGTGCAGTCGGTTTAACAATACAGCCAAAATTCATAACACTTTGCTTCTTTTTTTCTATTAATGTTGCGGTCAGTGCACTTGTCGCAAGAAGAAGAGGACAAAACAATCAAAGAAATGCTAATGAAGTACTTGTGACTGCCTTTGTAATATCTTTGATTCTCTGTGTTATATTAACAACTGTATCACTCATATTCGCAAGTGATATCATTCGTTTTGCAGGATCTGCTTCTGATACACATGATGCTGCAGTAACATATTTCTGTGTAATTCAAGGCGGCATGATTTTCAATGTCATCTCTATGGTCATTAATGCTGCACAAAGAGGAAGTGGCAACACAAAGATTGCGATGACCACAAATATCTCCTCTTCAATCGTCAATATCATCTTTAACTATCTTTTGATTGGCGGCAATTTGGGATTTCCTAAACTCGGATTATTCGGTGCAGCTTTTGCGACGGTATTAGGAACTGTTGTCGCATCCATTCTTTCTATTCGTTCTTTATTCAAGAAAGAAAGCTATGTATCCATTCCTTATATCTTAAAAGAAAAAATTCATCCTGTTTCTACAACATTATCCGCAATCACAAAACTCGGCAGTAACATGTTAGCTGAAAATATTGCAATGCGTGTTGGCTTCCTTGTAACTTCTTTATTAGCAGCACGCCTTGGTACAGATGCCTTTGCGGCACACAATGTTGGAATGAACTTCTTAACATTGGCTTTCTCGTTTGGTGATGGTATGCAGGTCGCTGCAGTTTCATTAATTGGTCGCTCTCTAGGTGAGAAGAATCCTGAAAAGGCAAAAACTTATGGAAATATATGCCAGTTAATTGGATTTCTGATTTCACTCATTCTAGCAGTCATCTTATTCTTCTTTGGAAGAGAACTATTTGGTTTATTCTTTACGCAAGAAGATATCTTAAATGATGGTGTGCTCATTTCAAGATTCATTATGGTCATTGTACTCTTCCAGATTTCTCAGATTATCTTTGGCGGATGTCTGAGAGGTGCAGGAGATGTTAAATATACACTTGTTGCTTCATTAATTTCTGTAACTTTAATTCGTTCCATTGTGACGTATGCTCTTGTATCTTTGATTCCTTTAGGTCTTGTAGGTATCTGGATTGGTGTATTATCTGACCAGTTATCTCGTTTCATTCTTCTTGGAATACGTTTTAAAAAAGGAGAATGGGTACAATATCAAATCTAAAAAAGATTGCTTCACGGCAATCTTTTCTTTTACTTTTTTTGAATATCTTCCAGGATTGCCTGACAAATCATACAATCCTTTTCTGCACGGTGCGCACCTTGAATATTGATACCTAGATACTCAGCCACTGCAGTTTGTCTATGTGAAGATAATGATGGATACACTCTTCTAGTTAATAAAAGTACATCGAGATAGTTATTACTTAAGATTTCATTCGTACATACTTTTAAATTGTCATACAGGAAGTTCAAGTCAAAATTGATATTGTATCCAACAATAACTTCATTCTTTACAAACGAATAGAAATCATGAATACATTCTGAGATATCCGGTGCATTCTTTACCATTTCATTTGTAATGCCTGTTAAACCAGTAATAAAAGTAGAAATACTTTCATTTGGATGTACAAGTGTATGATATGAATCAATCAATACATTCTGTTCATACTTTAATGCTGAAATTTCTATAATTTCATTACTTTGCGGATCTAATCCTGTTGTTTCAATATCCACAACAACATATTTATCTGGAAGGCACTTGACTGCACAACCTTTTCCAATTCTTTTCACTTTTGCCATGAAACAATTATATCAGCAAAGTTCCAAGAATATGAACAGCAAATGCAATCAACCATGCCAATACACATTGCCACACAACAACACCAATCGCATACTTGCTTCCAAGTTCTCGCTTGATGGAAGCAATTGCCGCAATACATGGTGTATACAACAAACAGAATACAAGTAAACAAATCACAGAAAGTACAGATAATGAAGCTGTAAAGCCAGCTGGATATAATACCTGTAAAGTAGAAACAACACTTTCCTTTGCCATCACACCAGAAATCAAAGAAGTTACAATACGCCAGTCATTCAATCCAAGCGGTGCAAAGAGAAATGCAATTCTAGAAGAAATCAATGCTAGAATACTTTGACTAGAATCCTGTACAAGATCAAAATGCAGATTAAAACTTTGTAAGAACCATACAACAACTGTTGCGATAAAGATGACAGTAAAAGCTTTTTGGATAAAGTCTTTTGCTTTTTCCCATAACAGCTGCATAACATTTTTTGCACTAGGTAAACGATAGTTTGGAAGTTCCATCACAAATGGAACTGCTTCCCCCGGAAATAAATACTTCTTGAAAATAACCGCAACAAGAACACCAACCAGCATTCCCACAAAATACAACGCTGCCATCACAAGTCCTGCATAATGTGGAAAGAATGCATTTGCAAAAAATGCATAAATTGGAAGTTTCGCACTGCATGACATAAATGGTGTCAATAAGATTGTCATCTTTCTATCACGTGCAGACGGAAGTGTTCTTGTTGACATGACCGCAGGTACCGTACAACCAAAACCAATTAACATAGGCACAATACTTCTGCCAGATAAACCAATCTTTCTTAACAGCTTATCCATAAAGAAAGCAACACGTGCAATATATCCACTGTCTTCCATTAAAGAAAGGAAAAAGAACAACGTCACAATAATTGGAAGAAATGATAATACAGAACCAACACCTGCAAAGATACCATTGACAATCAAACTTTGCAGAGCTTCATTCACCTGCATCTGTTGCATCCATCTACTCACGTTTGCTGATAGTACATCAATACCTGCCTGCAATAAATCTTGCAGGAAAGCACCAATCACATTAAATGTCAAATAAAATACACAAAGCATAATACCAATAAAGCAAGGCAATGCCGTATATTTCCCTGTTAAAATACGATCAATCTTTTCACTGCGTACTCTTTCTTTGCTTTCTTTTGGTTTTACAACCGTTAGTTCACATACTTTTTCAATGAATGAAAAACGCATATCCGCCATCGCTGCACTACGATCTAAACCAGATTCTTTTTCCATCTGTACAACGATATGTTCAATCATTTCTTTTTCATTCTGTTCCAGTTTTAACTGCTCAATGATCAATGCATCTCCTTCAATGACTTTACTGGCAGCAAAGCGCAAAGGAATATCTGCAGCTTTAGCATGATCTTCAATCAGATAACAGATGGAATGAATACAACGGTGCACTGCACCCCCTCTTTCATTCTCATCACAATAGTCTATCTGCTCCGGTCTTTCCTGGTATTTCGCAATATGGATTGCATGACGAACAAGTTCATCAACACCTTCATTTTTTGCGGCAGAAATCGGTACAACAGGAACACCTAGTAACTGTTCCATCTGGTTTACATCAATAAATCCATGATTATTTGTCACTTCATCCATCATATTTAATGCAACAACCATTGGTGTATTCATTTCCAATAGCTGCATAGTTAAATACAGATTTCTTTCAATATTTGTTGCATCAATAATATTGATGATTGCCTTTGGTTTTTCATTCAATACAAAATTACGACTCACAATTTCTTCGCTACTGTAAGGAGACATCGAATAAATACCAGGTAAATCAGTCACTCTAGTATTTTCATATCCTTTGATTGCCCCATCTTTTCGATCCACAGTAACACCAGGAAAGTTACCAACATGTTGATTGGATCCTGTCAATTGATTAAATAAGGTTGTTTTCCCACAGTTTTGATTTCCAACCAACGCATATGTTAAGCACACATCATCTGCTAATGGATGTTCATCTTTCTTGATGTGATACTTTCCATTCTCACCAAGTCCTGGATGTGCTGTTCTTTTCATTTTTTTGCTTTTCTGCTTGCTTTTATCAACTGCTTCTATATCAGATATTTCAATTTTTTCAGCTTCAGATAAACGAAGAGATAATTCATACCCATGGATCTTGATTTCCATAGGATCTCCCATTGGAGCGAACTTTACGACCGATACGACTACACCAGGAACCATTCCCATATCCAGGAAATGTTGTCTCAATGCACCTTCACCGCCAACACTTTGGATTGTTCCACTCTGTCCAATTTTTAAATCTTTTAATGTCATCATACATTCTTACTCCATCCGTTTACTATGATATACCATCTAACAAAGTTAGTCAGTAATAACAAACTAAAATTTCAAGAATTTTAAAAGATCCCACAAGGGGATCTTATTATGGGTTTCTTATAGTCCTGCTTCACAAAGCTTTCTAGCTGTTTCGTCCTGTACAGTAACACCCTTTGCTTCAAGTTCAGCAATCTTTTCAGCAAACTGTGGCAAGTACTTCTTATGAGCTACGAGCATTTCATCCAGCAAGGCCTGTGCACACTTACCATGCTTTACAAGTGGGTTGATCTGGAATGCTTCTAATGCCTTGTTATAGTTACCAGTTAAAGCAGCTTCAATGATTGTTTCTTCCATAGCCTTCATTAACTGAACCATACCTCTAACTGCTGGTTCAAAATGACCGAATGCAAGAGGTTCTGCACCGTGTCTAGTAATTCTTGCGGATACTTCAACGATTGCATCATCTTCAATATCAGGTAATGCACCCTTGTTTTCACAAGATACAACCATTACCTTACCAGAGTTATTGTAAATAGCGTTGATAGTTTCACATGCTGCATCACTGTAGTATTTACCACCACGTTTTCCAAGAAGTTCTGGCATTTCATGTAAAGCTGGATCCTTGTAGAGTTCAAATAACTGACTTTCAACTTTCTTAACACTTTCAGCTCTTGTTTCATGTTTAGCAAAATCTTCTAATTCCTTCTTCATCATTTCTTCTGTTAAATAGTAGTAACGATGATATCCACATGGCAGGCAATCCATAGCAAGCAACTGATCTAATAAGAACTTTTCGTTCTGGATATTCTGCATGTTGCTCTTATCATCTTCCATCATCTTATAAGCAATTTCATGTGTCAGATTTTCACCTGTCTTTGCATCAAATACTTTATGGAAGTGGAAATGGTTCAATCCAGCAAATTCAAAGTTCAATTCATCTTCTGCTTTACCAAGCATCTTTGGTTCCTGCATCATGATATTTACTGGAACATTACATAGACCAATACATCTCTTCCATCCACACTGACGGATAACTGTTTCTGTAATCATACCAGATGGGTTTGTGAAGTTAATGAGCCATGCATTTGGACATAGTTCCTTCATATCTTCAACAATTGCCTTGATCACTGGAGCTGTTCTCAACAGTTTAAACATACCACCAGCACCGTTTGTTTCCTGGCCTAAGAAGCCATGAGATAGTGGAATTCTTTCATCCTTAATACGTGCATTTAATAAACCAACACGGAACTGTGTTGTTACGAAGTCAGCATCTTTTAATGCTTCTCTTCTATCAAGAGTTAAATGTACCTTTACATCATGTCCAGATGCATCCCACATTCTTTGTGCCAATGCTCCTACGATTTCAAGTTTTTCTTTTCCATCTTCAATATCAACCAGCCAGATTTCACGAATTGGAAGCGTATCATAACGCTTGATAAATCCCTGCATTAATTCTGGTGTGTAAGATGATCCACCACCAATTGTAACGATTTTTACACCTTTTGTTTCAGTCATTTTAGTTTTCTCCTTTAACTGTTTACAGAATAACACGGATAAAAAAAATGAAAATACATTGCCCACAAAGTGGCAGTTTGTTTCGAAACTTTTCTACATTTTTACAATTTATTTCGGAATTTTGTTCCAACTTTGCTATAATAGATGCATGACATTACAAGAACAATTAAAAGAAAAAAATAACTTTACAGAAAACGAAAAAATTATCGCAGATTATATCCTTTCACATAAAGATGATGTACTACAAATGTCCATTCAATCTCTTGCATTAAAAACATTCACTTCAACAAGTGCAATCATGAGATTATGCACTCGATTAAATCTAGTCGGATTTAAAGACTTCAAGTTTCGCTTTTCTCAAGAACTACTCCGTCCAAACACAGACTATAATGACGTAGATCCAAACTTTCCATTTTCTAAAAATGACAGTATTCCAGAAATCTCTCAACAGTTAAAAAAGTTAACGATTCAAACACTGCAGGAAACACAGAAAATGCTTTCTACACAAGACATGAAGAAAGCATGTATTATGATGAAAAATGCAAAACACGTTGCATTATTTGGGGTTGGTGATGCGTATCTTGCAGGTTTAGCATTCCAGGCAAGCATGACACGAGCAGGAACAAACTACATCGTTACACCTGTCTATGGAGAACAGGGACATCTCGCAAAAACATTGTATCCAGAAGATTGTGCATTATTGCTTTCCTATTCTGGTTCTTCAGAAAATACAGTAAATAGTGCAAAAACTTTAAAAAGAAGAAAAGTACCTACAATCTGTATTACCGCAAATCAAAACAGCGAACTCGCAAAAATTTGTGATATTCCATTATTTCTACCCGCAAAAGAAGATAGAGGACATAGAATTGCGGCATTCTTCTCTCGTGCAAGTATGGAATACTATTTGAATGTTATGTATTCCTACCTGTATGTATTAGACTACGATAAACACATAAAAGAAACGACTGAGTAATCGTTTCTTTTTTCATTTCCATACAATTTGTTTTAATTGTGCAACAATTTTTTGATCAGCTTGCAGCCAATCTAGTGTATCGATCGTTTGTTTTGTAATCCACGTACCGGCTTCTGCTTCTTTCATAATCAGATGCCCCTCTACAATCGAACACCAATAGCTAGACATCACTAAGTGAAAGGATGAATATGTGTGTTCGATCGTACATAGTTTTTCTTCAACGCTTACTTCCGTATCAAACTCTTCAAGAATCTCTCTTTTTAAAGCTTCTTGCTCACTTTCTCCGCTTTCAATCTTTCCGCCAGGAAATTCCCATCCATCTTTCATTTCACCATAGCCACGCTGCGAAGCATAGATTTTATGATTTTCATCATATATTAAAGCACATACAACATGTATTGTTTTCATCATCAGTTCATCCTTGTAAGACCAAAATCATACTGCAGATAATCTGGAAGTACTTCTTCCATTTCAATATCAAATAAGTATGTCTGGTTCTTTTCCTGTTTTCTAGGATTTGTCAGTTTTCCCTTTCCAACATATGTAAATGGTAATACCATTCCATTTTCTGCAGTTACTTTTCTTACAAATACATAAGCAAATTCACTATCTCTTAAGTTTTCATATTCTTTTTGAGAAACATGATTCATACTTTCCCATTGAAATACAGACGGTGAAAGAAACTTATCCATATAGTTCTTTCTCTCTTCTATACTTGCATCTTTCTTTAAAGAAGCAAATATCACAACTGTCTTACCGTAAATATATGTACCTTTCTGATTAGACTTTGGATCTTTCAATAATTTTCTTTGTACCTGATCCATACGATAGTTATTGAATGTAATGAATGGTTCATTGACCTGATACTGTTCCGCTTCATACTTTGTTAAGCCATAGGCAATCAAATCATTCACATGTTCTTTCAATTCAGGATCGAATGCAACATTCAATGAACAATATCCATCTTCATCTTTGTTCAACGCACCTTCTTTGATCATAAATTTTATGACATGCTCAAAGACTTCTAAATCACATGAAAGTATATTCTGCATCTCTCTTATATGCATTTTCTTTTCCATTAACAGTGATACGACCTGATATTCATATGGACGAACAAGTGGCAATAGATGTGATAAATATTGTAAAAATGTAATCTGCTCATCTGAAAATACTGGAAGATTACTTTCCTGCATTTCTTTCAAGAAAAGATAATAACAGTTTGCTTTCTTGCCATCATATTTTATATTCATGAATTTCATAATATCTGGAGCACAGTCATTATTTAAATAATCCATGTGTGTTGGATAAAACTCACAGTTAATATATGTTTTAAAATTGAGATAATCCTGTTTCAAATATTGTTTACTGTTGAAATTTTCATTTTCAAGATACGTAATAATTTCATTTTGACTCTCATGGTCCAATTCAATTCTGACACCATACTGATACAAATCCAGACAAGAAAAATTATCTTTGACCATATCCATCATGAGACGTTTCTCTAATACGAGATTTTTCGATAAGCTGCCAAGTGCTAAAGCAATCTGTACACTTCTCTTATAGCTGTTTCCAATAAAATCTAAAACTGTTACAAATGATTTATTCGCATACTTACGTAAACCTCTGCCTAGCTGTTGAATAAATACAGTGGAAGATTCCGTTGGACGTAAGAAAAGCACCATATTCACACCAGGAATATCCACACCTTCATTCAAAATATCTACAGAGCATAAGATTTCCAGTTCTTTATCATCACTTTGTAAATCACCATATGCACGCATTCTTTCACCAACACTGTTATTTCCTGTTAAATACGTTGCGTGATATCCTTGTTGTTGAAAAGCTTCAGCCATCATTCTTGCATGTGTTTGATTTCTACAGAACACAAGTGCTTTTAACTTTCCATCTATTCTATGCTTTTCAATTTCATCACAAATAAACTTACAATGCGGTGTATCAACAATCTGCGCAAGCATTTGATGTTCTTGTCTTTTTGATAGATCATAATCCACTAAAGTATCTCGGATGCCATAATAATGAAATGGAACAACAAGATCATTGATAATTGCATCGCGCAGTCTTAACTCATATGGCACATTCTGATCAAACAATGAAAAGACATCCTGGTTATCAAGTCTTTCTGGCGTCGCAGTCAAACCAAGCATAAATTCCGGTTCAAAGTATGAAATGATTTTTTGATAGCTTTCAGCTACGGCGTGATGACATTCATCAATTACAATATAATCAAATGTATCCTTAGAAAACAGTTCCAAATTATTTGCCATCGTAATATTTGTCGAAAATACAAAATCTGCATTGATTTCTTTACTGTCTCCTGTATACATGCCATATGTCTTTTGATTTCCAAATACTTTTTGAAATGTTTCTCTTGCTTTAGATAGAATCGAGCTTTCATGTACGATATACAACAATCTATCAGGATTAAAATTTAAAGCATCAAAAGCAGAAAGATATGTCTTTCCACTTCCCGCACTACAGACAGTCATTGCACGGTGCACACCCATCGCACGATAGCGATTCAATTCTTTCAGTGCATTCTTCTGCATATAGTTTGGTTTGATTTCACTTTGTATGACATCATAATCCATATCCCATCTTTCAATGGCATAATTTAATTTTCTAGCATATTTCTGAATTCCATCACTTGTTAATACATTTGTTTTATCCCAAAGATAATTAAATTCATGCATCACTTCCTGATACAAGCAGCCATGTATTGTATCTTTCATTAACAGATCCCATTCAATATTTTTCAATAACGCAAAACGTGTAATATTCGAAGATCCAACAATGATATCTACATCCTCACTATATGTAAAAACATATCCTTTAGAATGAAATCCTTTTGTTTCATATGCTTCACTCATAAAGCATGCATCATCTAAATGGCATTCAAAATTATCATAGGTATTTGCCAGATTTAAAAAAAGCTGTAGAGATTCAATATCTGTAAAATTCTGATATGTTGAAGTAATCAGTTTTCCTTTACACCCTCTTTGGATTGCAGATTCTAATTCCTTATATAACAAAACAAGACCTGCTTTTTTAATAAAGCTCACAGAAAAACAAAACGAATCACATCGCTTCAAATTATCTTTGATTTGATTCAAAAATGTTATTTCTGAAGTATTTGTCAAAAAAGAATTCATGAATTTATTTTACCAGCATTTCTCTTCCACGACCAGATCATAAAAAAGCAGGAACGCTCATCATTTCCTGCTCATCTGATTCACCACTCTTCTTCGTCTACTTCATTTTCGCATTTGATTTTTTCTCTTTCATATGTTTTTGGATCATACGAAATATCTTTTCTTCTACAGTATTCTTCACTTGTTTCTAAACGATTCACTTCTGGATCATATACATAAGCATGGGTTGATAGTACAGACGTTTCATTATCACAATATTTTGTATTGCATCTCGCAATTGTTTTATCAATTTCTTCATAATCTTTTCTAGAAGATAAAGAATATGCTATCAATTCATGAATCGACGCCGGAATCAAAATAAAACCTTCCGGAAAGATTTCCAACAGTTCAGAGATCGTTTCTGGATAGAACAATACGGCAGCACCATTTAAGAATTGATCATTTGTTACCATCACAACTTTTGGATGATTCTCTTCAGAAGGAAAGTAATCATCACGAATTCTTGCGGGATAGTTCTTTTTACAGCTATCCATAGCATCTTTTTCAAACTGTTCTAAAGAAACACCAAATTTCTTTACCATTTCATTTGTAACAATAGCACTATTCAACTGTCCATTGTGATTCGATATTTCAATCTGATATGTCAAAATCAGATCACACATTCTTTGATGTGGATAGCTCTGTAACGTACAACCATCATTTTTATGATGTCTCACACGCATAAACAATTTATCTTTCACAATATCATAGTTTGTTAACCAATCCGGCACTTGCATATGCGTATTTTCAACGATGACATCTTTGATCATTTCAACAATCGAAGCAATTGTTTCTCCCTGCTGATATTTCCTGTAACAGTCGCTTAAATTCACACGCACCATTGTGGGAACATGTTCCAGTTTCACACCAATACTTTCGTATGTTTCTCCCACTTTTTCCACATGATCAATACGAATGGTTCCTTTTCTGAATTCCACAGGCAATACATACTTTAATCTTTCCTTCACGGTTTCTTTAAACAGTTCATAACTTTTCATATCTACCTCCTAGAGTCATGTCTCTCTAAAAGTAATATTCACAACTTTTTTCATAATTCCCTAAAAAAAGTTAAGATTTCAATAAAAAGATATGCATTATAATGAAAACACAGGAGGAATTAGCTATGCATACATATCTATGGATCATTCAACAGGCAATTCTTTTCTTTCCGCTACTAGCATTCTTCATCACAATTCCATACATGTTATATAACTATCACAAGTATGGAAGTATCATCGCTATCAGGACATTATTTATATATTCATTTGTATTGTATTTATTGTGTGCTTTCTTTCTTGTTATTCTTCCTTTACCAGATAAAAGCAAAGTCGCAATGATGACTTCAAGTAGAGTACAACTCATTCCATTTACATTTATCAAAGACATCATCAAAGAAGCAAAACATCTTCATGGTATTTCTATCATTCTTCACAATAAAGCTATCTATCAGTTTCTGTTCAATATTCTAATGCTGATACCATTCGGCATGTTTCTACACTATTATTTTGCATGTAATCTAAAAAGAACAATTCTCTTTTCGTTTCTATTATCATTGTTTTTTGAAATTACACAGCTCACTGGAATCTTCTTCATTTATCCAAGAGGTTATCGATTATTTGATGTAGATGACCTGCTGGCAAATACACTTGGTGGTTTCCTTGGCTATGCTTGTGTAATTCCTTTGAAAAATGTATTACCTTCAAAAAATACAATGGATGAAATGAGTTTTACAAAAGGAAAGAAAATAACACTTTCCAAATGGATTACTTCTGTTATTTTAGATTCTTTCTTTTGTATTTTCATTACAGGTTTCACTTCCATTGTATTATCAATCATTCATGTCAATATACATATCATCTTGATCTATTTTGTCGTATATGCGCTATGGAATTGCATTCGAAATGGAGAAACATTTGGCAAGAAATTTACACATATGCAGATTGTAGATGCATCTAGCAAAGATGCAAAATGGTATCAATTCTTGATTCGCTATGGTGCATTGTATCTATATTTCTATATTCCAGATGTATTACGTTTTCTTTTTCAAGACTCACTGTTTTTGCGTATTGCATGTATATTTCTTCTCTTCACATGGTTTATTGTATCCTTGTTTCGCATTTCAATGCAGAAACCTTTGTTGTATGAACGAATTTCCCACACAAAAATCATCAGTACAATTCAAAAAAATGACAGGTAAAAAAACCTGTCATTTCGCTTATTTTCCAGGGAAATAATTATTTACACTCTTTCATCCACGCAATCAGTTCATCCACTTCTTCCTCTGTTGTTGCCCAGGAAGTTGCTAAACGAATGAGTGTATGTGTATCATCTGTTTTTGCCCAGAAGCTTGTAGAAACCTTTTCCTGAAATTTCTTTAATACAGTATCTTCAAAATTAATAAAAAGCTGATTTGTATATGTAGGCATATAGACTTCATAGCCATGTTTCGCAAATGCATCTGTAATTTTCTTAGAAAACTCTACAGCTTTCCTTCCAGCTTTTAAATACAGATCCTTTGTAAACATTTCATCAAACTGGATGCCTGTCATTCTACCCTTGGCAAGTAAGGCACCACCTTGCTTGATTGTCGTAAAGAAACAAGGAATCAGATTCTGATCAGGAATGACTACTGCTTCACCAAACAATGTTCCACACTTTGTACCGCCAATATAGAAAGCATCTGTATATTTAGCAAGATCCTTTAAAGACACATCATTATCACTAGATCCTAATGCATACGCCAGTCTAGCACCATCCACATACAGATATAAATGATATGTATCACATACCTTCCGCAATGCTTCCAATTCCTTCTTAGAATACAATGTACCATATTCTGTAGGCTGAGAAATATAGATCATACCCGGCTGTACCATATGTGGATATGTCTCATCACCAAAGAAAGTTTCCATGTAAGATGCAACACTGGAAGCTTCCAGCTTGCCAAGCTTGCCAGGAATCGTAATTACTTTATGTCCTGTTGTTTCAATCGCACCAGCTTCATGCACCGCAACATGACCACTTTCACAGGCAATCACACCTTGATAGTTACGAAGCAATGCTTTAATGACAGTCTGGTTTGCCTGCGTTCCACCAACAAGAAACTCTACTTCTCCATTTTCACAGCCACATGCTTCTTTAATTTTTTCCTTTGCTGAAAGCGAATACTGATCTTGTCCATACCCAACAGTACCTTCCATATTTGTTGCTACAAAACGATCCATAATGGATGGCAAACATCCCTGCATATAATCACACGCAAAATTCAAGCTCATAAATAACTCCATTTCTAATAATGCAGATTATTATCTTACAAATTCATCAAAAAGGAAGCTTATTTGCTTCCTTCCAAGATTTCTTTCATACATTGAATAAAATATTCATTATTTTCTGTGTAGATACAGAAACACGATCCATCATAGGTATAGAAATATGAATTTCCTTTTCAATCAACTGACCACGTACTTCATCATAATCCATATGTAGATCAAAAAGAATGAAGTTTATCTGTGTTGTATAAACATCACAGACAAGCTTTCTAAAACAGTTTAATTAATCCATGTGTTCTGCAACCCATTGTGCATGGGAACACAAACGTGTAACTTCTGATGTTCTTTCTTCTCCAGGGAAGCGAATCAATCCACCTTTTCCTCTTTCACGTGCTAAAGCCATAATATCTGCACAGTCCTGAACAAAGTCAGCAGCCCTTGGTTTAATAATAACTTTAAATGGAATGATATATAAAGGAATATCATATTCTTTTGTATCTTCTTTCACTTTCCATTCAATATGAGGCAATATCATTGCCATATCAAATTCATGCTGATGTTCATATAAATCCATATATGGAATACGAATAAAGATAACTTTATCTGAAATTCCTTCCTGTGCTGCGAATATATTTAAGTGTCCTGCTAAAAATCCAGATGCAAATCCTTCTCCACAACTCACTGCGATACGATGCTGTTTCATAATCATGCCTCCTGCTACCATTAGTTTATTCAAAAAACAAACAAATGAAAAGTATTTCTTTTCTTCACATTGCATTGTGCTACAATGCAGTTAAAGTGAGGATTTTTCTTATGGTAAAAGACTATATGTTTAATGGCAAAGAAACTTTTCATATACGCAAAGCTTCTACAAATGAAACTTCGCATTGTTTATCAAAAGAAGATGCTGAAAAAAAGATGGCTGAAAATGAGAAGAAATTAGATACACTTCAACAAAAATTATATGCAGATAAAAAGGAAGGATTGATCGTTGCATTCCAGGCAATGGATGCAGCTGGAAAAGATGGCACCATCGCTCATGTTTTACAGTGTCTTTCTCCACATGGTGTGTATGAAGCTGCTTTCAAAGCTCCTTCTTCTACAGAACTTGCTCATGATTTTCTATGGAGAATTGCTCAGCAGGTACCAGCCAAAGGTGAAATTGCAATCTTTAACCGTTCCCACTATGAAGATGTACTGATTGGAAAAGTCAAAGAGCTTTACAAATCACAGGCACATGCAAAACGCATCAAAGAAAGTGAAATCATTGAGCGACGCTATCAAGACATCAAACACTTTGAAGAATACCTCTATCAGAATAACGTTAGAATCATCAAGATTTTCTTGCATGTTTCAAAGAAGGAGCAGGCAAAACGCTTTCTGGCAAGAATTGAAGAACCAGAAAAGAACTGGAAATTCTCCAGTGGAGATGTGGAAGAAAGACAATACTGGGATGCATATCAAGATGCATTTGAAGATGCCATCAACGCAACTTCTACAAAACACTGTCCATGGTACGTTGTACCCGCAGATAATAAATGGTATATGAGATATATTGTATCTGAAATTATTCTGCATACATTAGAAGACATGGATCCACAATATCCAATTGTTACAGAAGAAAGAAAACAGAACTTCGCACAATTAAAAGAACAGTTAGAAAAAGAAATCTCTGAAGAATGAGATTTCTTTTTATGTGTCCAGAAAAAAAGAACATGCACTTTGCATGTCCTTTTCATTCATTACTTGTTTTCAGCAGCAATTGTATTAGCAGCTGTTCTACCAGAAACGAAGATTTCAACGATAGCGTTACCACCAAGTCTATTACCACCATGGATACCGCCAGTAACTTCACCAGCAGCATAGAGACCTTCAATAACATTACCCTTTTCATCTAATACGTGACGGTCAGTATCAACTGTCAAACCACCCATTGTATGGTGTGTAGATGGAGCCATGACACGGATACGTAGTAACTGTCCTTCTAAGGAGTAGTTACCATTTTCATCCACTGTACCAACTGGAACTGTAGACTGATGCTTTGCTACACCATCACTTGGCTGTTCACCAGCTAAGATAGACTTATCATAAGCTTCAATTGTCTTATAGATATCTTCTGGCTTAGCCTTCATTCCATACTTGTCTAGAACCTTCTGAATATCTTCAGCACTCTTTACATAGTAAACTCTGCCTTCAACATCATCATGAGAGATTTCAACAGGCTTATTGCCTTCATACTTATCATATGGGTATGGGAATGTAATAGCTGTATCTGCATTTGTGAATTCAAGGAATACACCCTGTGCACCTTCTGCAGAAATACCATTCTGGAATTCGCCTAATGAAAGAACGTCACGTTCAGCAGATTCATCAACGAATCTCTTACCTGTTGTTGGGTTAATATAAACACCATACAAACCATTACCAAATGCCAAGTCACCATTATCTACCCAAGAAATAGGCATCATCTGTGTATAACCTAGACCAGTTGTAGCTGCGCCAACATCTTCACCCATCTTGATACCATCACCAACAAGAGAAGATCTGTTTGTTGTCTGTGTTGTCTTTGTGATGTAAGAAGAATCCCAGTATTCATTTGTATCCATTACCTGTTCGATATTAGATGCAAAACCACCAGTAGCCATGATAACGCCCTTCTTAGCCTTCATCGTTACTTCTGTACCATCATACATCTTAGCCTTGACACCAGTTACCTTGCCATTGTCAACAATTAAGCTTTCAGCTTTTGTACGAGTCATGATCTTGTTATCCTTTGCAGTCTTGGATGTATTGAGGATTGTATTTTCTGTTGTAGCGAAATATGTTCCCCAGTTACCAGCTGCTTCTGGTGTACCATCACCATCAAGGTCACCGCCAAGGTTAACGTTTTCTCTATACCATAGTGCACCAATTAATGTAATTGTGATTGCATCATTGAACTTTGCACCCTGATCTTCTAACCAAGTCTTGAGTTCAGTACCTTCTGTACAGAACTGCTTCACAAGATCAAAATCACCATAGATCCAGCTCTTCTTATCATGAGACTGTCTTAATCCACCATAGTATGTCTGGAAGATATGCAAATTAACTGTAGAGAACAATGTTAAATCTGTTTCCTTTGCACCTGCAGCAATCTTCTTATCAGCCCAGTCAACATATGCCTGGATTTCTTTCTTTAATTCTTTTAATGTTTCTAAGTATTCTGGATGTACACCAGCTTTACTTACTTCATCGATTTCACCAGGAACATATTCCTTATCCTTGAAGTAATCTTCATCAAATGCATCTTCATTCCAGTTAAGAATTGTCTTTAATGTAGAGAGCTGACCCTGTGCAGCCTTTACCTTGTCATATGTTTTTCCATCATAATCCCACTTTGCACTTGTAGCATCTGGATTTGCTGGATCCCATACGAGGTAGTTCATAACAGCCTGGAACTGACCACCTGAAACTAATGTGTTACCACCAACTTCAGCATTTTCTTCTAATACAGCAACACTGTCACCATTCTGTGCAGCCTGTGCAGCAGCGCCCATACCAGCACCACCAGCACCAACAACTACTACATCATATTCGCCTTCAATTGGATCCTGAGCTTCGTGAACAACTGTGTTGCTTGCAAAACCATCTAAATCACTTGCTTTTGCCTGTTCAGCTGCATTTGTTAAAGCATCCTTGAATGCCTTAGATGTAAAAGTAGCACCAGATACAACATCAATACCAGAACCATTTGCTTCCTTTGCATCTTCTGTCAGGATGTCATAAGCAACAGTACCAACATGTGCTGTTTCCTTGCTATCTGTTACTTCAATGTCTTCAATACCATCCTTAGAGAATGTAACACCAAGTGTAACAGGACCATTGTAACCTTCTGCAGTACCTGTGTATGTACCAGCTTCATAAGTTACAGGAACATTTTCGTGTGGTGCACTTGATCCCATAGAATCAACATCTACACCAGCACTCTTTAAAGCTTCTTTTGTTGCGTTGATAATTGCATCAGATGTAATTGTTGCACCAGATACAGTTTCAACATTAGGTGTTTGTGCATCTACGATTGCTGCAGGAATTTTTTCCAATGCAGGATCTGCGATGCCTTCTGTTTCTTGCTGGTCTGTAACCTTAACACTCTTGATTTCGTTGTTTTCATAAACAACTTCAACAGTTACATCACCATTTTTACCTTCGGCAGTACCAGTAAAAGTATTGCCAGTGCCTTTTTTACCAGAACATCCAGTAACAAGGCCGAGAGCTAATGAAGCTGCAAGCAGGCTTGCACCGCTCACTTTTTCGAACTTTTTGTAGTCCATGTTTTCCCCCTTTTATCGAGATTGTAATTTGTGAAAAATCTCATATAATAATTTAAAACCCTGTATTCGCTACAGAGTCAAGTACCTATGATAGCGTTTTCATGCATATTCAGGAGGAAATATGAAGATCAATGAATTGTCAAAACTCACCTCAATTAATACAGAAACGATCCGTATGTATCGAAATCTTGGATTTTTACATCCTAAAAAACTAGAAAATGGATACTATGATTACTCCATGCAGGACTATGCATCTATCATTCATTTAAAGAAACTGCGTGCTTTTGATTTTTCTTTGCAGGATATCCATGAATCTGAGCATTTAGATTCTCTCGAGGAATATCTTTCGCGTTTTAAAGAAGTTGAAATTGAATTACATAAAGAAATAGAAAGTATTCAAAAAAAAATTGATTTCATTCATTTTGAAATGGAACATGTTTTATCAACTATGTCTACGTATGATGCCAATGTATCATTAAATCAATCCGTAGATACTAAAATTGATATTTATCCACCGTTTGAGACGAATCAGCTTGTTGATCCTACTACATATAGTAACTATTTTCTTTATACAACAACACCAATCTTCATTTCAAAAGACATCTTAAATGGAGATGTCAAAGATGAAATCATTGAAACAAAAGTAGGCATTGGCACATATCTTTCTATCTATCAGAAAATGCATGTTGAAATCCCAGATAATGCAATTACAATTCCAAATGGTCTATGTATTACACAGATCGTATATATGAAAGATCTCACACATATCAATATTTTAGATATTGCACCAATGATGAACTATGCTAAGAAACTAAACAAAAAATTCATTTCAGATACAACAGGGTATCTTGTTGGAGTTACATATGAAGATAAGGATCCTGTATATATCATGCGTATTCGTGCATGCATTGAAACAAATGATGTTGTTAGCAGTACAAGAATCCGTTAATTTATACTAACTTCTTCAGTTTTTCTGTCTGTATTTCTTTCTTTTATAGTATACTTAACCGGTATATTTTAAGGAGGAATCATGGCAAATAGAAGTTATAAAAGCATATTGCATAATAAAAAAGAATTGCATGAAGAACATTCCACGCATGTGGAAGAAATAAAAGAAGAACAAGCAACGGAAGCAGCAGATACAACTGTTGAAAAAGTTTCTGAAGAAAAAAATGTAGAAGAAACAAAAGAAGAACAGAAAACAGAAGCTGCAGATACAACTGCAGAAAAAGTTTCTGAAGAAAAGCCTGCAGAAAAGAAATGCTTCTTTCCCTTTCTTAAACCAGGTGAAAATAGAAAGAAAGTTCCATTTATTCTTTTTTCTTTCCTTTCTTTATCTATCACAATGTTGATTTCTGAATTCATCTTTAAAGTCATTGAGTTTGGATTCGCATTGGATTTATCAGTTCTAAGAATCACATTATTCTCCTTTGGATTTGCGGGAATACTTGCGACAATCTTATCTTTTTTCCCATTGAAAGTATCTCGCATTCTCAATACTATTTTCTGTTTTATCTTGCCAGTCTATGCATTATTCCAGATTGGCATTCATAACATGATGCATTCCTATGCAACACTCAAAACAGCTGGTGGTCTAGCTGGTGCAATGGTCTCATATGTACTTCAATATATTCGTCAGATGCCTCCACTGTACTGGCTCATGATTTTGATCCCACTTTCCTATGTCTTGATTCAAAGAAAATTCTTTGAACTATACCAATCGAAAAACTACAAGAATACAATTCTTGTCCTTGTCAGTGCATTAGCATTAGATGAATGTGGTTTATTACTCACATCTGTATATGGAGACTGGGAACAGTACGCATACCCAACATTCCAGGAACGTGCAGTTCGTGAATACGGCATTGAAAGATTCCTGCTCAGAGATATCGCAACGATTTTCACAGAAAAAGAAGCAACATTACAAGAAGAACAACAATACACAAAAGTTGACAGCACACGAAAAATTGACGATGCAAAGTGGCAAGAATTATCAGATGCAGATGATAATGAAACACGTAAAAAAGTAGACAGCTACTTAATGAATCAGAATATTGAAGGTTACAATGAAAAAACGGGTTTATTAGATGGCAAGAATTTAATCTATGTCATGATTGAAGCCTATGACTATATTGGTATGGATCAAGTATTAACTCCTACTCTCTATAAAATGATGACACAAGGCTGGAACTTCTCGCATCACTACACACCTAAATTTGATACAGGAACTTCTGATTCAGAAATCATTTCAGAAACATCTCTTGTTCCTCGAAGAGATACAAACGTATATGCAGAGTTTGCGGATAATACATGGACAAATTCCATCTTTTCTTTATTTAACGCTGCAGGCTATTCTACACATGCCTATCATAACTGGTCCGATGAATTCTATCCTCGTAAAGAAATGATGAAAAGTCTAGGATGTGAAGACTATGAAGACTGGACAGATTTCGAAAAAGAATATGGCGAAGATATCACAATTCCTGGATGGCAGTCTGATTATGACTTATTCAGATTCACTACAGATAAATTTATCAATGAAGATAAGTTTATGACAATGTATATTACATCTTCAACACATTTTCCATATAACACAAACTGGGATGTTTTAGGAAATAAATACTTAGATGAAATCAACAAAGTTCATCCAGATTATCCAGAAGATGTAAAACATTATATTTCAAAGGCTATGGAACTAGATAAAGGTATGGAATACCTTCTAGAAACTTTAGAAGAAGCTGGAAAACTAGATAATACCGCAATCGTATTCTTCGCAGATCATCATCCATTGAATATGGATTTGAATTATCTCTATGACTGCACACCAGCAATTGATGATGATGGTACAACCATTGATCGAAGTGAAGGGATGAATGAATTCCGTTCTCCTCTTGTCATCTATTGTCCATCTATTCTAGGAGACGAAACATTCACTGACGTTACAAGTACATATGATATTTTACCAACAGTATTAAATCTTTATAACTTGAACTATGATCCTCGCTTCTATCTTGGTACTGATTACTTCTCACAGCAGGAATCCATTGTTTATTTTCCAGATGGTGACTGGACAACAAGCAAAGGAACATACTATGCCGCAACAAATGAATTTGTACCTGCAGATGAGAGTGTAAGTGTTGATGATTCCTACGTCACAAATAACACTGCCAGAGTCAACAATGCATTCAATATTTCATTGATGATTTATCAGACAGATTATTTCAAGTATCGTTCTGAAATCACAACACCTGATTCTTCTTTAAAAAACTTCATGATTGTTCAAGATCCTGAAACAGGAGAATCCATTCAGGTAGAAGCTACCGCAACACCTGAAACAAGTGAATAGATAAAAAAATGGTTGAACCGATTTGTTCAACCATTTTTATATATTTATCTAGCACGTTTCCAAGTTGACTTGGAGAACAAGATAAGAATTGGCATAATTTCAAGTCTACCTGCCAACATATCAAATGTCAGTATGATCTTAGAAAACATTGAGAAAGATGCAAAATTACTGACTGGCCCTACAAGAGATAAACCAGGACCAATATTATTGACTGTTGCCATAACTGCAGAGAAATTTGTTTCAAAGTCAAATCCATCTACAGAGATCAAAAATGTAGAAGCCATAATCAAGAATACATACACAATCAAATAGGATGAAATATTATTTACAATACTTTCAGACATGGGACGGTTGTTATATTCAATGACTCTTACTTCACTTGGATGCAAAAACTTATGTACATTTCTCCTTAATGTCTTCCACAAGATAACAAGACGAACCTGTTTAAATCCACCACCAGTACTGCCAGCACATGCACCAGCAAACATGCATAATAGAACAATCGTATGTGCCATTGCCGGCCATTGATTATAGTCTGTTGTTGCATACCCTGTCGTTGAAATAATCGTTCCAACCGTAAACGCTGCATCTCTTAAGCAATCACCATATTGTTTATAGAATGGTAATGCCGTAGCAAACAAACCAACAATTGCTAAGAAAACAACGGAAATAAAACAGATAAATTCTTCATCTTTTAATGCTTCTTTTGCTTTTCCTGTCAAAATCAAGAAATAAACAGAGAAGTTAACAGAAAATAACAACATGAATACTGTAGTGATATTGATTGCTGCATGGCTGTAAGAAGCCATAGAATCTGCTTTCACACCAAATCCACCAGTACCAGCTGTACCAAAAGCAATACATAGCGCATCAAACACGGGCATTTTACCAACAACGATCAATAACAACACATCAATAACTGTCAATGCCGCATAGATACTATAAGTGATTTTTGCAGTATCTTTCATCTTTGGAACAATTTTTCCAGAAGCCGGTCCAGGAGATTCTGCACGCATGATATGCATTGTAAATCCACCATTCTTGCCACCAACAGAAACGATTGCAAGCAAGAATACAAGAATTCCCATGCCACCAACCCAGTGGCTGAATGATCTCCAGAACAACAAGCTATATGACATCTCTTCTACATTTAGAAGAATCGATGAACCAGTTGTTGTAAATCCAGATACCATTTCAAACATTGCATCTACAAAGTGAGGAATTTCATTTGAGAATACAAATGGAAGACATCCAATTGCACTCATAACGATCCATGTTAACCCTGTTGTTACAAGTCCTTCACGAGCAAAGAAATGACCTCTTTGATAATTTTTTGTGATGATGAACAACAATCCAACACATAAGAACAGAATGGCATACGTTACACAAAATCCATACAACGCATTCCATTCTTGCTGATACAATGCAATTCCAACAGATGGAACCATTAAAGCTGCTTCAATCAACAAAATGTAAGAAATAATACGTAATACAAATTTAAAATTCATATGATTCAATCCTCAAAAATATCATTGATTTGATGAATTGTCGTTGTTTCATCAGAAAGAATGACAATAATATCTCCCTTTTCTAATGTAGAATCACCATTAGGAATCTGGAACAAATTACCTCTAGCAATAGAATTGATCAAGATATTCTTTTTGATATGAAGATCTTTTAAAGGAATTCCTAAATGTTTTGTTGTTTCATCAACACGGAATTCAGATGCATCAACGCGATCTTCTGCAATTCTATGAATTGTTAAAGCAGCACCCTGCTTATTCTGAATTGCACGTACATAACGAACAATATGCATTGATACAAGATCCTTTGGAGAAATCACAGAACCAAGATCCAATAAATCTGTCAATGCATTGATTCTTCCTCTTCCAAGCTTTGTAACGACAGTAGGAATCTTCTTCTGTCTTGCCATAATCGAAGAAACCATATTGATTTCATCAATACCTGTTAATGATACAAAGGCATCATAATCTTCAAGATCTTCACTGTCTAATACAGAATGATCCGAAGCATCACCATGAATGATCGTAGCTTTTGGGAGCAATCCAGCAAGCATTGTGCAAGTTTCTTCATCCTTTTCAATGATTGTTGAACGAATGCCAGATTCTTCAAGACTCTTTGCAAGATAATACGCAATTCTGCTTCCTCCAGCAATCAATACATGTCCAACAGGTTTCTTTACAACACCAATATTATTTAATAATGCATGTAATTCCTGATCTGTACCTGTGATATATAAACGATCATTTTCTTTTAATACTGTATTACCATCTGGCAATATGATTCTGCCATCTCTTAAGATTGCAGAAATCAATACCTGTGCCTGTACACGTTTATGTAAGTCTGCCAGTCTGATATCCTTGATTCTAGAAGTTGATTCAATTCTAAGTTCAGCAATTTCTGCTCTAGACTTCGAGAAATGTTCAACTTTATTAAATTCTGGAAGCTTCAATAAACTAGCAATTTCAATTGCAGCTTCTCTTTCAGGATTAATTACAAGTGACAAATGAAAGTGATCACTCAACTTCAATAAACCAGAAACATATTCAGGATCTCTAACTCTTGCGATAACATGTACATCTTTATTTAATGCACGTGCAGTCATACATGCCAATACATTGACTTCATCTGCACTTGTAGCCGCAATAAATACATCCGTTTCATTGATACCAGCTTCTTCTAATGTTTCTACAGTTGCTGCATTTCCTTCATATGTAATAACATCATATCGATTACTGATTGTTTCTAGAACAATTGGATTTTTATCGATCAATGTGATTTCATATCCATCAGCACTTAATTCTTTTGTTAATGTCTTTCCGACTTTACCAGCTCCTGCAATGATTATTTTCATTCCATTCCCTCTTGTTTTTCAATCACTGTAAATTGTATAGTCATCTGTAACAAAAGACAATAGAGTAGAATAAATCAAACCAAAGAATTCCATCATTCCACCCTATTAATTATTTTATTTCAGCATAATTTTTTGCATAATCATAAAGATAGTATTGCAAGTATCATCAAAAGAAATATCCTTTGCATAATCATATTCCATTCTATATTTGTTCCATTGTTTACGAAGGATATCACTATTTCGGATATCATGAAGAATTTTTGGATACTCTAGTAAGAGTTCATCACTACCTCGTTTTTTCATTGTTCGTTCTAATGCTGCACGCAACGTTACTGTATCACACTCTTCACCATGAAGCGCGTACAGAATATGAATGTCGTAGTAATCTCTCGAACGAGTATTTGCAATATTTCTCGATAATACAGTTTCCAGTTTTTCAGCTAAAATTGTTTCAAGATTGTAAGCAAAAATGCGAATCATACGATCATCAAAAAGCATTGGAAAAGCATACTTAATTTCACTTGGCGTTATCATATCTCCGGTAGTAACATCTACAGTCAACGGAACACTAATTGGTGCATAGTTTGCTTTTAAAGAAACTCGAATTTCAGGGTAATCATCTGTTTCACGAATATCTACAACGCACAATATTTCAAACTCAACGTCATCTTCAATTTTGACTGCACATATATCTTTAAAAATGAACTACCACACCTGATACGTAGTTCCGATGTGGTATCCCTGTGATGTACTCTTCTCATACAGAGAAGGGTATTACCATAGGGATTTTGATTTTTGTGGCCTGTAGTTACGCACCTTACGGCTGTCACTATGGTTTCACAATGGCCGACTCACTCGGCCTCTACTGTTTTTACACAGTTACCTGTTTAAATCTGCAAATGCAGAAACTTCTGGATTCAACAGATTTGTTAATATTACTGATGATGTATCATAGCCTGCTTTTCTTAAAATATTTGCAGCACCATTGATATCTGCATTCAATACAGTTCCATCTGATGAACGATATAACCCTCTTTGAATACGTTTTCCAGAAAAATGATGTTTTGTTCCATCACCTTCTGCATAAACCGGGATATCATCGCTGTCCAGGAAACTTGCTTTACTTGTATATGACTCTTCATTTCTGACAACAGTTACGCCATACTCACATGCTTTCAATTCAATCATGGATTTGAGCATTTCAAAAGGAATGCTGACAAAATTCTGATTGTTCACTGTGCCGATGCTGCTGTTCTGTTTCCAGAAAGCATTAGAGCCTAACACAAGACAGCCGATGTCATTACGCTGACACCAGACAAGCAGCTTCCTGCTCATTTTATGAAAGCAGTCTCTGATGTAGCTGGTTCTGTATGCAGAAAGTCTTTCAAGATACTTTGACCACACACGTTCTGTTGTTTCTTTCCCTTTGCTCATCAGACTGATGCGTTCAGCTTTTTTCTTCATGAAATACTGATTGACTGATTTGATGAATCTGCCTTTAAAAAGAATGCTTTTACCCGTATCTGAAACAACAGCCATTGTGTTGTCTACACCAAAGTCAACTGCAGCTGCATGTTTACCGCTTTGTACAGAAGCAGCTTTTACCTGATAGACAAGTAAAAGTTCGTATCCGCCAGAAACAGATTTCACCTTTACTTCCATCAGCCTGCCATGTCTTCTGCGTACAGGAATGCGGATCTTTGTACGAGGAAGCTTCAGTTTTCCATCATAGATAACAGCATCCTGATTGGTAAAAAGATAAGAAGCTGTATCGTTCCTGCAGTATCCAGGCATCTTAGGTTTCCCTGTATAACCAGAAGGATCTTTCCTGTATTTCTTTAAAGAGGCAAGCCAGCCTTTGAAATCTGTACAGACCTGTCTGATGACATGCTGTGCAGTCTGCATAGGAAACCCGGAAAAGAAATCAGGATTATTTGTAATACGCATAAGTCTCTGCAATATGCCATACCCAAGCACACAGTAAGACTTCTGACCTTTAAGAAGTGCAAGCTCGCCTTGAACTTCTTTCTCGTTAGCTGTCAAAGCAGTCTTGTTGTGTGCTGTAAAGGCATTACGAACGCGAAACAATGCAGCATTATGAAGACACTTTGCCTTGTGAGCAAAGTCATCCAGATATGCATACAGCTCATGATTTTCGGTTACATAAATCCTGTCAGTTCTATACATCAGTCGTAACACGGTTCCTTTCTATTGAATACGCTAATATTATAGCATATAATATTATTAGTCGTATAGGAAATATAGAGTATGTTCAAGAAGGTCAAAGATAAACCATATTACACAAATAACCATAGCTGTTTTCTTCTAACAGCTCACTTAGTATTGGTAACAAAGTACAGAAATCCTGTTTTGCAAGGAAAAGTAAAAAAATATGTATATCAGCTAATACGTGAAACTATGGAAGCAGAAAATATTACCATCCGTGAAATGAATGGTGAAGCAGATCATGTTCATATTCTGTTTGATTATGCACCAGATGTAAAGTTGACAGAACTTGTTAATAAAATTAAATCCAGAACTTCAAGACTTGCAAGACGAGATCACCCAGTAGAGGTCGGTAAATACTATTGGAAACCGCTTTTCTGGACAAACAGTTACTTTTTGGGGTCCGTGGGTGTCAACACAGCAGAGATAGTCGAAGAGTACATCAGGAACCAGTAACGCTGAATTCACCACCGACCTATGAGGACGGCGTGCTCTTCTAAAATGCTAATAGAAAGAATAGATTCATGACTTAATGTAAGCCCTTTAATGGTCGTATCCAAATCCATTGTAGTTCTCGTATCGAGACCAACGATAGCTGATACAAGAAAGCCTCCTTTAATGATAAAATCATTTTTATACTTCGAAAGTGAAATTCGTTCCAGCAATCTTTCCAACATGTAGTTTTGCATTACAAGCTGTGCAGAAATATGTTTCTCAGTTGCTTTCTTTTTTATGTAGGCTTTTAACTGCATTGGATTTCTTGTAATCATAGTAAAACCTCCATGTAGCGCAAAATTTTCGTCTTCACGTGAAGTTGTTCTGCATATTTCATTAATTTATGAATATTTTTATTTTTAGAGGCAGCGTAACGTTTCATAGCTGAATTCACAATTTGTATATCGCTGCCATCTCCACGTAAAATATCACATAACGTTCGTTCCAACTCATAAACACGGATCAAATTACCGGATGGAGATTGAATTTCAATAATACCAAAATCATAGTTTTCTCTAATAGCACGTTTGATACTAAGATTTTCTTGCTTCAATGATGCTGCGTTATAACCTTTTGGGAAAGTCATAGTATATCTTACTGGAGTGCGGTCAGAATAACCTAACAGATACAGGGCAGTATCATGTGAGTAAATACCACGACTATATTTCTGTTGCAACAAATAAAAATCATCTTCCCATGCATCATTCTTCACATATAGACCACGACTGAAACGATATAACTCTCCATTCTTAACAAACTCATGTAGATAACCTAGATGCATTCCAGATTTTGTCAATTGTGATGCCGTAATGACACCATTTGGAGAATTCTCTACAATTCTTTTCACTTTATCTATATTGCTCATGTTATCACCTCCTTGATTATGACACATTATATTATATAAAATTAATGTGTCATAATCAAAAAATACAGTACAACAGAAAAGAGGTGTTTCCACCTCTTATGCTTATTTTTTCAGTTTATTGAACAATGGTTCAACTGCTTTCAAGAATTCTTTCCAGTATGGAGGATACGCATCATATCCACGATATTCAAGACCTTCATCCCAGTTAATATCAATACCAAGTTCCCATTCATTGTTATCCAATTGATTCTGTCCATTATTTTCAGGAATATATTCTTTATTCCAATCTAATAGATAGAGTTCATTAAACAGCCAGTCTTTCAAGCGTGTCCAGTCTTCTTTGCTTAGTACATCTGCAACTTTATCAAAACTGCCTTCATTTGCATCATATACTTCATATACACAAGATCCATCTTTTTCCTGAATCATTCTCAAACGAACACTTCCACTGACAATATCTCCATAACGGAATCTTAAGCCAGTCACTGCATCTACCATAGGAATTCCTTCATCAGATAAAGCAACTCTGCCAAATGAATTCTTACAGCTGTTACAAACAAAGTATTCACTGTGTTTTTCTACATCTTTACTTCCACAATGTGGACAAATAAGTTTTTTATTCATATTTTTCCTTTCACCTACTTCAATATTTTAACGTATCTCTCTCTTGATAGCTAACTTTCTTACTTCATATCTATTATTTTTTTCTTGATTTTCTGAAAACAAAACAGAAAATAAACAATTTCTACAATTGCGACGTCACTTAAATTAAATAAAACTTCTAAGATCTGTGCAAACATTAACGGAGCACTAAAGAAAAATATGTTTTTCCATAGAGAACCTTCCCACATTTGAATACTCTGTTTCATCTCTACACCCTTTTATTTCACACACTATTGTAGCTATTCTTTATAAGACGTAAAGAAAAACTTTCCAGAAAGATGGAAAGTTAATTTGCTTTTAGTAATTTATCTCTATTTTTCGCAACAAGCAATGTAATTGCCACTTCAATTACAAATGCAAATACCATGAATAAATACTGACCATTTGCCAAGAAATGTCCTGCCATGCAATTTAATAACACCTGTATCCAGCTGCTTGCTGCAACCGCAATCGAAAATTCCTTCGCTGTGATTGTTGTCTGTGCGGATAGGTATGGAATGATTCCATTTGGAACCCCTGGAACCATACATGCAATTGCCACAACAAAGATCTGATGTCCCTGGTTGATTTTCTGAATAAGCCAGTTTTCTTTCTCCCCTTCTTTATGAATCAGTGTCGCAATATTCTTTTTAAACAGTCTTCCAATCGTAAATGCAATCACATTTCCACTGACAAATCCAATCCAGCACACAATAAAACTCTTCCACCATCCATAAATCAAAGCGCCTGCTACTTGAATAACCATAGAAGGAAACACAATAGATACGACCTGCATTACACAAATCAGCCAAAGTACAACAAATCCACCAACCGTTGACTGTGCTTCCAAATATGCTTTCAGTTCTTCCTGATCACCATGTTCCAATAAATGAAACAATTCAACAATTTGATTTCCAAATGTTTTATATACGATATATGCCATAAAAACCACAACACATATCATCAATAAGATCAATGTATTTTTTCCTGTCTGTTTTACCTTTTTTGCCATAAACTAACCTGAATTGCCTAAGGAATATAGCATATTTCTTAAGAAATATCACAAC
>ERZ1034897.234-NODE-234-length-30771-cov-5.479066_pt1 | contig 30771 bp, 24 predicted proteins | sample MGYA00520629_ERZ1034897 | MGnify/ENA primary metagenome ERZ1034897 (study PRJEB33766, sample SAMN09781789) | gut metagenome | biome: gut microbiome | host: Homo sapiens | place: Madagascar | study: EMG produced TPA metagenomics assembly of the PRJNA485056 data set...
TTCCAAGACAAGCTTGTAGCCGTCCGATCCATAGTTCAGACATTTTTTCACGCGGCTGATCGTCGCCGTGCTGGCGCCCGTCGCCTCCGCGATGTGGGTGTACGTCTGTTCATTTGCAAGCATCTTCGCGACCTCCAGCCGCTGTGCGATGGCATTGAGCTCGCCGACAGTGCAGATATCCTCGAAGAACCGGTAATACTCCTCGCGCGTGCGCACCAACGACAGCGCTTCAAATAAACCATCGATCATTCTGTTTTCAATATTTCGTTTATACATCGCTGGCCTCTTTCTGGTAGTAAAGCATTAAACTACGACTATGATACCCGCAATCCCCGCGCTTGTCAATATCTGACCAGCCTGCAAATGCGCACAAAAAAGCGGCAGACCAAGAGATCTGTCGCTAATTTGTTTATCGGCTCCCGCACCGCCGTAAGGAGTGAGGTTTTGAACCTGCTAAAGCAGGTGGGTGCTTCTCACGCGCATTCTGTAGCAATAATACTGCCGGCACCGAAGCGCAGGCTAAGAGCTGCAATGCAGCGAGTGAAGAATCAGCTCCCGTTAAAAAATGTGTTGGAACAAAACATGTCACTGGCACTTACAAACATAGCAGGATGATTCCTTGCACTTACTATACCACAACCAAACCGCTTTATCAACGGTATAAACGCATCTTTTGGAAATTTGTGTAAATATTCTGCGAGCCCACCGTTAAACCTCCCGCTCAAAGCCCCCGTATCTTCTGCCAATTTTCCGGAAATCCCATACTCTTTTCTACCACACGGACATCAATTACAGAAAGCATCTTTTCCAGATCATCCAACAACCGCCTTTGCGCATAAAAGAATTTATTAAAAGTCGATTTCGGTAACATCGTTTTAAAAATGATCGTCACCGCAAACAAATCATTTTTGCCACAAATCGGATTATTGGAATTATCAACAGGAATCTTCATCTCACGATGAATCGGCAACGTTTTAATATAATTCGGCTTCATATTTCTGCGCAGCGCTCTGAGATTATATAGTCGCTCGTCATGCGCACATGCATTTCTAAAAATGGTCAGTAATTGTAAAAACCTGTTCATTTCAGCTGGTTTCAACGAAAAGTATCTACCGATTTCATTTTGCTCTTTTTCCGATAAGTATGAGTAGAATGTACTTATCGTCCCCAGCGTCAATGTATTCACTAAAACCCACAGTGGCACATAGCCATATTCCAACATATAATGTGAAATCATCGGATTATTTTTTGACAATTGTCGCGCAATCTCATGCTGTAGCTTTGATATAAGATCTGAAATTTCTCCGATCTTTTGTGCTGAAGTCTTCTTCTCCCACTTTTTAACACTGATATCAAAATTTGACACTTTCAAATAATTATCATGACCATATTTTTTTTGAAAATACTCTCGCAAGCACACTTTTAATATTGTTCTCAATCTCTAAAATGTAACGAATATAAAGATTTCTCAATTCCCTGTCGAATAAATACAGCGCATAAATCTCCTCAAACTTCGCACCAGGCAAATACACATCCCCCTGATCTTTTGAAGTTGTTTTATCTAAGAACAATTCTTTGTATCCATTAATAAGATTATAGTAATTCTCCATTTCTATGATTCTTTTCGCTCGGCTTCCATTCGCTATTACCAGTCCACGTGCTCGTAATATTTTCAACTGTTGATTGGTTGATAAAAAAACTTTTTCCATATCCTTTACTCCTACAAAAAAAACCCCGGGCCCGTAGGACACCGGAGTACGATCAGCTATTTATATTAAAATTATACTTTGTCAACTCTCTGTTGTCAAGCTTTGTCCTCAAAGCCCGGGAAATTGTTACGGAAGTATTCCGCGTCCTCCGGCAGCAGTCTGTCGCGGCAGCTGTCCGCTTCTGTGATCGGACGCAGCGGACGACACGGCACCCCCACCGCCAGATAGCCAGCAGGAATATCGCGCGTGACCACACTTCCCGCACCGATCACCGCGCCATCACCGATCGTCACCCCGCCGATCACGCAGACATTCGCCGCCAGCCAGACATTGTTGCCAATGTGGATATCCTCCGCATATTCCGCCAGCGTCGTGCGGCCCTCTTCGTCCAGCCCCATGCGCTCCTGCGCGATCAGCGGATGATTCGTCGCCAACAGCGACACATTCGGCCCGATCGCCACATTGTCGCCAATATAGACCCTCGCATCGTCCATCACCGTGAAATTGAAATTCGCAAAGAAATTTTCGCCAATGAACGTGTGCGTCCCGTAATTAATATACGCCGGCCCCACAAAATGAAACGTCTTGCCGATCGCGCCAAACGCCCCGCGCAGCAATTCCTCGCGCTCAGGATCCCATTCCGGCAGCCCATTCGAAAGCCGGTTCACCTCGTGCATCCTGCGCTTGATCGCTTTCAGCTCCTCGCACTGATTGTTGAACAATTTTCCAGCAAAAATCTTCTCCTCTTCACGCATTGACAAACGCTCCCTTCGTTCGTGATCATCATATCCTCATTTTATCACCAGCAAAAACCCGCGTCAAATCCACGCAAAAAACGCCCCGCAGCTTTCGCCGCGGGGCGTCGAGTTCGTCACATCAACCAGCCATGCGCTTAGCGCTTTGTCCAGTCGTAATCCTTGTCAACTTCGGTCCATTCTTCGAAGTCAACACCATCAATGTCAATCCATATGTAGTAATGACCGTTGGTCGCTTCCTGCATATCGGCATAGTACCATGCGCCAGGCAGGTTGTCTGGCCAGGTGCGCATGTCGTCGACATCGCCGAGATGCTCGTCATGCGGACGGCGTTCCAATACACGGTTCACGATCGCGCAGGTCTCAGCGCGGGTGATGTTGTTGTTTGGACGCACGGTGCCGTCTGGATACCCGCCAAGGATGCCCAGCTCTGCTGCTGCAGCAATCGCATCGGCGAACCATTCGTCACCTTCAACATCCAGGAAGGTGCCTTCTTCATATTCCGCATCGAATGCTTCATAGAAACGTCCCGCCATCGCCGCCAATTCTGCGCGCGTGATCGGCTCATTCGGACGGAACGTGCCGTCTTCATACCCACTGATCACATTCATATTTGCCAGCGAGGACACCGTCACATTGAACCAGTCGTCTGCGTTGACATCAGGGAAACTGTTCACATCCGTCTCAATTTCTTCACGCACCTCATCCTTCAGCAAACGATAGAAAATCGTCGCCACCTCAGCACGCGTGATATTACCCTGAGGCTTCACCGGCCAGAGATCTTCGTTGTCGGAGTATTCACCAGTGCGATAATCTTCCGGATACCCTTCGATGTAGAGGAAGTGGTCATCCTTATTCAGAGAAGGTGTATCTGGCTTATCATCATCGTCCCCAGTGCTTGGTGGAATGTATGGAGGGTTGTCGTCAGCTTCATCCCATACGAGAACGAATGGGGAGAAGCTATCCGTTGAGAATTTCAGATAGTATTTATTATCGATCTCAACAATTTCAAGACCATCACCCATGCTGTAAACCACTGGTTCGTTATTATTAAGCATTTGATCAAGATCAGTATACTCACGATCTAGTGCATTAAAATGAACGATACGGAAATCATCATCCGAATCGGCACCTTCTGGCAGTGCCCAATACACATCAATCGGATTTGTTGCTGTCACATACGCATTACCATTGGTGTTGTCCACCAAGTCCAGATAACGATATTCATAGTTTTCATCGCTTCCGGCAATGTCATTGTTTACGATATACTCTTTCAATGGATCCGTATCAACCAATGCATCCGACAGAAGCGATACCTTATCAGGATCAACTTCTACCTGACTTTCATTGATGTAGTACTTGGTGTCTGTCGGTGCAACAGCCGTGATATGATGATCGTTCTCAGCTACAGCATCGGTATCATTGCCTACAGCATTGATATCTTCTGCATCTGTCGTACCTCTGACAGTGAGTGTTGCAGTGCCAACTTCAACATCCAGATCATCGACAACTACTGTACCATCTACAAGCACCTGCGCTTTAATCGCATCACTGTCCAGAAGACCAGGATAAATTGTCATACCGTATGTACGATACAAGCCATTTTCCAAACTTATCGTAAAATAGTCGCTGGTAATTTCTTCGCCGTTATTCGAAAACAGCATGCGAATTGGTTCACCAGAAAGGCTATCTGCATCCATACGATACACGTATCTTGCAATGCCATCTTCAGGAGCCGTCTGACTGTCACCGTCGGAATACATCTTTAAATTCCAGACACGGTCAGTTCCTGCATCAATATAGTCGCCATCACTGTTACCATCATAAACAAAACGAACCTGTCCAGATAGATTAGCCGCTTCCTGATTTCCGCCAAAAAAATCATTGTTTATCGATTCTGGCAGAGTGATCAAATACCCTGGTGTTGGCAGACCGTTCGATGCAACTACCTCTGCTTCGCCTGTCCCATCCATTACACTTTCATAACCCTGCCCACCGGTGTATACGGTAATGTCAGCTGGGGTGATGGTCACAGTACCTGTAGGTGCGACAGTGTAAGAAACGGTTGGTTTTGCAAAGTATTCCGGTTCGCCAACAGTATCTGCGGTCGTTTCTTTCGGATAAAGAACGGCTTGATTATTTGTAAATAAACTACGCTCTTCATCGTTCAGATATTCACCGGTTGCGTCATCTTGACCATCCGATTCATAAGAACCATATTCGCCAGCATCGGTTTGAGCTTTCTGTAATTCTACCGTATAGGTCAATTGCACTGGTGCAAACTGTGAAACAGCTTCATTAATATCCCAAATAAAACATTCTTGATAAAATTTACTATCAGATGCTGTCGTTCCGTTTTGATAATAGTGGAGAACAAATCTATCCTCACCAAACGTATAGCGTGCAGATTCTCCTTCTGGTAAGCTTTCTGTTACACGCTCTGCGGTTAATGTTTCGTTACCAACCTTCATGGTCAGGGTTTCACTCTGAACAAAGTCGAAATTGTATGCATTATTATGATTATCTATGCCAGATCCAATTTCATCAATGACATAACTACCATTGTCAAGAAGATAATTAATATCTTTTCCAATAGAATCAAAGTCTACAATTTCCTGTCCGCCATTCAATTCGGACATGATTGTCTGGCCTAACTCAGAATTACCCGTAAATACTGCATAACAATTATATGCACTTAACTCCTCATACGCTTTAAATGCTTCATAGATAGAGCGGTCGACACATAACGCATGATCAGCTCTTTCATCATATTCAATGTAGTTATCTGGAACGTCTGGATCATCTAAGGACATAGTGCTTTTATCTTTTTGATAATCTACTACATATGTGTCCCCATCTGTTTTAACAAAATTTGAAATTTTTTCAAAATATTGATCCCAATCGTTACCAGGAACCTTGTATTCTCCGTCATTAAAATCATTCGCCAAGCACCATGTTGTAAAGTCACCAAATAAACTTGTACCCTCTGCATACTGCTCATTAAAGATAATTTTCGTCTTTCCATCTGTTCCAGTAAATAAGCGTGTTAATCCGTCACTTACGAGAATGACATATTTACGCGAATCATCAACACCATCATTTGCCTTTTCAAGCATAGCTTTAGCAGCTGTTAAACCCGCATCAATATTGGTGCCGCCAATCGCTTCTTCACCAGGTTTTGTATTGATTGCCTGTGAAATTTCATCCAATTTACTAGAATCAAATTTCTGGAGCTCATACGCCACATAAGCTGCGCCATCAAAAACGATCGCACCAAAATTAATTTCTGCATCGTCAGGAAGTTGAGAAAGCATTTCTAGTCCCTGTTGAGTGGAAGCATATTTACTACTACTGGATTTATCAATTACAAAAACAATATCAGAAGCTAGCTTTTCATCTGCTGCAGGTAAAGACAATGTTACCTCTGATTGATATTTACCATTTTCTAGAAGTTCAAGCTCTGTTGCTGTTTTTGACTTTGACGTTGGTCCTGGCTCTATTGTCTCTACAGGATTTATCCCTGTTTCTGGCGCCGCAAACATAGCGGCAGGGAACATAGTGACCAGCATGGCTGCTGCTAGGAGCATAGCCAGGATACGTCTGGACAGTTTATGTCTCTGTCTGTTCATTTTGTATTCCTCCTTATTTCTATTTTTCTCTCTTTATATCTTTAACAGTCTCGCGCCTGTGGCTGCGGGGACTGGGATTTCTGTGTTGTCACTCACGCTGTTCTTCTTTGCTGATGTGGTCAGGCGGGTGAGTGTCTGCGTCTTTCAGCATGCGCTCGTAGCGGGCGCGGCGTTTGCCGCTGGCGTAGCCTGTGCAGAATGGGCAGCCGCTGTTTTGGCTGCCGGTTCTTGAATAGATAACGGCTTGCCAGGAGTGGCCGTTTTTGCACTGCCACCAAACTTTGCGCCTGCTGCCGGGGAGGACATGGTCGGGAGTGAGAGGCGCATTTTTGATTGGGTGCCATTCGGCGGCTACGCTTGGATATTTTGTGGCGAGATCGTTGAAGCCGGGAAGCACCTTGGTATTGGCGCAGTACGGGCAGCCACCACCTTTTTGGGTGCGGCTGGCGATGGTGGCCTGATATTCGTGGCCTTTGTCGCAGATCCACCAGACTTTTTTGTTGCTGGCGGGAGCGACTCGCTCTGGGGTGAGGGTGCCATTCTTGGTTGGGTGCCACTGGGCTGCAACGGCTGGATACTGGCTGGTGAGGTCGTTCTCGCCAGGGACGATCATTTTGCTGGCGCAGACTGGGCAGCCGCCGCCATTGACGCGGGCAGAAACAACTGCGCACCATTCATGGCCTTTGTCGCAAACCCACCAGACTTTGCGCCGGGTGCCGGGGACGACGTCGCTCGGCGTGAGGTCGCCATTTTTGGTCGGGTGCCATTGGCGAGCGAGCTCGGGATAATTGGTAGCGAGGTCGTTTTCGCCGCGCAGGAGTGCGCGATTGCTGCAAACTGGGCAGCCGGAGCCGGACACTCTGCTTTTGATCTGGGCGCACCACTCGTGGCCATGCTCACACTGCCACCAGATGAGACGGTGGCTGCCGGGGAGCACGTCGGACGGAGTGAGGTCGCCGTTTTTGGTTGGGTGCCACTGGCTGGCGATGTCTGGATAGCGGGTGGCGAGATCGGTCTCGCCGGGAATGGCCCGCCGGCCGTTGCAATACGGGCAGCTAGTGCCACTGCCGCTTCGCGTATATACAGCAGCTTGCCAACTGTGTCCATTCGCACAGCGCCACCAAACGTGCCGTTTGCTGCCATAGCTCACGCTTTCTGGGGTCAGCGGCAGGTTGCGCTCGCTGTCCCACTCGTCAAGCAATTCTTCGCGGCCTGTGCGGCGACAGAAATCAGCGAGAGATTCGCGCATATAGACCACCTCCTACAAATAAAAAAACAGCGCGATCCACAACTTTAACATTGTGTTGGATCGCGCTGATACACGTTCGTTCAAAATATATGTTTTTTAACTGAAAGCTGCTGATCACAATTGTTTTTGGGCACAGCAAAGCAAGGGTCACCCTTTGTGGTTTTCATGACCCTTATTTGGCATGCGCAAAATTCTGTATTTTCTTTGCGTAGATGAGGGAAGTATGCTATAATAGCCACAACTAAGGATGTAATTTCCTATCTGTTGTAACGCCAAACAAACATAATGTTAATGATGTTGGCGCTCACTCGACGAGCTGCATGCGTTCGAGCTGTCGGCGGCAAATGCTGCCTGGCTCGATGAGATAGATGCGTGTGGTTTCGATGTTCGAATGGCCGAGCAGATCGGCGAGGCGGGCGATGTCGTGGCATTTTTCGTAGAAAACGACGGCGAAGAGATGCCGCAGATTGTGCGGAAAGACTTTGCTTGGTGCGACGCCACTGAGCTTGGCGAGTTTTTTCATATCGGCCCAGATTTTATAGCGCGAAATGGATGTACCACCTGCTGTGAGAAAGATCTCACCGCGGGTGATTTTTTGTGCGCGTGCGTAGGAAGTCAGTTTTTTGCTGAGCTTCGATGGGATGAGGATGGTACGGATCTTGCCTTTGAGGTGGATGTCGGCGCGTTTGTTCTGCGCGGCTTCGACGGTGATGGCGCAGAGCTCTGACACACGGATGCCTGTGCCGCCAAGGGTTTCGATGATGAGAGCAAGCTGATGCATACGATGTGCGCGTGCTGTGCGCAACAATTGCTGATATTCTTCGCGGCTGAGCGCGCGTTCGTCGGCGCGAAACAAGCGCCGCTGCACGCGCAGATAGCGCACGCGGAGATGCTCCCAGCCGCGGAAGCGGAAATAGCTGTGCAGCGCTGCCAGCATGGCGTTGATGGTGGTTGGGGCGTAGTCGCGCGAAAGCAGGCTCTGCTTCCATTCGCTGACGCTGGTTTTATCTATTGAATGATCGCCGAGCCAGGCTGCAAAGGCGCGAACGTGACGCAGATAATTTTCGATGGTGCTGGCGCTGCGCTCTTCGCTGTGCAGATAGGCTTGATAGGCAAGGATGGATTCTTTTGTGATGCTGGTCGTGACCATGATGTGTCTCCCCTTATTATGTTTTTCTCTATTCTACCATCTGCACGCGCGCATGCAAAAAACCCGCAGGCGCTAAAGATTCAGCATCTGTGGGCTTCTGCGTAAAATGAAAAAACCGCCGAGCTGTTTTTGGCAGCTGGGCGGTTTTTTCGTGACGGACGCTTACTCGGCGTCTGGTTTTTTATCTTTTTCTTTGATGTCGACTTTGATGTGGAGCTCGCGGAGCTGTTTGCGGTCGACGATGGATGGCGCATCTGCCATGAGATCTGCGGCGTTCTGAGTCTTAGGGAAGGCGATGACGTCGCGGATGGTGTCGCGATGGGCCATGAGCATGAGCATGCGGTCGATACCGATGGCGAGACCACCGTGTGGTGGTGCGCCGTATTCGAAGGCGTCGAGGAGCATGCTGAAGCGTTCGCGATAGACTTCTTCGGAAAGGCCGAGAAGGTCGAACATTTTTTCCTGCAGGGCGCGATCGTGGATACGGATGGAGCCGCCGCCGAGTTCGACGCCGTTGAGGACGATGTCGTAAGCGCGGGAGCGGATCTTATCGAGCTGATCTGGATATTTTTCGAGGTCTTCTTCGATCGGTGCGGTGAATGGATGGTGCATGGCGGTGTAACGCTTTTCTTCGTCGCTCCATTCGAAGAGTGGGAATTCGGTGACCCACAGGAGGTTGAACTTGCTTTCGTCGATGAGATTGCGCTTGCGAGCGAGCTCGAGGCGCAGGTGGCCGAGGCTATCGTTGACGATCTTGAAGCTGTCAGCACCAAAGAAGATGACGTCGCCGACTTCGGCGTTGGCGGCTTCGCAGATCTTTTTCACCATGTCATCGGTGAGGAACTTGGTGATCGGCGATTTGATGCTGCCGTCTGGCTGCATGACGAAATACGCAAGACCTTTGGCGCCGTAGATGGCAACGTATTTGCCGAGGGCGTCGAGTTCACGACGGCTGAGATCGGCCATGCCTTTGGCGTTGAGGGCTTTGACGGTGCCGCCGTTTTCAAGGGCCTGGTCGAAGACTTTGAAGCCACAGCCGCCTGCGACAACGTCGGAAAGCTCGATGAGCTCGAGGCCGAAGCGGGTGTCTGGCTTGTCGGAGCCGTAGCGGCTCATGGCTTCCTGCCAGGTCATACGTGGGAGTGGCAGCGGGATATCGACACCAAGGACTTCTTTGAAGGCGTGAGCGACCATCTGCTCGGTGAGGCCCATGACTTCGTCTTCGTCGACGAAGCTCATTTCCAAATCGAGCTGGGTGAATTCTGGCTGACGGTCTGCGCGCAGGTCTTCGTCACGGAAGCAACGGGCGACCTGGAAATATTTGTCGATGCCGCTGACCATGAGGAGCTGTTTGTACTGCTGTGGAGACTGTGGCAAGGCATAGAACTGTCCAGCGTTGAGGCGGCTAGGCACGAGGAAGTCGCGAGCGCCTTCTGGGGTAGAACGCATGAGGATTGGGGTTTCGATCTCCCAGAAGCCTTTTTCATCGAGGTAGTCGCGAACGCTCTTGAGGACCTGATGACGCAGCTGCAGGTTCTGCTGCATGACTGGACGGCGCAGATCGAGGTAGCGATATTTGAGGCGGATGTTTTCATCCACGTCGGTGTCGTCGATGAGGGCGTATGGTGGGGTTTTTGCGGCGTTGTAGATGATGAGCTCGGTGCAGATGACGTCGATCTGGCCGGTGGCGAGCTTAGGATTTTCCATGCCTTCTGGGCGTGGGCGCACGGTGCCACGAACGCCGAGGACGTATTCGCTGCGGATGTGCTCTGCTTTTTCAAAAACGTCTGCGTCGCAGAGTTCTGGGTTGACGGTGACCTGAACGATGCCGCTGCGGTCACGCAGGTCGATGAAAATGACGCCACCGTGGTCGCGGCGTTTCTGGACCCAACCGGTTACGATGATCTCTTCACCGACGTTTTCCAGAGAAAGCTGGGTGCAATAATGGGTTCTCTTTAAGGGTAACATTTATCTTGGCCTCACTTTACGTAATTGATAACTTCTTCAAGGGAAATGGTTTCCTGGCTGCTGGTTGCCATATTGCGCACGACGGCCTGGCCGTTGGCGAGTTCGTCGTCACCGATGATGACGGTGTAGCGCGCGTGGGCTTTGTCGGCTGCTTTCATCTGCGCTTTCATGCTCTTTGAGAGGTAGTCGGTCTCGGTGGTGAGGCCGTTTGCGCGCAGATCGTGGGTGAGCTTGAAGCAAACGTCTTTGGCGGCGTCACCAAGAGGCGCGACGTAAACATCGATGTCCTGCTTGACTGGCAATTGGATGCCTTCTTCTTCGACGGTCAGGAGCACGCGTTCCATGCCGGCTGCAAATCCCATGCCTGGGATGTCGTCGCCGCCGACCTGGCTGACGAGTTTATTGTAACGGCCGCCGCCACAGATGGCGTTCTGCTGGCTGCCGACTTTGTTCATGATGACTTCAAAGGCGGTCTGGGTGTAGTAGTCGAGTCCGCGCACGAGGGTGGTGTCGACGTCGTATTTGATGCCGACGCTTTCAAGATAGCTGCAGACTTTTTCGAAATGGGCTTTGCAGTCATCGCATAGTCCAGGGTGGTTGGTGCGCCGGCGGCAACGGCTTTGCAGCCTTCTTCCTTGCAGTCTAAGATGCGCAGCGGATTTTTGTCCAGACGCTCGAGGCAGGTTGGACAGAGCTGGTCTTTGTACTGGCTGAAATATTCCTTCAGCGCTTCGTGATAGCGTGGGCGACATTTGTCGCAGCCAACGGTGTTGATGAGGACGGACAGGCTTTCGAGCCCAAGTTTGGTGAAAAGATCGACGGCGAAGCTGATGACTTCGGCATCGACCATTGGGTCGGCGCTGCCGAGGACTTCGCAGCCGAACTGGTGAAACTGGCGATAGCGGCCTGCCTGTGGCTGGTCGTAGCGGAACATTGGCCCGATGTAGTAGAGCTTGACTGGCAGCGACTGGGCAAAGAGTTTGTTTTCGACGAAGGCGCGCACGGTGCCGGCTGTGCCTTCTGGGCGCAGGGTGACGTGGCGCAGGCCTTTGTCTTCGAAGGAATACATTTCTTTCGAGACGATGTCGGATGTTTCACCGACGCTGCGCAAAAACAGCTCGGTGTGTTCGAAGATTGGGGTACGGATCTCTTTATAATGATAGTTCGCGAAAAGTTCGCGGATCAATCCCTCGAGATACTGCCATTTTTCTACCTCGCCGGGCAGAAAATCGTTGGTTCCTCTCGGTTTTGTTGTTAGCATTTTCTGGCCTCCGTTTATACAGTGAAAAGTTCGTTGCGATGCAACGAACCTCTTTCAGACTAGGATATATGAAAATTGTATCGAAGGGATGGCGCTTTGTCAACACCTCAGGCTTGGTAACGCATGTACGGATTGTGCGCACGCTCCCATGCCATGTCGCTCTTTGGGCCGTGGCCTGGGAAAATGGCGCAGCTGTCTGGGAGCACGGCGAGGCGTTTTTGCACGCTCTCGAGGATCTCGTCGTAGCTGCCGCCAGGGAAATCGGTGCGGCCGACGGTGCCTTTGAAAAGGGTGTCGCCGGTGAATGCGGCGTCCATTCCCTCCATCCAGAGGGTGCAGCCGCCTTTGGTGTGACCTGGGGTGTGGATGACGCGGATCTCTTGGTCGGCGAGGGTGAGTATGTCGCCATCAGAGATGGTCTTTTCGACGGCGATGCAGTCTGCTTTGTTTTCGCCAAAGAGACTGCACAGTGGTTCCTGGAACCACTCTGCGTCGTCGGCGTGCATATAAAATGGCACGTTGTAGCGCGCTTTCAGCGCGGCCACTGCGCCGATGTGATCCCAGTGGCCGTGGGTGTTGACGATGAACTGTGGCGCGAGGTTTTCTTTATCGATGAAGGCTGCGATGCGCTCGGCTTCGTCGCCTGGATCGATGAGAATGGCCTGGCGCGTGGTTTCATCGTAGACGATGTAGCAATTTTCTTCGAGTGGCCCGACGGCCATGATCTTGAGTTTCATTGTTCCCCTCATTCCTCTCATTGTTCAGAATTGCTTGGTCGAATCCAAAAGCATTGTCACGGGGCCATCGTTTACGAGCGACACTTCCATGTGCGCCTGAAACTGGCCGGTGGCGACGGATAATCCCTGCGCGCGCAGTTCGTCGTTGAAGGCTTCGTAGAGGCGCTGGCCCTGCTCTGGACGCGCGGCATCGGTGAAGGATGGGCGGCGTCCACGGCGACAATCGCCGAACAAGGTGAACTGGCTGACGCTTAAGATGCTGCCGCCGACATCCTGCACGGAAAGATTCATTTTATCCTCGGCATCCTCAAAGATGCGCAGACCGGCGATCTTTTCGGCGAGGTATTTGGCGTCCTTTTCGGTGTCGCTTTGGGTGACGCCGAGAAAGACGAGCAGGCCGTGGTCTACGGCACCGATGGTCTCCCCTTCTACTTCCACGCGGGCATTTTTCACGCGTTGTACGACTGCTCTCATTTCATTCTCCTCTCATCAATCACGCCGCACGGAGAACACGTCCGGGATGGCGTTGATCTTTTCCATGACGACGTTGAGCTCCTGCAGATCGCTGACTTCGGCGGTGATCTCCATCAGCGCCATGTGTTCCTTGACGCGGGAGGTGATGGAAGCGATGTGTACGTGGCTGTCGTTGATGAGGGCCATGACGTCTGGGGTGATCTTTGGGCGGTCGAGGGCTTCAACGAAGATCTGTACTTCGTAAACAGAATTCTCGAAGCCTTCCCAGTTGACGTCGATGAGTCGGGCGCGATCTTTGTCGCTGAGGCTCTGGATGTTCTTGCATTCGCGGTGATGTACGGTGATGCCGCTGCCACGGGTGATGTAGCCGACGATTGGGTCGCCTGGCACTGGTTTGCAGCAGTTGGCGAATTTCACATCGACGTCGCCCATGCCCTGGATGGAAATGCCGCCGATGTTTTTCTTGCCGGAACGGCGGTTGGATTTGGCGTTGAGCTGATTTTCCAGGGCTTTTTCGTCGTCCTGGGCTTCGAGCTCGGCGAGCTGGCTCTTGAATTCATCGCGCATGCGGTTGACGACCTGCATAGTGCTGACGCCACCAACGCCGATGCCGACGTAGAGATCGTCGGCGGTTTTATAACCGAGCTTGTTGGTGATGCGGTTAATATTGTCGACGTTCAGCAGGATGGCTTCTGCGCCGGCGTGGTGCGCTTTGACGTAGCGTTCGAGGGCTTCCTTGCCGTTGTGCAGATTTTCTTCGCGCTTGTTTTTCTTGAGCCAGGAACGGATCTTGTTCTTGGCCTGTGGGGTTTTGACGAGCTTGAGCCAGTTGCTGTTTGGTCCGCGGCTATTTTTGGAGCGCAGAATCTCGACGGTGTCGCCGGTCTGCAGCTCGTAATCGAATGGCACGATCTTGCCGTTGACTTTTGCGCCGACGCACTGGTTACCGATCTCGGTGTGGACGCGGTAAGCAAAGTCAAGCGGTGTGGAGCCGGTTGGCAGCTCGTAAACTTCGCTGGCTGGCGAGAACACAAAGACGGTGTCGCTGAAGAGCTCGAGCTTGATGTTGTCGAGGAATTCCTTGCTGTCGACGGCGTCCTGCTGCAGCTCTTTGAGCTTTTGCAGCCAGTCGAGCTGGTTGGCGTCCTTTGGCGCTTCGCTGCCGCCGGTCTGTTTGTAGAGCCAGTGGGCAGCAACACCGTATTCGGCGATCTGGTGCATCTCAAAGGTACGAATCTGGATCTCAAAGCGTTCGCCACGCGGTCCGATGACGGTGGTGTGCAGGGACTGGTAGAGGTTTGGCTTTGGCATGGCGATGTAGTCTTTGATGCGGCCTGGCACTGGTTTCCACAGGGAATGCACGAGGCCGAGCACGATGTAGCAATCCTGCACGGTGTTGACGAGGACGCGAATGGCGATGAGGTCGTAGATCTCATCGAGGTCTTTGTGCTTGTTGACCATCTTGCGGTAGATGCTGTAGAAATGCTTTGGTCGGCCGGCGATCTCGTATTCGAGGTGGACGGCGTCCATTTCCCGGCGCAGGTCGCGGATGACTTCGTCGATGTATTCCAGGCGTTCCTGGCGCTTCATGGAAATGCGCTCAACGAGGTCGTAGTAGATCTCTGGCTCGAGATATCTGAGCGAGAGGTCTTCGAGCTCCCATTTGAGCTTGATGATACCGAGACGATCTGCCAGCGGCGAATAGATCTCCAGTGTTTCCTGAGCGATGCGTTTTTGCTTCTCTGGCGACTGGAAACTCATGGTGCGCATGTTGTGCAGTCGGTCGGCGAGCTTGATGATGATGACGCGGACATCCTGCGCCATGGCGATGAACATCTTGCGATAGCTTTCAAGCTGTCGCTCTTCTTTGGAATGGCACTGGATCTTGTCGAGCTTGGTGACGCCTTCAACGAGAAAGGCGACTTCCTCGTTGAATTTGCGCTCGAGATCGAGGCTGGAGCAGTCGGTGTCTTCGACGACATCGTGCAAAAGCCCGGCGGCGATGGCGTTGTCATCGAGCCCGAGATCGGCCAGGATGATGGCGACGTTTACTGGGTGGATGATGTAAGGTTCACCGGATTTGCGATACTGGCCTTCGTGCATTTCGCGGGCAAATTCGTAGGCTTCCTCGATCATGACGCTGTTTGCTTGTGGGTTATTTTCCAAAACGACCTTGATGAGGTCGTCGTATCCAACTTGATGGCTCATGGTTTCACCTCCCTGCCATGCCAGTTCGCAGGGCAGAGCGCGCTGCGAATGACATGCTCCAGCGCGTCGATGTTTTTCGTAAAGGCGATCTCCTCAAATTGGGACAACGCCCTGGCTTCGCTCGTTCCTTCCAAAAATGTCGCAGATTCGGTGAGCGCGCGATGCGCTGGATCTTTTTCGATTGTAATGGTTGTTTGCGTGCCGTTTTGTTCGACATGCAAGAATGCGAGTTCTTCAAATATGGTGAGGGCCTGCTGCCACTGTCTTTTGCCGAAGCCTTCGACAAGGTTTGCGAGTCCTTCTTCGAGATCGTCTGTGGCGGCCTGGATGATATAGCCGCGCTGTTTTGCGATTGCCTTCAAAAGCTGGTACATTTTCCCGAGATTTTCCCGCGATGGGGCGCTGTCGGAAATGATCATCTCGTTTAAGGCGAGGTCTTTTTCGCTGTAAAGGAGATGCACACGTCCGTCCTCGCCGTCACGGGCGCAGCGCCCAGCGAGCTGGTTGAAGGCCTCCACGGAAAAGCAGGGGTGATAGAGCACGACGTTGCGAATGTCGGAAATATGCACGCCCTCGCCAAACGCGGTGGTGGCAAAAAGCAGACGGATCTCGCCTTCCTTGAAGGCGGTCTCGATGGCACGGCGTGCCTGCCCTGGAAGGCCGCCGTGGTAATAGCCGACGAGCGGGCGCAGTGTGTAAGGCAGGATCTCGCGGAGTCGCTGCGAAAGCGCAAAGGCCTGCTTACGGCTGTTGACGTAGCAGATGGTCTTCTCAGGATGCATGAAGAGTCTGTAGAGATAGACGAGCTTCTTTTCTGTGTGCCGTGCATCGATAATATGTAAATTATAGCGGATATGGTCGTCCAAATAAAGCCCTGCGCCCGAAATTATTTGCTGAAATCTCTCAGCATCTGCACTCGGCACGGTGGCTGTGAGATAGGTCCAGACGGCGTTGGGATATTTTGGCTTTAATTCGCGCAGGATTTTGTAGGCGGGACGCTTGTCAAGCATATGGTGCGCTTCGTCGACGACGATCTGTCCAACGCGCGCGGCATGAGGCTGGAAAAGCGCCTGATGACGCACGAAAAATTCCGGCGTGAGCAAAAGCACGTCGATCTTTTCCTGGGCGAGCGCCTGCATGAGGCGGGCGCGTTCGTCGTTTGAGAGATCGCCGTTTCCTTTGTAGATCTGATAGCCGAGAGGCGCGAGATGGTCGCGGAGCGCGAGGTACTGATCACTCGCGAGGGCTTTGAGCGGAGAGATGACGAGGGTCATGCGCTGCTCGCGCCGCGCGAGGACGCCGGCGGCGATCTGGTAGATCAGGGATTTTCCGCGACCGGTGGGCATGATGACGCAGGTGTCCTGGTGGCGCTGAAGGATGTTGGCGATGGCGGCCTCTTGGATGGGCAGGAGTTCACCATCATCAACGAAGGCATCGGTGAGGAGATCGACGAGGTTTTCTTCAGGAAGCGCGGCGAGGACGCTGTCGTTTTCCTGAGCGGCTTCTGCCTGGGCATTGGCTGCATCGCTCACGACGAGGATGTTGACACCGCATGTCTCCTCTTCCTTTCCGGTGATCTGCGCAACTTCTGCATGATAGGATGCGCCGAGATCGACGAGGGGCGCGAGCTGTGAGGCGATCTGTCTGGAGAGATAGCCGAGCTTTTCGCCATTTTCTGTGAGGCAGCAGATGGCGTTGGGATCTGCGGGATTGTTGGGCTCGCGCAAAAGGGAAAGGGTCTGGCCTTCTCTGAGGGATTGGACATGGAGCTGTCGATCGTCAAAGCTGACGCCGCGCAGTTTGGTGTAAAAACGCGAACGATCGGCGATGCCGGAAAGAGGTCCTGCATCGAGATAGCCTGCGCCGTTTGCCATGAAGGTGCGCAGGATGGCGGCTTCTTCTGCCTGCCAGGATGGCTGGATGTCTGTGATCATGAGCTGGATACCGCAGAGACCACGGAAACAGTGCTCGGTCACATGAAAGGCAAAGTCGTAGCGATGGCGCTCGGAGAATGGATAATTTCCCTGACGAAAGGCGATGGCTGGGATGGTCTCGCCGTTTTTATCCTGGAACTGCAGCCGCAGATGGTCGCCTTCCTGTCCGACGCGCTGACGCGCAAACCGCCACTGATGCTCGAGGGCAAAGAGGGGCTCGGGATTTTCCTGGCCGCAGGGTTCGAGCAGGCGCAAGGCCTGTTCGAGCTCTTCTGTGGCATCCTCTAAGGTGATGACATCGTCGATCCAGAGGATGTTTTCGGCGATCTCTGCTTCGTAGGCTGCGGTGACTTCTGCGAAGGCTTTTTTGAAATCGTCGAGCTTTTCTGCGGCGACGGAAAGTCCGGCTGCCATTTCGTGGCCGCCAAACTGGAGCAGATGCTCGGCACAGGCGGAAAGGCCTTCGTAGAGATGGAATCCTGGCACGCTGCGCGCGGACCCTGTGTAGATGCCGGGGTTTTCTTCTGTGGTGGTGAGTACGACAGAGGGACAGTGGAACTGTTCAACGAGGCGCGAGGCGACGATGCCGATGACGCCGGGGTGCCAGTTTTCACCTGCTGCGACGGCACAGGTCATGGGGCCGGTGTGTTCTTCAAACTGAGCGGCGGCTTCTTTTGCGATGCGGCGCTCCATGTTCTTGCGTTCGTCGTTGTAGTCGCACACGATTTCGGCGAGCGGGCTGAGGTCTCCTTCTGCATCGTGGGCGAAAAGCGCGAGGGCATCGGCGGTTTCGTCGAGTCTGCCGCAGGCGTTGATGCAAGGCGCGATGCGAAAGGCGATGTCGGAGGCTTTGACGGCTTCTTCGCCACACATGAGCGCTGCGAGGGCTTTCAGGCCGGGACGCGGCTTGTCGTTAATGAGACGGAGGCCTTCGCGCACGAGGATGCGGTTGTCATCGACGAGTGGCACGAGGTCTGCAACAGTGGCGACGGCGACGAGATCGAGGAGCTTACGCTGATGAAGATCGTCGTAGAGCGCTGGCGCGAGGCGTGCCAGCATACCCATGGCGAGAAAATACGCGGTGCCGCAGCCGCAAAGCCTGCGGTAAGGCGCGGTGACGCTTGCTGAAAGAAGGGGATTGACGACGACGCATTCTGGAAGCGCTGGCGGGAGCTGGTGGTGGTCGGTGACGATGAAAGAAAGCCCCTTCTTCTTATACTCGGCGATGAGTTCCCGGGAGGCGATGCCGTTGTCAACGGTGATGACGAGCTCAATGCCTTCAGCCAGAAGGGTATCCAGGGCCTGGGCGTTCATGCCGTAGCCTTCTTTGAGGCGGCTTGGGATGTAGATGCGCACGTCGGTATCGAGCCAGGAAAATGCTTCGCGCATGAGGGTTGCGGCGCAGATGCCGTCGACGTCGTAGTCGCCATAGATGGCGATGCGTTTTTTTGCCTGGAGGGCTTCTGCGATAATGTCCACGGCGGCGCCAAGATTTGGCAGCTGGAAGGGACGACTGAGTTCTTTCATTTCTGCGTACAAAAATGCCGACGCCTGCTCAGGCGTGGCATAGCCGCGACTGGCGAGGATTCTCGCCAATGGCAGCGGCAGCCCCAGCGCGTCGGCTAAAACTTTGGCGGCGGCATGATTGGAAGAACGGATTTTCCAGGTTTTCATAAATTCATGACGCTCCTTTATAGGCTAAGTTCAAATGTTGAGGACGATCAGCAAAAACCCGAGAACGAGGTAGACGCCGATGAGCATGATGGCGTAACGGACGAGTCCTTTTTTCAGGCCGTACTGATCAACGTAAAATTGGATCTTGTCGTGCAGTTTGCCGCTTTTTTGGCTGATGTTGAGGATCACAAGGTTGCGCAGCCCCATAAGGATGGAGAGCACGCCGACGTAGATCAAAAGCTGATTCACAGGCAAGATGCGAAAGGCGGCGAGCACGAACCACACGAGGGTGGCGACAAGGATCAGCGGCTTAAACAGTTTTTCTATGAGTTCCATGGTATCACTCCGCGAGAAAAGCAATGGGAACAGCGCCCAGTGGCGGCTGCTCCCATGCGTTACTTATTGGATTATACTTCAAGCTCGACGATGAGTTCGCCAGCTTCAACCTGAGCGCCGTCTTCAGCGAGGATACGCGCAACTTTACCTTTGCGTGGGCTGAGGACGTTGGTTTCCATTTTCATGGCTTCGAGAACGATGAGTGGCTGGTTTTCTTCCACTTCGTCGCCTTCGGCCACGAGGATCTTGATGACGGTGCCTGGGATGTTCGCGCCGACGTGGGCTGGGTTGTCCTGATCGGCCATTGGCTTGCGAACGATGGTCAGGGACTTCGCAGCGGCTTCGTTGGCAACCTTGACGGTGCGGTAGCTGCCGTTGACTTCGAAAGCGACGACGGAGTTGCCTTCTTCGTCTGGTTCCTTGACTTCGATGAGTCGAACGCTCATGACTTTCCCTTCGTCGATGGCGATGTCACCGGTTTCGCCCTTGCGCAGGCCATAGAAGAACTGATCGCTGTCCATATGGCAGAGGATTGGATCTTTCTTCAGGCCCTTGAGGTAGTCTTCATACATGCGTGGGTACATCGCATAGCTCAGCGCTTCGCGACGGCCTGCTTCGATGCCGTATTCTTTCTTCAGATATTCGGCGTCGGCTTCGAGGTCTTCGTCTGGCAGGAGTTCGCCTGGGCGGCAGGTGAGTGGTTCTTTATCCTTGAGGACGATCTTCTGGAGATCTTCTGGGAAGCCGCCTTCTGGCTGACCCATCATGCCCTGGAAGTAGGAAACGATGGAATCTGGGAAGTCGATGTTCTTCCCTTTTTCGATGATGTTGTCCGGGGTGAGGTTGTTCTGAACCATGAAGATGGCCATGTCACCGACGGCCTTGGAAGATGGGGTAACCTTGACGATGTCACCGAGCATCTCGTTGACGGTGGCGTACATCTTCTTGACTTCTTCGAACTTGTGGCCGAGGCCGAAGCTTTCAACCTGTGGTTTGAGGTTGGAATACTGGCCGCCAGGGATCTCGTATTTGTAGATTTCGGCGGAACCGGCGCGCATGCCACTTTCGAACTGGCTGTAGTACTTGCGCACTTCGCCCCAGTAATCGCTGATCTTCTGCAGCTTGATGATATCCAGTCCGGTGTCGCGCTTGGTGAGCTCGAGGGCTGCAACGAGGGAGTTCAAGCCTGGCTGGCTGGTGAGACCTGCGATGCCGTTGAAGGCAACGTCGACGATGTCTACGCCGGCCTGTGCTGCCATGAGCAGGGTTGCGACGCCGTTACCGGTGGAATCGTGAGTGTGCAGATGGATTGGGATGTTGAGTTCGCTCTTGAGGGCGCTGATGAGCTCGGTTGCTGCCATTGGCTTTAAGAGACCGCTCATGTCCTTGATGCCGAGCATGTGGCAACCGAGGCCTTCGAGCTCTTTGGCTTTGCGGATGTAGTATTCGAGGTCGTACTTGGTACGGCTCTTATCCATGATGTCGCCGGTGTAGCAGATGCAGCCTTCGACGAGCTTGTCGGTCTTGAGGGCTTCATCGATGGAGACTTTCATGGCTTCAACCCAGTTGAGGGAGTCGAAGATACGGAAGACGTCGATGCCGCTCTTGGCAGATTCCTGCACGAACTGACGGATGACGTTGTCTGGATAGTTGGCATAACCAACGGCATTGGCGCCACGCAAAAGCATCTGGAAGAGCACGTTTGGAATGGCTTCACGCAATTCGTCGAGACGTGCCCATGGGGATTCCTTGAGGAAACGATAAGCGGTGTCGAAGGTTGCGCCGCCCCACATTTCGAGGGAGAAGAAATCCTTGCAGGCGGTGGCGTAGGCTGGTGCGATGCGGGTCATGTCGACGGTACGCATGCGGGTTGCGAGCAGGGACTGCTGGGCGTCACGCATGGAGGTGTCGGTGATGAGCAGGCGATCCTGCTGCATGACCCAATCTGCAACGGCCTTAGGGCCTTTTTCGTCGAGGAGCTGCTTGGTGCCGCGCAGAAGCAGTGGCTTGTCAAAGGTTGGCACTTCGAGCTCGTTGAATTCTGGCTTTTCGCCTTTGATCTCGTTGACGGCTTTGTTGGCGAGGAAGGTGAGCATCTTCTTTTCCATGTTGTCGCCGCCGTGGATATCGAAAAGCTCTGGGGTCTGAGCGATGAAGCTGGTGTCGCATTCGCCGTTGCGGAAACGTGGATGATTGAGGACGTTGATCAGGAAGCCGATGTTGGTCTTAACGCCCTTGATCTTGGTTTCATGCAGGCAGCGGATGGCTGTATCGATGGTACCCTGGAAGGTGCGGTTGTAAGCGATGATCTTGACGAGCAGGCTGTCGTAGAATGGAGAGATCTGCGCGCCTGCATAGGCGTTGCCGCTGTCGAGACGAATGCCGTGACCGGAGCTGGAACGGTACACTTCGATGGTACCGGTGTCTGGTGCAAAGTTGTTTGCTGGGTCTTCGGTGGTGACACGGCACTGGATGGCATAACCGCGATGGGTGATGGAATCCTGGGTTGGGATGCCGATCTCAGGATCAGCGAGCTTGTAGCCCTGGGCAACACGGATCTGGGCCTGCACGATGTCGATACCGGTGATCTGTTCGGTGACGCAGTGCTCTACCTGGATACGTGGGTTCATTTCGATGAAGTAGTGATTGCCCTGTGCATCGACGAGGAATTCAACGGTACCGGCGCTGCGGTAGTTGACGTGACGCGCGATCTTGAGGGCATCTTCGCAGATGGCCTGACGCTGTTCCTCGGAAAGGATCAGGGATGGCGCAAATTCGATGACTTTCTGGTGACGGCGCTGGATGGAGCAGTCACGTTCGAACATGTGAACGATGTTGCCATACTTATCGCCAAGGACCTGTACTTCGATGTGCTTTGGACGTTCAATGTATTTTTCAACGAATACGTCTGCGATACCGAAGGCTTTCTTGGCTTCGCTGGTGGCGCTGTTGTATTCCTGTTCCATGTCTTCTTCGCTGCGGACGACGCGCATCCCACGACCACCGCCGCCGGCGCTGGCTTTGAGGATGACAGGATAGCCTGCAACCTTGGCAAATTCTTTTGCTTCTTCAACATTGAGCGCTGCACGTTCTACGCCAGGAATGGTTGGCACGCCAACTTCGATGGCAACTTTCTTGGACTGGATCTTGTCGCCGAGTGCGTTTAACATGTTGTGGTCCGGACCGATAAATTCGATGCCGGCTTCTTCGCAGGCTTGCGCAAATTCAGCGTTTTCAGACAGGAACCCATAGCCAGGATGGATGGCGTCTACGCCCTTGGATTTTGCGAGGGTGATGATGCCGGAGATGTCCAGGTATGCATCGACTGGGGTTTTGCCCTTACCGACGCGATAGGATTCATCTGCGATGGTACGATACAGAGAGTTCTTATCTTCTTCCGAATAGATGGCGATGCTCTTGATCCCGAGCTCCTTGCAGGCGCGGAAAATACGGATAGCGATCTCGCCACGGTTTGCTACTAAGATGGTCTTGATTTCTTTCACAGTCCCTACCTCCTCATTTATCGGCGCTTAAAAGCGCCTGTATCATCCATACAAGTTGTAACTTTACACAGTAATGGAGTATATGTAAGTATTATTATATCTTTCCTTCGGGAATTATGCATCATTTTTCTGAAAAATGATTATAAAAATAATTTTTTCTTTCATTTTTCATAGTTCCGCGCTGGAATTTCAGGCATAGAAAAAGGACAGGGGATGAGGAAGTCCCTGTCCTTTTGGCCGTATATGCGTATTTTCGATCTGTGATGAGGGGCAGCTGTGAGCGATTGGTGGTAGCTGCCCGTGATGGTGTGGTACTATCTGCTTTGCGGCTGGCACTTGGAGAGCTGCCAGGACATGGTTACGGGATGGTGTCCTTGCCGCGCAGGAGTTTGAGGAAACGACGGGGACAGGCGAATGAAGATGAAGTGGCGAACCTGCCCCTGTTGTCGCATATACGACCCATGACGTCATGTGAGAGGGCAGCGCTGGCGGATGCTGCCCTTCTCATACGTTATAGTACTGCATGGCGATCGAAAATTCAATACTGACGCGCATTTTTTTCGCTTTTCTCAGGCGGCTTGATCTGCACTGACAGGCGCGGTGTTGTCGGTGGTGGTGGTTTCCTGTGGGATGAGGATGACCTGGCCGGTTGTGGCGTCGTAGTCGATGCCGCAGTCGATGGCTGCACAGAGGTCGCGGATCTTCATATAATTGAGGTCGCCGATGAGGTAGCTGTCGATGGTGTATGGGGCGCTGTCGACGTAGACGGTTGGCTGATGCAGCTGACTCATGACGGTGCCGCCTGTGATCTGTCCGCCAGAGTTGGTGCCTTCATATGGGGCGCCGCTCTGCATGACGACGGCGCCGCTTGCGCTGTCATAGGTGAGGCCGAACTGGCTGCCTGTGCCGGCGAGGATGGCTGCGAAATCACGCAGGCGCACGTAGTTGTTGCCATTGGCGAGGTATGCCTGCATGGAAAGCTGGCTGCCATTCATGCTGACGGTGGCTGCGTTTGGCGATGCGTATGCATAGCCGTCTTCGAGGCGTTCTTCAAGGATGTCGAAGCCGGTTTGGAGGAGCTCTTTGCTGTCGCTGTAGCGGGCGTTCACGGCGCTGGCATTCATGGTGACGGTGATGAGGCGCTGGTTATCCTTGACGGAGGTGGCTGCCATGCAGCTGCCTGCCTGTGGGGTCCAGCCGGTTTTGAGTCCGTCGACGGTGCCGATCTCCTCCTGCTCTTCCTGGTCCTGGCCGAGAAGGTTGTTGCTGGATGGATAGGTTTCGCCGCCAAATTCAAATTCTTCGAGGCTTGTGATCTCGAGGATCTCTGGGCATTCTGCGATGACTTGGCGGGAAAGGGTGGCCATGGCGCGCGCGCTCATGTAGCCTTCATCGTAGCTCTGGTCGTACCAGGCGTCGATGCCGAGCTCGAGGACTTTGGCGTTCATGGCGTCGACGAAGGCTTCTTCGGAGCCATAGAGGAGTTCGCCGAGAGCTGGTCCCGCTGCGCAAGCGGAATAGCAGAGAAAGGCTTCGAGCATGTCGCGCACGGTGTAGGTCTGATCCCATTCGAATGGGATGTTGGAATAGATGTCATCCCGGGAGAAATAATAGGTGTAGACGCTTATTGGCACGGGGGTATCCATGGTGATGCGGCCGTCGTGGATGGCTTCATAAACGAGGTAGGCGGCCATGACTTTGGTCATGCTGGCGACGGGACGGATGGTGTCGGCGTCCTGGCTCCAGAGGATCTCGCCGGTGGTATTGTCCATGATGACGGCGCTGGTACCCTGGATGTCCGGGGTTTCTGCGGCCTGTGCGGGGCTTGCGATGGTGGGGAGCAGCAATGCTGCTGACAGTACGATGCTGAGTAATTTCTTTTTCATAGAACCCTCTCTTTCCTTGCGATGATAAAGCCGGACGAGGGCTTTCGCTGTCCGGCGTAAAAAAGTGTAACAAAAAATCCCTGTATGGAACAACAACAAAGCATTTACAAATTGTTGTCCAATTCAGGGAGAAAATGTTACAGTTTGGTCAAAGGGGGCTGAGGTAGCCGTTTTCTTTGAAGCTGAGATAGACTTCGCTGCGCGGATCGGCGACGATGATGTGGTCGAGCAGGCTGATGCCCAAAAGCTCTGCGGCCTGGCGCAGGCGTTTTGTGAGCTTGAGATCGCTGGTGCTTGGGGTGATGTCGCCGGATGGGTGGTTGTGCCCGATGATGAGGGCGACGGCGTTTAAGCGCACGGCTTCGCGAAAGATGTCACGGGGATGGACGTTGGCGCTGTTGGCGGTGCCAACGAAGAGCTCTTTGGCGGCGATGAGGCTGTGCTTGGCGTCGAGATAGAGGGCGTGGAAGCTTTCCTGCTCGCTGTTTCTGATCTGGGTGCGGATGAACCAGGCGGCGCTGGCGCTGGTGGTGATGCGTTTACTTTCCTGCTGGCTCTGCACGAGGGCGAGTCGGCGTCCGAGCTCGATGGCTGCCAGGAGCATGCAGGCTTTGCTGGGGCCGATGCCTTTGATCTCGCAGAGGGAGCGCATGTTCTGGTGCAGCAATCCTTCGAGGCCGCCTGTGTGGGTGAGGACGATCGCGGCGAGGTCGGTGACGTCATGGAGGACGGTGCCTGTCTGCAGGAGGATGGCGAGGAGCTCGGAATTGGAGAGGTCCTGCGGGGAACCCTGGATGAGGCGCTCGCGCGGACGCAGCTCGAGGGGGCGGTCTTTGAAGCGTGGTCTTTCTGGTTTTTCAGGGGGCTTCACTGGTCTTCCTCCTCCCACTCTGCAAGCATCTGGCGCACGAGATCAAGGGGCAGGCCGACGACGTTGTCGTAGGGGCCCTGGAGCTTTTCCACGAATTTTCCGCCCTGGCCCTGGATGCCGTAGGCGCCGGCTTTGTCGAGGGGTTCGCGGCTTGCGATGTAGTCTTGGATCTCCTGCTCGCTCAGGGTGCGGAAGTGGACGCTGCTTTGGGCGTGGCGGGTGATGCTTTTTTGGCTTTCTGCGCAGGTGAGGGCGACGGCGGTGATGACCTGGTGCTCGGCGCCGGAAAGGGTGCGGAGCATCCGGGCGGCGTGAGCGACGTCGCGCGGTTTGCCGAGGAGTGCGTCATCTTTGCAGACGATGGTGTCGGCGCCGAGGACGAGGGCCTGGGGATTGTCCCGGGCGACGGAGCGGGCTTTTTCAAGGGCGAGGTGCTCGAGGGCTTCTGCCAGGGGCAGGGCGGGATCGAGGGTTTCCTGCTCAAGCGTGGGCGCGCTGATGGTAAAAGGGATGCCAAGCTCGGCAACCAGGCTCTGACGCCGCGGCGAGGTGGATGCGAGGATGAGGGGTCTAAGCATAACTGTATCCTTTCTTACGTTCGTTACGCACGGCACTTTCGTTTCTCGAGCAAAGCTTTTTTTCAGGTAGGAGGTAGGAGGTAGCCGCTGCGCGGACCAGCTTGCTTCGCGCGCTGGCAGGTAGGAGGTTTTCTTTGTTGCCGTGCGCCAGGTTTGCAAATAATGCACAGCGTTTGTCACAAATAACGGTCGCTGCGCTTTCCACAACACCACCTCCTACCTCCTACCTGCCGTCAAGCGTCAGCGCGACGGCCTCGCCGCGTCCCTTAGGGACGCAAGAGCTACCTCCTACCTTTTTAATCCTCGTATTTGTTCTTAATGCGGTAGCTGAGGCCTTCAAGGCTGACGGCGAGGTCGATCTGGCGGATCTCGATGCTGTCGCAGGTGATGAGGCTTGCTGGCGAAAAGTTCATGATGCCCTTGATACGTGTTTCACAAAGCAGGTCGGCAACGTCCTGCGCGGAGGATTCTGGCACGGCGAGCACGGCGATGTCGACGCTGTTTTCGTCGATGTAGTCGATCATTTTTGTGATGGGGAGGATCGGCAGGCCGTTTAAGGTCATGCCGATCTTGTTCACGTCGTTGTCAAATACGGCAGAGATCTTGAATCCGCGCTTTTCAAAGCCGGCGTAATGGGTGAGAGCGCTGCCGAGATTGCCGGCGCCGACGAGGATCATTTTCCAGGGATGATCGACGCCTAAGATCTCTTTGATGATGTTGTTGAGCCCTGTTACGTTGTAGCCGACGCCGCGCATGCCGAAATCGCCAAAATAAGCGAGGTCTTTGCGCACCTGCGCGGGGGTTCCCTGCACGCCCTGGGCGATATCGACGGAGGATACTTTCTGCACGTTCTGCTCCTCCATTTTGGTCAGGTATCGCGAATACATGGACAGGCGCGTGATGGTTGCTTCTGGGATCTTATCTGCTTTCATGGCCTGGGGTCACCTTCCTGTTTTCAAAAAATCTCCATATAATATAATGATACTTGAACGCGCTGGTTTTTCGCAAGCAGGTTTGCTAAAAAAAGCACAAAGTTAATTTATGGAAGGCGTTCGGGGATATTTTCTAATAATGCCCGCTTCTGTCATAGATATACAATTTTAATTACAATCCCGCGTCTGGCAGTTGAAATTCTCCGCATTTATGCTAGAATAAGGGGGTAAAGATCCAAACACATTTCTAATCATCATCAAAGGAGAGATCATTCCATGAAAATCGCTGACAATGTCTATTATGTCGGTGTTTCCAACCCTACGCTGCGCGTGTTCGACATCATCATGTGCACGGAATACGGCACGACATACAATTCCTACCTGGTCAAGGGCGCTGACAAAATGGCGCTGATCGACGGTGCGCACAAGGGTTTTGAAGCGAACTTCCAGGAAAATGTCGAAGCGATCACTGATTTTGCAAACATTGATTACATGGTTGTCAACCACACGGAGCCTGACCACTCTGGCGCGATCCGTCTGGTGATCGAAAAGAATCCTGACATCGTTGTGTACGGCACGGCTGCCTGCCTGAAGAATCTGGACAATATTGTGCGTCTGCCATTCAACCGTGTGGCTGTCAAGGACGGCGACACGCTGGAATTGGGCGGCAAAACGCTGACGTTCTGCGTCTCCCCTAACATCCACTGGCCTGACACGATGATGACCTATCTGGCAGAAGACAAGATCCTCTTCAGCTGCGACTTTTTGGGCGCGCATTTCGCTGAGCCTACGATGTATGTCCACAAGGCGTACAAGAAAGAGCTCTACGAAAAAGAATTCAAGGTCTACTACGACGCCATCATGGGGCCATTTGCAAAGTTTGTCATCCGCGCGCTGGATCGCATCAAGGATCTGGACATCGCGCTGGTCTGCCCAAGCCACGGGCCTATGATCATGGGCGGCGACATCCAGGTTGCGATGGATACCTACCGCAAGTGGGCAACGCCTGAGGAAAAAACGGACAAGACGGTTGCGATCTACTACGTCTCTGCTTATGGCTACACCCGCCAGATGTGCCAGTATCTGGCAGAAAAGCTCGAAGCAAAGGGCCTTGTTGTCAGCGCCTTCGACGTGATCAAGACAGACGCTGCAGACATCGCTGCGCATCTGGAAGACGACTGCCTGGTCTTTGGCTCGCCAACGCTGAACCGCGCTGCCCTCAAGCCTGTGCTTGATGTGATCAGCTCGATCGACGCTGTCGGCGCTGCTGGCCGTCCATATGCAACGCTGGGCTGCTTTGGCTGGAGCGGCGAAGCCTGCGCGCAGCTCAACGACCGCTGCAACTCGATCAAGATGAAGCAGGTCGGCGAAAGCGTACGCAGCCAGTTCACCCCAACCGACGAAGTATGGGCACAGCTCGACACGCTGGCTGACCAGATCGCTGAAACGGTGAACAAATAATTGCCTTTTCTCGCGCCTCGGAGAAAATCCGGGGCGTTTTTTGTTTGCTTTCTCTGGCGATTTTCGTTATAGTGATAGGAGCACACCCAAAACAAAAACGGAGGTATCAGAATCAATGGAACGAAACGTTTACGACGTGCTGACAGAACGTGGCTACATTGAACAGGCCACCCACGCAGATGAGATCCGCGCGCTGCTCGGAAAGGAAAAGGTCACCTTCTATATTGGCTTTGACCCAACCGCCGACAGCCTGCACGTCGGTCACTATATCATGTTTATGGTCATGCAGCACATGCAGCAGCATGGCCATCGCCCGATCTTTCTGGCCGGCGGCGGCACAGGGATGATCGGCGACCCATCGGGACGCAGCGACATGCGCCGCGTGATGACCGTCGATATGATCGACGACAATGTGGAGCATTTCAAAAAGCAAGCTGAGCGCTTCATCGATTTTGCAGACGGCAAGGCGCTGCTCCTGAACAACGCAGACTGGCTGCGTAAACTCAACTACATCGAATTCCTGCGCGATTACGGCGCCTATTTCTCCATCAACCGCATGATCAACGCCGAATGCTACAAATCCCGCATGGAACAGGGGCTGACCTTCCTGGAATTCAACTACATGGTCATGCAGAGCTACGACTTCCTCCACCTCTACCGCGAATACGGCTGCAAGCTGCAGTTCGGCGGCAACGACCAGTGGAGCAACATCATCGGCGGTGTCGAGCTCATCCGCAAGGCCGACCAGGGTGAGGCCTATGGGCTGACCTTTAAGCTCCTGACCAAAAGCGATGGCACGAAAATGGGCAAAACCGCCGGCGGTGCCGTCTGGCTCGATGCCGACAAGATGAAGCCATACGATTTCTACCAGTACTGGCGCAATGTGGCCGATGCCGACGTGAAAAAATGCCTCTCCCTCCTCACCTTCCTGCCAATGGATGAGGTCAACCGCCTGGCTGCACTGGAAGGCGCCGAGATCAACAAGGCCAAGGAGATCCTCGCTTACGAGGTCACGAAAAACGTCCACGGCACCGCTGCCGCTGAAGAAGCGCAGAAGGCTGCCCGCGCCCTTTTCGCCGGCGCAGACGAAGCCGGCTCCATCCCAACCACGGAAATGGCCAGCGCCGATTTTGAAGGCGAAGGCCAGGGCCTCCTCAACCTGCTCAAAGCCGTCGGCCTCACCCAGACCACCAGCGAAGGCCGCAGACTCGTTGAACAGGGCGGCGTGTCCCTGAACGACAACGCCGTGAGCGACGTGCACTACGCCGTCACCACCGCAGATTTCGCCGACGGTCAGCTGAAGATCCGCAAAGGGAAAAAGAAATATCACATCATCAAGCTCGTGTAAGCTTGTGCAAAACGCTCGCCTCGGCGGGCGTTTTTTTGTGTGGCAACGATCAATGAGCAGCGCACGAGCTTTTGCGCCTGATTGATTAACAATGTATGCCTTTCTGGCGTAAAATAATGGTGAAAGGCAGGTGGATGTGATGAGTACACAAAGCACAAACATTCGCATTGACACGGAGCTGAAGCGGCAGGCACAGCAGCTCTTCAGCGATCTTGGGATGGATATGACGACGGCGGTGAATATTTTCCTGCACCAGGCTGTGCGGGAGCAGGCGATCCCGTTTCGCATCGGCGAGCCTGCGCGGCCCAATGCCGAGACGCTGGAAGCGATCGCCGAGATGCGGGAGATGCTGGCTGGCAGCATTCCGGTGAAGCAGCTGAAGTTGGTGCTGGCATGGATCGTGCTCCACGAAGAAGAACTGTATGCGGCCTGGAACAAGGCTGTGAGAAATCTGCCGATCGATAAGATCGAACCATTGAAGTAAAGGAGGCGCGCTATGTATATCAAAGATGGAATCGCCTATGCTGGCGAGCCGGAGCCGCCGATTCTGGTGACTGGTGTCCGTCCGCTGGCGGAGCACAAGCTGTGGCTGCGTTTTTCAACGAATGAAACGAAGCTTTACGACTGCACGCCGCTTTTGGATTATCCGGTGTTTGCGCCGCTTGCGGATGAGGCACTGTTCAGTCAGGCGTATCTGGATGGCTGGACGGTGTGCTGGCCGGGCGAGATTGACATTGCACCGGAAACGCTGTACGAGGATGGCGTTGCTGTGGAAGAAGATTGGGCGCAGCGTGCGCTGGCGTGAGCGCTGTATGTTAGAAAAATGCGGAGCGTTTGTGATCTCTCACGAGCGCTCCGCTTTTGTTTACGCTGCGGCTGGGTAATCGTTATCGCCGGAATCGTCGGTGTTATCAAACAGGACGGTATCGGTGGTGGTGCTGTACTTGGCGCCGAGGGCGGAGGTATAAGCTGCGCCCTTGCAGGTGGCGAAGCAGTTGGCGTCGACCATGGCGGTCATTGCTGCGCCGATGGTCTCTTTGCTCATGCTGGCTTTGGCGTCAGACAGGGTCATGGTGGTCTCACCGCCGCCCTGCACACCGAAGGTGAG
>ERZ1034897.235-NODE-235-length-30744-cov-31.259181_pt1 | contig 30744 bp, 25 predicted proteins | sample MGYA00520629_ERZ1034897 | MGnify/ENA primary metagenome ERZ1034897 (study PRJEB33766, sample SAMN09781789) | gut metagenome | biome: gut microbiome | host: Homo sapiens | place: Madagascar | study: EMG produced TPA metagenomics assembly of the PRJNA485056 data...
TGTGCAGCGAGGGCGAGAACTCACAGATGTGAGTTTGACCGCAAACGAAAGGCAGGCGCAAGAATGCCGGTTGCCGCAGGCAATGAGTGAAGCGGCGGCGTAGCGTAGCGCAGCCAGTCCCGCCGTCATTTTGAAAAAATGATTTACAATATTTCAGGTCTCTTTTGAGACCTTTTTTGTTTTATTAGTGCTGTGCAGCGAGGGCGAGAACTCACAGATGTGAGTTTGACCGCAAACGAAAGGCAGACGCAAGAATGCCGGTTGCCGCATATATCAAAACTCCGCCAGACTTGCATCGGGCGGAGTTCTTATGTTTTTTAAAAGTTTACTTGCGGCGCAAGAATGATGGAATATCCAACTCATCTCCAGAAAGTTCCGGAACATCGTTGTTTTCATCTGCCGAGAATTTAACAATATTTTCCGGCAAATCATCGCTTTCTTCTTTTTTCTTGCGGCTGCGGATACCGATAACGCGTTCAATAAATGTAGGTTTTACATCGTCTTCGGATTCATCTGCTTGGTGTTCGTCCAGAGCAGGCGCTGCCGGCTTGCTATCTTTAAAGATATCAGAATCGTGATTTTGGAACAAAACCGGCTCTTCTTCAGTTTCCACAACATTTTGAATTGGAGTTACACTGGAGAAGAAATCATCATCTTTCGGCGCTACAGCACTAAATTCATTATTACTAGTTTCTTCATCTTCGGCTTTGTTGGCAGAACTATTCATAATAGCGCTGAACAAAGCAGAGGCCTGAGGAACTTCCGGCAACTCGTCAGACTTGTCCAATGAAGAGAAATCATTATCCAAGGAAGCGCTTTCCGGTGTTGGTTCTGTAATTTCTTCAACAGGTGTTTCGGTTTCTGTTAAAACACTGTCATTAAAATCCAAAGATACCGGTTCTTCTACATCTGTTTCATTTACCTCAACAGTTGGAACAAAGGCTGTATCATCATAACTTTGATCAATCAAAGACGGCTCTTTGGTACGCGGCAAGGCTTCCGGCTGCGGTTTTCCGTCGTTAATACCTGTTACAACAATGGAAACACGAATTTTTCCGGCTAAATTTTCGTCATAGCTGGAACCAAAGATAATATTTGCATTATCATCAACTTCTTCTTTGATGATAGATGCAGCTTCGTCAATTTCCATCAAAGTGATGTCATCGCCGCCGGTGATGTTAATCAGCACACCTTTAGCGCCATGCATTGTGCAATCGTCCAAAAGCGGATTTGACAAAGCCTGTTTAGCAGCTTCTTGAGCGCGATTTTCGCCCTCGGCTTCACCGGTTCCCATAATCGCCTTACCCTTATCTTGCATAATATTTTTAACATCGGCAAAATCAAGGTTAATCAGCCCCGGCATCATCATTAAGTCTGTGATAGAACGCACGCCGGAATACAAAACATCATCTGCCATCAAAAAGGCTTCAGCCAAAGTGGTTTTTTTGTCGGCAATACGGAACAGATTTTGATTAGGAATAACAATTATGCTGTCTACTTCACTGGTAAAATTAGCTAAAGCACTTTCGGCGGTTTCCATACGTTTACGACCTTCAAAAGTAAAAGGCTTAGTCACAACGCCAACGGTCAAAATACCTTTTTCCTTAGCAATATGGGCCACAACAGGAGCAGCACCAGAACCAGTACCACCACCCATACCGGCAGTAATAAACACCATATTTACACCTTCAAGCTCGCGGGCAATTTCTTCTTTTGCTTCCTCAGCGGCAATTTTGCCGATTTCCGGACGAGCACCAGCTCCCAAACCTTGAGTTATTTCCAAACCCAATTGAATTTTACGGCTAGAAGAAGAATGCGCTAATGCTTGAGCATCGGTATTAGCCACCACAAAATCAACGCCTTCCAGATTTTTAGCAATCATATTGTTTACGGCATTTCCGCCGCCGCCGCCAACACCAATAACGGCAATGCGCGGTTTTAAATGTGATACTGTGGTATCGGCAACACCCAATTTTATTGACATCTATCATTCTCCCAGTTAGACAGTTTTACTAATTTTAATATAAAATAACTGAAATAGATTAAGTTTTTGTTACTATTTTAAGAATTTTGACGTATCCAATTAAAAATTTTTGTTAGGCAACCGCCCTCGCCCACCGGACGATTTACAATTTTTTTCGGTTTACGCTCAGCATTTGTAGTAGCTAAATATAAAAGCCCCAAAGCGGTTGAAAAAGTTGGATTATTAATGATTTCCGGTATCCCTTGAATATTGCGCGGTCCGCCTAAACGAACCTGCTTATCCAAGATATAGGCGGCAACGTCGCGTATCCCCGGAAGCTGACTGCAGCCGCCGGTTAAAACAACACGGTGGTTTTGATGATTCTGCAATCCTTGCTGCGCCAATTTGCGCGCCACCATTTCAAATATTTCTTCCACACGCGGAGCAATAATTTTTATCAAATCAGAGCGATGCATTTGTCTGATTGAGCTATCATCTTCTTCACCAAGCGGATACACATTGATATTTTCATAATCATCATGGCTGACTAAAAAAGCACAGCCGTGACGATTTTTCAAATCTTCAGCATGAGCAAAAGAAGTCGTCAAACCTTGCGTGATGTCTTTAGTGATATTTATTCCGCCAACCGGCAAAGTAGAAAAAGCTACCGGCACTCCGTTTTTGAAAGTGGCAATACTGGTAGTACCGCCGCCGATGTCAATAATGGTAGAGCCGTATTCTCGCTCGTCTTCTACCAAACAAGCCATACCTGACGCATACGCTGAAAGCACTTTATTTTCAATATCCAAATGCGCCGCCTCAACCACAGAAGCCAAATTTTTATAAAGCACATGCGGATACATACCAAGCAAAATTCCGGCTGAAAGTTCTTCACCATAAATATTCATTGGATCTTTAACATCTTCATTGCCGTCAATTTTATAGCCGACAGGCAAGCAATGTATCAGTTCATTATTTTCAACATTGACCTTGCTTAAAACGCGCTCTCTAACTTTAATAATATCGGCTTCGCTAATCGGACGATTTTTTTTCAACGATATAGACTCGCTACGCAAACGGCTGCAAGTTTTGTCACCAGAAACATTCAGAATAACGCTTTCAATGCGTTCGCCAGCCATTTGTTCGGCAGCTTCCACGGCATTGCAAACCGATAAAGTTGCTTGATTGATATCAGTGATAACGCCGTTTTTAATTCCCTTTGACGCATTATATCCGTAACTGACAATATTAATCTTTTTGTCTTTGCCTATATGAGCAATCAGACAGCAAACTTTTGAAGAACCAATATCCAAAGCGGCAATAGTGGAACGATTCACGATAAACTTTCCTCAAACTTTCAATTACGGGTTAGCATCTTTGTTACTGATTTTTACAATAACCTTATTCTTTAATCTTAAATCAATGAAAGTTAATTTACGTTTAAGAATACCACGTGTTTTATCTAATTTAACTAATTTTTTCCAAGCCTCTTCCACATCATCTTCCGGAAGTTTGACAGTAATTCCGCTCAACACATCGTCAAAAGTCAGATTCCAGCGACGTTTGGAAATAAAGTTAGCTACTTTAACCCGAGAAAACAAATCCTTGTCTTTTTCAATTATTTTCAGCAAAGCATTAATATGCTCCGGCGCATCTTCTCCTACAATCTGCAGAATATTTTTTTGCAGCACATATTCGGTTTCAATAATCTTACCGTCTTCATCAATCGGATAAAATTCATTTTTATATTGCCAAATAGATTTAACTTTCTTTTCTCTGATACTAATATGAATAATGTTTGGAAAATAGCGGCGGCTAACGCTGGCATCACGCACCCACGGCAATGTTTTTACCTTTTCGCAAACTGCGTTTAAATCTATTTCTAAAATATTATCGCCTCTTTTCAAACCAATAACTCTAAGCACATCATCTTTAGATGTTTTGTTGCGCCCTTCAAGCGTAACATCATCAAGTCCCCAACCGACAGTCGCCGTTTTATTATATAGTTCAGTCATAAGCGAATCGATATGCTTGCTAACCAAATTATGGCGAATAGTGATAACGCCGAAAGTAATCAGCCATATTCCGCCAATAAGAAGCAAATTTCCCAACAGACGATACGGCCACAATGCAGGCGCATATATTTTGTTATTAGTCGTTTCCATTTTTTCTGCCTATTACCTTGACTTCCCATTGTAAGTCAACGCCTGTCTGCTCTTTAACACGTTTTTGCACTTCTGTCCCCAGCCGCTCCAAATCGGCAGCCGAAGCCGAACCGTCATTAATCATAAAGTTACAATGCTGCGGAGAAAAATGAGCGCCGCCGATTTTTAGCTCACAGCCGCCGACTTTTTTTATCAATTCCCATGCTCGACCGTTTTCCGGATTTTTGAATGTAGAGCCGGCCGTGCGAACATTTTGAGGCTGATGCTCTTTGCGGTAAGCAGCGTTTTGTTCGATTAAGCTTTTAATATTTTCTGCCGATGACTTTTCTGCTTTTAAAAACAGCTGCAAAAGAATCCAATCCGCAGGGAAATCACTATGACGATAGGCAAAATGAAAATCTTTAGCGTCCACTTCAAAAATATTTCCTTTACCATCAATAACTTTTGCTTTAAGTAAAACTTTTGCCAAATCAGAACCAAAACATCCGGCATTAGAGCGTACCAAACCGCCGATACTCCCAGGAATTGAACAGATAAACTCCAAACCGCCGATTTCGTTTTCAAGCAATATTTTTTTCAGCGCCGCGTTTTTCAAACCGCAGCCAACTGTTAAAATATCATCTTTCAGCTGCCAACCGGCAAAATACGGCGAGCTAAGTTTGACCACAACTCCGGATATCCCTCCGTCACGAACCAAAAGATTTGAACCGCTGCCCAAAACAAAAATCGGTAAATGAAAAGCATTCTGCTTTAAAAAACTTTGCAAATCTTCCTCGTCTTTTGGAAAAAACATAACATCGGCATTGCCGCCGACATTTAGCCATGTATATTTTTTCAGAGGCTCATTTATTTTATATTCGCCGCGAACTTGAGGTAAATTTTGCAAAATTTCAGTCATCAGTACATATCCTTATCTTCCGACGCCGTGTTTTTACGCGTTATAGCCAGCAGCATACCAACTTCCAACGCTGTTCCCAGTAATGAAGAGCCACCGTATGAAATAAACGGCAGCGTCATACCTTTGGTCGGGATAATATGCAGCGAAGACGCCATATTAACAAAAGCCTGCACTCCTAATGAGGCCGCGAGTCCAACTTCGGCATACATCACAAATAAATTACTTTCTTTCATCGAAAGTTTCAGAGTTCGAATAACAATAATCGAAAACAGCAAGATAATAACCAGACAAAGCCAAACCCCATATTCTTCTCCGGCAACAGCAAAAACAAAGTCGGTATGCGCATCTGGAATTGTTAATTTAACCGTACCTTCTCCGGGGCCTTTACCAACAAGATTGCCGTTTTGAAAAGCAGCCATGGCTTGGTTGATTTGGAAGCTTGTTTCATCACTGCCATACAAAAATTGATCAACACGGGCTCTAAAGTGCGGATAGGTAAAATAAAGCAAGAACAAAGACATAATTCCGCCGATAACCCCTGCCCCGACAATAAACCATGGTAAACCAGCTAAAAACAGCTGCAAACCAAAAACCGCAGTAATCAGCAAAGTCATTCCGATGTCGGGCTGCAGCAGCAATAAACCGACAACAGATAAATAAGCGGCAATGGCAAACACTTGTCCTTGAAAATAATCTAGCTTTTTTCCTCTTTCCAACAGCCAAGCCGTCAACACAATAAAAATAGGTTTCATTAATTCGGAAGGCTGCAAAGAAAAACCAACAAAATAGAGCCAGCGCCGAGCGCCTTTAATTTCTACACCAAACGGCAAAGTCAAAGCCAGCAAAAATAATAGCACCAAAAAACCAACAATAGAAATACGGCGGATAGTTTTCAAACTAAACAAAGACATACCCAAAATAATTCCTATTGCCAAAACCGCAAATTGCGCTTGTTTGCGCACCAAAGCAAAATCATCAAGATGAATTTTACGCGCCACAGCCGGACTCGCCGTCACATCTAGAATTATACCGATTATCAGCAGCGCCAATGAAACAAACAATGTTACTTTATCAACCGTCCACAACCATTTTACAACAGCATTATGACTTTGACGCGAAAAATTCACCATTTCCATTCACCTTATAAAAAAGCCAAAGAGCCAATAAGTGCCAAAACAACAGCCGCCAGCCAAAAGCTTAAAACAACTTTTTTTTCGGACCAACCTAATTGTTCAAAATGGTGATGCAGCGGCGCCATACGGAAAAATCTTTTGCCAGTCTTTTTAAAATAAATAACTTGTATCATCACTGATAAGGTTTCCATCACAAACACACCGCCAACAATAGCCAAAAGAATTTCATGCTTGGTCATTACTGCGACAGCACCCAAAATTGCCCCCAGAGCCAATGAGCCGGTATCGCCCATAAACACTTTAGCCTTAGGCTTGTTAAAATATAAAAATCCCAAGCAAGAGCCTATAAGCGCCGCGCACACAACAGACATTTCACCGCAGCGAGGAATATAGAGCATATTAAAATCAGCAGCATTCGGCAATCCGCAATAATACGCCACAGCCATAAACACCATAAAGGAAACAATCAGCAAGCCAGACGCCAATCCATCTAATCCATCGCTAAGATTAACCGCATTTGAAGTTCCGGAAATAACCACTACCGCAAAAGGAATATAGAGCCAAGAAAGATTTAGGCACAGCTCCTTAAAATAAGGAAAGAACAAAGTAGTATTCAAACCCTTAGGAGTTGCCGCCGTAATAATGCTCGCCGCCACGAGCGCCGTTAAAAATTGAAAAAACAGTTTCATTCTAGCGGTCATAGCGTTGGAATTTTGGCGTTTAACCTTCCAGTAATCATCAACGAATCCGGTAGCACCATATATTAGAAGAATCAACAAGCTAACCCAAACAAAGTGATAGGAGATATTTGCAAACAGCAATATTGAAAGAATCGAGCTACCAAGAATCAATAATCCCCCCATAGTCGGCGTACCTTTCTTGGTTTTCAGATGCGATTGCGGCCCGTCAGAACGTATTGGCTGTCCGGTTTTTTGGTGCTTATGCAGCAAGGCAATCAACGGAGCGCCGCACAACAAACTTAGCAGCAAAGACAGCGCAAACGCAAGCTCTGCTCTAAAAGCCACAGACCAATCAGAATAAATAAAAGCAAACATTTTCCATCTCCTAAAATTTGTTTGAGTTTAGCGTCAATATCTAAAATAAGTCTTAAAAAGAAAATAATTTTCATTTAAATTTACGAGAATTTTACTATTATGTTGATAACCTTAGTTTAAAAATTAGGAGAATAAGATGAAAACATTGTTTTTTTTAGCTTTTTCAATATTATTCGGCAGTTTATCACACACTGCTAACGCGGCCGATGATATTTTTGGCGACACAGATGAAAGCGGCGATCTTTTTGCGTCAGACACAGCAAACAGCCTTGAAGACACAAAAGACAAAAACGAACCAAATGGAAAAGTGCTTTCAGCATTCATTTCAAGCCGTATTCCTGCTTCGTCAGCAAAAAACATTGACAATGCCGAAAAAGTGTTTTGCTACACCGTTGATTATGCTGCCACCGATTATACCGGCTATACCATTGATGATTTAGCCATTACGGGTTCATGCGGAGAATTATCTGATGAAGGCCGCAATTTAATCAAAGATATGCTTTTAAACAACAATCTGGTATTTTCATCTTCTTCCGACAGTTGCAACATCGCACCGCGGATTTTGCTGCGCTATATTAACGGAATAGACAGCACCGACATCTTACTTTCTGCGCCATGCCACTCGCTAACATTTTTTCATGGCCGAGATATTTCAACATTAAACGCGGCTCCAGGAAAAAATATTGTAGAACAAATAGTTACAACCTATTCTTCGTTGGGAGAAAAATTCTTATCGCCGGCGCTGCTGGGACAGATGGTTCCAAACGGACAAGTCTTAACCCAAGACCAAAAAGAAATTGTGCGAAAAATCGACACCAGCTCTTCACCTAAAAAATGGTCTAACAAACCGACACAAAACAAAGAAGACACCGAAACAGCACCTCAACCTGTTCGTAAAGGCTGGAATAAATTAAAATAATTTTGCGTTTAAGGAAAAAAGCTGTTGATTATTCTTTCGTATGCTTGATATCCTAGCAACAATTTTATATGTATGTAAAGAGTTAAAAAGTTTTGAAAAGAGTTTGAAAAGTGAACAAAGGTTCTAAGCTAAAGAATGCCATTTTATATGCAACTTCATTGTATGAAGGGGCAGAGCAGTGCAATAAGCTAAACGAAACTTACAATGACGTTAAGGCTCTGCGCAATATTTTGGCGGAGGGCGTAAAAGATTTTGACTTGCTCAATAATCCGATTTGGCCTCTTGATGTTAAAGAAAAACTAATTGATACCGTGGCAGAAAAAATGAGTTTCAGCCAGCCGCTGATCAATTTGTTGAAAATTTTGGTTGAAAATCGCCGATTTGATGAATTGGAGCAAATATTGCTGCAATTCAAAGAAGTTTATAACAACAAGCAGAATATTGCAGAAATTAATGTTGAAACCGTTGTCGACTTGACAGAGGAACAAGATAAAAAATTAAAGCAAAAACTGAAAGATCTTTTCAAAAAAGACATTGTCGTGAATTATATTACAAACCCGCAAATTTTGGGCGGTTTGGTTATTCAATGCGGCACGGTGCTGATTGATAGTTCGGTCAAGCATCAATTAGACAGTTTAGAACAACTGATGAAAGGGACAAAATAGATGTCTGTACAGGCAAGCGAAATATCTTCAATATTAAAAGAAAAAATCGCTGATTTCGACTTATCTACTGATATGTCTGAAGTTGGGCGGGTTCTTTCTGTGGGCGATGGTATCGCTCATGTTTACGGGTTAGATAAGGTTCAGCTAAATGAAATGGTTGAATTCTCTAACGGCGTAAAAGGAATGGCCTTAAACTTGGAAGAAGACGGCGTCAGCGTGGTGCTGTTTGGCTCCGATGAAGGAATTAAGGAAGGAGACACCGTAAAAAGAACGGATAAAATTGTTAGTGTTCCGGTTGGAAAAGCTTTGTTAGGACGTGTGGTTGACGCTTTGGGCAACCCGATTGACGGCATGGGGAGCATAAAAGCCGAGCAATATAGCAACGCTGAAGTTAAAGCTCCGGGCATTATTCCGAGAAAAAGCGTGCATGAACCTGTACAAACCGGATTGAAAGCTATTGATTCGCTTATTCCTATTGGACGCGGTCAACGTGAGTTGATTATTGGCGACCGTCAAACCGGTAAAACTTCTATTATTGTTGATACAATCATCAATCAAAAACGCACTAACGACATGGCAAAAAATGACAGCGAAAAACTGTTTTGCATTTATGTTGCCGTTGGTCAAAAACGCTCTTCGGTAGCACAGGTGGTAAAAACTTTGCGCGACTATGGCGCTATGGATTATACCATTGTGGTTGCAGCTACTGCTTCGGAAGCAGCTCCATTGCAATTTATTGCCCCTTACGCCGGAACAGCTATGGGTGAATATTTCCGTGACAACGGTATGCATGCGGTTATCTTTTATGACGACCTGTCTAAACAAGCCACTGCTTATCGTCAAATGTCGCTGCTGATTAGACGTCCACCTGGACGTGAGGCTTATCCTGGCGACGTGTTCTATTTGCACTCTCGTTTGCTGGAACGCGCGGCAAAAATGAGTGAAAAATACGGTTCTGGCTCATTAACGGCTATGCCGGTTATTGAAACTCAAGCCGGTGACGTGTCTGCTTATATTCCGACAAACGTGATTTCTATTACCGATGGTCAAATCTTTTTGGAAACAAGTTTGTTCTACCAAGGCGTACGACCTGCTGTAAACGTTGGTATTTCGGTTTCTCGTGTTGGTTCTGCCGCACAAATCAAAGCAATGAAACAAGTTGCCGGAACCATGAAACTGGATTTGGCTCAATATCGTGAAATGGCTGCGTTTGCGCAATTTTCGGCCGATTTGGATAAATCTACCCGCCGTTTGCTGGACAAAGGTTCTAAATTGACTGAATTGCTGAAACAACCTGTACATGAGCCTATGGCCACCGAAGAAGAAGTTGCTTCTATTTTCTCTGGCGTTAGAGGGTATTTGAGCAAAATTGAAGTAGCGGATATCAAAACTTTTGAGCATGAAAGCTTAAAAGAACTGCGCGCCAGCCATCCGGAATATCTTGAGGAAATTCGTGAGAAAAAAATTATTTCTCCAGAATTAGAAACAAAATTGGGCGAATTTTATGAACAATTTGCCACAGATTTTTTAGCTAAACAAGAAAAGGCGGCGTAAATGGCAGGCTTAAAAGAATTACGGACACGCATTGAAGCCATCAAATCTACGCAGAAAATTACATCTGCTATGAAAATGGTGGCTGCTTCGCGCTTGCGCCGGGTTCAAATTCTGGTTGACAAGAATCAGGATTACGCCGAAAATTTACGGCGTTCTGCTTTACGAGTTTTAACAGAAATAGAGCAAGACGAGCAAGAAAAAGGCGTTTGCTATGCCCGTCCGGCTCTGTTGCAAAAAAATTCCAATGAAAAGAATTATGAACTTTATGTTTTTTCTTCTGACCGTGGATTGTGCGGAGCTTATAACAACAATGTGGCGAAAAAAGCCATTGAACGCATCAGAGAACTGCGCCGTCAGAAAAAAAACATAAAAGTCATTTGCATTGGCAAAAAGGCTCATGATGTTTTGAAACGAACATTCAGCGATTTGGATATGACCTTGTCAAACAACTTAAGCAAAGACGCTTCTTATCCCGAAGCGGCTACACGTTTGGCCAAGCATATTTTACAGCGTTTTCAAAATCATGATTTTGATGTGTGCGAATTGATACACGCGCATTTTGAATCGGCTATCAGCCGTACATTTGAAGCAGAACAAGTATGCCCGCTGCAGCTAAAGCATAATAATGAAGCTATCGAAAATATAAATCGTTCCGGTGACGCGTTTTATGATTATATGCCTGATAAATCGACAATTTTGGAACAAATTGTACCGATTATTTTTGAGGACACCGTTTTTCAGGCACTGGTCAACTCGGCCGCTTCGGAACACGGCGCGCGCATGACGTCTATGGATAACGCCACCCGCAACGCCAAACAGATGATTAGCGACTTGACTTTAAGATATAACAGCCTGCGCCAATCGGCAATTACTACAGAACTGATTGAAATTATCGCTGGCGCCGATGCCGTTTAGAACAAGGAGATATGAATGATAAAAGAAGAAAAAACCGCAAATAAATCTCTCAAAACCGGACGTATTTATCAGGTTTTGGGTGCGGTTGTCGATGTAAAATTTGACAATGAAGCCGACTTGCCGGATATTTATACTGCATTGGAATGCGATAATCATGGCAAACGTTTGGTTTTGGAGGTTGAACAGCACCTTGGCGAATGCGTTGTAAGATGTATCGCTTTGGATACCACCGATGGTTTGGTTCGCGGCTTGGAAGTTGTTAATACCGGCGAACCGATTAAAGTTCCGGTTGGACCAGAGTTGCTGGGACGTATTATTAACGTAATCGGCGAACCGGTTGACGAACGCGGTCCGATTGCCAGCAAAAACTATAAACCTATTCACCGTGAAGCTCCGTCTTTTACAGACCAATCTACCAAAGAAGAAATTTTGGTTACGGGTATTAAAGTTATCGATTTGCTGGAACCATACAGCAAAGGCGGTAAAATTGGTTTGTTCGGCGGCGCCGGCGTGGGTAAAACCGTGCTGATTATGGAATTGATTAATAACATTGCCAAAGGTCACGGCGGCTACTCGGTATTTACCGGTGTGGGCGAACGTACTCGTGAAGGTAACGATTTGTATAATGAAATGACAGAATCCGGCGTTATTGACCTTAAAGGCGACAAGTCTAAAACCGTGCTGGTTTATGGTCAAATGAATGAACCACCAGGAGCTCGTGCCCGTGTTGCTTTGACAGGTTTGACACAAGCCGAATATTTCCGTGACCAAGAACACCAAGACGTGTTGTTGTTTATTGATAATATTTTCCGCTTTACGCAAGCAGGTTCTGAGGTTTCTGCTTTGTTGGGACGCATTCCGTCAGCCGTGGGCTATCAGCCGACTTTGGGTACGGATATGGGTGCTATGCAGGAACGTATTACCTCAACTAAAGACGGTTCTATCACTTCTGTGCAAGCGGTTTATGTGCCGGCCGATGACTTGACCGACCCTGCTCCGGCTACAACTTTTGCGCACTTAGATGCCACAACCGTGCTGTCGCGTAAAATTTCTGAACAAGCTATTTTCCCAGCCGTTGATCCGCTCGATTCGACCAGCCGCGCTTTGAGTCCGGATATTGTGGGTGAAGAGCACTACAATGTTGCTCGCCGCGTGCAAGAAATTTTGCAAAAATATAACTCTCTGCAAGACATTATCGCTATTTTGGGTATGGATGAACTTTCGGAAGAAGACAGAATCGTGGTTTCGCGCGCTCGTAAAATTCAACGTTTCTTGTCACAACCATTCCATGTGGCCGAAGTGTTTACCGGTTTGAAAGGCGTGTTTGTGGAAATGGAAGACACTATTAAGGGTTTTAAAGGTATTTTGGACGGCGAATACGACGACCTGCCTGAAGCAGCCTTTTATATGGTCGGCACCATTGAAGATGCTGTGGCTAAAGCAGAAAAAATGAAAGAGTCTAACTAATGTCTGATATTAGCTTAAAAATATTCACACCGGAAAGAACGGCGCTCAACAAGAAAGTTTACCGTGTGGTTTTACCCTACGGAAAAACCAACTTGACCTTGATTGACGAGCGGGCTCCTACTTCTTTGCTTTTGAATAAAGGTATTTTACAAATTTTGGATACCGACAATCAACCGACAGCAATTTATTTTATTGATGGCGGAGTGGTTGATGTGGCAAACAACGTTTGCAAAATTTCGACACTGCATTTGATTGCCGAATCTGCAATTACAGAAGAAAAAGCCGCAGTTTTGAAAGAAAGTGAACCGCAAAATGCTGAATATTATCAGATGATTATAGACTATTTTCAAACAAAAGAAAACTAAGCAAGTTTAGCCTTGCTTGATTGTCAAAACACCTTTTAGAGACTGCCTTTAAAAGGTGTTTTGTTACAAATAGATGAATAAAATATCGAATCGGTCAATATTTATTGCGGATACTCGTTTTGTATGCTATAATTTGCGTATATATGGATACCTTCCGATTTGTTATTAGGAGATAAAGTTATGGGAAAAATGCCAAAAATTAAAAAAGAGCCGATGCGGAAAATAGACTTTCAGGTTGATACCCTATCCCATCAATCAGAGACACTAGCTTATTATGACGGTAATCGAAAAACTATTACCCTGAACTTTTACAAGCCCAAAACAAACAATCAAAACACTAATACTGATAAAAATAAAAAGACGACTACACCGACTAAAAAACAGCCTCCTCAAAAAGCTAAAGGCCATACTTCAAAACCAGTGACCGCAGCTGCGCCCAAAGCTGATAATGAAGGAAACAAAGCTCAGAAATTTAATGATTCTTCAAAAGGCTTGGGAACAATCTTGCACGAGCAAAAACACCGCGACAGTCACCGCCAAGGAATTTATGACGATCCTTTGGGCGTAGAAGAGGCCTATAAACTGGATATGTGGAACGAGATATCCGCCAATATGACAACTTTGGTATATCTGCGCAATCAATATATAAAAAGCGGTGATAGTTCTATTTTTGAAACAGAAGAAAACGGCAACTTCAAATTTTATAAAGATGCTATCGACAAAGGCGAAATTAACCCGAACAGCCCTTATAAAGAAGACTTTGATAAAGATATGAGTCTGATAGTCAACGGCACTAAAGATATGTGGATGGAAAAATATTCAATGGCCTACGGGCTTTTGCAAAACCCGTATAATGCAGCACAATTAGCTGAAGAAGGCAATGAACACGCCGCTGATTATCAAGATAATTATGAAAAAGGCAAAAAAATAGCCCTCAACATTGGCGGTACAGATTTTACAAAATACATAAAAAATGATGTGGAAATTCCAGATATTGGGCAAATTATTATGGAAGATATCAAACCTTTACCGGTTGAAGAAGCTGATAAAAAACTATCCAACAAAGAATTTGCCGAAAAATACGATTTGCCCGAATATGATGGCTCAATCAGCCTCTTAGAATATCAAAAACTGCTGCAGCATGATATTTTAACTAAAAACACGGATCAAGAAGCATTTTCTGACACCGCAAAAGAAATTGCTGACAACAAAAAAAATAACACTGACAATAACTCGGCTCGTGTTATAGGACAAGCAAATTTAATAAATTCTAAAAATACGCTGATGCAAAATGTCAAAATCATTACTGCAGCGGTTGATGCAGCAAAAAATGATTATGAAAAAGCCGGCAAAGAACTGCCTCCTGATAATGAAGAGCTATACAATCAAAAAGCAGACCAGCTGTACAGTGTCTATGTTGAAGGAGAAAAAATAAATGTACGCGAAACGCTTGAAGCCGATTCTAATTTAGTTTTAACAGAATTGGAGGATAACAAAAAGGTCAAGGAATCTTTCAAGCCAGAATACCGCAAATGGGAAGATAAAGACGGCAGCCGGGTGTCACCGGTATTGGAAATGGAAATACCAGATATGGAAGCCGACTATATTCAAAAGCCGACAAAATCATACGCCGATGAACAAAATAACTCTAATGGATTGAAAAAGACTCTGCAGGCTCAAGCTGCAGAAAGAAATGCAAAAGCCGCAGAATCGGAAGAACCTTTGAAAACACAACTGAAAGAAGATGCTGAAAAGCATAAACTGCAAAAACAAGAACCGTCGTACCAATATTCTCCTGACCGGCCGTTAAACGAGCAGCTGCATGAAGCTGCCGCAAATTCAAAAGCAGTGGTTCAAAACGATAACACAGAGGAACTTAATCGTGTCCGTGAAAAAGCGGCCAACCAAAATAAAAGCAGAGAATCGGACAGCACAACAAATTCTCCGGCAGAGCCTACGGCTCAAAATGCGCCAAACACGGCGACTCAAAACAATAACAGCAATATAATTATGCAACAGCGTCAAAACAGCAGGAGTTAAATTTTACCAGATATAAAAAAATTTAATTTTTTTCACTTTTTATAACCATATGAATCTTGTAGAAAAAATAAAAAGGTGTGCATAATAATAAAATACTATATCTAGTCTATTTACTTTTTATTAATACTATATGTAGTACAAAAAAGGTAAACAAGATGATATAAAGGAGAACAAAAATGGCAGTTATTAAGATTGAAGATATTACTTTAAGTGACGCAGAAAGACAACCTTGCGAAATTTGGACTCGGGTTATGGGGTATCATCGTCCGGTTTCTGAATTTAACCGCGGTAAAAAATCTGAATACTATTCCCGCAAGTGTTTTTGTGAAGAAAAAGCTGTTTCACACATAATTACTGAAGAGGCTTGCGCTTGCGCCGCAGAATAAAATCTATTTGACAAATAAAATTAAGGTCTTAAGCATATTTTAAGGCCTTTTTTGTTATAATTTTTTAGATTTGACAAAAAATATTATAGACAAATTTACTTTTATTTGCTAAAATTTAAGCAATGATATGTATATATAGAGGTGTGCGATGCCATTAGGTAAAAGATTTGTGACTGTTGATTATTTAGCTAAAGAAGGTCGAGTTGAGCCAAACCCGTTTTTACTCAAAGAAGAAGCCGGACGCGCCTATGAAGTTCAAAACAAACAAGAACAAGACGCAGAAAACAATATTAATAAAGAAGATAACTCCTCTAAAAAACGTCAAAAATATAGAAATAATCAGCAAAATAAGGGCAAATCGTACTACTATGATTCTCATAAAAAGAATCGCGTCATTTCTTATTCTCATGCCTTATCGCAGCTTTATAGCAATTTGCAATATTTTTGCGATAACCTGAAAGATAGCGAAATAGATTCTGCAAAAGATCAAGAGCTAAAAAATGTGCAAAGAAAAGCATCTTTGCAATTAAAAACGCTTATTCAAAATATATATCAGCAAGTTCTAAATGTTGAATATCCTAAATCTATCGCTACTTTTTCAAAATACAAAATTGAAACAAAAACTCCTGGCGATCCGCAAAAATTTGATTTAAACCAAAATAATGAATTGAAAAAACAGCTTTCTGATATTGTTACATACACACAATATTTGATTGGTTCGAGCAAGCAGTTTTATAAAGAAAATCAACAATCAATTGAAACTATGCTGGAGCACGGCGTATATCCTAAAGAGCTGCTGAAGCTTGATAATCGGCAGAAATATACGGTGTTGCCGAACCTCAGCAAATATACCGACAGCCTAGCAAAAAAATTAGACGGGAAAACCGTACGTCAAGACAATGAAGAAGTTATGGATAACTTTAGACGCTCTATCGGTAAATATTTAATCAAAGATGATAGTAGATCTGATGAGAAAATTGATCGGCAAAAAGCCGAACAAGATATTGCCAACAAGCTTTCGCCTTATGGAATGCAACTGGTTGTTCGCAAGGTGCAAAAACAAACGCCGGAAGAAGAGCTGATTGTTCAAACCAAGACCAGCGTTTTGCGCGCGGCTTGGGACGGTTATATTGAACAGCCAAAAAATGAAGCAAATTGTTCGGATACGCTGAAAAACCTTGTTTCTTTGCGCGGAAAAGAAGAATTTAATAAACTTCCGACTATCGCTGCCGAAGATTATAATTTATCGCAAAGCAAAGTTTGGGAAGTTTGTCAGCAAATGCCGGTGTTCAAAGAAGCAGAAGATGATTTTAGAAAAGCTTTATCGCAAATTCATTTTCCCGCTGATAAACTCCAAGATTTGAGCTATCAGGATGTGGCTTGGCTGATTAACGCCTACCATACTCCGAGTGCGGCTGACGTAAAAGCCAGACAAGACAGCGGACAAAAAGACATTAACGGGTATATGCTTAAATTTAAGAAAAAAGACAATACTTATGAATATACCAGCGGAAAGAAAGAATTTTACAAAAACTTTATCAAAACTCATGAGTATGACTTTAGAAAACTTTTGGAAAAGCAAGAGTATTCTCCGGAGTTTATAAGCGATGCCGTAGAAAAAATGAAAAAAGGCAAAGCTCCAACAAAAGAAGTTGACGGAAAAACTGTTGAATTATTTAACGCGCACCATAATTTTCCGATTAGCGATCCAGATTATTTTGAAAAATCGACCCCAGATAAATGGACTGATATGAACAGCTATGACAACATTGTTTTGATGGATAAAGATGTGCATGACGCCCTTCACAGCACCGAAAACAATGTGACTAAAAATGGTTATATTGATGTCAACGGCAAAGAGTCTAATCGCACAATATTTACGGATAGCAAAACCGGCGAACAATTTTATTATGTGGTGCAAGTAAACCAAGGTATCAAAGCCATAACCGGTTTTAACAGTGAAATTGTCTATAAACCAGAATATCTGAGTTCTCATATTTTTGAAAACGGCGTAATTGTTTCTATGGACGCAACCAGCCGCGAAATTAAAAAAGCGGAGCAAGAACAAGCTGCAAAAATGTCGGAATATCAAACGGCATTGCAACACGCCAAAGAACGAAAGGCCGATTTAGAAAACAGAAAATCCGATGGTGTTAATATGGGAGCAAATTCAACTGTTTTGGAAAAATCCAGTGAAAAAGCTCCTAAAAAAGAACGTGGTATGGGACGGCCTAATTTTAAAGGTTTGGGCAACTACGGCGCTTCTTCTCCGCAGGGAAACCGCCGCGGCCGTTCATAATTTTTTTTGGCAGACTATTTGCATTTGAAAAATTCATTTCCTATATCTTGTTATAGATAAAGGAGAGTGAATAAATATGAATATGGAAAAACTTACAGACCGCAGTCAAGGGTTCTTGCAAAATGCTCAAAGTTTGGCTCTGCGTAACAACAACCAGTTTATTACCCCTGCCCACTTGTTAAAAGTGATGCTTGATGATAAAAACGGCGTTGCGTCTAATTTATTGAGTCAAGCCGGAGCAAATCCGGATTTACTGCGAGAAGAAGTCGCCGCAGAACTTAATAAATTGCCGCAAGTGGAAGGGCAAAATATTGAAGTTTCCTGCTCTAAAGACTTTTTAACAGTTTTGGACACTGCAGAGCAAATTGCCGAAAAAGCTAAAGACAGTTATGTTACGGTTGAACGTTTGCTGCAAGCGATTTTAATGCAAAAAAATTATGGCGTTGATGTGCATAAGCTAAACGAGGCAATCAATAATATGCGTCAAGGACGCACTGCCGATTCTGCTTCGGCTGAAGATAGTTTTGACGCCTTGAAAAAATACGCCATAGATTTTACACAATTGGCAGCGCAAGGTAAACTTGATCCGGTAATCGGCCGTGATGAAGAAATCCGCCGTACAATTCAAGTATTGTCACGCCGTACCAAAAACAACCCGATTTTAATTGGTGAGCCGGGTGTTGGTAAAACCGCCATTGTCGAAGGTTTGGCACAGCGTATTATCAACGGCGACGTACCGGACAGTTTGGCGCATAAACGCCTGATGTCACTGGATATGGGCGCACTGATTGCCGGTGCTAAATTCCGCGGCGAGTTTGAAGAGCGTTTGAAAGCTGTTTTAAAAGAAGTTTCCGCAGCCGAAGGGCAAGTTATTTTGTTCATAGATGAAATGCATACGGTTGTAGGCGCCGGTGCCAGCGAAGGTTCTATGGACGCTTCCAACCTATTAAAACCGGCTTTGGCACGCGGCGAGCTGCATTGCATCGGCGCTACCACGCTGAAAGAATACCAAAAATACATTGAAAAAGACGCCGCTTTTGCCCGTCGTTTTCAACCGGTGTATGTGGGCGAAACCCATGTTGAAGAAACTATTTCAATTTTGCGCGGTATAAAAGAAAAATATGAACTGCATCATGGCGTGCGTATTTCCGACGCGGCATTGGTAGCGGCAGCAACGATGTCAGACCGTTATATTACCGACCGTTTTTTGCCTGATAAAGCCATAGATTTGGTTGATGAAGCCGCCAGCAAACTTAAAATGGCTTTGGACTCTAAACCGGAAGAACTCGACGAGATTGACCGTAAGCTGATTCAATATAAAATCGAGCGTGAAGCCCTCAAAAAAGAAACTGATGACAACTCAAAAGTACGTTTGGCTAAATTGGAACAGGAAATCGCCGTTTTAGAAAAAGAATCGGCCGAAAAATCTGAAGCATGGAAGGCTCGTAAAAGCTCCAGCTTGGAAGCAAACCGCCTGCGTGAACGTTTGGACCAAGCCCGTATAGAGGCTGATAAAGCTCTGCGCGCCGGTTTATATGAAAAAGCAGGTGAGCTGCAATATAAAGAAATTCCGGATTTGGAACGTAAAATAAAAGAGCTTAGCGCCCATAGTCAAGCACAGCAAACTGTTGAAACCGTTACGCCGGATATGATTGCCTCGGTAGTTTCTAAATGGACCGGTATTCCGGTAGATAAACTGGTCGGCAGCGAGCGTGAAAAGCTGCTGAATTTGGAAAAGAATTTAGCTCTGCGAGTAGTCGGACAAGACAAGGCTTTGAAAGCTGTTGCCAATGCCGTGCGCCGTTCTCGTTCCGGTTTAAAAGACCCGAATCGTCCGATTGGTTCATTTTTGTTCCTTGGTCCGACTGGTGTTGGTAAAACCGAACTGGCAAAAGCTTTGGCAGAATTTTTGTTTGATGAAGAAGCCGCGTACGTGCGTATAGATATGTCCGAATACATGGAAAAGCATTCTGTCGCTCGTTTAATCGGCGCGCCTCCGGGATATGTCGGCTATGACGAAGGCGGTGTTTTGACCGAAGCCGTCCGCCGCCGTCCGTATCAGGTTATTTTGTTCGATGAGGTGGAAAAAGCACATCCAGATGTGTTTAACCTGCTGCTGCAAGTGCTTGATGAAGGTCATTTGACCGATGGTAAAGGTCGCACGGTAGACTTTAAAAACACGTTCATTATTTTGACTTCTAATCTGGTTACCGGAGGCGAAGGCGATTTAATGACTAAGTTAAAGAGTTTCTTTAAGCCGGAATTTTTAAACCGTCTTGATGAGATAATTACCTTTAACCCGTTGCGCAAAGAGGATATTAGGCAGATTGTTGACATTCAAATTGAACGTTTGCAAAAGCGTCTAAACGACCGCCACATCACTTTGCAGCTGGACGACAAAGCCAAAGATTGGCTGGCTGACAATGGTTATAATGAAGAGTTTGGCGCTCGTCCGCTGAAACGCTTGATTGTGCAAGAAGTGGAGAACCCGCTCTCGGTTCTGCTGCTTGACGGCGCTGTACCGGATAACTCCACGGTTTCTATTACCGCTGACGCTAACGGCTTAAAACTAACGCCGGAAACAAAACATTAAATTTGTTTTGGTTGAGGTAACAGCCTGTTTGAATTTTCAAACAGGCTGTTTTTTTATACACGACCCCTCGCCGATTATTGACTTTTTTTGCTTTTTCGTTTATTGCTGAGATAAGTTTTTAAGGAGAACAAATGGTAAAATTTATCTCAGCAACTGAAGCCGTCAAATTTTTTAAAGACAATCAAAGCATAATGATAGGCGGATTTCTAAAGTGCGGCGCACCAACCGCCGTGATTGATGAGCTGTTAAAAACATCTATCGAAAATTTAACGCTAATTGGCAATGACACTTCAACTCCGGATTCGGACCGCGGAAAACTAATTTCGGCGCATAAAATCAAAAAAGCTATTGTTTCGCATATAGGTACAAATCCGGAAACAGTGGCGCAAATGAACGCCGGCACTTTGGAAGTTGAGCTTGCTCCGCAGGGTTCGCTGGCCGAACGTATCCGCGCCGCCGGTGCCGGATTGGGCGGTGTCTTAACTCCGACCGGTATTGGAACTGATGTGGCCAAAGGCAAACAAATTATCAATGTTGACGGCAAGGATTATATTTTAGAAAAACCTCTGCATGCCAATATTGCCCTAATCTATGCCACCAACGCCGACAAATTTGGCAACCTATCCTACTTTGGCTCTACCCGCAACTTTAATGTGGTTATGGCAAGCGCTGCCGATATTGTGATTGCAGAAGTAGATTATTTGCATGATAAGCCGCTGGACCCGAACAATGTGATTGTTCCGGGGATTATGGTTGATTATATTGTGGCAAAGGAAAATGTAAAATGACGCTCTCTAAAGATGAGATACAAGAAGTAATTGCTAAACGAGTGGCGCAAGAATTTCATAACAACGATGTGATTACGCTTGGTATTGGGTTGCCAACCAAAGCTGTAACCTATTTGCCGGACGATGTGGAAGTGATTGTGCAATCTGAAAATGGTGTGCTTGGAGTTGGGGCATATCCGCATGAATCTGTCAAAGACGAGCGCATTACCAACGCCGGCGGCGTGGGTGTAACCATCAACCCAGGCGGTTGCTTTATTGACAGTTTGACTTCTTTTGGGCTAATGCGCGGCGGCCATATAGATATTACAGTTTTAGGCGCTTTGCAGGTAGACCAAGAGGGTAACCTCGCCAACTGGTGTATCCCAGGAAAATTCACTCCTGGGATGGGCGGCGCCATGGATTTGGTAGTTGGCACAAAAAAGCTGATTATCGCCATGGAACATACTTCTAAAGGTATGCCGAAAATTTTGAAAAAATGCACCCTGCCCCTGACAGCGGCGCATAAAGTAAATCTTATTATCACGGAAAAAGGAGTGTTTGAAGTAACACCGCAAGGCTTGCTACTGCGCGAAATCAGCCCATACTCCTCGCTGGAAGACATCAAAAACACCACCGAAGCAGATTTTACTTTGGCGCTGAAGTAAATAAAGATAATGAAAAAAACTCCCATTACATGAGCTGCCAAAATTGATATAGGCGACTCAAAATAATGGAAGTTTTTTATTAAAGGTTTATCACAGCGCGGAGGGCGCAATTTTTGCTTTGTTTCATTTGAATAAAACTACGATGGCAATCGTATAGCTGCACTGCCATGGAAGTGTGGTCCAGATATGTGGTTCTGGTCCAATAATTGTAGCCGGTTACAAAACTTTCAGCCTTGCAACCCAAACGGCAAAGCAATGCGGCTGTTTCGTTAAAAGCTTCTTGCTGCCGCGCAACTTCTTCAAAAACCTTTTCATCGGGAAAATCCCAAGAATATCCCTCAATTTTGTTTTGAAAAAGCTCAGCTCCAGCCTCTAGTCTATTGACATTCAGCTTGTTAACCAGACTAACAACACTGTTAGCAACCACTATTCCCTTCACAGCTGTCAAATTTTTGACTTCAAGCAAATCAGTTGAGATTAACTTGCCATTTTGCATACAAGCCACCGGCAATAATGTGATAAACTTGGCGTTTTGTTTTTCAGTCTGAGGCCTCTTAAAATAAGCTTCGGCGTCAGCCTGACTAAAACCAACAGCATCTAAAAAATGAAAAATATCATTCCTGTTCATAATCACTAAATTAAAAATATTAAGTATAAAAGATGTATACCACGTCTGTTATTTTTTGTCAATTTTTAAATACCAAGCGCATAGTCAGCCGCCGTTTTGCCGTATTGGTCTTTTAGAGAAACGTCAGCTCCCTGAGCCTGCAAAATTTCAGATAGCTGTTTATACAGCGCATTTCTCTGCTTGGCCAGCTGCAGCAAAACTGTTTCGCCATTGCCGTTTTGGGCATTTATATCTGCCCCTCCTTGCAGCAAAAATGACAATACATTCGTAAATTTTGCCAGCAAATCATCTGCCGATAAAGCCGAATTTTTGACCACCGCCGTATTTAAATAATGAATTGCCACATTACCATCGTTATCACGAGTTTGAATATTCGTTCCTTTTTCTATTATATGCTTTACCAGCGGAACATTCAAATTTTCTACCGCGGACATCAGCAATGTACCGTTATCCGGTCGCAATTTTTCAACATCCGCTCCGCTTTGCAGCAAAATAGAAGTTATTTTCGATTGGTTGGAATTCAGCATCAGCAAATATTTTTGTTTTTCATCATTAACATTTGCGCCGTGCGCCAGCAAATTTTGCACCAGTTCAGAATTATTTTCTTTGATAGCAAAACCTAGCGGCGTTTGCCCGTTATTATCTGCCGCATTCAAATCCGGCTGCAATTTTTCTAGCTCTTCCAGCCATTCTGATGGATAATTATTTTTCAGCAAATAAAATACAAGGCTGGTTTCTGAAGCATTTTTCAGATTTGGATTAAACCCAATTTCCACAAGTTTTTGCCACAACGAATAATTTTTATGTTCAACAGTTTGCCAGATAAATACAGTATTTTCTTGCAGCCATTCTGACGTAACATATGACAACAACAATTGCTGAAATTCTGGAGAAACATCTTGTTCTGACAAATTTAGAGTATACAGCGGTATATCTCCGTTAACATCAGCTTTATCCACGCCGCCCATTTTGGCAAAAACAGCTTTAAGCAACTCCCATTTTTCTTTGGCCGCCAAGATTTTCCACAATGGCTGCTGAGCTTTACCAACCTTGTTATAAACATCTATGTCTTTGCTATAAATTTGCTGCACAATTTTGTCATCGACATTGTTATTGATAACATAAGTCGCGGCGCTCTCCCCAGAAGCATCGGCTAAATTTACATCGGCGCCATTACGCAAAAGTTTTTCAACTAAATCAATATCTTGCATAACTAACGCCGTAAGCAACATCACATTACCGTTATTATCTTTTTGATTTACATCTAAGCCACTTGCCAGCAACTTATCAATAATTTTGGCGTTATCATGACTGCTTACCGCCCAAAACAGCAAATTTTTACCATCAGCAAAAGTAATGTTTGCATCTGCATGATATTTTAGCAGCAAATCAACCAAACGCTCATTATTAGACCTTACCGCCGCCACTAAAGGAGTTTGCCTATCTTGTCCGCCAACATTTACATCAGCGCCGGCTTTGAGTAATTCTTCAATAATCTGCAAGTTAGCATTTTCCGCAATGGCTTGACTAACAATATTTTTATAATTTTTTTTGACATCAGCCTGTTGCAGCAGCAAATATTTGACCATATTCAAATTATTCAGGCGAATTGCCTCTTGCAGTGCCGTTCCGCCGCGCGGATTAATTTCATTTATATGTTTTGGGGTTGCAAAGTTTTGCAATATCTCAGTTGGAGCAGATAAATCAACCGCATAACTCAGCGGATTCAAGCCAAAAAACAACCGCCGGTTCAGATTATTATATTTGTTTTGATTGGCTTTTATATATGCTTGTGTGTCGTCCAAAGCAAAATTATACATTTTCATATTTTTTGCCAACTCTTGCAAAATTGAGGCATCTTCCATATTTATTCCCAGCCAGAGAATAGTGTACCAATAGCCTTTTTGCGCGACAAACTTGCCTAAAGTGTTATTTTTGCGCGCCGCGATAATTTCACTCAATTCGTCATCTTTAATAATATTAACCGTTGCCAGCTCCATACCGTCAACATAGTAGTTTACATACAACAAAGAACCGTCTTTTTCAAAAAATCGGCTGATACCTTCAAGCTTGTCATTTTTATAAGTTTCAACACTTTGGCGCTTGCCGTTTTTATAAAACTTTTCACTTAGTCCGTTTTTCAATCCATTCAAATAAGTCGCTCTGTTGGCAATTGTTTTATCTGGATAATAGGCCACACCGACACCGTTTTTTTCATCATTTTCATAAGGAATTTCCGTAGTACTGCCGTCTGAATTATAATGACGCCAAATCCCGTTTTTTTGATTGTCCTCATAATTAATTTCATCGGTCAAATATTCTTTATTATATTTTTTGGTAACGCCGTTTTTTTTGCCGTCAACATAATTATTTTCTTCTTGCAGCATATTTTCAACAACTATATGCTCTACGCCGTTTTTTATACCGGCTTTATAGTGTTCTATTTTGGTACGGTTGCCATTGGCGTCAAAATATGTTGTTTCACCGTCCAATAAACCGTTAACATAGTTATTTTGCTGCGTTGGGCGGCCGTTTATGTCATACAGCACTTCAGGACCATTTTGAACATCTGCTTTGAAAATACGTTTTAATTTTGGATTGCCGTTTTCATAAAAATATATCTCTTCGCCTTCTTTTTGACCTTTGCGATAAGTTATCTCAAACTCGATTTTACCGTCTTCAAAGTGAGATGATATAACACCGTTGCGCAATCCATTACGGTAAAAATAGGTAATCTCCCTGCCCTCGTCATCTTTCTTTTTGACTGCGCCAGAAAAAAGCGAACCGTCTTTATTATAGACAATTTCTTTATTGTCTTTAGTCGAAAAAAACAAGTCCTCGGCTTTGGTCAGCGGCACAGATGTCGAATTTGATGCATCTGCTTGTTTAACCGGAGCTTTTTCTTGCGCTTTGGGCGCTATTGGCTCGTCGGTTAAAATATCAGTTTCAACCGGTTCGGCTTTTGCGGTCAACGATAAAGACAATATGCTCAAAAAAAACAATAAAGAATAATTTTTCATAGGCTGTTCCTCGATAATGTATTTGCTAAAAAATAGCATTATGCAGCTAAAAAATCAACGGCTAAAGATTGTATGCACAAAAAACAAAAAAACTTCCGGCTGGTTAAGAGCGGGAAGTTTGTTGATTAATGGGCGGTCTAGCCATGTTTCACAACATAACATAAACCGATTATGATAATTGTTTAATTAAGGTTTTACTTTATAAACTGGTAAAACTAAAAGTTTCTACCGTGTTTCACAACAAGATAGAAACATAAACATAATAACGTTTTTTAGTAGGTTTAATAGAATTTACGCATTCATAAAAAACCTGCCATACCGCGTTTAACAACGAAATATGGCTAACCGTTTATAGAGGAAATACTAAGTCTGGTAATATCAATTAATTATTTTCCTCATATAAACTTAACAAACATATAGTCTTAATAATTAAAAAGTAGCCAGCTTATAGCACGCTACTTTTTAATTGTCAATAGTTAAATCCCTAAAAAAATTTTTTCAGCCTAAAACCACAATATTTCCGGCAGCTATTCGCCCGCGATCGGTATAAAGTTCATAGCCGACTTTTTGGCCTTCATATAAGCGGCGCAAACCAATTTCTTCTAGTTTTGTGATATGTACAAAAACATCTTTGCCGCCAACAGCAGGCTGAATAAAACCATACCCTTTACGAGTATTAAACCATTTTACAGTTCCAGTAGACATAATTACTCCTCATTGTTAAATTTAGTTACAATATTATTTCCACAATTTGAAGTAATCATACTTTAGTTATATTCAAGGGCAAAATTAAAACTTTATGCTGAAAAATGCAAATTTTTTTCAGCCTGTACAATTTTTTTTGCTAAATAGTCCATATCTTCTTCAGATCTTTGCGCAGATTTTTGATATTCTTTCATAACTGAAACAATTGCTTCGGCATATTTACTTTCATTTTCGGCAATGCGGCACAAATAAAAAACAGCCGCCTTAAAAATTTCGCTTTTTTCTGAAAACATTTGTCTGGCAATATCCACATATGGAGGATAATCGGCAATTATTGCCGCAGTTTTACGGGATTCCAAATATTTTTTTTGCAAATTATCGGCTTGAGAAACAGAAATATGACGCTGATTTGGAGTTTCATTTCCACCGATTATAATATTCCAGATACTATGTAAAAAAGATTTTTTTGACATTTTGCGCTCCTCTACTGCCAATGTAACACATATTTTATAAATGTGAAGATTTTTTTAACAAAAGTATTTGACAAGTTATAAAAATTGACTTATTACTTTGCTTGTTAAAAAAATGAATTGCTTCATCGTCTAATGGTAGGACAGCGGATTCTGACTCCGTCAATCTTGGTTCGAGTCCAGGTGAAGCAGCCAACAGTAAAGCCTTGATTTTCAAGGTTTTTTTATTTTTAAATAGGCAACTGTTCGGAAATTTTGAACAGTTCAAAATAAAGGAAATAGACAGGTTTAACATAAAGTCTGATTATTTGACGATTACCTTCCAACTGAATTGTTTCCATTTTGGAAATAATTGCACATTCATCTAATTCTTTTTCCTCAAATATATTTTTCGAATGCTTACTTATAGCCGGTGTTTGCACACCAAACAATTATGCCAACTATTTTTACGATTTATCAGCTATCTTGCAGCTATTTCTATTTTACAAATTTATTAAATAAAGCACATTTCTATTGCAATAAAATGTAAACACAATATACTTCATTAAAATTATAAATATAATTTTTTAGAGATAAAAGGTATAAAATGAAAAAAATTTGGTACATTATCAAAATAGCTTTGATTCTAGCTGGACTTCGGATTATTTTCTCTTTTATTGTTACTGTAACTGAATATAATACGATACTGGATAATATAAATAATGTGGAAAAAGAAGATCTTGATTTTTATGAACAATATAAGAATCAAGATCTCGAATTGTACGCAAAAAATACAAATATGATCAACATGTTAATTAATTCTAGAGGAAGCCATGGTAAGATAATAAGCTTTTATGAAAATGGAAAAATTAAAACAGAGTTAGATTGCAGTATGCAACATATTACATTTTTGGAATTATTTATTAATATGCTAATCATGCCAAATAAAATAGAAAAAATTAAATATTCCTGCAAAAGAACTCAATATTATAAAAACGGCAATAAGATGCTATTTGCACAATACCAAAATAGTTCTAAATATTCTTATGATGAAAATATGTACCATTTTATAAAGGAAGAAATATCACGTTTTTATAATGATATAAGAGATTTATGTGTACATTATACTACATTTAACAAACTTATAGGAACATCAGTGGTATATTATGAAAATATACCAAAGGGAATAGAAAATGCACCAATGGGAGCAAATGTTTGTGTTCATAAAGGACTTCTTTCTGGAAACGATAGTCTATGTCGCAAAGAAGAGTACACCAAATACCAAAATAATAATTGGAATGTAGTAGAGTATTTTCCCAACGGCCACTTAAAAAGTAATTTAACCTATAAAAATCTAGATACTGATGAAATTATAAGCGGAAAAGTATTCCATAACAATGGAAGAAGCTTTATAGAATATGTAGATGATGGTAAGAGAGTTTTATTTTATAATCTTTATGGAAAGTTATATAAAGAAATCAATAAAGAAGGAAAGAAAACGAAAAATATCAAAATATACTCATCTAATGGCGATTTAAAATATATTTTATTCTTTAAAAATAACGAACCAATTAAAGGATATAAATATGAGAAAGGAAATGAGACACCATTAACTAATGCCCATATTTATAATATATTCAAAATAAAGGCAAATATAGAATAATAGTAAAATAAGATGAATTTGAAAAATGCTTTTCATAAAATAGTTCTTACTTAAATGATAAATTAGTAAAAAAATTAATATTATTTAAGATTAATAATAAACATGTTTAAGATTACTGTTTATTTATTTTAGCTATAAAGAGCGGTAGTTGTTCGGAAATTCCGAACAACTGCTGCTGATGGTAATAATTAGTTTTTGAAGTTTGCATTTATTAGCAATAGCAAGCACCATGCTGAGTGGTTGTTTCCATTTTGGAAATAACCACTTGTTCATCTAATTCTTTTTCCTCAAATATATTTTTCAAATGCTTACTTATAGCCGGTGTTTGCACACCAAACAATTATGCCATTGTTTTTTGCGTCAGCCAAATTGTTTCATCTTTTATAACGGCATTTACCTTTATATCCTTATCAGATGCGGAATAAACTAAAAAATTAAACTCTTTATTCGTTGGATTGCTCTTTTATCTACTTTTATTTAATGATAATAACAGCCTCTAAATATTAAAATTAGGTTATATATTGCTTATGCTTTCATTTTTGCCTTGCAACTTATGGGCTGTCTTGCTGCTATTTATACTTTACTCTTACATTTTTATATTTTTTGCTTGAAAAAACATTTTTTTTACGCTATCGTGACACCACTTCCGAGAATGTAGATTGTGTAAATGCGCAACCTCGTTTCCGTATTTTGGCGTGAAACTATCGGGACAATAATGTAAACAAAAAAAATAAAGGATTAAATTTATGAAAAGTATTGTTGCTGCTAAAAAGAAAAACAGCCGCCGCTATGGCGAAAATCTTTGGGGTGATGCAAACAGCCCGTTCAACAAACGTTCTTACGGCCCTGGTCAACATGGTCAAAGAAAGAAAAAAGTTACTGACTACGGCGAACAATTAAACGCTAAACAAAAATTGAAAGTTTACTACGGTAATATTTCTGAAAAACAGTTTGGTAAGTACTATGCCGAAGCTATCCGTCGCTCTGGCGATGCTGCTGAAAACTTGGTTGGTTTGTTGGAATCTCGTTTGGACAACTTGGTATACAAAGCTAAATTTGTTCCAACCGTATTTGCTGCTCGTCAGTTTGTAAACCACGGCCATGTTACAGTTAACGGCAAAAAAGTTAACATTCCTTCTTATCAAGTTAAAGCTGGTGATGTTATTGAAGTTCGTGAAAAATCAAAAGGTTTGGCTGTGGTAGCTGCTGCTATCGAGTCTCAATCTCGTGATTTTCCTGGTTATTTGGAAGTAGATACTAAAAAACTTACTGCAAAATATACTTTTGTACCTAAGTTTGACGATGTTCCATACGCTGCTATGATGGAACCAAATCTGGTTATCGAGTACTACTCAAGATAATCTGGTTTTTAACGGATTTAGAAAGCCCGTCTTTTGGCGGGCTTTTTGATATAGAAAAAGCGCAAAGTTAAAAAACTTTACGCTTTAATAGACAGTATCGACTAAGCAGTCAAAATTTTCAGACAATCAAACATCACTCTGATGTGGTGTTTAGTTCCCGCACTGATAACATGCATAAATCCTAAATCACTAAGATCGGCATACGTTGTAAAAGCCTCGGACTGTACCAACTCTTTCAGTTTGTTCAAAACCAAAATCATTGCCATTTTGTCACGATAATGACTGCTTACAACCTGTTCCAGCGCCAAAATGACGGAGCCGGAGATTTCATACAAATCAAACAGAATTTTCTTTGCTTCCTGATCACCGAATGTCCAACCTTCACGAATGTCATTTGCCCAACCAGAGCGATACAACTTCAAATCAGAAATCTGTTGCTTTGCATCATCTGCCAAAATTTCAAGTTTAGCCATAATAAATCTGGGTTTGTTTAGAGAGGGGGTGTCCTTTTACACGTCCCGTTCCCTCTTTTTGTTAATAAAATAATGATAAAAATAATTCTAAATTACATCTTTGTTAGCATATATTTAGACAAAAATCAAGTTATTTTAGATAAAAACATAAAAAATATTTTTTTGCGCAATATTCTTAAAAAAAGTGTTGCAAACAAAAACATAATGTTTTATACAATGGATACATTGATTTTATGCGTGCATAGCTCAGTTGGCTAGAGCAACTGACTCTTAATCAGTGGGTCCAGGGTTCGAATCCCTGTGCGCGTACCAAAACAGAAAAGCTCCCAACCGGGAGTTTTTTGTTTTTAGCGCCATAAGGGAGAGAACACTGGAGGAAGGGTTCGACCACAAGCGAAAGGCGGACTTTAGGACGCCGGTGAGCATTAGCGAATGAGCGCCGTGGCGGCAAAGCCAATCCCTGTGCGCGTACCAAAACAGAAAAGCTCCCGGTTGGGAGTTTTTTTTTGTTTTTAGCGCGGTAAGGGAGAGAACACTGGAAGAAGGGTTCGACCACAAGCGAAAGGCGGACTTTAGGACGCCGGTGAGCATTAGCG
>ERZ1034897.238-NODE-238-length-30478-cov-21.119581_pt1 | contig 30478 bp, 43 predicted proteins | sample MGYA00520629_ERZ1034897 | MGnify/ENA primary metagenome ERZ1034897 (study PRJEB33766, sample SAMN09781789) | gut metagenome | biome: gut microbiome | host: Homo sapiens | place: Madagascar | study: EMG produced TPA metagenomics assembly of the PRJNA485056 data...
AAAAATGCTGATTCCTGCAAAAAATGTCCGTGAACTCCCCGATGATATGGACATCATCGACGGTATGCCCGCCAGCCGCCCCAGCAGCCCCGACAGGAGCCGCAGACCATGGGAGGGCTGAGATATGGCACACGATCGGAAAGCGCTTCTCCCCATGCTCTCCGGCTTTGCAGAGCACACCGCGCTGGCGCTGGTGTACCATCTGGCCCCGCACAACGTCGGGCCGGACATATACGCGAACGCCGCCCGCATTTTACAGCGAGCGGCGGAAGACCAGGCCGCAGGGCGTGACCCCCGGGCGCATGTAAAATGCGTAAACGGCAAAATGATTGAAATTTAAATTTTATTTTTGGAGGTACATTATGGATTTCAACAACATTTTCAAACCGGATGAAACCCTGCCGGAGGCTGTGTCCGACGTTGAACGCTGGCTTAAAGAGATGGAAAACCGGGGCCTGACGGTGACCGACCTCAACAAGCGCGTTCAGATCATGCAGGCCGTTTCTACCAAGCTGTCTAACTCCGCAAAAATTGAGACAGGAAGCCTCGACGTCAAGCAGACCTATGAAAATGCTTTTCCCTTTCGCCCCGGCACTTTCGGGACTTGACGGCGTGCCGGAGTGGGCAAAAATCACCTGCGGGGTGCTTGCTTCTCCGGCTTTTAAAAACCGTCTCCTGTAACCCTGTCCCCGTCATCACCCGGCGGCGGGGCTTTTATGTGTCCACAGTGGACACCCGGCGGGGCCTCACTCAACCAACATTGTTAAAAATGCCGATTCGGAAAGTATTTGAAGATCGGCTCCTTTTAATATAAGCGATTCCGCTTTTTTCTGCTTGCTGCTTTTTCCATCTATAACATTGGGATGGTATTCGTTACTTCCCATAATAAGAAAATTTGTCTTTTTTGTTACGCCATCTGCACATATACCACCCAAATTTACAACCAGCTGTGCAGCTTCTTTTCTCGTCATCGATTCCAGTTTTCCAGTGAAAACACATTGTTTTTGATAAAGCGGGCTTGATGGATTTTCTTTTCCACTTTCCGCAACAATACTTTTAGCATGGAATGCACTTTCAACTTTATGCTGCTTTCTAAGCCTTTCTATCTCTTCAAAATCGATTCTTTTTTGTGCTGCATCCTCTGAAAGATGCTGAAGAATTTTCCAAGTTGTATCACAATCTGCCAAAGCGCGATGAAACGTTTTTGATTCGATTTTATATTCTTCTGCTAAATCATTCAGCCGATGATGGTTCAAGTCTGGCCGTATTTTTCTGCTCAAGCGAAGCGTATCAACAAAATCATTTGAAAAAGGCTTAAACCCGTTTCGATAAGCAGAATCGTAAATAAAGTTAATATCAAAATTTACGTTATGGCCAACAACAATATCATTTTCGACAAATGACAAAAAATCAGAAAGAACATTTTTTATACTTGGAGCAATTTCCAATTCTTCATTTTTGATTCCTGTTAAATCTTCAATAAATTCATCGATTGCAAAACCTGGATTCACCAACGAGGAAAATTGATCGATAATTTTTCCATCTCGAATTTTTAAAGCAGCCATCTCAATGATGGAATCATACTGAAAATCCAAGCCAGTGGTTTCCACATCGATTACAGTACAATCATGTGGAAATTGTAAAAGATTTTTTCCTTTTTTATCTCTTTTTACGGCTTCAACATCTTCTTTTTCGATGATGCTTACCGTGCCATCCGGGCCAAATCTTATAAAGTATGCCATCTTCTGCGCCTTTCTTTTTTCTGCTTATAGCGGTTTCCGGCGGGCTTAAAACGCCAACCTTACAAACTTTGTGCCCTGCTGGTTGGTCTTCATGCCAGCCAGAGCGCGGGCACGGACTGTGGGAGAAGCGGCTTGCAGGGACTCGTAAGCATCAAAAACGCGGCTGATCGCCACACGGTCATTCTGATAGCTTTCCATGTGGTAGTCCAGCAGCGTGCCGTTGCCCTTAAAGCGGAAAGTGGCCTTTTTGGCGGTGCAAGCCTTTTTCAGGATTTCGAGCTCACCCGGCTCTGCGATGTCGTCGCCATACTCCCAGACATAAGCACCAGAGCCGAGGGAGTCGGTGACGGTCTTCTGGATGATCTTGTCTTTGCTCACCGCGCGGCGGTAGGTCTCGCCGTCCACGTTGTAGATGATCTGGTCAAAGAAAATCCAATTTTTCCCGAAGTAGTCGTACAGCAGGCGGATTGGCTGGAGATCGCCGCCCACCGCACAGAAGTAAGGCAGGATGAAAGTGGTCTGATCCGTGGCCGGGAACCCTTTCCAGAAGTAAAAATCCACATTTTCCACTTCATCGTGCTCTTTGTAGAGCTGGGCGTTTAGCTTCTCGATCAAGGCGTTGACCTGCAAATCTTCCAGCGCCTGCTGGGCCGCTGCCAGAGTGCCGGCATTGGAGACCATCTGCTGCTGCGCAGCGGGCAGGGATGCATAAGCACCCTGGGCGTTTGCAATGGCCGTGGCGCTGTCCAGCGTGACCGCGCCGATCTGGTTGATCTGTGCTTCTACTTCTTCCGAGGTGGCCGCAAAAGCAAGAGGGCAAAAAGCGACAGCAGCCGCGAGGCTCAGGCCTACCGCAGCCACCCGGCACTTTTCCGCAATTTTCACGTTAAATTCCTCTTTTCTATTGATTTTTCTTATTGTTGGTTGTATTATAAAACCAACAAATACAACAATTAGGTGTTAAAGGAGTGTTTCAGATGACAGTTGAAGAGTTCATGGCCTTTTTTTATGAGCATCCCGAGCTTGTGGATCAGGCCCTTAAAATGCTGCACGAAGAAGAGGCCCAAAAACTCCCCGCTGCCATCTGATCTTACTTCTTGGCGTTGGATTTCAGCAGCGTGATAAACGCTTTGCGTTCATCGGGGCCCATCTTCTGGGCATACTCTAAAATCTCTTTCATATCCTCTGTGAGCTCGCCCTCCCCGGCGGGCTCTTTTTTTGTGCCCATGAGCTCCTCAACGGGCATCCCGAGCACTTCTGAGATTTTTGCCCACCGGCGACGTGTGGGACTGGCTCTTCCTTTCAACCAATCGCTCACATTACCGGTAGACGCACCGATTTTGTCCGCAAATTCTTTTTGAGACATGTCAAGCTTATCAAGCGTCTCAAAAAGCTTGGGACAACGGCATTCTTCTGGAATATTTGCCATTTTTTCACCTTACCTTTTGTTCAAAATAACGGTTTTAGAGTTTTTCGTGTTTACTTATTGAGTTTTCGAGATTTTCGAGTTATAATAAAGACGTTCCAGGGAGGTTGATTCCTTTCTTACCTACCTTGGAGCGCATGGAATACCGAACCTCCTAAAGTGTGTGCTTTGCTCTCACGGATTACGGATTCCCCAAAATCAGGAAGCTCCCCAATGCGCGTGTGGGGCTTCCGCACAAAGACCGGCGGCGAGCCGCTCTTTGTGGTGACATTGCCGAGTTGAAAAAATGTATCATGTTGTCCGCATCACCATTTTACACTTTTTTATCACGCTTGGCAATGTTTTTAGCTCCATTATTTGTAACTTTTAACAAGGCGGTGGAAAACATGGCGCGTACCAAGCGTGTCTTAGACGAAGACTTCCGCACCTGGAAAGGCCGGGCGGAACAAAAAAAAGTGGAGCTCCAGCTCACCAACCGGGCGCTGGCGCTCCGGGCGGGCCTTTCTTTATCGCAGGTGAACCAGTACATGGGCGGCACCTACCCCAACGACAACCCCCGGGAACCCATCGAGCGGGCCCTGGGCATGAGGTGACGGCATGAGCAGAACAGCGATTTTTGCCTGCTTCATGTGCTTTGTGGCAGGCGGGTGCCTGAGCGTCCTTGTGATGATCGGCGCCCACAACCGTGACCGGCGCGTTTTAGCCGGCTGGGTGACGTATTTACTTGTGGTTCTGGCTTTGGCCTACAAGATCGGAGGTGCGCTTCTCTTATGAGCGGAACGATTTTTCTTTTTGCTGACCTGATGGAGCTGGCAGGCCGGGACGCCTGGCACGCTGCCTGCACCGAGAAGCTGGCGCTTCTCTTCCTCATCACCCCGCTGGTCATCGGTGCCCCGTACCTGCTGGCCCAGTGGGACAAGTTCAAGCGGGCCGACAACGCCCGGCGCCGTGCCGCCCAGAAGCGCCGGATGGAGAGGATGGTGCAGCGGTGAGCTATTACATAGTAAAGCAGAAGCAGTGCGAGCTTTGCGGGGCCACCATGAAAAACGTGGGCTGCACCCGCAAGTATTGCGACACCTGTTTAAAGGCTTTGCGCTCCAAGCAGGCCGATGAGCATAACAAAAAGCAGCGGGAAGAGCGGAAGAAGACGCTTCTCCCGCAGGGGAAATCCATTGCTGACGTCTGTGCCCGGGCGGAGGCAGCGGGCCGGACATACGGCCAGCAGGTGGAGTTTGAGCGGCGGAGAAAGGAGCTGGAAGACCGTGGCGAGAAAGCTTAGAAACGAGATCTGGGAGATGTCTTACCGGAGTCTTTTGGAAAAGTACGGCACCCTTTCCCCCAGCGTAGAACAGGCCGCGCTCATCACCGGGGCCACCAAGGACAACGTAGCCAAAAAATTCCCGGACGGCTGGAGCGGCGAGGGACGCGGCAAGACCATCAATCTGGGCCTGCTGCTGGATCAGTATTTTGTGAGCCTGGGAAGCGGAATCTTCCCGGAGAAATGAGAGGTTGAAGATGAAACAGATCACCGTGATTTACAGGTCCCACGGGGAAGACCGAAAGGCCCCGACCGAAGAGCAGATTTTGACGTTTGGCGTGGAGTCGCTGTTTGGCTACACCGACAGCACACCGGAAGATCTGGTGGAAGAGCTGGAGGATGCACTGCCGCTCACACAGCAGGAGCTGCTTACCCAGAGCTCCAGCGCCAACGCCCTGGCCCGGCTCATCGGTGCTGTGGAAGATATCCGAGGGAGGCATTTTGAAGAAAATGACATGCTTTTCAACATTGAAAGAAATTGAGGCCGAAAAATGAAAAAGATTCAAGTTCTTTACACCTATAGCAGCTTTACTTCCCCAAAGCTAGGGAAAAAAGCAAGCTTCACTTTTGATGTGGAAGATGATGCAGCGCACAAGCTTCTGGAAGTTAGCACGCCGTTCAAATTTGATGACTCCCGGGAAGATAGGCGCAAACGAAATATTGGACAGATTGCATATTGGCACGCATCATTGCATGAACGTTGGATTTCGGATTATGACGAGCTTTTGAAAATCACGGAGGCCGAGAGATGAAGAAAGTTCACGTTTACTACACCTGCCACTGTGACCGGGAAGACAGCTTCCCGCAGCCACTATTCGAGATTGGGATCGCTTCTTCCCACAGTACCCTGAAAGACACCCGACGTGATGAAGCTGACTTTTCCTTTGATGCAGAAGATGCTGTGGCGGATGAGCTGCTGGAAGTGTCCACGCCGTTTTACTTTGACGATTTCCGAAGAACCCGCCGCCAGATACATTTAGCAGAGATTGCATACTGTCACGCCACCATGCATGACTACTACATCATGAAAAACGATAAAATTTTGAAAGTTTCACCCGAGTGAGTATGGAAGAAGAAGTGCTCTAAAGGCTCCACTGGCGGCAGGATGATAAAAAAGAGCCGCTGCCAGCGCAAAAGCGCACAAAGTGATATTGGAGGTGAATCCATGGCAACGAATAAACCGGCCAGCTCAAGGCGCGGGCCGTCTGAGAGCGCAAAGAGGCGTTCTGAGGCCGTTTGTGCCTTGGCTGTGTCTTTTCCCATCAATGGCCCGAAAATCCCGGAAATCGGCCCCGGGGACTGCGTGGCGCGTGTGACAGAGGCTTCTGCTGATGGCGTGCGTGTCGTAGTGCTTCCCCGGGAGGCCGTTGTGCGGCACATGCTCAATCAGGTCTACGGCTCCATGGGCTGGGGCGATACCTACTACCGCTCCGGCAGCTGGTGGCGGTGCCAGATCGAGGTGCTGTCCCCTGTCACCGGGCTTTATGTCCGCAAGGACGCTGGCCCGCTGGAGCTGCCCACCAGCAGCCCCGACCGGATGCAGGAAAACACCAGCTTTTTGCGGGCGGCGGCCAAGTGGGGCTTTGCCGAGGACGTGATGGAGCTGGGGCCCATCTTCCTCAAGGCAGACCAGGTGCCCGTGGCCAAGACCGAAAAAGGCAAATATTACCCGTCGGTCAAGCTCAGTGTGGACAAGTTCGCCCGGGCGGAAGACGGGCACATCTGCATGGTGCAGCTTCTCCGGGCAGACGGCCAGAAAGTCCTATGGGACGAAAAGGCGTAATCGGCCAGCTGGCCGTGGTGTATGATCCGGCCCGGCGGGCGTTCACGGTGGAAAAGGCTGTGGATTTTGTGAAAACCCAGCTCTTCCAGAAGCTTGATGAGCTGGCCTGCGGCAAGCCGCTGCGGCTGGTGCTCACCTTTGAGCCCGAGACCCGGCGGCGCACCCTGAGCCAGAACCGCATGATGTGGGCGCTGCTCACCGTCATGGCCGACCACTACAACGGCGGCAGGGCGGGCGGCATGAAGCCGGAAGACTGCTATGTCCAGATGCTCGAGGAGTACGGCGTGGACTTCGATTTTCTGGAGGTGCCCGTGGGGGCTGTCCCCATCTTGCGCACGGCTTACAAGCTGGTGCACGTCGTGGAGCTTCTGGATGACGACCGCTGCACCGTCAAGTGTCTGCGGGGCTCCAGCAGCTTCACCACCGCCCAGATGGCGGATTTTATCGACGGAATATTTGACAGGCTGGCGGAGATGGGCGTCAATGACCCCAATGTGACAGCCTACTGGATGGAATGGCAGGAGGTGCCGAGAAAGTGAGTTCCAGTATCATGCAGACCCGGAAAGAGTGCTACATCTGCCGACTCAAGTATAACGTGACGACCACCACCGGGCTGGAAGAACACCACGTTCTCAACGGGCCGCTGCGGAAAAAGGCCGAGTATTATGGCCTCAAGGTCTGGCTCTGCCACCGTCACCACAACGAGCCCGGAAAGGACAGCGCCCATTTTGACAGCAAGACCCGGCTGCTTCTCAAGCAAGCGGGACAGCGGGCTTTTGAATCCTGGTATAGTCACGAGTTTTGGATGAAAGAGTTCGGAAAGGATTATTTATCATGCTGAATGTAGTAGCGATCATGGGGCGGCTGGTAGCCGACCCGGAATTGCGCACCACGCCCTCTGGCGTGAGCGTGTGCACGGTGCGCATCGCGTGTGACCGGAATTTTGTGCAGCAGGGCCAGGAACGGCAGGCAGATTTTCTGGACGTCGTGGCCTGGCGCGGCACAGCGGAGTTTATCTCCAAGTATTTTTCCAAGGGCAGCATGGTGGCCGTGCATGGGCACCTGCAAACCCGCAATTACAAGGACAAGAACGGCAACAGCCGCACCGCGGTGGAGATCGTAGCCGACGATCTGAGCTTTGCCGGGCCCAGCAAGCGCCCGGCGGGCCAGCAGCCCGTGGACGACGGCGGCGAAGCACCGCCCAGGGATTACCGAGAGCCTGCCCCAGCCTACTCGCAGGGCAGCGCGGACGACTTTGCCGTCATCGACGACAGCGACGATCTGCCGTTTTGAGGGGGGGGGTAACGTGTGAGCGGTAAAAAGAAGAAATTCACGAATTACATCGTGATCCAGCCGTGGATGTTTAGCAATTTGAAGCTCTCTGGAAATGAGGCCATCGTCTTTGCCATCGTCTATGGCTTCTCACAGGACGGGAAAAGCTGGTATCGCGGCGGCTCCTACTACATCGAGCAGACTACCCCCTTTACACAGCGCACAGCCAAAACGCATCTCTGGACGCTTGAGAAAATGGGTATCATCGAGATGCAGAAAGAGACCGTGAACGGAGTTGAGCGGAACATTTACCGGGCAACTCCAGGCGTGGAAGAGAGGATCTTCCCCGACAGAAAACCGACCCGTGAGCAGACCGATGACCCGGGAAAAAATTTCACTAGGGAAAATTTTTCACCGGTGAAAAACACGTCCGAAAACCCGGGAAAAATTTTCACTCAGACCCGGGAAAAATTTTCACGGAAGAAATCTATAGAGAAATCTATAGGGAAATCTATCTATCAGCGCAAGGCGCCGAAACGGGATGGATTGATGGATTCTGAAACGGATTTTGAAGAGACGCGGGAACGCTTCCGGGAGCAGCTGGAGCTCGACACTCTGGCCCTGCGGTATAACCCCGGCGAGCTGGAAGAATTGGAAGACGCAATCGTGGACATGTACACCTGCCCGGAGCCTTATCAGCAGATCGGCCAGCAGCTCCAGAGCACCAAGGCTGTCCGCCAGATGCTGGACAAGCTGACCAGCCAGCACATCGAGTACATCATGGAGAGCCTGAGCAACACCACCCAGCCCATCAAGAACATCCGCAGCTATCTGCGGGTCACCATCCTGCGGGCACCCACCACGGTGGAGCACTACTACAAGGCCCAAGCCAATGCGGCGGTGGCCAGAGAACCACACCCGGCGGGGCCCAGCGCCGAAAAGCTGGCCGCTACCCTGCGGCGGCTCCAGAAGCGAGGTGATGGAGCATGAGCAAAGCGGACGACCTCGCCCAGCCCTGGCCCGCAGACAGCCCTTGCAACGGCTGTGCCTATGCAGCCTGCCGGAACGGCGCTGGTTCCTACTTCCGCCAGTGTAGCCAATTCCGCGAGTGGTTCACGGGCCGCTGGCAGGGGTATCAGATCACCATGGAAGAGCTGAAAGCAAAAAGCAGATAAGCCGAAAAAGAAAGGAAAATTGCAATGCGCACAATGCACAAAATCGCCATTATCAACCTCAAGGGCGGCGTGGGGAAATCCGTCACCGCCTGCAACCTGGCCTGCGTCCTCGGGTGGAAGTACTCCCGGCGGGTGCTGGTGATGGACTTGGACAAGCAGGCCAACACATCCATGTTTTTCCGGTGCTTTGATCCGGAACAGAAAAACGTGGCCGATGTGCTCACAATGGACACCACCATCCGCGACGTGCTGCATCACGCTCCGGGATATCCATACAAGTTCGACAACATCGACGTTGTGCCCTGCTCCATGCGAATGTTTTTTGCAAGCAACCGGGTGCAGGCCGAAACCACAAAGCCTGCCCACAATCGCATCAAGCGGGCGCTGGAAGATGTGGCCGATGAGTATGATTACTGCATCATGGATTGCCCGCCAGACATCAACGTGGCTACCGCAAATGCCTTTGCGTGTGCGGATTGGGTGATTGTCCCGGTCAACTGCGAGGAGTGGGCCATGGTGGGCCTCAACGAGATTCTGGATCAGGTGAAAGATGCCCGGAAAAATTTTGAGACGGACATCAACGTGCTGTGCGTCCTGCCCACCATGTACCGGCGCACGAAGTACGGCGCTCAGACCATCAATGAGCTGGCATACAGCAAACTGCCGCTCTTCCATGATGAAAACGGCAGGATTTTGCGCATCGACGCCAGCGTGAAAGTACAGGAGGCCATCAGCGAGCACATGCCGCTGTACGCCTACAGCCCGAAATCCAAAGCCAGCGAGCAGTACATCGAGCTGGCCCGGCATGTGGTCAAGAAAGTGGAGGGGTGAGCCATGGACGAAGTAAGGTTGATTGATGCAAATAACTTAAAATTCATTCTCAAGCTCGGTGTGGAGCAAGGGACAATCAAGACCCTGCATGATGTGGAAGACTTCATTGATGAAATGACGGTTTTTGACAAAGAGACGTTATACCCACGGTGGAGAAATCCAGATGCAGACCCGCCAAAAGTAGAGACAGAAGTGCTGATTTTGTACTGCTATGGGACTGGGTACGGGATAACAACTGCTTTTTACGAAGATGGCACAGTTTTACAGTCTGAGAGCGCCTTTTATTTTGAAGACATTGAGGACTATGGCACATACGACGAAGAAAACGACGAGTACAGAATCCCGAAAGGCTGGTGGGAAAACCGCCACTACTGCCCGGATGACGTGCCCGATTATCAGGTAGATGACACGGTAGTGGGATGGATGCCTCTTCCCAAAAAGCCAAAGGGGGTAGCATGATGAGCACCGGACTTTTGAGCAGCTTCCTGAACGCAAAGCCGGAGGCCAGCCCGGCGGTGCCGATGCATGTGGAGATGCTGCCGATCAGCTACATCATGCCGAACCCAGACAACAAGAAAATCTACATCGTGGGCGATGTGGAGCGGCTGAAAGACGATATCAAGGCCAACGGCGTCCGCCAGCCGCTGGAGGTGATCCGGTGGGCCAACGGCTATAAGCTCATCGGAGGCGAGCGGCGATTGACTGCCTGTAAGCAACTGGCTGCTGAGGGGGATGAGCGGTTTACCACTGTCCCCTGCACCATCGTGGAAAGCAAGGGCGAGCTGGAAGACAAAATTTCCCTCATCACCGCCAACGCCACGGCCCGAGACCTGACCGACTGGGAGCGTGTGGCCCAGTATGAGGCCCTGAAAGCAGCTTTGGAAGAGAAAAAGCGGCAGGGCCATCTGGAGGGCAAAGTCCGTGATGAAGTCCGGCGCATCCTGGGCATCAGCACAGGGACGGCGGCCCGGCTCAACATCGTGGCTACCACCCAGAACGATATCATCAAAGAGCGCTTGCGTGATGGAGAAATCGGCTTCATGCAAGCCGTCAAGGATGCTCAGGATTACGCCCGATTTATGGGGCAAGCATCCGAGGACCCTGAGCCGGAAGAGCCGCCAAAAGAAGAACCTGCGGTAACGTTACCGAAACCCGCATCCAAACCGCCGCTTGACATCCATGATGAAATCGTCCAGAGCATTGAACGGACAACGCCCAGCGTGTACCGTGCTGCACCGCAAGCAGCGAAACCGGAAGAAAAATCCGCGAACGCTGCAAAACTGGTAGCACAGACCGAAGAATCCCGGGGGTATGGCACCCTGTACAAGCTGGCATGTAAGACCCTGCAAGATAACGCCCCGTGGGCGCTGGCCTGGGAGGATGTACGCTTCCAGCTGGCGTATTACAGCCAGACTCTCCCCGGCGGGGCTACGCTCTGGAAGCGGGTGGATGAGACCCGGCAGGATGCAGGACAGCCGTGTGACGACTATGCCATCATCCTACAGAATCACAGCTTCTACACCTGCGGCTGGATCTCGTACCATGCAGGAATGCCCGATATTTTGACAAAGTTTTTTGAGCTGAAATAAATTCCAAGGAGGCCAACACATGAAGCCACGAGAGTTCCGACAGCTGCACGCAATCCCCTTTGACATCAAGGCCAGAACCAACCGCATCCGGCAGCTGGAAGAAAAGCAGGCCGAGGGGCCTGAGATCGTGGCGGACGTGGTGAAATCCTCTCGCGGGGAGGGCAACGCCTGCATCATCGGCACCGCCATCGTGCGCGGCACCGCAGACGATGCCTACACCCGGCGGGAAAAAGAGATCGAGCGGCTGAAGAAGATCAACGCCGAGCTGGAAGCCCGTTACCTGGAGGGCCAGCGCATCGTGGAGACCTGTGAGGACTATCTGCTCCGGGCGGCCATCTCCGACATCTGTATTTTAGGCAGAAAGCCGCAGGAAGTGGCCGTGGAGTGGATGGAGCAGGGCTATGACATGGACGCAACGGCCCTGCGGAAGCGGGTTGACCGCTGGATAGATCAGAATGTGAGGTGAATTATATGCGTTGTCCGCTGTATCCGCAATCTATGGCTGGATGTCTTCCAGACATGTGCGAATGGTGGTGTAAAGAAACTTCATGCTGTGCAGTGCTTGCAATAGCTCAAAACCTTAGAAAGATACCGAGGAAAACAAATTGCCTAATGTGCGAGAATTACCGATTTCGTGGAATATGTGCAAAAGGTGCTGCTGTTTGCGCATCTAACGACATGAAACGCTGCTGTAAGTACTACCACGAAAAAGAGGACTCGGACGATGAATGATTAAAAGAATTTGGAAGATAAGGTGCGTGAAGCTGCTTCTCTTTTTGCCCAGAATGTCCGATTTGTCCCAAATGTCTCAAAACGGGCAAAATGTCCCAAATGTCCCAAAACGGGCAAAATGTCCAAAATGTCCCGGAACGGGCGAAATGTCCTGAATGTCCCAAAATGATATGCTATTATTATGCTGCGGGTTTCGGAGATCAGCTCACCGGAGACCGAAAACATTGCATTTCCCGGCGGGAAGCATAGCGCGGATTCAAGAACTTGCCGTGCTCAATGGGCAAACTAGCGCCGTCCGCTTCAAAACCCAGCGGCGCATTGAGAAAACAGAATCATACAACCCGGCGGGTGTCCACTGTGGACACCTTTGGAGAGGAGGCTTGCAAAATGCTTGAGCGCTTGAAAGACCTGATTTGCGAGATGGCAAAGTTTTTGACGCGCCTCGGCGCTGGCCTTACCCTCTCGGCCTTACCGATCAGCAACAAAGAAAGCCACTTTGTGCGCTATGCACGGCGTTTCGGTTTCCGTGCAGACCACACAAAACACGAGCCTCGGGCAGAGATCGGAGGCCGGGGCTGTATCCAAGGAGCACGGCCTGCTATCCGTGCCACTTGACCGCTGCTGATACAAAATACAAAAACCAGCTTTTTCTGCATGATGAGCTCCATGCGGCAAAGCTGGTTTTTCTTATGCCGCTTTAGCTCAGTCGGTCAGAGCATCCGGCTCATAACCGGACGTGCGCAGGTTCGAACCCTGCAAGCGGCACCACAACGCCAGAAGAAAGGAGGCTGCCCCATGGAACTGTACAACGGCGATTGCCTGGAAGTGATGAAAAGCATCCCGGATGATAGCGTGGACATGGTGCTGACGGATTTACCGTATGGCACCACCCGGAACGCCTGGGATTCTATCATCCCATTTGAACCGCTGTGGGCACAGCTCAAGCGGGTGACCAAGCGCGGCGGGGCAATCGCACTCCATGCGGATATGCCATTTGCCTCAAAGCTTGTCTGCTCCAATCTTCCGTGGTATCGGTACGAGCTCATCTGGGAAAAGCCTTTGGGCTTCGATTTCCTCAACGCAAACCGGAAGCCTTTGAAAAATCATGAGAGCATCCAAATCTTCAGCGAGTGCCAGACAAAGACCTACAATCCGCAGTTCACATACGGAGAGCCATATATCAGAACAAGAAAGAGCAAGAGTGCAAATTATGGCGAGTGCGGGAGCGTCTGTACCACGATCAGTGAGGGGGGGCGACATCCCAAAACGGTGCTGCATTTTGCAGCAGACCGGGAAAAGATTCACCCGACGCAAAAGCCCGTGGCGCTGGAGGCCTGGCTTATCCGCACCTACACGAACCCGGGCGAGATTGTACTGGATTGCTTTATGGGCAGCGGCTCCACGGGTGTGGCCTGCATCCATGAGGGGCGGGAGTTTATCGGCATTGAGAAAGATGCAGAGTATTTCCGCATTGCAAAGATGAGACTGGAGCAGGAGCAGGAAGCTGGGCAGCAGCTGAGTTTGTTATGACCACAAAATTTTTGAAATGGCTGCAAGGCCTGATTGCACGCGGGGACGTGCATCCGTTCTACTGCACCACACAGTGGATCACCCTCTCACGGCAGGTGCTGGAGATGGACAAGCACGAGTGCCAGATATGCAAGCAGCGCGGGCGGTATCACCGGGCCGAGCTGGTGCACCATGTGAACCATGTGCGGGATGCTCCCGCACTGGCGCTGGATCTCTATTACAAAGACGCCGACGGACAGCAACAGCGCAATCTTATCAGCGTGTGCAAGGACTGCCACGAGACAGTCTGCCACCCGGAAAGAATGCGACGTGCCAAGCGTGCGCCGCCGCTGACCCGGGAACGCTGGGACTGAGGGCACACCCCCCATCTAGAAAAACGGGAATTGGCAAACATTCCCTTACTCGGGGCGTTCCCTGACTTTCCAGCTGGTCTCGTGCGCGTGTGCGCGCGCGTAGAAGCTGTACAATCTGCACAAATCCACAGAAAGCGAGGATGACGATGGGAAAAAACAAAAATCTTCCCCCCACCCGGGTCAAGTACTGGGAGGAGCTGAAAGAAATTGAAGAAGCGGCCAAAGCGGCCAACTGTGACACCAACTTTTTTTACCGCACCACGCTTGACCGATATGTGGATCAGCTTGACTTGCTGGAAAATGCCCGGGAATCCATCGAAAAGGACGGCCTGACCATCACCCAGATCACCCCGCGCGGTGCAGAGCGGGAGACCCCCAACCCGGCAGTTCAGACCTACAACCAGACCGCCAGCGCTGCAAACTCCACCGTGCAGACGCTGCTGCGCATCGTGCAGACCTACAAGTTTATGGCGGCCAAGGAAGACGAGGACGATGAGCTGTAACATCCCCCCGGAGATTCTGGAGTATATCGAGCTGGTGGAAACGGGAAAGCAGCGGGCCTGCAAGGAACAGAAAGCCCTTGTGGCGCTGATCCGGCGCGTGTTTGAAACCGAAAACGTCTATGTGGATACCGAGCGAATGCGGAAATATTTCCGCTTGGCCCGGTATTTTCCATACGATCGGCTTTTCCCGTGGCAGACCTTTGCGCTGGGGCTCTGGCTGTGCACCTACCGGGCCGACCACTCCCCCCGCTTCAAAACGCTGTTTGCCATGGTGGGCCGTGGCGCTGGCAAAGACGGCGTGATCGCCCTCTCTTCGGCGGCACTCATCTCGCCCTATAACCCGGTGCCCCACTACAATGTGGACATCTGTGCCAACAATGAGGAGCAGGCTGTCACCCCTGTGAAAGACATTGTGGAAGCTCTGGAAAACCCCCAGTGGGAGGCCAAGCTCTCACGGTTTTACTACCACACAAAGGAAATTTTGCGGGGCCGCAAAAACCTGGGCGAGGTCAAGGGCCGCACCAACAACCCAAAAGGCCGCGACGGTATGCGCTCCGGCGCTGTCATCTTCAACGAGGTGCACCAGTACCAGAACTACGACAACATCAAGGTCTTTATCACAGGCCAAGGCAAGGTGGCCGAGCCCCGCGTGGGCTTTTTCACCTCCAACGGCGAAGTCTCAGACGGGCCGCTGGACGACTATCTGGCCCGAGGGCGGCGCATCCTTTTTGAGGGCGAGGCCGATGAGGGATTTTTACCTTTCATCTGCTGCCTGGACAGTGAAGCCCAGGTGCATGATCCAGAAAACTGGTGCATGGCAAACCCGTCCCTACCCTACCTGCCGCACCTGATGCAGGAGATCCAGGACGAATACCGCGACTGGAAAGAGCGCCCGGAGCAAAACGGAGATTTCATCACCAAGCGCATGGGCATCCGAAAAGGTGCAAAGGAAATTTCGGTGACGGACTACGAAAAAGTAAGAGCCACCAACCGCCCCCGGCCAGACCTGACCGGGTGGAGCTGCACGGTGGGCATCGACTACGCCGAACTCAACGACTGGGCGGCGGTCAACCTGCATTTCCGGCGCGGTGACACCCGGTATGACATCAACCGGGCGTGGATCTGCGCCCAGAGCAAGACCCTGACCCGCATCAAGGCCCCGTGGCAGACCTGGTGCGACATGGGCGAATGCATCTATGTGGATGATGTGAGCATTTCGCCCTACCTGCTGACCGATTACATCCGGGAAGCAGCACGGAAATACAACATCAAAAAGCTGGCCCTTGACCATTTCCGATATACCATGATGGCCGAGGCCCTGCAAAGCATTGGGTTTGACGCCAAGGACAAAAACCGGGTCAAGCTGATCCGGCCCAGTGACATCATGCAGGTAGACCCCCTCATCCAAGACTGCTTTGACCGCGGTCTTTTTGTGTGGGGCGACGCTCCCCAGCTGCGCTGGGCCACAAACAACACCAAGCGGGTGCGAAGCAGCCGGGCACAGGGCGTGGACACAGGCAACTTCATCTACGCCAAAATTGAGGCCAAGAGCCGGAAAACTGACCCGTTTATGGCGCTGGCCGCTTCCATGGTCATCGAGAGTGAGCTTGGCACCGGACAGGTACGAAAGCCCAAGCTGGGCGCAATCTGCTGGTAAAGGAGAAAAACAACATGGGCTTTTTTGAAAAAGTGGGCCAGTTTTTTGGCGTGGGCAGTAAGCCACAGCAGGCAGAAGCCCCGCCCGAGGGCGGCATCACGGAAAAAGAGGTGCGCATCTCCGGCCCCGGAGCTGATGGCCTGGACTGGGTGAGCTGCTGGCAGGAATACCGCCTGCGGGAGCTGGCTTTTAACAGCTGTGTCAACCTCATCGCCAAGGCTATCGCCAACTGCGAGTTTAAGACCTACGAAAAAGGCAGCTCCGTGAAAAAAGATTATTACTATCTTTTCAACGTGGAGCCCAACATCAACGAAAACAGCACCGAATTTTGGCAAAAAGCCATTTACAAGCTATACGCCCACAACGAGGCGCTGCTTGTGCCGCTGGTGCGGGGCGGGCGGCTGAATCTGGTGGTAGCCGACAGCTGGGCAAAGTCTGACTACATCCCCACCCAGGAAAAAGTCTATAAAGACATCCAGGTGGGCGACCAGGCATACACCCGCACCCTGAAAGAGAGCGAGGTGCTCCACTTCACCCTCAATAGCACAAATGCCAAAGCCGTGGTAGATGGGCTGTATGAGAGCTACAACAATCTTGTGCAGGCCACCATGAAAGCTACCATCCGGAACTCCGGCCAGCACCTCAAAGTGCACATCGACCAGGTGAACGAGGGCCGGGACGACTTTGAAAAGAACTTCGGCGAGATGCTGAATACCCAGTACAAGCCGTTCCTTTCCAGCGAGTCCGGCATTCTGCCAGAATTTGACGGATACAAGTTTGAACAGTTTGGCGGCGAGAGCAAAGCACAGGACACCCGGGACATCCGGGCCCTTGTGGATGATATCTTCACCTTTACGGCCCGGGGCCTTGGCATTCCCCCGGTGCTGGTGCAGGGAGATGTGGCTGGGATCAGCGACGTGGTGACCCACTGGCTGACGACCTGCATTGACCCCCTTGCCGCCCAGATCAGCGAAGAGTGCAACCGCAAGCTTTATGGCATGAGTGCCTGGAAAGGCGGCGACCGGATGACCGTGGACACTTCCACCATCCAGCACTTTGACATGCTGAGCAATGCGGCCAACATCGAAAAGCTGATCGAGAGCGCCTACAGCTCCATCAACGAATGCCGCGAGGCCACAGGCCTTGAGCCCTTGCCGGATGAGTGGGCAAACATCCACTGGATGACCAAGAACATTTCCACCGTGGACAGCGTGGCCCGCAATGCCGCAACCGAAATCAACCAGACAGGAGGAAAAAACAGTGCCTAAACCGTACTTTGATTTTCAGCAGTCGGGCGAGCAGGCCGACATCTACATCTTTGGCGACATTACCAGCTTCCCCTTTGTGGAAAGCGACGTGAGCGCCTACCGCCTCACCCGGCAGCTGGAGCAGGCGGGCGACCTGGCCGAGATCAACGTCCATGTGGACAGCTACGGCGGCGAGGTAGCAGAGGGCTTTGCCATCTATAACGCCCTGCTTGCCAAAAACGCCAAGGTCAACACCTACGCGGACGGCTTTGTGGCCAGCGCGGCCATCTATCCTTTTTTGGCTGGTTCCCAGCGGGTGGCCAACAACGTGAGCGCTTTTTACTTTCACCCGGTGATCGGCGGCACCTATGGCTACTCTGAAGACCTCCGCGCTGCTGCCGATGAGCTGGACAAGCTGACCGAGATCGGCAAGGGCGCTTTTACCGCTGCGGGCATGACCGAACAGGCCGCCACCGACCTGCTGAACAGCAAGACGTGGTACAGCCCCGAGGAAGTGCTGGAAATGGGCTTGGCTACCAGCATCCAGAAGAAGGCCTCCAGCAAGGCCGCTTCCCAGAGCGTGCGAGACCTCATCATCCGGCAGATGCTGGTGGTGCCGGGTCAGACGCCCCCGCCTCAGAAGCCGCCCGACCCGCAGACACCGCCCCCGGCACAGCATTCTGTGCTGGAGCTGTTCGCCAAATTTTAATCAGCCGCAAAGCCGCACCCATACCGGGCGCGGCTTTTTGAATACCTGAAAAGGAGAAAATGATATGCATCTTTCTGAACTCTACAAGAAAAACCAGAAGCTCGACGGCCTGCGCCAGCGCCTGACCGATGCTGTCAAAAACAACGCGTCCGACGACATCCCCAGCATCTTTATGGAGATGTGCCAGACCATCGGCGAGATCAACGCCGAGGAGTATGAGAGCCAGATCAACGGCCTGCGCCAGCATCTGGATGACTCCGTGCTGTATGCCCGGGGCGTCCGCCAGCTGACCACCGAAGAACGCGACTACTACCAGGCTGTCACCAAGGCTATGCAGAGCGCAAACCCCAAGCAGGCCATCAACGACGTTTCCGTCGTCTTCCCGCAGACCATCATTTCCCGTGTGACGGATGATCTGACCGAAAGCCACCCGCTCCTGAGCAAGATCAACTTTACCCCCACCGGCGGCGCTATCCGCATGATGATAAACACCGATGGCCGCCACAAAGGCGTATGGGGTAAGCTGTGTGCCAAGATCGTGGAAGAGCTGACCTCCGGCTTTAAGGAAGTGGATGTCGGCCTCTTCAAGATGTCGGCTTTGATGCCCATCTGCAAGGCCCAGCTTGACCTCGGCCCCGAGTGGCTGGATCGCTACATCCGCGCCATTCTGGCGGAAGCTATCGCCAACGGCCTGGAAGAGGGCATCGTCATGGGCGACGGCAACGATCAGCCCATCGGCATGATCCGCGATGTGTCCGAGAGCGCCAGCGTGCAGGGCGGCAAGTACCCCGAAAAGGCAAAGATCAAAGTCACCGACCTGGAGCCCGCTACCATCGGCAACCTCATCTCCCTGCTGGCCGTCACCCCCAACGGCAAAGACCGCGACCCGGACGACCTCATTTTCCTGGTAAACCCGCAGGACTACTACCAGCGCGTGATGCCCGCCACAACCGTCAAGGCGCCGGATGGCACCTACCGCAAGGACGTGCTGCCTGTGGACATGACCGTCATCAAGACCGCAGCACTTCCGCGCGGCCAGGCCGTGTTTGGCGTGGGCCGTCTGTATTTTGCCGCTGTGGGCATGAACAAGGGCGGCAAGATCGAGTTTTCCGACGACTACCGCTTCCTGGAGGATGAGCGTGTCTACCTCATCAAGCTGTATGCCAACGGCCTGCCCATGGACAACAATGCTTTCCTCAACCTGGACATCTCCGGCCTGCAGCCCGTGCCTTTCAAGGTGACGACCGTGGAAGCCCCTACCCCGTCCACTGACGCCACCCTGAGCGCGTTGAAGCTGGGCAACCTGACCCTGAGCCCGGCCTTTACTTCCGCCAACGGCACTTATACCGCATCCACGGAAGCAGCCACCACCACCATCACCGCAACCCCGGCCAATGCGGGCGCAAAGATCGAGGTCAAGGTAGGCAGCAAGGTGCTGGAAAACGGCAAGGCTGCAACCTGGGCAGACGGCGAGAACACCGTGACCATCAACGTGACGGCTGAGGACGGCACCACCACCAAGACCTACACCGTCACCGTGACCAAATCCTGACCATGACGACCGCATGGGATGATATCCGCCCTGCACTGCTGCCCGACATCAAAAACTATCTCGATATCACATGGCAGGACGATGAACTGGAGAAAAAGCTCTGGGGCATCGCCGTGGCCGGTATGGGGTATCTGGATGGCAAGATCGGCGCGGTGCAGGACTACACCCAGCCCGGCCTCCACCGCAGCCTGCTGTTTGACTATATCCGCTATACCCGGGACGGGGCGGCGGATATCTTTGAAAACAACTACCGCCACCTCATCCTGGCCGCACAGAACGAAAGGCGGGTGACCGCGTATGCCGCGAAAGCTGCCGACGCGCCCGACGACTGAGATCAGCCAGAATTTCAACAGCGGCGCGGTGATCGTCTATGGCGTCACCGACGTGGCCCCTGCGGGCCGCCAGCCTGTGTACAAGCTCACCCAGAAATGCGTGCTGCGGTACGAGGAGCGGCAGCTGGGCATCAAGCGGTTGTACCTCAGCCGCCAGAACAATGCCGAGATCGTCCGGGTGGTGCGGGTGCCCTGCCCGGGCATCCCGATCAGCTCCCAGGACGTGGCACAGACCGAAGACGTCCAGCGCTACCGCATCGACACGGTGCAGGCCGTGGAGGGCTGCTACCCGCCTGCGCTGGATTTAAGCCTGCGGGCCGTGGAAGAAAACTTTGACGCCCGGCTGACCAAGGAGGACGACCATGACGTGGAGTGAATGCATCATTGCAGCCCACACGGCAGTCACCGACCAGGTGAGCCACGGGGGCCGGATGAAGTCCAAGCGGTACTTTGTGTGGCAGGAAGATGGCGCAGATGATTTCAGCGTCGACGGAAAGCACGCAGAGAGGGCCGTCACGGGCACGACAGACCTTTTTACAACAATCGAGCTTGACCCATGGTGCGAGGCTTTAGAGACGAGCTTTGACGCCTCTGAGTGCATCACCTGGTATCTGAACTCGGTGCAGTATGAGGCTGACCGCGGCATCTGGCACTACGAATGGAGATGGACGGTGACGGGCTGTGGCTAGAATCACTGCAAAAGGCTCTGCCCAGTATCTCCGCAACCTGGAAAAGCTGGGCCGTAATACAGACGACATCTGCAAGCAGGCTGTATACCAGGGTGCAAAAGTCGTGGCGGACGCCATCAAAAGCTCCATCGACGACATCACCGTGCACAGCCTGCCTCCCGGGCAAAAATACTTTTACCTCTCGGAAGAGGACAAAAAAGGCGGAAAACTCCTCGACGGTGTAACCAAGGAACAGGCCGACGGCCTTAAAAAAGGCCTTGGCATCGCCGTCATGGAGCACAAAAATTTTGCCTGGAATACCAAAATCGGCTTTAACGGGTACAACGAAGTGCGCACCAAGACTTACCCAAAAGGTGAACCGAACGCACTGATTGCCCGCAGTGTCGAAAGCGGAAGCAGCGTCCGCAATAAAACACCTTTTATCGCTCCTACCGTGAAGAAAATCCGCAAGGATGCAGAGCACGCCATGGAAGTGACGATCGACGAAAAAATCGCTGCACTGATGGACGAATAACCACCCCGGCAAGGTGTCCACTGTGGACACCTTGCTTTTCTTTTATCTTTTGGAGGAAAAATATGGCAAACAATAATGGTGTTGTGACCACTGGCTTTTCCAATATCCACGTTGCCACCTATGCGTCCGAGGGCGGCGTGGTCTCTTACACGGGTGTGCGCAAACTGGGCCGCTCCGTGTCCATGAGCATCGACGTGAGCACCAGCGACGACAACGACTTCTACGCCGACGATCAGCTGGCCGAGACCGTGGGCGGCGGAACCTTTACCAGCGGCACCGGCTCCTGTGAGATCGACGGCCTCACCCCTGAGGAAGAGGCCTTTGTGATGGGCCTCAAGGACGGCAACAGCGTCACCACCGATGTGGCCGTGGAGACGTATCAGTATGACCAGGAAATGGATCCTCCCTACCTGGGCCTGGGTGCTGTGAAGAAAGTGCAGCGCGACGGCAAGAGCTACTGGAAAGCCATCGTTCTGACCAAGATCAAGTTCAAGGTGCCCAACGACGACGGCACTACCCAGGCAAAAGATGTGGATTGGCAGACCCAGACGCTGGATTACAACATCCTGCGGGACGACAGCGCCAAAAAGGTGTGGAAGATCATGCCCAAAACGCTGTTTACCACCGAGGCAGCAGCCGTGGCGTTTATCAAGAAAGTGCTGGGGGATAAGTAAGCATGGAAGACAAGTACATCGTCTGGGCTCACATCAAAAACAAAAAATATCCGTTCTGCCTGACCATTGGCGCGGCAGATGTGATGGAAAAGAGCTTCGGCTCTGTCAGCGCTGCCGGAAAGAGCATTGCAGATCATGCAGAAAAGGACGAAGTTTCCGGATTTCTGCGGGCTGTGCTGACCGCTGCACGCCCTTTGTGCGACGGCGGCGTCAACTATCTCCTCCAGTCTGCCAAATTTTCCGGTGACGAAAAAGAAATCGAGGCCGCAAAAGCGCTTCAGCCGCTGCCGGAAGACGAAGTGCTGGAAGCGATTCTTTCCGGCGCAGAGATCGTCCAGCTGTGGAACAGCGTTTTGCTGGCCCTCAAGGGCGGCTCTTCCCGTGAGATCGAAGTAGCACCGGACAACAGCCCAAAAAACGCCGACAGCGCCACATAATCAGGCTGAACACCTCGTGGTATTTATACTACGGCCGCAAGCTGGGCATGAGCGAGCGCGAAACGCTGGCCTGTCCCATGGGCCGGATGCTGGATTATATGGCGTGTATGCAAATCGAAAACGGCGCAAGCCAAAAAATCCACGTTGACGTGGATGAACTGGAAAATATCGAGTGAGGAGGTGGTAAAGCTTGGCAAATAGAACGGACATTGGGCCCAAAATCAGCGTTGAGGGCGAGCAAGAATACCGCCAGCAGATGAGAAACATCATCGCACAGCAGAAAGAGTACTCTTCTGAGCTCAACGCCACAACAGCGTCTTTGGGGAAAAATGCAACCGCGCAAGAGCGTGCAACCTCCATTGCAGCAGTTCTCCGCAAGCAAATCGAAGCACAGGAAACGGCTTTAAGTGCACAGACCGGAATGCTGCAAAAGGCTGTGGCAAAGTATGGCGAAATGAGCGTGGAAGCCTCCGCCTACCGCACAGCTATCAATAAAACCAATACTGACCTTGCCAACATGAAAAACCGCCTCTCCGATGCCGAAAACGGCCTCGGAGAGTTTGCAGCCAAAACGGATAAGGCCACCGAAAGCCTGCAAAATTTTTCCGGAAAATCCGGAAAAGGTATTTTCGATGATCTGGCTGGAGCTGTCGTAAAAGGAAATCTCATTGCGGATGCTTTTGAAGCTGCTGGCTCCAAGGCAGTCGATGCAGGCAAAAAGATCATCAATGCGGGCGTTTCCTACAACGCCCAGCTGGAGCAGTATCAGGTAGCACTGACCACTATGCTGGGCAGTCAGGAAGCGGCGGACTCTGCTTTGGAGCAGATCAAGCAGGATGCTGCCCGCACTCCCTTTGATACGGCTGGACTTGTAAAAGCAAACCAGCTTTTGATCTCCACCGGCGTGGATGCCGATTCTTCCCGCAAAGTGATCTTAGCTCTTGGTGATGCCGTTTCTGCCACCGGCGGCGGAAACGACGAGTTGAGCCGCATGGCGCAAAACCTCCAGCAGATCAAAAACGCGGGCAAAGCCACGGCGGCAGACATCAAACAATTTGCCTATGCTGGCATTGATGTCTACGGCATCCTGGCCGACTACACCGGCAAGAGCACCGCAGAAGCCCAGAAAATGACGGTCAGCTATGAGCTGCTTACCAACGCACTCATGGCCGCATCGTCTGAGGGCGGGCGGTACTATCAGGCTATGGAGACCCAGAGCCAGACGCTAAACGGCCGCATTTCTACCTTGAAAGACAACGCCACCCAGCTGGCAGGCTCTTTGACCGAGGGCCTGACGGATGGCCTTGGGCAGGGCGTTGAGCTGGCAAATACCTGGGTGCAGGAACTGCAAGAATCTTTGCAGAGCAACGGCGCACAGGGCATGATCGCCACCGGAAACGCGCTAGCCGGGAATGCCATCGACAGCTTTGTGGACTATGCCAACGCCAACATGGACAGTGTGGTGGACACGGGCCTTTCTATCGCGGCCGGGCTGGCTGACGGTGCCGTCGAAAATGCCCCCAAGCTGGTCTCTGCGGCCGGTTCGCTGCTGGAAAGCTTTGGCAGTAAAGTGATTGAAGACTCACCCAGCATTTTGGAAAAAGGCGGCGAACTCACCGGAAAATTTGCCGAGGGCATTTTGTCCGGTGCCGGTGACGTGGTAGCAGCTGGCGGCAGCCTGCTGGAACAGCTGCTTGAAAAGCTGGGCTCCGGCGATTTTTGGAGTGCCGGCTTAAATGCCGCCAAAAATTTTGGCCGTGGCCTTTTTGAGGGCGCTCAGAATTTCACGAATGCGATCTTGAGCAACGAAGACGACCGAAAGCAGCAAGAAAATGCCAAAAAGCAGCAGGAGCTTGAGAAAGCCCGGCAGGAACGCCTGAAAAAGCACCAAGACCGCGTGGCCAACGCTGACCAGTGGGAAGATTGGCGCTCTTCGTCCAAGCCGAAAACCAGCCCGACGACATCGGGCACAGGCACCGGCGGAAGCGGAAGCGGTTCCGGCTCTACGGCCAAGACCAAAAAAGCCGCAGCCGATACCAAAAAGCTGGCTGACAGCGTGACCTCTACCGCCACCGAGCTGGTAACCGGCACCGAGGGCATTGTGGGAGCTATCAAGCGGGTGACCGAAACCGCCGACAACACCTACAACGTCTACGACGGCACGACCAAGAAGCTGAAAGGCACCACAAAGGAAACGGCCCAGACCATCACCGAGACCTGGACGCAAGTGGTGGATGGGCAGGAGCAGAACTTCAAGCGGGTGCAAACTTTGCTGGATGGCGTGGTAACGTCCACTAAAACCACCAGCGACGCGGTAGCCGAGGCGACCCGCACGGCCACCAACACCCGCACCGAGACTGTCAAGGGCACCGAGGACATGGTGGGCAACATCACCCGCACCACCGAGACCACGACCCAGACGGCCAAGACGGTGGACGCCGTGACCGGTGAGATCAAGGACACGGTGATCTCTGCCACCGAGGTGGTGACAGACTGCTATACCCGCATCAAAGACGGGCAGAAGCAGACCGTGGCCGAGACAAAGACCTATGTCAACGGCGTTTTAACCGACGTCAAAGAAAAATCTCAGGATTTGGATACCGACATCAAATACACCGAGGGCGTGCTGGGCGGCTTCTCCAAATTCATCTACGACCTGGACGGCAAGTTGGGCGGGCTGGAAAAGACGGCAAAAAGCCTGAAAAAAAGCCCCCTTGGCAGCTGGTTTTCCGATATGGCCAAAGGATACCGCGCCTGGGACAGCTTTTTTGACAACATCGACTTTGGGAGCCTCATCGGCGGCGGTATCACTGCTTTTGCCACGGGCTACCTGAAAGATGGCTTGTCCGGTGGTATCAGCACCGCGCTGCTGTCTGTCATGGGCAACCTGCTGGGCACCGATCTCTCCGGTCTTGGCTCCACCTGGGGCAGCGACCTGATAAAAGGCATGGCGTCCGGCATGGTGACGGTAGCCGCAAAAGCTGGCTGGCTGACTAAAGCCGCAAAATTTGTGGGCGGCGTGATCCGCGCATTCCTGCACTTTTCCCGGCCCGACAAAGGCCCCCTGCGGGACTATGAGACATGGATGCCGGACATGGTGCACGGCATGGCGGACAGCCTGAAAAACAATGCCTATGTCCTGCGCAATGCGGCCCGGGATGTCAGCAGCGACTTGCAGACCCAGATGCAGTACGACGTGGGCATGGCGTCACCATCCTACGAGCAAAACTACAAGTCCAGCACGGTCAAGCTGGGCGGCGTGACCATGACCATCCAGGCACAGCCCGGCATGGACGAGGAAAAGCTGGCCCGGTATACCATAGACCGCCTGAGCCAGATGATCAACGAGGAGGCCGCAAGCAGTGGACAGATACCTGTATTTTAACGGCCATAGCAGCGAGGAGTACGGGGCTCATATCGAATACAAGCCCAACATCCCCACCCCGGCTGCCAAGCTGCAAGAGTATGTGGTGCCGGGCCGGAGCGGCAAGCTCCACGCCAACCTGGGCTACTATGACGACATCACCGTGACCTACCAGCTGTACTTCCACGGCAAGCGGCCCACGGCGGAAGAGCTGCGGCCCATCAAGGACTGGCTTTGTGGAAGCCCAGGGCCGCATGACCTGGCCGACGGCTATGACCCCGGCTATTTTTACCGGGCCACGGCTACCATGAGCAACACCACGAACATCCTCGACCGGTACGGCCGGTTTCAGGTGCAGTTTTCTTGCGACCCGCGCCACTTTTCCGTGGCCGGGCAGCAGCCCCAGAAGCTGACCAGCGGCCAGAAGCTTTTTAACCCCTATGCCCAGACGGCCAAGCCGCTCTGGGAGATCACCGGCAATGGGCAGGACGGCACTCTGAAAGTGAACGGCCTCACTTTCAAGCTGACGACCTCCTCCGATCAGCACGCTTTTCTGGAGTGCGAGACCGAGGACGCCTATCTGGCCGACGGTACCAACATCAACCCGAAAACCAGCGGCCCGTACCCCACGCTTCAGCCCGGTGAAAACACCGTCAGCTGGAGCGGGGGCATCACGGGCGTGATCGTGACCCCGAGGTGGTGGACACTGTGAAACCTGTACTTTTTGAGCACAACGTGCTGGATTTTTCCGGCCACGGGCTTGGCACGCTGGCGGACGCCACCAGCTGCAAAGTTTCTTGCGAGGAAAACGGCGCGTATGATCTCACCATGACCTATCCCATCGTGGGAGCCCACGCCAAAGACCTGGCCGAGCGGCGCATCATCCTGGCAAAACCCTCCCCCGAGGAAAACAGCCAGCCTTTCCGCATCTACAAGATCCTCCGGCCCATGGACGGTAATCTTCAGGTATACGCCCACCACCTGAGCTATGACCTCAATGACTGCATCCTGAAGCCCATCTCAGGCAGGAGCCTGGACAGCGTGATCTCTCAGCTGTCCGGAAATGTCGTAGGAGACTGCAACTTTATTTTCACCTACGACTATCCCACGAAAGAGTCTACGGACGACGGCACCATCGGCAGCTTTGAGCTGGAAAAGCCCATGACCCTGCGTGCTGCCATGCTGGCCAACAGCTCCAACAACATCGCCTCGACCTACAAGGGCGTGTGGATCTTCGACGGCCTCAAGTGCACCCTGAAGCGGAAAGACGTGGTAGACCGCGGTGCGGTCATCAAGTACGGCGTGAATCTCATCGACCTGAGCCAGGAGCGAAGCCTCGAAGAGGTGTACACTCATGTGTATCCCTACTGGCGGGGCGGAAAGAAAAATAAGTACTACGATCTGGAGCCCATCGCGGCGACCAGCATCACCAGCTTCAAAAAAATCTACCCGCTCGACCTTTCCAGCAAATACCAGAAAGCGCCCTCAGACGCCAGCATGAGAAAGAGCGCCGAGGAATTTATCAAGAAAAATGAGCTGGGACAAATCCCGGTAAATATCACGGCCAGCATGGTGCAGCTGGAAAAAACACTCGAGTACAAAAACGCCAAGGGTATCAAAAAAATAGCCCGGGGAGATACCGTCCGGGTGGAGTACCTGCGGCTTGGCGTGGGCACCTCAGCCCGCATCACCAAGACCGAGTTTGACGTGCTCAGTGAGCTGTATACTTCCATCGGAATCGGCACGGTCAAGCAAAGCCTGCCAAAAGCGGTGGTAAAAGACTGGGAAGAGAATAAAAAAACTTGGTGGCAGGCAATCGCAGCTGGAAAAACCGCTACCGATTACATCACCGAAAAAGACGACGGCACCGTGGATTTTGGCACCGGAAACCACAAATTTACCATCAAAGATGATGGGCTGGAGTTCAACGGCGTGCGCAACAACGTCTCCATCTGGCACAACTCCGACGCCAAAGCTTTTAAGCCGCAGACGCTGAATCTGGATTTGAGCAGCTTCTCCACCATCTCCATCGAATTCGGCAGCGTCACGAATGGCCAGCTGACCAGCGAGAGCGGCCTGCAAACCACCATCGCGGTGGTGGGCAGCACCACGGGTAAAACTACCCGGGGACTTTTTAACTGGAACTATAGCCAAAGCCGGCTTTTCACCACTTACCCGGACCGAATCGTCTTTCAGCAGGGCCAGTACTCGGCCTCCCGCTTTGCGGACATCCCAGAGGGCGGCGGAAAAGTGACCGTGGACGGCGTGACGCTCTACACGGACAACAGCTGCTGCGTGCCCGTCAACATCTACGGCTTTATGTGAGGAAATGCCATGATCATGATCAACTACGACCCGGCCACCCGGGTGGTACTTTCCGGCGGCGAAGTAAACCCGCACTATGCGCTCCAGCAGCTCCCGGACGGGGCGGCCTATGTGGACGCCCTGCCCGAGGGCGATCTGAGCGGATACCAGTACATCAACGGCGCTTTTGTGCCCATCAAACAGGAGGACGATTATGCAGCAGATCAGGATTGATTTTGATAATCCCGGGCTCCCTCAGAGCCTCGGCGCCGTTGAGGGCGAAAGCCAGAGCCGTATCTTTCAGGCGGCGCTCTACAAGAGCGGCGCGGCCTATACGGCCCCGGCTGGCGCGGTGTACAGCATTATGTACCGTGGCTTCGGCCCCCAGAATCAGGGCTGGTATGACACCATCGAGGACGGCGCGGGCAAGCGTGCCGCCTGCACCGTCTCCGGCAACGTCGTCACCTGTGAGCTGGCCCGTCAGGCCCTCCGCGTCCCCGGCCATCTGACCGTGGTGCTGTGCCTCACTGACGCCAAAGGCTACATGCTCAAGAGCTGGCCCATCATGGCGGATGTCAGAAATGATGGGTATGAGGACACCGTGGAAGTAGAAAGCTTTTTCTATATCACGCAGATCACCTCCGCAGAGTGGAATAAAGCTTTTGCAGCCTGGGAAGACTTCAAAGCCATGATCGACCCCACCCTCACCCTCTCCGGCAAAGCTGCGGACGCAAAAGCCACGGGTGACGCCCTCGACACCGAGCGCAAGCGCATTGATGTGCTCAACGATGGCGGGCTCAACCTAAAGGATGAAGTGATTGATACCAGCATCAAGGCATGGCTGTCAGACCATCCGGAAGCGACTACGACGGTAGAGGATGAAAGCTTAAGCTTAAAAAAATTTCAAAAAGGTGCGATTCCGTACATAACGCTATCACAGCTTGGCGCTGTAAGTGGCGGAGATATATCCGACATTTTGATAGATGCGATTGAAAATCACAAAGATAAAATCATTGTAATTGATGGCGTATATAGATGCTATAAAGATATAACAATTTCCGTAGGTGGATGGCATATATATGCACTTCCAGGATCAAGAATTATTACATCAAATACTTTAACAATTAATAACTGCTCTATCGTACGGATGGACAACCTGGAGTGGCGAGATGAAGGAGCTATAAGTGGAAAAACGGGGCTTATCCTAGAAACAACGGTATCTAATGCAATTTTCAATCGGTGTACGTTTAGAGGCTTTAAAACGGCGTGCGAAATTCATGATGTTGCGTATGCAGTTTTCAATGACTGCAATTTTGTCGCTGGAAAAGAATCCGATACGCTTGTAAAAATAATAGATTATTTTTCGGAGCTTAGTAAATTTAATAGATGCAATTTTGAAGGTGGATATACTGATGCAGCCTCTTGTGCCGTAGGAATCGAAATCCAAGCTGGAGTGTGGTTTGAGTTTAATTCATGTGATATCACAAACTGCGAAACACTTTTAAAAATAAATGATAAATCGGCAAATACAAGAAATTTAAGATTTACAAATTGTACGCTAAACCACTATGTAACCGCAGTTACCTATGGCGATCGCCAAATTGCAAGCTTACTTTTTGATAAATGCATTTTTCAAGGAAATGGCGGAAAGTATACACCACTTTACCTTTTCAAAGACGCAAAAGGACGCATCACCGTCAAAGATTGCTACGAGACTACGACCGCAGACCGCTACTGCCTTATAAGTGTAGATGGCTCAGCTATATTAATGGGAAATTTTTTGGAGTTTAATACTTTTTATAGTGCGACAACTGAAAATGTTAAAAATAATCAAAGAGCATATATAGATGTAGTACTTTCAAATCCGTACTCAACAACAACTTTTTTAAAGACGCGTTCTGGATATCAACAGATCAACACCGTAGGATTTTTCCGCCCGCAGCTTATATCTAGCACAAACGCTGAAGCATACAAAGCTATCCCATACTGCGAAAAAAACACAGATACGACATGCAGAATTTATTTTGGAATAAATACAGATGGGAATGAATATCTATATAACTATGCTCTTTCGAGAGTATGGTAAAGGAAAAGACAAAAAAGGACGTGACCACATGAATCTCCTGACTTTTCTCTCCCGCCTCTTTTCCGCCCTTGCCCACGCAAAGGAGGCGGCAAACACCCCCGGCACACCGGATGGCGAGTACCGCATTTACAACGACAAGGAAAGCATTTATGATGTGTCCACTGTGGACACCCAGAGCGCTGCTCCCCCCGGCTGGGGCGGGCCGATGCCTTACCGATACATCGACGTGAGCCGGTATCAGGGCAAAATCACCCTCGACGGCTGGCGCAAGGTCAAAGCGGCTGGTTACAAGGGCGTCATGCTCAAGACGGTCTCCACAAATACGAAGATGAGCAAGCGGGCAGACGGTCTGTACATCGACCCGACCTTTGAGCGCAACTACCGCGGCGCCCGGGCCGCTGGGCTGGACGTGGGCGTCTACTACTACACCTACGCCACCAGCGAGGCTATGGCGGATGCAGAGCTGGCCCTTGTGCGGGAAGCCGTGCGGGACAAAGAGCTCACCATGCCCGTGTGCGTGGACGTGGAGGAAAACAAACTCAAGCCCATGAGCACCCTCGACCTCACCAACGTTGTGGCGTATGCGCTGGAAAAGGTGGAAGCTATGGGCTTTTATGCCCAGCTGTACACCTACACGGGTTACAGCTATGAGTTGGACA
>ERZ1034897.239-NODE-239-length-30398-cov-11.098903_pt1 | contig 30398 bp, 33 predicted proteins | sample MGYA00520629_ERZ1034897 | MGnify/ENA primary metagenome ERZ1034897 (study PRJEB33766, sample SAMN09781789) | gut metagenome | biome: gut microbiome | host: Homo sapiens | place: Madagascar | study: EMG produced TPA metagenomics assembly of the PRJNA485056 data...
AGGCTTCACCGCGCGCCGATGTGCGCGGGGGCTGGGGGGTGCTGATGATATAGGTAGATACGGCACCGGCTCGGGCGGTGCGCTCAGGCTCACAGCTGCGGACGCGCTCAGGCGGGTGGGACGCTGTCGGGCGCACCTATATAGGTAGGATTTGCGGCGATTATGCCGCAGATTATGACGCACGGCGGGGCTGATGGTCTGATAATGTAGATATTATTGGGATTTCGAGGGGATGGCGTGTGGGATACGTACCCGCACAGGGCGTGGCCCTTGCCCACGCGCGGACGGGCAGGCAGGCGCGGGCGACGCGCAAAGGGCAAAATTTTGAAAGCAGATTTGCGGAAGGGCGGCGGGGGATGCGGAATTGACCACCTCAGGCGCGGCTACGGGCGAAGGACATATGCCTCCCCGCCCTGCGGGCGTTCCCCCTGCCGGTCAAGCAGGAAGCAAAAACGCAAAGAAAGCAGAACACATAAGCACTATTCCAGAACTCACACGAGTTTCTGGAATTTTTTTATACCCAAAGGGCAGGTCAAAAAAAGGAGGGATAGGCTTGGGTAAGAACAAGGCGCGTACGCCGCCGCCGAACAGAAAACTGACGGACGAGCAGCGCAGAGAGGTTGTGCGCAGGTATGTAGAGGAGTACGAGACGGTCAGCGAGCTGGCGCGGGAGTACGAAGTAGACAGGGCGACGATTTACAGAGTGCTGGGCGCGGAGGAGCACGCGGGCAGAATCAAGGCACTGTCGGACGCGAGGCTGGCGCAGGCAAAGATCAGGATTCTTGAACAAGTGCCTGCGGCACTCGACCGCAACGAAGAGATTCTGAATACGAATTACGACCCTGCATTCCAGTATCTGTGGCAGAACGCCATCCGGGACACACTGGACAGAGCGGGCATCAAGGCGACGAAGGACGAGAAGCAGGACATCAGCATTTCGTTTGCGAGTGATGGGTTTGAGCTGGGCATGCCGGAGAGCGGGACAGACGAAGAATGAGCAACATTGTGTTTGACTACAAGCCGACGGCGAAGCAGCGGCTGTTTCACGCGAGCAAGAGCAACGAGATTTTGTACGGCGGCGCGGCGGGCGGAGGAAAGAGTTACGCCATCGGCTGGGATGCGTTCTTGCGCTGCATGAAATATCCGGGCACAAGCGCGTATCTGTTCAGACGGACATATCCGGAACTGGAGCAGACGCTCATCAAGACGATGCGGATGATTGTGCCGGAGACGCTCGGCAAGTATTACGCGAGCAACCACGAGATGCAGTTTGTTAACGGGAGCGTGGCGAGGTTCTGCCACCTGAGCGACGAGGGCGATGTGATCAAATATCAGGGCGCGGAGATACAGTGGCTGTATTTTGACGAGCTGACGCACTTCAGCGAAAGCATGTACAACTACATCAAGACGCGACTGCGTGCGCCGCTGCGCCTTGGCGTCAAGCCCTGTGTGCGATGCGCGAGCAACCCGGGAGGTCCCGGACACGGCTGGGTGAAGGCGCGGTTCGTGGATTCAACAGACGTCGGGACGCACACGGTGATCAAGGATACGGAGATTACCGGACGCGACGGGCAGAAAAAGACGATGAAATCGGTATGCGAGTACATCCCGGCGACGGTATATGACAACCCGCACATTGACGACATCTACATTGTCGAGCTGCAAAACAAGCCGTCGAAGCTGAGGGACGCCCTGCTCTACGGCAAGTGGGACGCGTTCGAGGGGCAGGCGTTCCCGGAATTTACGAACGACCCTGAGCATTACAAGGACGGGCTGCATACGCACGTCATTGACCCGTTCGACATTCCGCTGCACTGGACGCGGTACGTCAGCTTTGACCACGGCTTTTCACGCCCGTTCTCGTTCGGCGCGTGGGCGGTTGACCCTGACGGCAGAGCTTACCGATACAAGGAGCTGTACGGCTGCAAAAAGGGAGAGGCGAACGTCGGCTTGATGCTCACGCCGGGTGAAATTGCGGCGAAGCTGGCAGACTGGCTCGAGCCGGAGTTCAGGGAGGGCATACACGTCACGGGCATTGCCGACCCTGCCATCTGGGACGAGAGCAGGGGAACGAGCGTAGAAGAGCAGATCCGCAAGGTCTTTTCCGGCGTCACGTTCCGCAAAGGCGACAACACGCGGATGCCGGGCAAGATGCAGGTTCACGAGCGGCTGCGGTTTGACGAGGACGGGCGACCAATGATGTACATATTCAGCAACTGCACCGACTTCATACGCACGATTCCAACGCTTTGCTACGACGAGCACAAGGTTGAGGACATTGACACGGCGGGCGAAGACCACATCTACGACGAGACGCGATACTTTTTAATGTCAAGACCGCTCGCGCCGAAGATTGTCGCGCCCAAACCGAAGCGGAAAGCGTGGAATCCGCTGGACTAAGGAGGATACATGAGAAAGAGGGATTCCCCGCCGGGGGATATCAGACAAAGCAAACCGGAGGAATTCGGCGAGCAGCCGCTGTCTCCGGATGAAAAAGCACTTGTAAGCAGGGCATATTCGCTGTTTACGTTTTTTAACGATGAGCTGCGCGGCGCACACGAGGACATGCGTGCCGCACGCATGATGCGCCAATTGCAGCAGGAGGAGCGGAGCTTGACCGCCCCGGTCACAAGCACCCTGAACAGCTGCATTGACAACGTCATCGCCGACCAGATTGACAACATGCCGGAAGCGGTCATGGTGCCGGAACGCGAGGAAACGGCGCAGAGCGCGGAAGAGATGAGCGACGTTGTCAGCTATGCCCTGTATCAGGCGGGATTCAGGGGGACGTATCAGACGCTGATGGAGGACGCGGCGGTCACGGGAACGGGCATCGCACAGGTGTTTTGGGACGACGACCTTGAGGACGGCGACGGCATGATCAACGTGCTGGCGTGGCATCCGGAGGACTTCTATCCAGACCCGACGCAGGAAAACATTCAGGACGGACGCGCATGCTTCAAGGTGACGCACACGACGGTTGCGTGGGTCGAAGAGCATTACCCGCACGCACGCGGCTATGTCCGTGCCGACCCCAACAGTGCCGATACCGATTACAGCCTGCAAAACATCGCGGAGGGCGACGAGGGCGTGATGCTGCTGGAATTCTGGTATCGACGGTATGACGCGGAAAAGCGTCGGTACATGGTGCATATGGCGCAGTTGGCGGGTCACGCGCTGCTGTACAGCACGGAGCTGGGCTTTGGCGGCGCGGGAAAGACGGAATACAAGGACGGCGTATACGCGCATGGCAGGTATCCGTTTGTGCTGTACAAGTACAGGAGTGTATGGCGCAAGCCGTTCGGCACGGGGCTTGTACACGATTACTACGGCACACAGAACATGATCGACAGATGCCTCAAGTACATCGACGACAACGCGCGCGAATCGAGCGTACAGCGGCACTTCATCCGGCGCGGAAGCGGCGTCAATCCGGAAGACGTCGCAGACATGCGCCGCACCATCATCGAGTGGGAGGGCAACGATATTCGCGAGGCGATTCAGACGGTGCAGGCGGCGCCGCTGAACGGGCAGGTCTACCAAGCGATGAATTACCTCGTGGACAGCATGAAGCAGGACTGCGGTCAGAACCAGTTCAGCCGCGGAGAAGGCGGACTTGGCGTTACGGCTGCGGCTGCCATTCAAGCCCTTCAGGAGGCGGGCGGCAAAACGACCCGTTGGCACACGGAACAATTCAAAAACGCGTTCCGCGAGATGGTCGAGCAGATGCTTTGGGTGTTGAGCGACTATCTGGACGCGGAACGGAAATTCAGAATCGTCGGCGGATGGGATTCGAGCGGCAATATGAAGGACAAGCTCGTGCAGCTCATCGCGCCGATGCGAGACAACGGCAGACTGCCCAAGCCCGCGTACACGGTGCGCGTGCAGGTGCAGAAGAACAACCCCTTGCAGGTACAGGCAGACAACGAGTTCCTTTTGCAGGTTGCGCAAATCTGCGGACAGGCGGGACAGGCGCTGCCGCCCGAATCGGTCATTCGCCTGATGGAGGGATACAGAACGAAGTCGAGCGTGCTGCGCATGGTCGAAGAGAACAGCGCACAGCAGGCGCTCATTGCTCAGATGCAGCAGCAGATCGAGCAGTTGACCAACCAGAACACGGGCATGCAGGCGGTCATCGGCGAGTACAAAAACATGCTCGCGACGCCCGCCCAGCTTGAAGCCAGGCAGCAGGAGGCGGACTATGACCCGATGCTGCAAACAACCAAGGACGCCGAGCAAGGCTGACAACGCGGAAAGGCGCGATAAGGAGACACCACATGAATGAGCTTGAAAACACGGTCGATATGACGCAGGAGCTTGCGGACGACGCGCAGGCGGGGCAGGAGGTCACCCTTAGCGACCTCATGGACAATCTGACGGGCGGGGCACAGGCGGAAACGGAAGAAACGGCTGAACAGACGGGTGACAGCGACCCGGAAACACAAGCGCAGCCCCAGACGGAGGACAAGGACAAGTTCGGACGGCGCATTGCGTCGGCACTGGCAAACCAGAAGCGGGGATTCCAGAAGGACATCGACTTCTCGGCGCGGGTGCATGGCGCGGCGGGCGACATGACGGACGATGAGATCACGGAGGCACTCAGGGACTATCAGGCGCGCAGGATAGCCGAGAGCGACACCGACATCAGCCCGAAAGCCGCACGCAGAATCGTCGAAGCGCAGGAGAGAGCCAACCAGAGCCGAGCAGACAACCCGCAGATGGGACAGGCGGAGGCAGAGGTGCAGAGCCTCTACGCCGACGGCTGGACGGTGGATGAGCTGCGGGCTTTGTCGGCTGACGCGGAGGTTCAGAGGCAGTTCGCGGATGGCATGAGCCTGCGAAAAGCAGCCAAGATGTATTTGCAGCGGCAGCAGACAGTGCAGCCGCAGGCACCCAAGCGGGGCGTGCCGACGGCAAAAACAGCCGGATCGGGCGCACCGCCGGACGATAACGCCATTGCCAACATGACAGACGCGGAGTTTGACGCTTTTCAAAAGCGCGTTGAACGCGCCGCCATGGAGGGTAAGCGCGTGAAATTTTAAGGAGTAAGAGATATGGCATATACCAATACCAATACCAACATGACCAACAGCACCGGCTTGACGCCGGGCATGCAGACCTATTACAACCGTACCCTGCTCAAGGTGTTTGAGCCGAATCTCGTTCATTTGCAGAACGCGGACGTATACCCGATGCCGCAGCACAACGGCTTGATCCAGAACTTCCGAAAGTTGCTCCCGATTGAGGGCAGCACGACCCCTCTGAGCGAGGGAAACCCGGGCGACAGCGTCATGTACAGCGAGATTGCCGTCACCGTGCAGCTCAATCAGTACGGTCAGTATGCCCGCACCACGGACAAGCTGGACATGAGCCACATGGACTTGACGATCGACCGCAAGGTTAAGATGCTGGGCGACGCGGGCGCGAGAAGCATCGACACGCTGGTGCGCGACGAGCTGGCGACCTGCACCAACGTCATTTACGCGGGCGGCAAGACCAGCCGCGCCGCGCTGACGCCTGCGGACAAGATCACCAGCACGGAGATTCGCCGGGCGGTCAAGATGCTCAAGAAGAACCTTGCCAAGCCGTTTAACGGCTACTACATCGCCATCATCGGTCCGGACACGACGTATGACTTGCAGGAGGACGACGCCTTCATCAAGGTCAGCCAGTATCAGGACAAGGAGAACATCTACACGGGCGAGGTCGGCAGACTGTTCGGCGTGCGCTTCATCGAGACCACGCAGGCAAAGATTTTTGAAAAGGCGGGCGCATCCAGCGCGGACGTGGCAAGCATCATCGTGCTGGGTCAGTACGCCTACGGCATCACGAGCTGGACGAGCGCAAAGCCGCGTGTCATCGTCAAGCCGGCAGGCAGCGCGGGCACGGATGACCCGCTCGACCAGATCAGCACGGTCGGCTGGAAGATGGACGGCTTCGGCGTGAAGCTGCTGCAGCCGGAATTCGCGGTGCGCATCGAGACGGGTTTTACGGCTTAACACTCGGGGGCGGGGCATTCGCCCTGTCCCTTTTTCTTTGATTTTGAAAGGAGAAATATCATGGCAATCAATACGACTTCAAGCGTCGCAAGGGCGAGTACGGTACAGCTCGGAAAATGTGAGAAAACCAAAGAGAACATGAAGCAGCTGATGCGCAACGCGGGCTGCGAAACCTACAAGAGCGTCAAAACGATGATTCCGCTCATCCCCGGAAGCGGAGATGACGTTGCGTATGTGGGAATGAACGGCGTGAGCTTTTACTTTCTGCGCGGCAAGACGGTTGATGTGCCCGAGCCGCTGCTTGAAATCATGACCAACTGCGGCGTGATTTAAGGGAGGTGCAGCCCATGACGCTCAGCCAGATCATCGCGCAAGCCCTGCGGCAGCTGGGAGAAGACCCGCAGGACGTGAGCGAATACGAGGAAGCATTCAAGGTATACGCGAACATGGGCTATGACATCGCGGTTCGCGAATATCTCAAGCCCAGAAGGGAAATGTGTCTGGACATCGACGGGAACGGACGCGCGCCGGTTGTCGGGGTCATCGTGAACAGAGTCATCCGAATGACGGATGAGGACGGGCGGGACGTCGCCTTTGATTTGGCAGGGGACGGAAGAAGCCTTACCGTATGGCGGGACGACCTGAAGGGAAAGACGCTGCGGGCGTTATGCGAGGTCAGCTTCCCGCCGATGGAGGACGGGGAGGACGAGCCGCTGCTTCCGGCATACGCGCACGCGGCACTGTCGGACTACATCTGCTACCGCCATCTATCCAGCGGCAACCTCGCCAAGCAGAGCCGCGCGCAGTTTTACCAGAACAGCTTCTATCAGGAGATGAACCGAATCCGTCCGCAGGGCATGGGAAGCGTGACGCGGATGCGCAACCTGTATGAAACGACGGACGTGAGGTATCGCAGATGAGCATCAGCGACAGCGACTACGAAGGAAAATTCACCATCCCCACGCCCAAGGGCATCTATCAGGCGGCGGGCGACACGAACATCAACGCGGACTACGCATATCGGGCGCAGAACATCCGGACGGAGCGCGGGCTTCTGGCGTCGGCATACGGCACGAGCCGCGCCTTTCCGTCGCTGGGGGCGCAAATCAAGACGCTGACGCGGTTTTACAGGCGGTCAAGACCGGACGACGCGGACGTATACGTCGCGGCGGCAGAGGGCGCGATTTACACCTACACGCTGGGAACAGAGGGCTGGGTCAAGCGGTCGGAGGGGTACAAGAGCGACGAATGGAGCAGCGTCACCTATGAAGCGGCGGACAGCGGGGAGACGGTGGACATTCTGATTCTTTCCAACGAAAAGGACGGGATGATCGCGGTATACGGCAACGACCTGCGGGTAGAGAAAAAGACGCTGACCATCGGCGACGCATACAGCGAGGTGAAGTTTGCCGTGCTGGGGCGGCACGCGGAGCGCATATGGGGGACGGGCGCGGAGGGCTATCCGGACAGCGTATTTTACTCACGACCCTACGACCCGTTCAACTGGACGGACGTGCCGGAAACGCCTGAGCTGGGCGGCGGCGTCATCAACCAGCCGACATGGGACGGAGACGCATTCATATCGCTTGAGCCGTTCGGCGGATATCTGCTGGCGGTCAAGGAGCGGACAATCTTCGAGATACGCGGGACAGACCCGAGCAGTTTCACGATCACGGAGGCATACGGCACAGACGGTCCGGTAGAGGAGCGCACCATCTGCACGGACAGGACGAGCATGCTGTACCTGTCGCAGAGCGGCATCGGCTTATACGACGGAAGCACGCTGCGGCTTTTGAGCCGGGACGCGCTGTATGAGACGATGCGGATGCGGATGGACGGGATGGACGGCGCGGCGCGGGCGTGCATATGCGACCACGTCTACTATCTGGCGATGTGCGTCAGGGAAAGCGAAAACGAGACGCTGACGGAAAACAACACGGTCATCGAATACGACACGGAGCGCGGAACATTCATGCTGAGGAAGGGCATCCGCGTCAAGGACTTTTTCGCGATGGGCGGCAGGGTCTACTACACGCAGGCGGAAAGCCCGTACGAGGTCTTGCTCTACAACGCGAGGGAGAACGAGGGAAGCTATCTGGATATGCCGATGGAGTGCATATGGGAAACGCCGTGGCTGGACTTGGGCAAGGCGTACATGAAGCGGGACTACCTGCTGCGCTTTACGGCGGACGCGGACGAAAACGACCTGCCGCTTGAAATCACGATAAAGACCGAGAAGCGGGAAAAGACGCGGACGGTGCTTTTGCAAAGGGACAGGCGGGACTATCGGGTTAAGATTCAGATTGCGGGCGTTCGGATGAAGCTGAAGATTCGCAGTCACGCGAAGCCCGCGGGATGGCGAATCTACGGCGGGGTTCAGGTGGAATACAGTTTGGACGAGGTGTAAGGATGGCATTCAAGCAGCCGAGAGTGCCGCAGGAGAGCGGCAGACTGGCGGAATACGTCAGGAATCTGGGGATGTTTCTGCGCGACTTCTGCATGGCGAGCTGGAACGCGGACAGGATGAAGGACGCGGAAATCGAGAAAATCAAAAAGCGGCTGGACGCGCTCGAAGGGAAGTGAAGACATGGCAAGAAGCAGCACGACGGAGACCTACCAAAGCTCAAGTAGCACGAGCAAGGAACACAGCAAAACAGACAGCAGGCAGGACACGACCAGCCAAAGCACATCAAACAGCCGGCAGGACAGCACCAGTCAGAGCAGCTCGACCTCGCAGAGTACGAGCAAGAACGTTCTTGACAAGGAGCTGATGAACCAAATCCTTTCCGGACTGATGGGCACGATGACGGATGAGCAGATTACGCAGTTCGCGGAAAACCTGCTCAGACCGCAGCTTAACGCAGGATTGGAGGAAGCACAGCAGAACTACGAAACGACAAAACTGAGCAAGGAGCAGGAGATTGAAAACCTCGCCGCCAACCTGACGCGGAGCATCGACGAGCAGAACGCGGCATACCGCAAAAGCGCGGCGAACGTGGAGACGGCGGCGTTGAACCGAGGCATGGGGCGGAGCAGCTACACGATGCAGACGCTCGCCAATCAGGGCGACGCGCTGGCAAAAGCCGTACAGCAGCTCACGGAGGACAGCGGGCGAAGAAGCCAGCAGATTCAAAACCAGATCACGCAGGCGGCACAGCAGAACAGCCGGACACAGGGAAGGCTGAACAGCGACTACGCCAGCCAGCTCGCGGCGAAGGTGCAGGAGCTGAAAGAGAACCAGCGCAAGGAATGGAACAGCAACTATCTGACGGCGATTTCCTCGGCGATGGGACAGCAGACGACGGGAAGCCAGCAGACGGCGGGCAGCCAGACGAGCATCGGAAGCCAGCAGACGACGGGCAACCAGACGACGCTGGGTACGAGCGAAACAACGGGCGAAAGCAGCACGGAGAGCAGCGGAACGAGCGTATCGACGACGACGAGCGGGGGCGGTGGACGCTCGAACAAGAAGACATACCCGCAAAAGGGCGGGTATAGCGGTGTGATATACAGCGAAAGGTAAATTGGAGGGACGCACATGGCGCGAATGCAGGGGTTTGGCAGGAAACGCGAAGAAGAGGAAGAGCAGAAGCGGGTACAGCAGCAGACAGCTGCGGACAGCTCGCAGAATTCGGCGGTCATCCGCGGGCGTGAACATGCCAAAGAGACGGCAGGCGCGCTGAAGCAGACCGGACACAAAATTGTAGCCGAACAAAAGGTCAATCCCTTTGAGCAGACGGCGCAAAAGACCAACGCCCAGCTTTTGGCGGACTATGACGCGGAGATGGCGGGGCGCGAGGGTATGGCGATGGGCATGACGCCCAGACGCGACCTCGGCACGCGGGATGTTGAGGTTGACTTTTCGACCATCAAGGACAACAAGCAGGCGGCGTATTTTGCCGGTACGCTGGCGAATGAGGACGTTGCGGAGGAATTCCTCAAGGACTGGGCGGCGTACAGCGCACAGGACAGCGATGAGGTGCTGTATAGCGCCGAGGGGTTGCTCGGGGACAAGCTGTTCGCCGCGCCGCGAAGCGAAAAAGGCAAGAACGCGGCAAAGGCAGATGCCGCGATGCAGACGCTTGCCTCCGGACTGGTGATGGACGCGGACGGAAACGACATGGACTTGGCGAGCGCAAGCCTGCCCATGGTCATTCAGAGCATCCGCGCAGACCCCGACAGCAGCAGCCGGAAGGCAAAGGTCAAAGCCCTCTACACGCTGACGCAGACGCCGGGCAACCCGTACTCCGGCAGGACGTTTGATCAGGACGAGGCAAACACGTTCCTGTACAGCGCGGACTGGGACGACAAGGATTATAAGGATGCCGTAGACGAGTACCAATCCGCGTTTTACGCCGGCAGCGGGCACGACGAGGACAACCTCAAGAAGTATCTTGAGTTGGTGGCGGGCATCGGCGAGGGGAACGAATACGGAGATGCCTACTCCAAGCGGCAGAGCCGGAGCATGCGCGCGGCACTTGACAAGGCATGGGCAAGCGCGACGGGGCTGCCTGCGCCGACGGACGAGGACATCGCGGCATGGAACGAGCTTAACCAGACGGCACAGGCGGAGGGCAAAAAGGCAAGCCCCTTCTTCACGTGGCTCTTCGGCGACAAGAAGCGGAAAGCCGAAAAGGAGAGCGCGAGGGAAAGCGCACAGCCCGAACAGGCAAGCACCCTTGACCAGATTGCAAGCACAGACGGCGTTAAGCGGGCTGCACTGACGGCATCGACCGCGCCGGGCATCGCCTTGCCGCAGGAGGGAAGCAAGAGCGGCGGCAGATGGTTCGACGCGGCGCAGAAGCAGGCGGAAGAAAAGACGGAAGCCGCACAAGCGCCCACCGCGCAGAAAGAGGACAAGCGCCGGTTTGACCAGATTTATGAGCACGAGACCCCTACGCCCATCGCACAGAGGGAGAGCGCGGGAACGCCCGGCGAAGCCCTTGCGATGTATCTGCGCGGTGAGCCGCTGACGCAGGAAGAACACGAATGGCTTGACGACATCTTAAACAGCAACGGCGGCAAGCTGCTGCTCAATCAAAAGGAATACGTCGGCGGCACATTGACAAACGGGATGGACTACCGCGCCAAGCCGCTTTACCCGCAGGGCGCGATTCCCAGCGACGTTGGAAGCTGGATTCAGCAAGACCTCGACATCTTGGGAAGCGGAATGCTTGACGACGCGACCGCCGGAGCGGGCTACCTCGCGCTGATGCAAATCATCAACGACGCGGACGCATGGATTGAGAGCGGAGAGGTCAGCATCCCCAGCGGGAAAAACCCGTACAGCGTCTACCTCAGCACGCACGACAGTGCGAAAGCCGTATCGCAGAGCATCCGCGAGGCGCAAATAATCGCCATCGAACAGCAGAAGAGCGCGGCGCAGGCGCAAAAGCAGGCGGAAGAGGAAGCCAACCAGAGCCTTGTCAACGCGGTGACGGCAGGAACGGCGACGCCGGAGCAAATCGACGAATATTATGACCGCTACCACCGCCATCAGTATACGGTGCTTGAGCTTGAAAACCGCGACGAGGGCTACCGCATCTTTGACCGCAACCTGAGCAACGTGCTGAACGCGGACGACGGCGCATACTGGTCGTCGGACAGCGCGGCGGCGCAGGAGGGACTTGAGGGCGAGGCACGCACGGAATTCCGCGAAGTGCTGGCAGACGAGGCGCAGAGCGTGCTGCACGAGTACGCGGACATCGCAAACAGTCTCGGCATGACGACGCAGGACTATTTGGAAAAATGCGGCGTCACCAGCCCTGACCAGATTGCGGACATGGCATACAATCGCATGGTCAGGCGCGGCAGCGCGTTTTTGAGCAGCGAGACGGCGCAGGCGGGATTGGAGGACAACTCCGCGACCATCGGCGTACTGCCTGCGGCGGGCGCGGGCGCGGCATACGGCGTACTCAGCACGGCGGACAGCCTTGCCAGCGCGCCGTACAACATGCTGGACGCGATGGCGTACAAGGCGAACGTCAACGAAATCCGAAGCGATTACAACGGCAAATACGGAATCAACGGACGCGCCATCTACCGCGAACAGCTCATCCAGTACGCAAACAGCGGAGAGTTGAGCGAGGAGCAGAGCGCGGCACTGCTGCAAAACATCGGGCAGGTCAGCGACATCTACGACATCGGCTACAAGATCGACAACGGCTTTATCGGCAACGGATATCGTGCCTTCATGGGCGCGATGGACAACGCCCAAAAGGGACTGACGGATTTCGCGTCGCTGGGCAACGAGTTTGAACAGAATGTGTTCAGCGGCTCGGCAAGCATCGCGGGAAGCGCAACGGGCATGCTGGCGGTCGGCGCACTGGGCGCGGCGGGAACGCCCGCCATGGCGGCGTCTGCGGCAATCTACGGCACGCAGGCGTGGAACGACAATTACGAAGCGGCTGTAAGCAGCGGACTGAGCAAGCCTACGGCGGCGGCTCTCGCCATGGGACCGGCAGTCATCAGCACGGTCATCAACGCGCCGGGCGCGAAGATGGAGGGCGATTTGCTCGGCGGGCGCAGTCTGCTTGAGCAGCAGCTTGCCAAGCAGGACGCGCTCAAGACCCTGACGCTGAGGGGCAAATTCGCCGAATACGCTAAGGCTCTGGCGCGCGACATCCCGAAAAACGCGGTACAGGAGGGCACGGAGGAGCTTGCGGAGGACGCGGCGACCAACCTGTACAACGCGATGCTTTACCCTGTCGCGCTGAAAATGGACGCGGGCGAAAAGCCGCAATTCAGTGATGTTTTGGCGGGGCTTGTGTCGGTTGACCCCGCCGAGATGATGACCAGCGGCGGCAAGAGCTTTTTAGGCGGCGCGGCGGCGAGCGTCGTATTCACGCTGGCGGGTTATGCGGGCATGGCGATTCGGCGCAAGCTGCCGGGGTATCGTCTGCCTGCCGTCACGCTCAGTCAGGAGATGATGGACGGGACGGCGGACGTTACGCCGGAAAACCTTACCAAGGTGACGGAGAGCCTTGCCGAGGCACTGCAAAACCCCGAAGTGGCGCAGGCGGTCAACGAGACGGCACAGCAGGCGCAGGACGCGCAGAACACGGCTGCGGCGGCAATGGCGGGCGTAGGCGCGGAGCACTTTGAAGCAGGCAACGCGCAGGTACGCATGCAGCAGGAGGCACAGACGGCGGCGGACGCGGCGCAACAGGCGGCGGACGCGGCGAAGAGCGAATTTGAAGCGTACAGCGACGCGGTCATGGCGGGCGACATTGACAAAATCAAGGACATGCAGCAGGCGCGCGTGCGCATGGGCGAAAACCAGAAGACGGCGAACGAGTACGCCGACACCGCCAAAAAGCACAAGGCGGCGGCAGAGGACGCCTACGCCAAGGGACTAGACGAGGCGCGAAAGCGCGGCGCACAGATCAGCAAGGAACAGAACGCGCAGACGGTCGCACAGTGGCAGGCGGAGATGGAGACCATGAGCCGGATTGCGGACATTGACGCAGAGATGGACTCCATGCGCCAGAGCTACGCCGACGCGGAGACGATGGGGCTTGACGAGGACGTCAAGCAGGCAATTGAGAGCCGCATAGACGAGCTGCGCAGGGAGCGCGTTGAGATCGCAATGCCGGGAATCGAGGAGGCGACGCAGACGCGAGAGCGGCTTGAACAGGGGCTTGCACAGGCGCAGGAGCTGGGGCTTGACGAGGACACGCGCGCCGAGATGGAGCGTCAGGTCGAGTTGGCAAAAGCGAAAGAGCGCATCTACACGCAGAGCCGGAGCGACTGGGAGCTTGAGGAGACGCTGTACCCGAACGAGACAGGCAGCAGCAAGACGGCGTACGTCAACAACGCAAAGCCTGACGCAAGGTACGCCAATCCGGACGCTGAGGTGCAGCTGACAGGTGAAGCAGAACAAGCATCGTCCGGCATCGCGCAGGAAGAAAGCCGCACCGCATCGGACGGGCGACCGGGCAAGACAGTTGTCAGCACGACGTTTGAGGAGCAGTACGCGCCGGAACTGAAGACAATGGACGCCATCATCAAGGCGGGCAGACAGGCGGAGGCTCTTGCGCAGGCACTCAAGGACGGAGACCCCGTCAGCGCGACGCGAATTGCAGAAATCCAAAATAGCGTGAATGAGCACCTGAGCAAGCTCGACGACAACGCGCTGAACGTGTTCGCCTCGGAGGTAAACGACGCACTCCGCCAAATCGGAGAATTGGAGATTGAGACCGACGCGGCGCGAGAACGCGACACGGCAAGGCAGGAGGCGGACTATGAGCGATACATGAGCCAAGCGGCGCAGAAACAGCTTGCGGCGGAACATTACAACGCGCTTTCCGGCGTTGCGAAAACGCTCAGAGGCACGGATGTTTTTATCAACGAATCGCAGGCTGCGGACATCCTGAACATGACCGGACTCAAGACAATCCCAAGGGTCAACATTGCTTACGGGACGCGGTTCACGCAAAACCGCGAATCCGGCGCAATTCCGCTGGACGGTCAGTTTTACGTCGGGCTGGCGGAGGAAAGCGGCGGATACATGGACGCGGCAAGCCTTAATCCGCACGAGGACATCATGCGTGCGCTGATGAAGCGCAAGCAGTCGTATCGTGAGATGCACCAAAAGGTCGAAGAGCCGAAGGACAGGGCGCAGATTCGGCGCGCGGCAAAGGCGGTCATGGAAGGCGACGTCGGCGGGAGCGCGCAGGGCGAACAGAAACGGACGTACCGCGGGGTTGAGGTTGAGCAGGCGGAAGGGAAGAGCCAAAAAAACAACAACATCGTCAAGACCGTCAAAAAGCTCGCGCAGGATATCGGCGTAGGCTCGACGCTGGGCGCAAGGAACATGAGCGAAGCGCAAGGCGGACACGGATTGTATCGCGACGCGATGCGATACATGGCGACGGACGCCGTGAGCGCAGGGCGCGTGGACATCAACATGCACGAGATCGGGCACGCCATCAGCGAACGGACGGGCATCACCGGAACGCCGGAGATGGTCGCGGCGTTGAAAGCCGAAAACGCATCGTGGGAGCAGAGCTACACGGACGCGGAGATGGCGGGCGAGGCGATGGCTGAATTTACGTGGCGGTACATGGTCAGTGATGAGGCGGCGAAGGAATTTGCGGGAGAGGGATTCTTCGCGCAGTTTGAGCAGGCGGTCGCGGACGCGGGCATGGAGAAGCCAATTGCCAAAGCCAAGACCGATATCCGGAATTATCTGAACGCCAGCTTCAGCGAGCGGGTCAGAGCGATGGTCGTAGACAGAAGCGACATCAAGAGCAATGAGAAGCTGGACGAGGCGTTTTTGTACGCGCTCGTGGACAGCACCGCACCAGCCGAAAAAGCGAACAAAATCATCCGCGACGCGACAGGGGAAAAGGTCGTCGCGTTTGAGGACAACCTGCGGGAGAGTGCGCTGCTGCGCAACACGGCGGACAAACGGGCATACGCACAGCTGACGGAATCCCTGACGGACGTGCGCGGAACGCGCATCGGCGACAGCCTCAAGGAGCGAATCAAGGAATCCGGCTTGAAAGGAAAGGATTTGCAGGAATGGCTCAACTGGATGCTCGTCAAGCACAGCCTTGACCGCGACAAACAGGGCAAGCCCGTATTGGACAACAACACATACCCGCGAGCGGAAAGGCTGGCGTACATCCAGCAAACGGAGCGCGCGCACCCCGAATTCGCCAAGGCGCAGAAGGCATTTCAGAGCTTTAGGCACGACTTCATGCAGGCGTGGATGGTCGATACGGGCTATCTCAAGGCGTGGCAGCTTGAGCAGTTTGAAGCGATGTACCCGAGCTATGTACCGACCAACCGCGTCAAGGACAACGCACCGGTCGGAAGAAGCCGGAGCGGCGGCGGGAAAAGCTACACCATCCGCGGCGCAAAGGGAAGCACGGAGCAGATTGTGTCGCCTTTTGACAGCTTTTGCGAAATGACGCAGAAAATCGTGCGGATGAACATGGAAAACCAGACAAACCTGCTGTTTGACCGCCTGTACAAGGAGTATGAGGGCTTCGGCGTGCTGGGACGCCCCATCGAGCAGACAAGCGGAACGTTCAGCGACGAGCAGACGCTGACGCGGATGGAAAGCGCGAGAGAAAGCCTGCAAAAAGGCAACGTCAGCGAGGACGTCATTACGGATATTCTGCTGGACATCGACGCGGACAGAGCAAAATTTGTCGGCACGGCGAACGAAAACAACGTCATCACGGTACAGCATCCGGACGGAAGCAAGACCTATTACACCATCACAGACCCGCTGTTTTATAAGATGATGACCAACGCGACGGACAACGGAAAATCAATTCTGAACGTGGTCGGCAAGTTTACACACGCGATGAGCGCGTTGACGACGGGCAGCAACCCTGTTTTCGCGGCACGCAACTTTTTGCGCGACTTCCAGAACAGCGTGAATTACGGTACATGGGCAACCAGCTATGCGGACGGACTGTATAAATGGGTGAAAGCCGTACATGAGATTTTGACCGACAAGGACGCATACAAGGACTATGTCGCGCTGGGCGGCGGTGGCTGGACGCGAGTATCTACGGGCGACGCCAAAAGCTCGAAGCAGCTGAGAGGGGCAGTCTTTGACAACGGCAAGTGGAAGGACAACTACGAGACGCAGACGCTCGGCGGCAAGGGAAAATGGGCTGGCAAAAAGCTATGGGAGTTTGCGACGCTGGCGTACCCCAACGAGGTTATCGAGCAGGCGAGCCGATTTGCAGAATATCGGTATGGCAAGCACGACCTGACGACGGACACCGGCAGAGCCGAAGCCTTCCGTGCTGCGCAGGATGTAACGGTCGATTTCAGCCGCAGGGGAGCAAGCGGCATCGCAAGGAATATCAGCGACTTTGTGCCGTTTTTTAACGCGAGTTTGCAGGGCACATACCGCACGGCGCGTCAGGGGACAAAGCAGGAGAGCGGACAGGCGGCAAAGCGATTTGTCAAAACACTGCTCAATACAGGCGCGTTGGTCGCGCTGGCGAACGCGGCGTTGCTCGGCATGAACGACGATGACAAAGAGGCGTTCATGTACATGAGCGACGACCTCAAGAGCAAGCACATCTTTATTCCCAACTTTGCGCCCGGCGTGTTCGGAGATGCGCCGCTCATCCGCATTCCCGTCGAGCAAGACCCCGTCGCATACGCGGTCAATTCGCTGATGACGAACGTCATGTGGAAAGGCGAGGGCGACGAGTGGGCGATTGATTTCACGGCATCCATGGCGACGATTGCGGACGGACTATACCCCATCAGCGGCACGATTGCTGACCCGATACTCTCCATGCAGACCAACAAAAACTGGTACGGCAGCCGCATCGTACCGAGCTACATGGAAAATTGGGATCCGTCCACGCAGTACACGGAAGACACGGCGGGGCTGTTTGTTGGGGTAGGCAGATTCATCGGCAAAAGCCCGATGATGCTGCAATATGTGGCACAGCAATACACGGGCTATCTCGGTCAGGTCGTCATTCCGGCGATGAGCGACATGGACGCAAGCAATCCGGCAACGGCACTCTTCAGCTCGACGGTGGCATACGCACGCAAACAACTCACCAGCAACCCGCTTGTGAGCAACGACGTTGTAAGCCGCGTAAATGATAACACCAAGTTTTTAAACACGGTGGTCAAGGCGGGCGAAAACGGCAAGGAATTTAACATGCTGCGCGGCGACCTGACACCGAGGCAGGCTCAAAAGGCATATGACGTTGCCTACGACCTGACGCACAGCGGCGGCGTGCTGTACGAGGCAAAACAAGCCATCAGCGAGGGGTATGAGCAAATCGACGCCATCAACGGACGGGACGACCTGACGGACGAGCAGAAATACGAGCTGACAAACAGCATCCGCATGAAAATGTGCCGCCTTGCGCTGAAAGCGAACGAGGTGTATGCCAAGTATGAGGAGCTGTACGTCACGGGCGAATCGCTGCGGTCGCACATCATCAAGCAGGCATACGGCGGCACAACCATAAAAAAGCAAAAGTAAGGAGGGAAGCGGATGATTCACGCGAGTTTTGACGACAGAAGCCATAAGAGCGCGGCGATTGCGGGCATTTACCAATACGACACGGGACAGCGGCTGAGGATGCACGGGCTGCCGTCGCCGCGGGAACTGGCGGAGAGGGACGACTTTCTATCCGGCGACGCGGTGACGGTACAGGCGCAGTACGGGTTTGTCGGGGACAGCCAGACGGAAACGCGGATGGCGAGTTACGACGAGGCAAGCGGATGCTGGACGGCGGACATTCCGGACATATACCTGACCCGAAGCAGCACGGTGAAGGTGTTTGTATACGTCGGCTACGGCGCGGCGGAGGGCGCGGGACGGTCAAAGACCTGCTACGAGGGGAGCTTCACGCCCGTCAGCCGCCCCGCGCCGGGGACGCAGGTCACGCCGGAGCAGACGAACGCATGGGACGCGCTGGTTGCGGAAGTGAACCTGACGCTGGCGAAGATGAACACGGCGGTATCGGGCGCGAACGCGGCGGCGGAAACCGCCGGCACGGCGGCGAAAGCAGCGGACAAGGCGGCGGGCGGCGCGGAGAGCGCGGCGAAAACCGCAGGCGACGCGGCAGGGAGCGCAAACAGCGCGGCGGAAGCGGCAAATCAGGCGGCAGAAGCAGCGAACACAGCGGCGGCAGGCGCGAACACACAGGCGGAACACCTGCAAAACATGGTCGTACAGGCGGCGACGCGGGAATACGGCAGCGGAAGCACGGCGAGCCTGACGGACGACGGAGTAAAGAAGATCCTTTCGCTGGGGCTTGAGCGGGGCATGCCGGGCAGGGACGGCGCAAAGGGAGACAAAGGCGAAAAGGGCGACAAGGGCGACACGGGACCGGCAGGCGTGACCTTTCAGCTTGTCGGCACGGTGCTGACCATCACGACGGTGTGAGGGTGAAGGCATGGCAAAGAAAATTCCTGCATTCAGCTACACGGGCGCATACCGGACGCAGAGCGACGGGAGATACTGGTACATTCTGCTGCTGACAAGCGGCACGCTGACCTTTCAGTACGCCAAGAGCGGCGTGGACGTGGGCTGCGTGGGCGGCGGCGGGTCGAGCGCATGCCACCTGCAAACGGCGAACACGGCGGGCGGAAGCGGCGGAGGCGGCGGGTACATCGCAACCGGCACGGCGGCAATCGCGGCAGGGCAGGGCTACGCGGTGAGCATCGGAAATGGCGGGGCTGTTCCGGCGGTATGGCTGGCGGGCAACGACGGCGGGGCGACATCGGCTTTCGGCATTACCGCACAGGGCGGCAAGGGCGCGGGCGCGCTGGGCTGGAAGGACAGCGGCACGCCGGGCGCGGGCACCGGCGCAGGCGGAACAGGCGGCAGAGACACGCACATCGCAGGCGCGCAGGGCGAAAACGGGCAAGACCTCTTCGGGCTGGGGTTATACGGCGCGGGCGGCGGAGTAGGAGGCGGCGGCTGGGCTACGGCAGGCTGAAGCGGCGGCGCAGACGGAGGCGGCGCGGATATGTGGACGAGGACAGCCGCTACAACAGCAAGGGCGGTCAGGCGGCGGCAGGCGGAAGCGGGATCGTCATTCTGCGGGGAACGCAGGACGATTTGATTCCGGTGGTTTTTAACGGAACACAGCTCAGTGAGCTGTACTTTAACGGCGTAAAGGTGACGAGCCTCATTTACAACGGGGCAAGGCTGTTTATACGGGAGGTGAAACGATGTTTTGCGCATCAAGCGGTCAAATTGTGCTGACAGCAGGGGACACGGGCGTGATCGGGTTCGAGGCGGCGGAGGGCGGCTACATCCCGACGGAGAACGACCGCGCAATCTTTACCGTTCGGGACAAGGTCGGCGGGCGCAGGCTGATTGAAAAGACGGTTCAGCCGGACGCGCAGGGCGTGACGCGCGTTCCCTTTATGGCGGAGGACACGGCAAAGCTCAAGCCGCGCGGCTATGTTTGGGACATCCGCTTCGCGCTGGAGGCGAAAGAGGACGGGAGCGGGAACGTGACGGAGTACAGGGAAATGATTACGCCGATGGAGCCGGGCGTTCTATGGGTGCTTCCGACGATAGGAGAGAGCAGATGAGCGAAAAAATCAAATTGCAGATTCGAAATTTTCGCGGCGAGAAAGGCGAAAAGGGGGACAAGGGCGACGCATTCACCTATGCGGACTTTACGCCTGAACAGCTGGAGGGACTGACGCGCGGCATTGCGCAGGAAGCGGCGGGAAAAGCCGAGCAGGCTGCCATGGAAAGCGTCAGGCAGGCGACGGACGCGGCGGCACAGGCGGCAGTGAGCGCATCCGGCGCGGAGAGCGCAAAGACGGCTGCGGAAAAAGCGCAGAAAGCGGCAGAGAGCAGCGAGAGCGACGCGGCGGGAGAAGCGCAGAAGGCGCAGACGAGTGCGGCACAGGCGGCAAGCAGCGCGGCATATGCGGGAGAAGCAGGCACAGCGGCGGGAGAAGCGCACAAGGCGGCAGAGAGCGCGAAAAACGCGGCGGCGGTTTCCGCATCGCTGGCGCAGGAGAGCGCGGCACAGGCGGCAGGGAGCGCGGAGAGCGCAGACAGCGCAAAGACGGCGGCGGCGCAGAGCGAGCAGAGAACGGCGGCATCGGAAGCGAACGTCGCGCAGGCAGAGGAGCGCATCAGCAAGACGGTTTCCGGCGCGGTGGAAGCGGTCGCGGCGCAGGAAACGAAATCCGTTCAGGCGGTCGCAGCGCAGGGGGAAGCGTCTGTCGCGGCGGTCGCGGCAGAGGGCGAACGGGTGCTGGGGACGATTCCGCAGGATTATACGGCGGCGGTCGGAGAAATCGACGCGCTCAAAAAAAGCAAAGCGGAGATTGACGACACCGCCATAGACGGCGATACATGGAGCAGCAAGCATATTGCGGACATGCTCTGCCCCAAGGTCGAGAAAAGCGGAACACTTGTACAGATGGACGGGATGCTCGGGGGATATCCGCTGGGCGTCAAAGTCAGCTGGACGCCGGCGCAGGAGGGGAGCGGCGACCCGTCGCCGGAGAACATTCGCCCGATAAAGGGACGGACGGAAATTAAGGTCGAGCGGTGCGGGGAGAACCTGCTGAATATAAAACCATTTGATACACGCATACAAAAAGGCATTACATTTGAGTATGTTCCGGATGGCGGCATTCATATACAAGGCACAGCATCTGCAAATGCTGATTCACCAACGTTTCCGGTCTGGCATCTGCCTCCCGGAAAATACTGCGGGCCGAATACGCCTACAGGAGTATCTGCGTCTATTGTGATACGGCGCAATGGGAGCAATCTGTGGTTAAACACCAAAGGTATTTTTGAGATTTTGGCTGGGGACGTAACGAAATATTGGTACGCGATTGTGGCTAACGGCACAACGCTTAACAATACAATATATCCGTACATCGTTCCGGGCGCCACTGCCCCCACAACTTACACCCCCTACATCGGCAGCACCAACACCCTGACCCTGCCTGAAACCGTGTATGGCGGCGAGGTGGACGCCGAAGGCAAAGGACAGGAGACGTGGGGTTACATGGACAGCTACGCCGGTGAGACGCTGCCTGCCGAGTGGATCTGCGATAGAGCGGCATATGCCGCGGGGACTACGCCGCCGAACGGCGCGCAGGTCGCTTACAAGATGGACAAACCCAAGCCCTTCACCGCCGCTGGCGGCGCAGCTATCCCCGCACTCTCCGGCACAAACACCATCCTGACCGACGCGGACAGCATGACGGTGACGGGCAGAGCCGACCCCATTCAGACGATAGCCAAACTGAACGACCGCATTGCCGCGCTGGAAGCGGCGGCGACGAACATCACCGAATAACAGGAGGAAAGACATATGATTGCAAACGAAAAGATGCACAGTGCCAAATATCAGGTCCTCTGCAACCGCCTGACCAACGGAACGCCGTTTACGACCGACACGGCGCAGGCGCGAATCACCGCGCTGGCGGATGCGCTGGAAATCACGCAGGAGGAAGCGGACGAACTGTCCGCGCTCGCCAAGGAGCATGGCACGAGCGGCGCGACGCTGGAGGAGCGCGTCGATGCGCTCGAACAGGCGAACGACGACGTCATCCTGATGATGGCAGACCTGATTGGAGGGTAAAAATGATGATGAAAACGTTGAACACAATCAAAATGAAAATCATGGTGAGGGCTTTCCGCATCCGCATCCGAAATGGCGAAGACTTCACCGACATTGCCGCCGACTATCCGGCACTGACGGCGGACGATTTGGACGCGATTCGCGACGCGCTGAACGCGGCGTAAGATAAGAAAAGTAGGGTTTGATTTAATACTCGGCTGAAAAAAGGCATGTAATTAAATCAAACATATGTTACTTATGCGGTTTAATGCCAATTTACGAAAGGATGTGAATGAGTTGATTATCGTTGTTGCGGTATGCGGCGTGCTGCTGACGATGGGAATCGGGCAGTTCATCCACGCAGGAGGGGCTTGGGATGATTAAGACAGCGGAAGCACTCCGCACGGCGCGGGGACTGCTTGGCACAAGCTATGATGAGCTGGACTGCATCAACCTCATCAAGAAGGTCATCCGCGTCAGCGCGGGCGGGGAGAAAAGCTACACGACGGCAGGCACGAACGCGCTCTGGGAGAGCGACGAAAACAGCGCGAAATACCGCGATTTGACATGGAAGCAGGAGGGCATTTCCAGCGCGAAGGCGGGGATGCTGGCGTTCATGGGCGTGGAAACGGGCGATGTGAATCACGTCGGGCTGGTGACGGAGCGAGGGACGGTTGTCCACTCAAGCAAGAGCAGGGGCGGGACGGTCGAAACCGAGCTGACGGAGAAGAACGGCTGGAACGGGCTGGGAAAGCACAGGATGATTGAGGTGAATGGAATGGAAAAGGAATTCGGCAACGCGACGGTGAGCGTCACGAGCGGCTATCTGAACATCCGCGAGGGCGCGGGCACGGCGGCGAAAATCATCGCCAAAGCCGAGAACGGAACGCGGGTGAACGTCATCCGCGAGGCGGGCGGCACGGGATGGGTGTTCGGGAAGCTGGAAAACGGCGTGGCGGGGTACATGTCAGGGGCGTATCTGGTGGAGGACGAGAACACACCGGATGCCGATGCGGGGAACGCTGCGGACGCGGGCGGCGCGGAAACGACGACGCTCAGAAGGAGCGATGGCGTGTATGTTACGCTGGCGGGGAAATGGACGATTGCGGAAGATTGAAAGGAGGATGACCATGAACAACTGGTCGGGAATCTGGGATAAGGTACTTAAGATGGCGGCACTTGCGGGCGGAGCAATCGCGGGTGCAATGGGAGGCTGGGATACGTTGCTGATCGTGCTGTGCTACATGATGGGCATTGACTACGTGACAGGGTGCATTTGCGGGGCGATGGGCAAAAGCCCGAAGACGGACGGCGGAAAGCTGGACAGCAAGACGGGCTGGCACGGACTGCTCAAGAAGGCGGTCATGCTGGTGGTGGTCTTTATGGCGGCACAACTTGACCGCGTGATGCCGGAAGGGACGCGGGTTTTCCGCGACGCGATGGCGATGTTCTACATCGCGAACGAGGGACTGAGCATCACCGAGAATTTGGCAATCATCGGCGTGCCGTTCCCTGCGTTTGTCAAGAAGGCACTTGAGCAGATTAAGCAGCAGAACGACGAGGGCACGGAGGGAGACTGATGTGCGGCAAGATCACGTTTGCGGGATACACAAAAGATGAACGTGACGAGCTGATACAGGCGTGCGGGCTGACGGACAGGCAGAGAGAGGTGTTTGTCACCCGAGCGCAGACGGACAACCTGATTGCGACAGCGCAACGGCTGCACATTTCGCCGGAGACGGTCAAGCGCGAATCGCGGAAGGTGCAGGACAAGATCAACCGCGTCAGGGCAAGGCAGAGGCGGCAGACGGAATGTTTTGCCGAGACCGACAAAACATCGGAAAAAAAGATCGGGGAAAAATAAAAAACCTCTTGACAATTCTGGATATCCAATAATATAATATGGATATCCAGAAAAGAGGTGAAAACATGAATCCCAAAAGGGGACGACATCCGATTGATAATCCGAAGGCTATTCAATACCGAATCAGGTTGACACAAGAGGAAGCCGAAAAACTTGAATACTGTTGCGAAGCGACAGGCAGGACTAAGGCTGACATTTTGAGGGAAGGGCTTGAACGGGTTTATCAGGAGGTAAAAAAATAAGACTTGCCGCCCACTCTCAAAAACGCGACAAGTCTTAGTAACCACTCCAACAAGGGAGCTTAAATATTTTACCATGAGTTCCCTTGTTGGTCAATTCTTTTCGACCAATAAGGAGGATATAGATATGCCCACTGAATATCAGACTGAGCGCGAGGAAATCATCAACGCGGCTATGCGACTGCTGGACGGCGAAAACCTGTACTATTTGCTTGGCACAGCGAGAGCACTGCTCAAACTGGAAGCGAAACAAGCAAACAAGTTGCAGTGACGGCGCAGGAGGAAAGCATATGCAGAAAGATATCAAGAGCGCGATGACGCAATACATCGACCGGACGAATCTGGACGGGCACGGATTCAAGCACTACGAGATGGCATACGGCGAGCTGATGTGTCTGCGTGAAATCATGACGAACAATTTCGTGGAAGCGTTGTCGCTGGCTTTCCGCTACGGCGCAAGCAAGGGCTATCGCTGCGCGATGAAGAACGCAAAGAAGGACTAAGAAAGGAGCTGAACGGATGAACGAGATCATGAACATTCAAGGCATCCCCTGTTACGAAAAGGACGGCGTTGCATATCTGAACCTTGAGACTGTGGCGCGAGGGCTGGGGTTCACGGAAAAGAAGGGCGATGTCGATTATGTCATGTGGCGCAGAGTTGATAAGTATCTCGAAGAACTGCATTTCGGCACAAGTGCCGAAAGACCCGACTACATCCCCGAGAACATCTTCTACCGCCTTGCAATGAAGGCAAAGAACGAAACGGCTGAGAAGTTTCAGACGCTCATCGCGGACGAGGTCGTTCCGGCTATCCGCAAGCACGGCGGTTATCTCACACCCGCAAAGGTGGAAGAAGTGCTGCTGAATCCGGACACCATCATTCAGCTTGCGACACAGCTCAAGGCGTCGCGGGAAAAGACGATGAAACTGGAAGCCATCAACAGCGAGTTGGTTGTACAGAATCAGATTTACAAGCCGAAAGCGGACTATTTCGACCAGATTGTTGACCGGAACCTGCTGACGAGTTTCCGCGAAACCGCCAAGCAGCTGGAAATCAAGGAGCGCGTATTTGTCGGATTCTTGCTCGACCACAAGTACATCTACCGCGACAAAAAGGGCAAGCTGATGCCCTACGCCGAAAAGAACAATGGTCTTTTTGAGTTGAAAGAGTGCATCAACGAGAAAAGCGGATGGGGCGGAACACAGACAATGATTACGCCCAAGGGCAGAGAAACCTTCCGTCTGCTGATGCAGGGTCTTGCCGGATAAAAAAGAACCGTCCCTTCGGGGACGGCTTTTTTTGTCCTGAATCTGCCCCGAAACTGACCCGCCGAGCGAATGCCAAAATGGGAAAATGGCAACAGAAAGGAGGTGCGTTTATGGAATATAAGGAATACGCATCTAAGGGAGTTGCCGGTGCTGGTCTTGGTCTGGGTATCGCGGGTACTGCGCTCGGTCTGCTGGGCGGCGGCAGTGCGCTGCTGAACGGGTGGAATCCGCGTTATGCGGACGGCTGTTGCAGCGAGAATCATGTTGTGACGCGCTACGAGGCGGAGCAGTCCGGGCGCATCGCACAGCTTGAGGGCGAGCTTGCCAACAAGAACGCCGAAATCTACACGGACAAGAAGTCGCTGGAGCTGTACCAGTATGTGGACGGCAGACTGCGCGGGCTTGAGAGCCAGATTGCACAGCAGGCGGTCTACAACGCGACCAACAACGGCATCATCGGCTGCTTGCAGAATCAGGTTGCGGCATTGCAGGGCATGACCAAGACGGTCATTCCTGATACGAACATCTGCCCGCCGCCTATGCCGAGATACAATTCTTGGACTGCGCCTGCGGCAGGCGCAAGCACCGGAGGCTAAAAACATATGGCGACTGTAAATCAGATCGCCGCGGGTGTGGCGCACTTCTACGATTCAGAGGTGCGCCCATCCATTAGCGGTGCGAAGGCGATTTTGTATGGCGTGGCGGTGGGCATGGCGGCTGCCAAGCCGGACAACCTCATCGGCAAGTACAAGCCCACGCTCCAGATGCTCGGCGTGATGACGGAGGACGAGAGCATTGATGTCGCCGCGCTGGGGGCAGAAATCAAAAATCAAATGGGGAAGAACGGCGGGTACATCAGCTTTGACGTAGGGCAGGACACGTTCCGCTTTAATTCGGCTGATGTGGACAGGCTGATGGACTACATCAACCGCGCATAAGGGGGCAAAACAATGACGAAACATCTGCTTGCCGTGCTGATGGACGGCATCACCGATACGCAGATGCTGCTTGACTATGCGGACGCATGCGAGGAGCATAACGGGCGCGAACGCTGGTTTAGGGAACACGCCAAACAGCGGCTTGAAATGCTCAGGCACGACCGCGACGACGTGTTTGACGAGCTGGGCATTGAGCGCAAGAGCAAGGATGGGGACGAGATCGCTGCGGCTCTGATGAGCTACATTGACATGTCCATCGAGCGGCTCAGTGACAAGGTTTGCGGGGCTGAATCCGTGTCATAATCCGCGGCATAATCGGCGTAAAAATATGCTTACACGGTGTTAAATTCTGCTTACACGATGTAAGCAGAATTTAACATTTTTTCCTTGTAAAATAAGAAAAAAATAAAGGAATCTAGCTATTGCTAGATTCCTTGTTTGGTGCGGTAGATGGGACTTGAACCCGCATATAAACATGCTAAAAGCCCTTATATTGCTTGGATTTATGTTTTGGCGTGTCATAATTCGCGGCATAATTATTTGTATTGGCAGGAGTCGCCGCCGAGCAGCGCGGCGTTGTGAGACGCAATCGCGTCGGCTACGGCATCGCGCTTCTTGTTCATGGTGTGCTGGTAGACACGGTTGAGCATGTCGAGCGTCGCGTGTCCCATGCGCTCCTGAGCATATTTGGGCGGGACGTTGAGGGCAGCCATGACGGACGCGGCGTAGTGCCGCAGGTCATGAAAACGACCGGGGAGTACGAGCTGTGAGCGCAAACGGTCATAGCCAGTCGTGATGGCATTGGGCGTCAATCCGGTGATGGTCTGCGGCGGCTGATGACCGAAGTTGCGGACAGCGGAGACGACGAGCGCATCCAGACCGCGCAGTACGCGGTTGCCGCTGCGGGATTTTGGGGCTTTGAGGATGTACTCGCCGTGTTCGTCCATTGCGTAGGCTTTACTGATGGTCACAGTGCCCGCCTCAAAGTCGAAGTCATCCATGGTCAGGGCGGCGATTTCTCCGCGCCGCAATCCCAGCGTTGCGGCAAGAACGACCGCGACGTAGAGGTTAGTATTGTGAGCGCGGAGGTAGAACAGCGCACGCTGCACATCCTCATCCTGCGGGATGGTCATCTCTTTGCGGTCGGGTTCGGGGAGGATTAGCCCCTGCGTCGGCGGCTCGATTCCTGCGTGCTTCATGGAAGCGGAGAGAAAGCCGATCTTATTGCGGACGGTTTTCGGGGTTGCGCCGGATCGCGTCCAGTCATTGACCACAGATTGCAGTTCAGCGCGGGAGATTTTGGCGATGGGCTTTGATTCAAGCGCGTCAAAGCCGTTGCGCCGCATGGCGGCATAGCCGCGGATGGTGGACGGAGAGCGACCGGCGGAGCGGCAGGTATCGAGGTATTTATCCATCGCCTGAGCCAGCGTCACACGCCCCGCCAGATTCGCGGAAAGGGCGTTCTCGCGGTTCTCGTCGAACTCGGCAATCATTCGCCTCACGTCGGCTTTCGTCGCGCCAGAGACGGAAATATAGCGATATCCGCCGGACGGGAGCTTTTCGCCCGTGGAGATGCGGGCGCGGTATCCGTTTTTTGTTTTCTCAATTTTCGGCATAATAAACCTTCCTTTCTATATTGCGAAAGGAAGGGAAATATGGTATCATATAGGTGTTCCCTTCTTTTCGCGGTTGTCAAGTGGGGTGCCATCGCCCTAGCGGGCTGGACAGCGTATGTTGTAGCATGCGCTGTTTTTTTTTATGCGCAAAAAAGGTCGAAACAAACCTTTTTTGTACAGATATCTTCACATTTGCGAGAACGTTTGTCGAAAATATTATATTAACAAGAGATGCTAGTATAATATTTATAAGGAAGTGATGGCACATGAAAGAGAGCCGCCCGAGGAACGTCACCTCACACAGAGCGCGGAGAGCCGCGCCGACCACCACCCCAATTGAGTTTGAGCAGGAGCGGAAAGAAATCATCGCGATTGCAGAGATGCTGACCGACGGTGAGAAAATCTTCTACCTGCTCGGAGCGGCGAGAGCTTTGCTGCGAATAGAAGCGCAGGAGCGTCCGCCTGTCACTTGATGTATTTCCTTAAATGGGAAACAATTTCATCGACCAGCTCATCCGACATATCCTCAAGGATACGGGTGAGCATTTTTCTATTATTGTTGGGTTCGAATTTTCGGGTAGCGTCTTTGTCTCCTTCCGCTAAGGCGTTCTGAAAACTGTCCTGATACAAGTAATTTGCGTCAACATTTAGGACTTGCATTAGACGTCCTAAAGTGTTTACATCTGGGTCGCTTTTTCCTCTTTCATAGCCACTATATGTTGTAGTGGCAATTCCGGTCAGCTCGGCGACTTCCTTTTGAGTAAGGTCTGCCGCTTTTCGAGCTTCCTTTAATCTGGTGCTTAACATGTGATTCCTCCTTTAGCCTTATTTTAGACGAGATATCCGTATATGTCAACAAAAATATACGAGAAAATCAAAAAAAGTACGCAAAACCGATTGACAAGTACGAGAATCTAGTATAAGATATAGGAGAACTACGGGAAACTAGTACACGGAGGTGATAAAAAAATGGAAACCAACTACAACGAAATCGTTGTGCGGAATATCCGTCAAAGAATCGACGAAAAAGGTCTCAAGCAAACAAAGGTAGCAGAAGACCTCGGCATGACGAAAAGCTCATTCAGCGGAATGATGAATGGTCGCAAAGTTATTCAGGCGCGATACATCCCCATCATCGCCAAGACGCTGGGCTGCACCTGCGACGACATCTTCCGGATGCCGGAGGGCAACGAAAAAGCCGCGCAGTGATGCGCGGCGGGAAGGAGGAAAACAACATGTCTTCTGAATGGCATAAAGATTTAGAAAAACGAGCTTATAAGGCTTTGGATAAAATCGAGCGCGGCAGAGATCAGAGCGCTAAGTATGACTATATTAATATCATGACGATAGTTTTTTTCAGCATCCTTGACAGCGTTCTCGCGATCCGTCGTGCGCTCTTCCTCGTGGCGGGCTCGTTCATCGGCTTCGTTTTGGCGTGCATCGTGCGTCAGATTATAAACCTGTTTGCCGTCTGAACTGGCGACGAAGAACTCTTTATCCAGAAATTGATCGGGAACGTAGTTTGAATAATTTGGATTCTCGGTCTTGCGTTTGATGTAATTAACCTTTTCCAGCTTTAAGAGCTCGCAGTAATCGTCTATGGACAGATTGTCGTCGATGTACACGCGCTCGCTCAGAACGCGACCAAGCAGCTTAAATTGTTCATTAGTTAGTTTCATAAGCGTTTCTCCTTTTGCTGTACGAATGTATTCGTATTATACAACAAAAGGGTGGGAAAATGCAAACCACCATAGTAAAGCAAGAAAGGAGGGACGCAAAATGAAAAAGAAAGACAAGGCGACCAAGCTGGAGCTGGCGGCGAATCTGGTCAAGGCGTTGCCGGAGAGCAGCGAGCAGACCGCGCTGGCAGTTGCAGCGGCAATGCTTGCTGGCTACAACATGGGCAAGATGGCGGCGCAGGGGGCGTAAAAAAAAACCGCCGCCCGACCGGGCGACGGGAGCGAAAAGGGAATAGTATCTATTGACATTATAACGCGAAAGGGAGGAAAAGTCAATGAAAGCTTACAAGGGATTCAACAAGGACATGACTTGCACGCCGGATGGCTGCGCGCCGTTTCAGTACAAGGAGGGCGAAACTTATCACGAGGACGAAGCGGTTTTGTGTGAGAAGGGATTTCACGCCTGCGAAATGCCGACGGATGTTTTTAACTATTATGCCCCCGGAACTTCCGTTTATCACGAGGTTGATCTTGAGGACGTGAACGCCGAACGCAAAGAAGATACGAAGGTTTGCGGAAAGACGATTAAGATCGGCGCGAAGCTGGATGTTGAGGGGCTGGTCAAGGCACAATTTGATTATGTCAAATCGCGCACGACCACGGAAGACAACGACCCAAAAAAGGCGAACGCTGGCAACTACGGCGCGGCGAACGCGGGCAACTGCGGCGCGGCGAACGC
>ERZ1034897.241-NODE-241-length-30211-cov-16.762468_pt1 | contig 30211 bp, 30 predicted proteins | sample MGYA00520629_ERZ1034897 | MGnify/ENA primary metagenome ERZ1034897 (study PRJEB33766, sample SAMN09781789) | gut metagenome | biome: gut microbiome | host: Homo sapiens | place: Madagascar | study: EMG produced TPA metagenomics assembly of the PRJNA485056 data...
CCCATCGGCCGAAGATACATGACCTTCGTAAAAAAGGTGCCGCGCTGGCAGACCGCAAGTTCGCAATAGTCTGCCTTACCAAAAGCAGTCAGAGAGTACCGCAAGGCGCTCTCTTTCTTTATGCCATAAAGGAGGGGATACCTATGGATTTAATAGTCCGCAAAATCCCGCAGAACGACACCATCAAGGTATATCCGGTATCTGATGTGCATTTGGGCAGCATCCTACATGATAAAGAGGGCTGGCAAGCATTCTGCCGCCGGGTAGAGCGGGAGGACGCTTATCTCATCCTTGGCGGCGATCTCATCAACAACAATACCCGGAACGCGGTGGGAAGCCCCTTTGAGGATTATATCCGCCCGCGGGAGCAGAAAAAGATGATGGTGGAAATGCTAACGCCCATCAAGGATAAGATACTCTGCGCGGTATCCGGTAACCACGAAGCGAGGACAGCCAGGGACACCGACCAAGACATTATGGGCGATATCATGTGCAAACTGGACATGGAGGACTACTACGCCGAGGATATAGCATTCCTCAAACTGGAGATTGGGCGCAGGGTAACAAGAGATATCCCTATCACAAGCTATACGATGGCTGTTACCCATGGCTCCGGCGGCGGCATTTACACCGGTGCAACGGTCAACCGCAATGAGCGCTTCGGCTACACCATAGAGGGCATTGACGCTCTGATTGTTGGCCATACCCACAAAGGCACCATCAGTAAGCCCAAAAAGATCGTGGTGGACAGTAACAACAATGTTATCCGTACCAAGCAGCTGGTAGTGGTTAGCTGTACCGCATGGCAGCAGTATGGAGGCTACGCAGCCCGGAAGATGCTGCTGCCCAGCAGCGAGAGCGACCATGAGCAGCCGCAGACGCTCCTGCTGTGCGGGAACAAGACAGGCACTAAGCGGATAACCACGGTTTGGTAACAATAATTGGTAGCCCGGCATAGTAGACACCGGGAGGGATAGGGCGGGTAATGACACACAGAGAGGAGGTGCCGACATATGGCAGAAACCAAAAGCAAAAAAGGATACAACAAAGGATGGGAAAACCTTAAGCCAGCAAAGAAGGGCGAATGCAGAAACCCAAACGGTAGACCGAAGCTGCCGGAGGACGCAAGAGCAATGCTGAAAGCGGCTACTCCTGCCGCTGTAAAGCTGCTGGTGGATACACTGAACAATCAGGAGGAAAAAACGGAGACCCGTGTGCGCTGCGCCGAGACGGTCCTTGACCGGGTATACGGCAAAGCCAACCAGCCGATTGATCTGGGCGGAGAAGTGCCGAAGATCGAGATAGTGCTTAACGGTGCCGAGGAGCTGGCAAAATGACCCTAAATTTAGGCGAGCCGAACCCAAAACAGCTGCTTTTCCTTAAATCTAAAAAGCGAAAAGTTGGCTTTGGCGGAAGCCGAGGCGGCGGCAAGAGCTGGGTAGTAAGGGTAAAGGCGATACTGCTGGCGCTGTTCTACCCTGGTATAAAAATCCTTATCATGCGGCGCACCTACGCAGACCTGTGGAACAACCATGTGCTGGAACTGCGAAAGGTGCTGGAGCCAGCGAAGATATCCACATACCGGGATAGCGAAAAGGCGATGATTTTCCCTAACGGCAGCCGCATCCGCTTTGGCTACTGCGCGTCAGAATCCGATGTGCTGCAGTACCAGGGGCAGGAATATGACATTATCTTTATTGACGAGGCTACCCAGTTTACAGAATTCATGTATAACTGCCTTGTGGCATGTAACCGTGGTGCCAACGACTTCCCCCATCGGATATACATTACCTGCAACCCCGGCGGTGTAGGACACAGCTGGGTGAAAAGGCTGTTCATCGACCGGGACTACACCGAGGCGGAGAACCCGGAAGATTACGAGTTCATTCAGTCCAAGGTATACGACAACACGGTACTGATGGAAAAAGACCCGGACTATGTGCATATGCTGGAGACCCTTCCGGAGGATATGCGCAAAGCGTGGCTGGACGGTGACTGGAATGTATTCGCCGGGCAGTACTTCCGGGAATGGCGGGACGATATCCATATCATAGACCCCATAGAGATACCGGAGTGGTGGCGCAGATACTTTGCAATGGACTACGGCTTGGATATGCTGGCTGGCTACTGGATCGCTGTAGACGGTGAGGGACAAGCCTACGCATACCGGGAGATATACCAAAGCGGTCTGATCGCATCGGAAGCGGCGCAGAAGATAAAGGAGCTGACCGGCGGAGAGAATATAGAGCAATGGCTTGCACCGCCTGACCTGTGGAACCGGCGAAATGACACTGGCCGCAGCGTGGCGGATATCTTCATGGAGCAGGGTATTCCGCTGATGGAGGTAGACAACGACCGCATAAACGGCTGGCAGGATGTACACGAGTGGTTAAAGCCGTATGACACGACAGATGTAATCACCGGGGAGACCAAAAAAGCGGCGGGGCTGCGGTTCTTCCGCAACTGCCGGAATGTGATACGCTGCCTGCCGATGGTGCAGTATGACGAGCACAAACCGAACGATGTGGCCAATGAGCCGCACGAGCTGACCCATGCACCGGATGCTATCCGGTATTTCTGCAGCGGCAGGCCCTTTGCTGGGAAGCCGCCGGAATCGAAGAAAAATAAACTCCCGCCTGAACTGCGGGATACACCCGTACAAGGAGGATACCAAACATGGTAAGAAAATGGCTGCGTAAGCTGATCCTGTGGGCCCTGGGCGATACGGCCGAGGTAGTACAAGAGCAGACGGCGCAGAAGATATTCAGCGAATGGCTTAACGGCCCGGAGGATTAACCGATGAGTAATGTATCCCTGTGGACGCTGTACCAGGAAGGCATAGCGTACCATAACAAGATGGGCTTTACAACCAAGTTCCCTACCTTTGTGCGATTCAAGGAGGGCGACCAATGGCCACAGCCCACCGAGCGCACCAAGAACCTGCCGCGACCGGTACTCAATATCATTGAGATGATCGTGCGGAACAAGCGATCCAGCGTACTGGACCAGCCGGTCAGCATCGTGTACCGGCAGGGCGGAGCCACCAATGATGAGATAGCCGACCAGATGCAGCAGGACGCTGCCGAAAACATGACGGAGTATGCCCGCAAGGTGTGGGACAGGGCCGACATGGACAAACTGTGCGCCGAAGCGGTGGACGATGCTGCCACCAACGGCACCGGTATTTGGCATTTCTACTGGGACACCAGTATAAAGGGCGGGCAAAAAACGCCCTATGTGGGAGAGCTACGCGGGGAAACCGTGGATGCTCTTAATTTTTTTGTAGCCAACCCGCAGGCCAGAGACATCCAGAAGCAGGACTATATCATCATAGCCCAGCGCATGAAGGTGAGCGCCGCAAGGACGATGGCCAAGAAAAAGGGACTTTCCGCTGAAAAGATCGAGCTGATCCTGCCGGATGAGTTTGACGAAAGCGAAACCTACCGCGCCGCCCGCATCGAGCTGGACGGAAAGGAAAACGAAAAGGTAACGGTGCTGACAAAGTACTACCGGAAAAACGGTGAAGTGGTATACGACAAAGCCACCCGTAGCGTAGATATCTGCACCGCTGTTCCGCTGACCCCGGCTGATACACAGGTAAAGATAAAGCTGTATCCCGTATCCGCCATGAACTGGAAGCTGCGCAAGGCTTGTTTCTATGGCATTGGCGAGGTAGAGGGGCTTATCCCCAACCAAAAGCTGATTAACTTCATGCAGGGAATGCAGGGCTTCGCCATCCAGCAGATGGGTTTCCCGAAGATCATCACCAAGCCTGGAGCCTTGAAACAGCCATTAACCAACGAGCCGGGAGAGATCATCACCGACTACGGAAATGGCGGCATCTCTTATCTGTCTCCGCCTCCGTTCTCTTCTGCCGCTGCGCAGCTGTGCAACGATATGATAGACCTTACCCGTGTGGTGACCGGCACAACAGAGGTAGCCACCGGTGAGAGCATGGGTGCCAATATGGCCGCATCCGCTATCATCGCCCTGCAGAACCAGGCGCAGACACCGGTAAACGAAATCCAGCGGCACTTCTGGCGGGCCGTGAAAGAGATCGGCCGCATTTGGCTGGAGTTCTTCAAAACCTATTGCTCCGATGAGCGTGAGATCGTAGTGGAGATGGGCGATGAGGTACAGGGACGGGTATTTACCGGTACCGAGTATGCCAATTACGACTTTGACCTGCAGGTAGATGTAGGCGCCTCCTCCGAGTATTCCGCCGTACTGGCACAGGCAACACTGGATAAGATGCTCGACCGGGGAGATATCACCATCGACCAGTACATTGAGCTTTCCGACCCGAATGTAGCTCCCTTCAAGGAGAAGTTCAAGCGGATGCGGGAAGCCCAGCCGCAGGCGGTGGGGATGCCTGGGGTACCGGAGGAAGAAGTAAACGGCGTACAGAGCGTTTCCGGCGTTGGCGGCGTACCGCTGCCGGATGTGCCGAAGGCCCCGACCGTCATGGACAAGTTCACAGGAGGTGGCAACAATGCTGTGCCCAAACTGTAAAGCCGAAATGAGGATCACCGGGAAATACCTTACATTTACCGGTGATGCCTCCCCGGATACCGAGACCAAGGCGTTTATAAAGCTGCAGCTGGAGTGCAAGAACCCCAAGTGCAGCAACCGCACCCCGACCTATGTGACCAATCCCATGGAGGGATAACCAATATTGAGTGGCTGCTAAACGGAACACACCGAACCTCGCCACAGAAAGGAACCAAATGGAAGAAATGATGAATACCGCTGCTAATATCGAGGAGCCCGTAGACGAGCAAATCGAAACCTCCCCCGCGGTGGAGGAACAGACCGAACCGGCAGCAGAACCTGCTGCAGAGGAACCGGTCGAGGAACGCACTGAAACACAGCGCGTAGCCCAGCGCATCAAAGATGCGAGCCAAAAGAGCGTGGATTCCTTTATCCGCAACATGGGCCTTACAAACCCCTACGATGGAGACAGGCCCATTACCACAAAGGCGGAATATGATGCCTTTGCCGCCATGAAAAAGCTGGACGAAGCGGGACAGGCTGACCCTGTATCCGCGTACCGGAATCAATCCCTGGAAGCCGAACTGGCGCAGCTGCGCAGTAACGAGCGAATGAGAGAACTGGAGGCTGACCCCATCAAGGGGCAGATATTCGGCAGACTAAAAGACCAGGTGATAGAGCTGATGGACTACTGCCGAGAGCAGGGGACGCCCTGTAGCGTAGACGCAGCCTTTAACACGGTACTGGCCAACAGCTATTTCGACCTCGCTATGGAGGCGGCAAATAAGGCCAAGGAAGATACGCTCCGTAAGATCAACAACAACGAACAAGCATCTCCCGGAGCACTGACGGGCGAAAGTCCCGATACCGATACCGATTACATGAAGATGTCCGATAAGGACTTTGAAAAACTCTATCAGTCTGCACTCCGGGGGGAATTAAAAAACTAAGGAGTGTATATAATGGCAACTACTACCCAGACTTACGGTAATCTTACCGCTGAACAGAAGACCTTTTACGACCGCACCCTGCTGTCCCGGCTGCTGCCCAATCTGACCTTCTTGAAGTACGGCCAGAAGCGCCCCATGCCGAAGAACGAGGGCGACACCATCAACTTCCGCCGCTTCAACTCCCTTGATGTCCCTGCTGCATCCCTGACCGAGGGCGTGACCCCTGACGGTGATAACCTGTCCATCACCGCTGTTACCGCTACCGTGGCGCAGGAGGGCAACTGGGTTCGCCTGTCTGACAAGATCAGCATGGTTGGCATCGACCCCGTCCTGACGGAGTCCGCTGCGCTGATGGGCGAAAACGCCGCCAAGACCCTGGAGACCCGCTGCGCGGATGTCATTTTCAAGGGTACTTCCCAGCAGTACGCAGGCGGCGCTGCTTCCGCTGCCGCTATTGCCGCCGGTAAGGTGGTAAACAGCGAGGAGATCAAGAAGGCCGTCCGCACCCTGCGGAACAACAACGCCGAGCCCCTGGAGGGCGGTTACTTTGTAGGCTTCTGCGATCCTGATGTCGCTTACGACCTGCAGAACGATTCCCTGTGGCAGGACATCTCCAAGTACAACGGCGCAGAGAACATCATGAAGGGCGAGATCGGTCGTATCCATGGTGTCCGTTTCATTCTGACCACCATGTGTCCCACCGACACAAAGACCGCTACTGCGGGAACCCTGCACAAGACCCTCATCGTGGGCAAGGACGCTTACGGCGTAGTCGATGTGAACGGCTCCTCCAAGCCCGAAATCATCATCAAGCCCACCGGCTCTGCCGGCACCGAGGATCCCCTGAACCAGCGTGGTTCGGTGGGCTGGAAAGCAATGGCAGTTACTGTTCGTCTGCAGGAGCTGGCGATGGTCTGCATTCAGTCCATGGCTTCTGCCTAATCAAATACAAGGGAGGGGATAACACCCCTCCCTTATTTTAGAAAGGAATCATTATGGCTAAAGAGATTAAGAACCCCGACATGGTCGGAGAGATCGTAGAAAAAGCGACCGGCGAGGAACTCGCCAAGGGCAAGAAGGTACGCATCCGTCTGCCGAAGGACAAGCTGAACAAAGAAGATGTCGTAGTGCCTGTGTGCATCAACGGCTACACCTATCAGATCAGGCGCGGCGAATGGGTAGATGTACCCGAAGAAGTCGCCCGCATCCTTGAAGAAGCAGGGTACATGGGGTGAGTAAATGAACAAGAACGATGCCATCAATGGTGCGCTGCGGTGGATAGATGAAGCCACCGTAAACGGCGCTGCCGCAAGCAACGGATTCATAGCCGACTACAAGGACAGAATGGAGCACCTGCTGGACGGTGCTGTTGCAATGGTGGAATCGCAGTTCCCGCTGATCGAATCCATCAGCATCGTTCAGAACATGCCTCGGTGCATGGAGGGCTCCCATTTTGAAGCTAAGACGGTTTATCCCGGTGATACCTACGAGTTTACCAACAGTGATGCAAAAGCCTACACGCTTGAAATTTGCGGTGTTCTAACAGCGACTATCGATGGGGCCCGGCGACAGATTACCGCTCCGGAGTTCCAGCGGCTTTCCGGTAGCTTTAACGGCAACATCAAGCTGGAATCGCAGTATCCATTCCAAGTAAGAAACGCTGCGTTTTATGCGTTCCCGCTGGTAGAAATCCCGGAGCACATAGCATGGGTGCCGTATGAGCTGCCCCAGCAGATGAACGGCATGGTGAAGATTCTTTTCTCCGGTGACGGTGTGACATTCCGCGACTTTTCCGACTACCGGCGGCTGGATGAGTACCATATCGCGATCCCGTACCATTACAGTGGGCAGTTCGATATCCAGTATAAGCACCGGCACACCACCCTTGCAGGCGCTTCCGGTGCGACCGAGATAGAGGTGGAGCCGAAAGCCGTTCCGCTGATTCCGCTGCGGCTGGCCATTGATGCCACAAGCGGCATTGATGAGACGCTGGCGCTGAACCAGTTCCTCACCGGGCGCTTTGCCGAGATGGTCGGCGCTATGACAGACGAGGACACCGAGAAACACCAGGTCATAGAAACCGTATTCATGATGTAAGGAGGGGAGCAGATGAGATATTCCCCGGCAAAACTCCCCAGCGCTGATGTGGTAAAGACCAATGCCATGGTCATTAACGATTTTTATGGCTGCGACTTTTCCAGCGGCGCAACCAATATCGACCCAAGAAGAAGCCCCAACTGCGAGAACATGATCCGTTCCTCCCCCGGCCGTGTGAGAAAGCGCCTTGGTTTTGCCAAAACGGCGGTATACGATGGCCGTATCAATGGGCGGTTCTCCCTGGATGGGACAGATATCATCCATGCAGGAACAAAGCTGTACGCAGGAGACACGCTGATCTCTTCCGCCATGAACGATGCCTTTTCGGTTGGCAAGAACTTCGATAAAGCGCTGTACCTGCTGGATGGAGCACACTACTACAAGGTAACGCACAGTGACGACACCTTTACCGTGGCTAATGTATCGGACAGCGCCTATGTGCCGCGCATTGTTATCAATAAAAACCCGGACGGCACCGGCGGAACGACTTATGAGGATATCAACCTCATGTCGGATAAGTGGACGGAATCTTTCTATGTAGGAGATAAGACCGCAACAGCAACAGTATTCCAACTTTCCCTTGAAAATTTGGATACAACGCCTGTAACGGCAAAGATATTGCAAGCTGACGGTTCCTTTGTAGACAAGGTGGAGACTACCGACTTTACTGTAGACCGCACCAGCGGCACCGTGACATTCCTTACCGCTCCGGGTAAATCCCCTTTGGAGGGCGCTGACAATGTGTATATCACCGCCTCCAAGGACAGGAGCGAGAGCCGCAGCCGCATTACGAACTGCGATACCTGTATTGTGTATGGCGAGACGGGCACCCGGCTATTTGTGACCGGCGATCCGAACTTTAAGAACAGGGACTTCTGGTCGGCACAGAATGATTTTTCCTATTTTTCCGATCTATCCTATTCGATACTGGGCGAGGACAGCGAGCGCATTGTAGGTTATTCCATCGTTGGCGACAGGATAGCGGCCCACAAGAGCGGAACCACCGGCGCGGTGTATGTGCGCACCGGCTCCACGGTAACGGAGACCGATGATCTCGGCAACAGCGTGGAGACCTTTGCCTTTAAGACCGGAAATGTAATCACCGGACACGGCGCAATCGCTCCGCACAGCTTTGTGCCGACCGATAACGAGCCGCTGTTCCTTTCCTCCACCGGTATCTTCGCACTGACTGCTTCCGATGTGACCGGCGAGCGCTATGTGCAGAGCCGCAGCTTTTATATCAATCCGAAGCTGCTTTCGGAAAGCAATATCGCCGATGCCTATGCCTGCATCCATAAGGACTTTTATTTCATTTCGGCCGGTGCTGGCGTGTATGTGCTTGACCTGCTGCAAAAGCACTACGAGGACGGGGAGCCGTATTCCAACTACCAGTACGAGTGCTTTTATCTGACCGGAATACCCGCAAGGGTGATCTGGGACGATAACGGCGAACTGTTCTTTGGTACGGCGGATGGCAAAGTATGCAAATTCAATACCGATGAGACCGCTCCCAACTCCTACAACGACACGATGGACGGGGAGACATACACACCAGTAGGGTGCCAGTGGGAAACCCCAGATATCGATGGCAAGACCTTTTACTCCAGCAAACACTTCCGGTACATGGCCTGCAGGCTGTCCGCTTTTGTGCGCACCAGTGTAAACGCCTATGCGATGTGCAGCGGCAAATGGATCTCCATCCTGACCGATGCCCGAACGGCAAGGTTTTTCTCGTGGGAGGACATCGACTGGTCGAAATGGACATGGAGTACCGATGCCACCCCAAAGGTGCTGGGGCGCAAGCTGGATATGCGCAATCTGGATAAGGTGCGCTTCCGGTTCTCCAATGCCAATGCGGAGCCTTTCGGCATAGAAAACATTGCCGTAGAGTACCGAGAAACCAAGAAATACAGGGGGTAAGATATGTTTGAAAAAATAAAAGCGTCCGATGGCAATGCTTATACCCCGGACGCTGTATTTACCGATAGCGATGGCAACAGGGTGGGTGTAATCGGACAGGAAACGACCCCCGGCCTGTCTGCCAGTGAGATGCAGTATTCCGTAGAGCAGGTCGTGCGTGAGGTAGTGATCCCCGCGTACAACAGCCTGGTGGACGCGCTGAATGCCTTGACCGCTGCCGCCAACATGGGCGCAGAGGATATCAGCGGTGCGGCATCGACCGTACAGGAAGAGCTGGAAAAGCGGATCCTGACCGGCAATGTGAAGTACATCCGCCTTAACGATGACAAGGTGCTGGAAACCAGCGAAGATGGCGTAACATGGGAAGCGACCGGCTCCTCCGGCCACATCATTGTCAAGCCGGACGGGACAGTAGCCCCGCAGCGCAGCCGCATGAAGTTTGCCAACGGAACTGTGACCGATGACGGCGAGCAGACCATCATCACCGGCCTGAAAGGCGATACCGGCCCGCAGGGCGAGAAAGGCGACACAGGCGAGCAGGGGCCGAAGGGTGACCAAGGCCTGACAGGCCCCGTTATTGTTCCCTCTGTAGATGCCAGCGGCGTCATGTCCTTTACCATCCAGGATACGGCGATTGCACCGCAGGCCGTCAGTGTGAGAGGCCCGCAGGGCCCGCAGGGCGTACAGGGCCAGCAGGGTGCCCAGGGCACAAGAGGCCCGCAGGGTATTCAGGGCGTACAGGGTATCCAGGGCCCCAAGGGCGAAACAGGCGAACAGGGTCCTGCCGGTGCTACTGGTGCCACAGGCGCAACCGGTCCCAAAGGTGATAAAGGCGATACTGGCCCCAAGGGTGATACCGGCGCAACCGGTGCCCGTGGTGCAACAGGCGCTACCGGCGCACAAGGCCCGGCTGGTCCCGCAGGCCCCAAGGGTGAACAGGGCGATACCGGAGCCACAGGCGCAACCGGGGCGACAGGTGCTACAGGTGCAGAAGGCCCTGCTGGCCCTCGTGGCTTAAAGGGCGAAAAGGGAGACAAAGGTGATACTGGTGCAACAGGCGCTACCGGCGCTACTGGTGCGCAGGGGCCTATGGGACCGCAAGGACCGACAGGCCCTGCCGGTAAAGATGGAACCAGCCTGTATATCGAGGACAGCTATCCTACACTGGCAGCGCTGAAAAACGCGATCCCCGCCGGGAACAACAAGATGTACTATGTGCAGGAGGACGGCGAGTGCTACATCTGGAGCGAGACGGCCAATGACTGGGTAAGCGTTGGCGCTTTGCAAGGCCCCATCGGCCCTCAAGGCCCTCAAGGCGTACAGGGGCCACAAGGCGAGCAAGGCCCAGCTGGCGCTACCGGTGCTACTGGCGCTGCTGGAGAACAAGGCCCGCAGGGTGAGAAAGGCGACAAAGGGGACACTGGCGAGCAAGGCCCCACAGGCGCTACTGGTGCAACAGGCGCGACAGGCCCGCAAGGCCCAGCCGGTTCTCCCGGTGCTGACGGTGCAGCTGCTACTATTAAAATAGGTACAGTAACCTCCGGCGCTGCTGCTTCCGTTACCAACAGCGGCACAACCTCTGCTGCGGTATTCGACTTTGTACTGCCCAAAGGCGATAAGGGCGAAAAAGGAGATACCGGTGCTACAGGTCCGCAGGGTGAGACCGGCGCAACCGGCCCGGCTGGTGCTACCGGCGCTACAGGCCCGCAAGGCGAACAGGGCGTTCAGGGGCCGCAGGGCGAAGTGGGTCCGGAGGGGCCGCAAGGTCCTGCCGGTGCAGCAGGAAAGGATGGCAAATCCGCCTACCAGACTGCCGTAGAAGCAGGATACACCGGAACGGAAACCGCATTTAACGCGGCGCTGGCGGATGTGCCCGGCCATATCGCAAGCAAGGACAACCCTCACGAAGTAACCAAAACGCAAGTTGGCCTTAGCAATGTGGACAATGTGAAGCAGGCCCCCTATACCCATGTTTCCGATAAGGCTAACCCACATGGCGTGACCAAAGCCCAGGTCGGACTTGGAAATGTAGATAACACCAGCGATGTCAATAAGCCTGTTTCCACTGCACAGCAGACAGCGATTAACGCCTGCAAGGTAAAGAAAGCGAGCGTTACCCTGACCGCTGCCGGGTGGACAGGAGCTGCAAGCCCCTATGCGCAGACCATAACCCTTTCCGACATTACTGTAAACAGCAAGGTGGATATCCAGATGGATGCAACCGCTCTTGGCGCTATCCTCGACAGCGGTACATCTGCCCTTTGGATTGAGAACAACAACGGTACCCTTACCGCCAAGGCAATGGGCGAAAAGCCCAATGCGGACATGGCGGTACAGGTGATGATAACAGAGATCATCAACGGTGGGGGCAGTATCTCCGGCAATGCCATCTATGCGCCATCCGGCGGCGGTGGCTTTGTAGCTTCCGCTACGGCACCGGATACCAAGCTGCTGTGGATCGATACCGCAAACGGCGGTATTATCAAATACCACAACGGCACTGCATGGGTAGCTGTTGGCGCGGCATTCAGTTAAGGGGGTGAAACATATTGGCTCTTAATTCTCAGAACCAGATTCTTGCCTCGGACTTTGTAAGCCTTAAAGCAAGGGTAAAAGCGGAAATGAATCGTCGCTGCCGCTCCGGCTCCCTGACAGCCTATGCCGGGACAGCCTACGACTACAGCGTTGTCCCCGCCAATGGGGTCATCGTCAAACCGGAACACCTTAACAAGCTGGTCGTACCGATCAACGCGATTTCGCCCAGTGGGTATACCGAAAAAGCAGCTGGGGACGCCGTCCCGGAGCTTGCCACACTGGATGCAAAGCTGGCAGCCCATGAAGCATATCCCATGCGTGGCAGCGGTTCGGATTGCGCATCCGGCTGCAGCGGACTGTGCAGCTCCGGATGCTATAATAGCTGTTCTGGTTGTGGCGGATCTTGCTCTTATGACTGCAGCGGGTGTAGTGGAACCTGTACTGGCGACTGCGAAGGGACATGTTCTGGAGGCTGCAGCACATCGTGCGGAGGAGCTTGCTGGCGGGATGGCTGCACCAGCAACTGTACGGCAGCCTGCAGAATGGATTGTACTGGAGGGTGCAAAGAAAATTGCGGCAGTATATGCTCTACGAATTGTAGAACGACCTGTGTATCAACATCTGGAACATCTTAATTGTAGGAGGTAAATTTATGATAGGCGTATATCAAGCAAATGCTATGGTAAAAGTGGCAGAACTTTCCGAGATTTCTGTTCAGGAGATCAAGGAGGCTTTAGCTGAAAAAAAGGTGGGAGTTGGCCGAGAACTGTATCCCATTTTATGTGATCAACCGATGGCTCCTGCCGTGAATGCAGAAGAAAGTACGGTACGCAGCTATGCTTCCAATGTAATCGCAAAGGTTGAGGATGCACTGGGAATTAAATATGATGAAGCCGTAAAAGGTGCTGTTACAGAGTATTTTGTCCTTGACCGCAAGCGTTATGGCAGTAGCATAGAACAAATCGTTGAGCGGAGCTTGTCCGTACTCGCTATGTACCCCAGTGCAGAAAAAGGCTCTTTCTTATGGTTCTTGATGGAAACCATAAAGCGCCAACTGATGGGAGTGTATATTAAGGATACCAAATTCCTCCCGGAGCTGAAGATTTTAATTGAAGAAATAAAGAAAACTTCGGCAGCTTATGATCTGTATGCCGCTGAACTCTAAGGAGGAATCAAAATGGCATTGAAAGTAACGATCCCTGAGCAGGACTGCACCTGCGTGGAACGCCTGTGGTACGAGTACAACGCGGCGCTGGGTGTTCTGCGTTATCTGATGGCGCAGCCTGATGTACTGGAGAAAAACCTGCAGCTGTATGCCGATAGCTGTGAAGCAAAGAGCGTGGAGCTGGAGCTGGCCAAAAGAGAAGTGAGTGAGCGCTTTAAGCCCGACGGCGCAGTTATGAGCTACTCTTTTAACTTTGACGAGTGCGCCATTGAGTATCAGATGGAGGCCGTATGAAGCGAAGCGAAATAAGCTATGCGGATTACCTTTGCACCTTGTACCCGGAGGAGAGCGCCAAAATGCTGCCGGAGGAATTTCTCTGCCGTGACATTACTTTTCAGGTGACCGATGACTGCCCGATGGCCTGCACTTATTGCTACCAGGGGCATAAGGGGCACCGGGTAATGTCAAAAGAAACGGCCAGAAAAGGGGTAGACCTCCTTTTCAAAATGTGGGAGGAAGATAAGGGGACTTTTATCAACCGTAAAACAAAGGCCATTGTTCTGGATATGATCGGTGGGGAACCTCTGATGGCTATTGATGTGATCGATGATATCTGCACCTACTTTGTGCGGCGCTGCCTGGAGCTGCAGCACCCGTGGATCTATACATGGAGGGTCAATATCACATCGAATGGTGCTTTGTACTTTGAACCGAAAGTGCAGGAGTTCCTCCACAAGTTCCGGAATAATCTGAGCTTCGCTGTAACGCTTGACGGGCCGAAAGAGATCCATGATGCCTGCCGGGTCTATCATGATGGGCGCGGTAACTTTGATGACGCCTACGCGGCAATGAAGCACTTTAACGCCCACTTCTACGAAGAATTGGGGACAAAAGTGACCATTGCCCCGGAGAACATCCGTAATCTTAACCGCATCGTGGACTTCTTTATGGCCGAGGGCATGAAAACAATACACGCCAACTGTGTACATGAAGCCAAGTGGACACCGGAACACGCCAAGGTGCTGTACGATGAAATGAAGCAGATGGCTGATAAGCTGTTGGCAAACAACGATGGCACCACGGTCTCCCTGTTCTCGGAAGATAATTTCCACCCGCTTCCGCCAGAAGAAAACGGGAACTGGTGCGGCGGTACCGGGGCCATGCTGGCGTTTGACCCCGATGGTATTGCCTACCCCTGCCTGCGGTATATGCCATCCTCTTTGGGCAACGATGTCCCGCCCATTATCGTCGGTACCGTCGATGGGGTATTTGAGCAGCCGGAGCACAAAGCAATTAAGGAATACCTTGACAGCATTACCCGTCGTTCGCAGTCTACGGATGAATGCTGGGAATGTCCGGTCGCTTCCGGCTGCGCATGGTGCTCCGCATGGAATTATCAGGAGACCGGCTCGGTCAACTGTCGCAGCACCAATATCTGCGTGATGCACAAGGCGAGAGCACTGGCCAATGTGTACTACTGGAACAAATGGTATAAGCAAAACAACATCAATAAGAAATTCAAAATGCATCTACTCCGAGAGGAAGCAGAAAAAATAATCAGCCCGCAGGAGTATGATATGCTGCTGCGGCTGAGTGAGGAGGACTGATATGGATGCAAGTGTTTGGGTAGCAATTATCACAGGTGTGGCGTCGGTATTGGCGGTGGTGATAACCAACAGCCGGAGCAATGCCGAGCGGGACTACAAGATGGAACGGGCGCAGGCCGTAACCGACACCAAGCTGGAAGAACTGACCCGGGAGGTGCGGCTGCACAATAACTTCGCGGAACGGATCCCCGTTTTGGAAGAACAGAACAAAGCCCTTAACAAAAGGGTAACCAACCTTGAGCAGAGAAAAGGAGCGTAACTATGAACGAATTTGTAACTTGGCAGACCCTTGGTACCTATGCTGGCGCTGTGATGATGGTCACGATCATCACCCAGTTCCTCAAGCAGACCCCTCTCAAGAACATTAACACCCAGCTGCTGGGCTACATCATCTCTGTGGCTCTCCTCATAGGTGCCGAAGCCTTTAACGGCTCTGCTCTGACGGTACAGGGCGTGGTGCTGTGCCTGCTGAACGCTGTTATTGTAGCCCTTGCTGCCAATGGTACATATGACGCAGCGACCACCGGCATGATTAAGAAGCCTGTGGAAGTCTACCAGCATGAGGAGGTCGTGACCGGTGAGTAAGATTTATCTCTCTCCCGAACGCAGACCCAATCCCCATGGACCTTACTACGGCTATCCCGGCGTGTACGAGCATGATGTGTGTGTAGAGATCGGCGCTTATTGCGCCGAGGCTCTCACCCGGTGCGGGTTTGAGGTAAAGATAGCTGACCCGTCCATTAACATCTACCAGCGTGTAGATGAGGGCATAGCATGGGGCGCTGACTATTATATGCCGATTCATACCAACGCCAGCACTGCCACATTGAAAGAGGGTACAGCGCAGGGGCCTACTGTCCTGCGCTATGGTAAAGCCGGAGGGGCCAGCGATAGGGCCTGCACCATGACCTATAACCGTCTGATGGAGATTTATCCCCGCAAGACCAAGAGGGGCGTATACCAGCGGGACGAGTTTGTGGAGATCGGCAGAACCCCGATGCTCTCGGTTTACCCGGAGCTTGCTTTCCACGATAACGGAGCCGATGCCCAGTGGTTGGTAGAGAACAAAAAGGAGATCGCCGAAGCGCTCTGCAAAGGTGTCTGCGACTGGTTTGGCGTAGCCTATAAGGCCGAGGAAGTGACGGACGATGACAAGCTGCTGGCCGAGCTGGAAGAAATCAAAGAGAAATACAGAACCGAACACGCCAGTGCGCAGGCGCTGCGTGGGCGAATTCTGGCCGCTATAGAGCAGTATGACACGGCGGCATATGACAAGGAGGGGTAATTTTGGCGCTGAAAAAGAATGCAACCCTTGTAAACGATGGCGGCAGTAACCGCACAATAAAACCGATTGGATATGATGTAAGCAGAGCGGCAACCGCTGCGGCGGATGCTGTTGGTAGACCAGGCCGCGGCGTTGTGGATGCTGCGGTAAAGGGCGGTGCGCTTGCTTCGGCAAAGGCTAACCTTGCTGGAGTTTCCCCGAAAATTTCCTCCACCGTGACGGACACCTCCGAGCGGGACGCATACCTTGAGAGCCTGAAAGCGCAGCTGGATGCACAGACCGCTGCCTATGACCAGCTGCTTGCCTACAACCAGCAGATGTATGAGGCCCAGCAGAAACAGGCGGCCCAGCAGCGGGAGGACAATGCACGCAGGGCGTACATTGCCAAAGAGATGGCGCTAAAGAACCTCCCCGGGCAGCTGGCCCGTGAGGGCATCAATGGCGGCCTTGCGGAAAGCTCCTATGTCCGGCTGAACAACCGCTATAACAGCAGCCTTGCCGATGCTGATAACGCCTATTCCGATGCGGTGAATCAGGCATACCTTGACATGATTCAGGCGAACCGGGAGCCGCAGAGCGGAAAGTTGAATGCGCAGGCAAGCTATTCCACCGGGCTGGCAAAGGCCCCGAAGCCAAAGACAAAAACCACCAAAAAGGACAACCCAAATTACAATGCCGCCTTGCAGGACTCCTACAACATGTTGCGCCGGGCCGGTTATTCTGATGCAATGGCGGCAAGACTTCTCGGACTTGAATAACAGGAGGAAAAATGGATAGAAAAACGCTGGAACAAAACTATCAAAAATCTTTCGGTGCATCGCCTGCCGCGGAGCTTGAGCAGAACTACCAGCGGAGCGGCATTGACTCTCTTGTTCAATCTGTGAAGAAAGCTACCCAATATAATCCCTCTTCCCCCAGCACGCAGCCTGCACAGGCTGCGCCTGCTGGGGCTTCTTCTCGTAAGCAGAGCGAAACCATGAAGGAGCAGCTGGATACGATTAAGAAACAGAGGGATGACGCGGCAATTAAGGCCGGGGCCTATATGCGAGCTGGGAATATGCAGCAGCAGGCCAAGGAGCAGCAGAAGATTGCCAACAAGGCTGCCATTGAGTACGAGAACGCCTATACCCAGTGGAAGAACCAGCGAAATGCGGAAGCGGTAGAGGACTACAACCCGGACGAGAATAAATTCAAGGCAGGCGATGCTGTCCTTTCTGGCGTGCAGAATGGATTCCAAAGCATGAGGCAGTACGCCGCCGCTGCATCTTCGTATCTCTCCGGCAACCCGGAGGCGCAGGCATGGGAAGCCAAGCGGCTGATGGAAAGCGGCGTAAGCGGTACCGAAGCCGTAAAGCGGGCCGGGCTTGCAGATAAGAGAGAAATCCCCATCACAGACTATAAGACGCAGGCAGAACTGCGCCACGAAAAGAATGTAGCCAGCGTTGGTGCTGTTGAGGGCGGAGCGCTGCAGCTGATCAATACGATCTCGAACATGGTGCCGTCCCTTGTTGCAAACGCGGTCCTCCCCGGCTCCGGTTTGCCCATGATGGCTGCATCCGCCGCGGGCAATAAATATGCAGATGCCTATGAGAAGTACGGGAATACGGATACAGCATTCGTACTCGGCTCCGCTGCCGGTGGCGCTTCCATGCTTACCGAACAGTTTGGCGGTTTGTATGGCTCGCTGGGCAAGTCTGCCGCCGGGCAGGCCGTGGCCAAGAAACTGATGGCGGAAGCCCCCGGCCTGTATAACCTCGCCAATTCCGTGGGCGGCAAGTGGCTGCGGGACGCTCTCTCCGAAGGCATTGAGGAGGGCGCAGAGGATGTTATCAACTACGCCGTTGAAAAGGCCCTCACCGGCGACAGTGACGAGATGGACAACTTCGGCTATGATATCCTGCTTGGTGCCCTTGCCGGTGGTGTATTGGGCGGCGGCAACGCTGCGATGCGTTCCGTTACCTATAACCGTGTAGGCAAGGCCCTGAATGCTTCCCCGGCTGCCGTAGCGCAGCAGGTGCAGGAGGGCATGGAGAAAGGCGCAGGCACCGCACCGTCCATTTACGCGGCGGAGGTGCAGAAGAACCCCAGCAACCAGATGGTTGGCAGACTGTATGAAGCAAACCTCACCTATGATGCCGAAAGCGGACTTTCCAAAATCCAAAACGATATTACCCAAGTCTCCGTCAACGAGATCAAAGCGATGGTCTCCAAGGCGGACGCACTGGCGCAGGCAGCCCAAAAGCTGAATGTGGAAGCTACTCCGCAGGCCGTAGCAACAGCTATTACCGATGCGCAGCGCACACAATCCATTAAAACAGCCGAGGATAGCGTAGGGCAGACTTTTGCTGCTGCTATTGATAATCCTGCCAACGCAGGAGAAAAAGCCTACAACAGCGCTCTTGCTGGCGTAGCAGCCAACCAAGGCGTAGCTGCTCGTATCAACAATGACCCTGTGGCAAGACAAGCATTCTCCCAGCTGACCGGGGTACAGTTTACCGGCAACACCGCACAGGATATTGCCGCCATCGAAGTGGCTACGCAGAACATTGCGAAGTCCGGTAAACAGGCAATCTCCCAGGCGGAATATGCCCAGCGTGTCGCTGCTGCAGGAGAACAGGCTGCTTCCCAGTTCGATGCCGATATGCAGGCACAGGCGGAGCAGATGCAGCTGGAATCCCAGGATAGATGGCTTTCTGTGGAGCAGAACACCATCACCGATGTGGATGGCAAGCGCCATATCAAGGAAATCACCAATACCGATGTGCGCGGGAATACCGAGATCGGCTATAAGAAAGCTGAAATTCCCAGCAGTAAAAAGAAAGCTGTTGCGGAGGTAGACAACGCCGCGAAATACCTTGGCAAGACCATCGTGTGGTACGAGGGCGCTTTGCAGGTCAATGGGCAGTACCGGTTATCCAACGGCTTCCGGGCCCCGGATGGCACGATCTATGTCAACATCAATGCGCAGAACCCGCTGATGGTTACCTTCGGGCATGAGATGTTCCACGACCTTGTAGCCGATGGCAAGTATTCCGGGATGATAGACACACTGGTAGAGAACCCCGACTACGCCAACATGGTAAAGGGCATGATGGAGGCCAAAACCGAGCTGTACGAGCGCAACGGTATTGAGCTTGACCAGAATGCAGCTGCGGAGGAAGTTGCGGCCGATATCAGCGGTGACATTCTGAACAGCCGGGATATGTTGGAGTACATCGGCGCGAGAAATACGGAAGCTGCCACCGGCATTAAAGGTTTCCTGAACCGCATCCTCAAAAAGCTGAAAGGAAAGCCCTCTGCACAGGAAGCCTATAACAGGCTGTCCGAAGCGCAGCGGGCTTTAATTGACGGCATGGAGGGGAGAACCGGGGATGTGACTGCTGAGACGGATGCACGCTATTCCATCTATGAAAGCTATGCGGATGATATAAGCCAGTGGGTTAGAGACGGAAAACCAAATGGGATGGTTTTTGTTCTCGGGAATACTGGCCCCGTTTTGCAGGGGCTTGGTGCAGTAGAGAGCGACATATATTTAACCAGTGATAAATTAAATGTTATACAGAAAGACCACCCGGAGGTTAGCGACAGCACAATAAAGAAAATCCCCCAGATACTTGAAGACCCGATTCTGATTTTGCGCAGCAAGGGACACGGAAAATCCGGCAGTAACAGCAGAACGGTGGTAATCGGAGCCGTGAAAGCGGACAATGGGCAGCCATTGCTTACAATACTGGATTTGCGTCCTTACGAAAAAGGATTCCTTGTTGATGATATGCAGAAGGTCAACAGCGCATATACAAAAAAGAACCCCGAGAACTTTATCCGGGGTAGCGAAATTGTATATGCAGATAAAAATAGAACCGTTCCGCTTCTTCGCCGTATCGGGCTTACAATAGCGTCCCGAGAGCTTCAGCAGAGTGGTTCTATTGGTAGGATAACATATAACGGGAACGGTGTCAATATCTCCGGCGTACCGTTCAGCGATATTGTTTCTACCAATAACTACTCTATGCAGAATAGCGCAGAAGATGCAGGCGGGAAACATTCCCTTATGGATATCCCGGCAATGGACAGCGAGTATTCCGCGGCGGTAGAAAGCGGAAATATGCAGGAAGCCCAGCGGCTTGTAGATGAAGCTGCAAAAGCCAATGGATATGATATCAAGGCATTTCACGGAACAAGCAGGGCGGACCGCGTAGGGAATGTTTTTCTTCCGGAGCGCGCAACTTCTGGCCCAATGGCGTTCTTCACGGACAACAGAGAGATTGCGGAGAGGTACAGCCGTGATAAGGCAGATACATCTTTGGCGTATGACGAAGAATACAGCGACTACTATACACAGTTCCGCGTGACCAGAAATGGCAAGAGCCTTTCGGTGGGCGACCTTTGGAAATACCTGCCGGTGGCTGAACGGACGAAGATCAAAGATGCAGCTCCTCACATCCGGTTTGATGAAGATTACGATAAAGTAATTTATGACCCGACTGCCCAGCATGGAAACGGTGCGTATGACGCGTATGAGCTGAACAGAAACAAGGGCAATGTTCTGAATACACTGGTAAGCACATGGCTGGAAACCGGAGACCTGTATGATCGTGAGGCGGATTTTCTCGATGTGCTGAAGCTTGCTGGGCTAAACGGCGTTGAATACCGCGACCCTGACGCACGGCACGAGAAGGTGTATGAAACTTATCTGAAGATCAGAAATCCGTTTGATGCAAGTAATGTGGAGCAGGCGTTTTATGATGGGCTTATTGCGTGGTTGAAAAGAACGGATATCAGCGAATACCAAAAAGAATCTGCTGGCGTGGACACATGGGACAAGAACAGCGTTGAACCTGAGCGGTTTTTGGAGCGAGTTGCCTCTGACATCGAAGCGGGAACCTCCCATGCGTGGACATCCATTCCTGACTATGTAACCGCGTATTTGAAAGAACTTGGATATGACGGAATAAAAGATACTGGCGGCAAGGGTGGCGGAGAAAGCCATACTGTTTGGATCCCGTTCTCTTCCGAGCAGGTGAAATCCGCAGAACCTATTGTCCGTGACGACGCTGGCAATGTAATCCCTCTTTCCGAGCGATTCAATAACTCCAACAATGATATCCGCTACTCCCTCATGGAAGATGCCCAGTACATGGCGGACATCGACAAGGCGGTATCTGAAGCGACTGCAAAGGCTGACGAGGCTTTGAAAGCTGCACAGGCCGAGGTAAAGAACCTTCGCCAGCGGCTTGCGGACTATCGTCAGCAGGTAACAGCGGAGGCGAAGATGAACGACCGCTGGCGTGAAGCCGAAACCAAACTGCTTGCCGATATGGTGGCAGCCAAGGAACGGGAGAAAGCGGCAAAGGCTCGTGCCGAGTTCATGCAGAAGTACGATTCCCTTTCCAAACAGTACCGCGCTGACCTGCGGGCTAACAACCAGCAGGCACAGGAAAAGTATAACGAAAAACTGACCGAAGCCAAGGACGAATTCAACCGGCGGAGGACGCAGGACCGCATTGACCGAGTGGTGCGGGAGGATCGGGCAAAGAGCAAAGCCCGATTGAGGACGGCGGAACAGAAATCCACCACTACGGAAGATGTGGCCAAAGTGCTGACCGAGATGCCCAAGAAGGACAAGGAAGCCTTTAAGGCGAAAGCAGCCGAAAGCTGGCGCACCTTTAAGCGCCAGTGGATTAACACCAAGGACGAGCTGGAACGCTTTGGGAACGCTGTGGGCGACAGCCGCATTACCTATGCCGCAAACAATGTTGGACAGGCAGCTGCGGCGGCGCAGTACTCCATCGGCGGTGCTGGACAGTACGACCTTAACGGCAAGAAGATCGGCGACAAAAACCTTATACAGGTGTTTGAACCGGCGAAAAAGGCTGGCTTGATCGATGAGTTTTACACCTACCTGTTGCATGAGCACAATGTAGACCGTATGAGTGTCCGCGAAAAGGCACAGAAGCAGCTTGTGGAGCTTCGGGCAAAACTGAATAAGGAAGTCAAAGGCTTTGCGGAAATGACCGATGAAAACATCTCCACAGCTGCGGGCGATGATGCCAAGCTGCGGAAAGCATACACCAAGGAACAGATTGCTGCCGCCAAGCAGTATAAGCAGTTCCAGGCATGGGCAGAAAAACAGTTTGACAAGCCTGTATTCGGCAGCAGCGTGACCGCAGACGATAGCCGTGCCGCCGCAGCTGACCTGCTGGATGCACACCCTGAACTTGAGAAGTGGGCAAAGGATGTGTATGCCTACCTTGACGGATTGATGGAGGTGCGAAAGCAGGGCGGACTCGTGAGCGCTGATATGGCACAGTACATGAAGGAACTGTATCCGCACTATGTTCCCACCTACCGCGATATGCCCAGCACCTCCGGCGGCTACTCCAACCCCAACAGCGTTGCGGTGAACAGCACCATCAAGTCCGCAAAAGGTGGCAACCAGGATATCATGCCGCTGATCGACAGTATTGCCAGGCAGACCTTGCAGACCTTCTCCGCAGCCAAAAAGAACATTCTGGGCAATATGCTGTATGAAGATGCAATGGATACTACCCGTGATATCTCGGAATACATTCAGAGTGTTACAGAGGAAGGCGATCTCGTTGACCTTGATGCGGATTCGGCGGAGACTCTCAAGAATACGCTGCGCATTTGGGTGGACGGCAAACCGGTTACTCTGCACATGAGTGAAGCAATGGCCGATGGGTTTAGACCCATTGAGCAATCCAATTTCTTTGGAATGAAAGCATTGCGCTCCATCAACAGCACATTCAAGAAGCTGGTCACGCAATGGAACCCTGTATTCATCGTGCGGAATTTCGTCCGTGATGCACAGTCTGCATTGTACTTTACCCATTACAGCAATGCCACATTCATTAAGAACTACGGCAAGGCCGTAAAGGAAATCGCAACGAACGGGAAGTATTGGCAGCTCTATCAGGCGATGGGCGGAAAAGGAACTACCTATTATGACCCAAAGACGGGGCTTTCCGACCGCCACCATTTCAAGAACGGCGCAGTCGATAAAGTGGCTGGTGGGTTGAATAGAGTAATCGACATCCTCTCCTTTGCCAATGAAGCGGTCGAGCAGTACCCCCGACTTGCTGAATTTATCAGCACGATGGAGGACACAGGCGATGTTCAGCAGGCGCTCTATAACGCAGCGGACATCACAACGAACTTCGGTCGTGGCGGCTTTGCGGCTCGCAAACTGAACGCATCTCTCGTACCTTTCTTCAACCCCGGTATGCAGGGCCTTTCCAAGAACATTCGCAATGTCATTGACCGGCGCGGCTGGAAAGAGATTGGACAGTTGATCTCCCGCTTGCTTATCAACGGCGTGGCACCCGGTATCATTATGGGCCTGCTGTATGATGGGCTGAAAGAGGACGATGACTACAAGGAGCTTTCCAACTACATCAAGGATAGCAACATCCTCATCAAGGTCGGAGATAACAAGTTTATCAAGGTTCCGATGGGCCGTGAACCTTCCGTTATTACGGCGTTCACTAACCGTATGTGGCGTTGGCTGAAAGGGGAACCTGCGAGCAGCGCGTTTGCCGGTTATCCGTCTTTCGCTATCGAACAGCTTGCCCCGAACAACCCGCGGACCAATAACATCTTTGCAGGGTTTGATGCGATGAGGACAAACAAGAACTGGTACGGCGGCGACATCGTTTCCAGTTATATGGAGGAAAAGCCTGACTACCTGCAATACGATGAAAGCACCGATGCGTTCTCCATTTGGCTCGGTGAGATTACACGACACGGGAAGAACGGCATCGAAGGGCTTTCCCCGAAGAAGGTCAATTACCTGATCGATCAGTATTCCGGCTTTATTGGTGACTGGGTGCTTCCGGCACTTTCCAAGAAAGCAGATGTCCCTGCGGTCGTGAAGGCGTTTGTCGTTGATAGCGTCCGGCAGAACCGTCTCGGCAGCGACTTCTATGATGCGCTGGACGAAGCCAAGCAGGTAAAGGAGACCGAGTTCGCGACAGCAGCCGATGATGCAACCTACTCCTACCTGTATAAGCAGAGCAAGGCTGCATCCGAAATCACGAAGCAGCTCAAGGAAATCTACAACAGCGGTGAAAAGACCCGCAAGGAGAAGCTGGAGGAAGCCCGTGACCTCTTAGAGCTGCGGAACGAGATTTACCGCAATGCCCTGCTGACTGTTGGTACCTATGAGGAAACTGCTAAGGGCATCGATAGCGCAGACAGTGATGTTGTGAGGCGTGAAGCCAACCGCAAAGCGTTTGGCGCGGAATATGCGCTAAAGAACTACAACAAGGATGTGGGAGAGAAAGCTGCAGAATATGTGGCGCAGGGAGTTACCTATGACCAGTACTATGCGGCATACTTTGCTGCCCGCGGCATCACCGGCGACAAGGACGAGAACGGTAAGACGATTACCAACTCTGCCAGCCGGAAAAAGAAAGATGCCATCGACAAGGCTGTGCCAAACGCAACCACAAAGCAAAAGCACCTTTTGTACGAAGCGATTGGCGTTTCAGAAAAAGTGTGGTAAAATTATTGCAGTTTTACAATGATTCCAAAAGCGCGATGGAAAAAAAGTATGGAGTTCGCTTTTGATTCATTACCCTGCACCAAACCGCCATAAGGCGAACACTTGGGATCGTCAGATTCAACACAGGAGCCCCCCTGCCCGGGGGCTTCTTGTGTTATCTGGCGATTTTCTCTATCTTCGGCTTCCTGCATGGCCTTGTCTACATCATTAACGGTGATCTTGCTGCCGTCTCCATCAAAGTTGTAGCATATAACGACTCGATCTTCATAGACAAATACAGAATTGATGAAGGTATCTACTATGCGCTGCATATAATTTATATCCGTCCGGTCGCCCTCGGGAACCTTTGAGAGGAAGTACATGATCTTTTTTTCGTCAAATTTCTCCTGCACCAGCTCCTGCTCTGCAATGGCAAACTTGATGTTCTCCAGTTCTTCCTCTCGATCTCTTACTCTCGCCGCAATGGTGGGTGATGCAGCGCCTGCTTCGAGTGCGGCGACAAGATTACCGATTGCTTTCTCGCACTCTCTCCTGCGCGATTTTAACCCGTCCAGGATCGCTGTATCTTTCTGCCTTTGCTGCCACGCACAAAGGTCTGCGGCGATTGACTGGATATTTTCTTTGTGCAGCGCTACATCGAGGGTTGTGTCAATAACTAGCCGCTCTAAGAAGTCTTTCCTTACCGGCTTCTTCTGGCAGGCTTTGCTTTTATCCCGGCTGTTCTTGTGATGGACGCAACCATAGTAATAATGCTTTGCCCCGGTCTTGCTTGTTCCGCTCTCTCCTGCCATCGGGCCGCCGCATTGGCCGCAGAAGCATTTTGTGGTAAGGATGAACGGTTCGGCAGCTTTTGCTCTTGCCGGTGCGTGTTTATTCTTTCCCAATTTAATCTGCACCCTTTCGTATAAGTCTTTCGGTACGATCTGTGGCATTCCGCCCTCTACTCTGATATCGGCGTAGATATATACCCCGGTATACCTTTCGTTACGCAGGATGGAATACATGGACGAGCGTGTGAGGGGCTTTCCCTTGTGGGACCGGATTCCCTTTTTGTTCAAGTCGTCCATGATGTGCATTAGCAATTCTCCGCCATCGTAGCGCTGGAAAATCTCTAAAACGGCCGCTGCGTTGATCGGGTCGGTATAAAAGCGCTTGTCCTCACCGGCCTTGTAACCAAATGGGATTGCCCCACTGGTGATCTGGCACTTCCGGGCGCTCTCCAGCAGGCCGCGGCGTACATTCTCGGCATTCGTTGCGGAATAAAACTCTGCCATGCCCATCAGCATTGCCTTTTGCATTCCGCCTAATGGCCCATCCGCTACCGGCTCGGTGCAGGAAATCAGCGACACACCATTGCGCTTTATCCGCATTTCATTCAGCACCATATCCTCCATGTTGCGGCCGAAACGGTCGCTTTTCCACACGAGGACGGCATCAAACAGGCCCTTTTCGCTGTCCTTTATCATCTGCCGGAACGCTTCCCGGTCATCGTTGGTGCCGGTCTTGTGCTTATCGGCATATGTCTGAATAATCCGGTAATCGTGCTGTTCCGCATATTCCTGGCACACCCGAAGCTGCCCCTCTATGGATTGATCTGTTTGTCTGCTGCCGGGGGAGTACCGCGCATAGATGCATACGGTGCGCACCGGCCGCAGGTCATATCTTTTTTTCGCCATTGTTTTCTCCTATTTGACCGATCAATTAGATTTCTCCCTTTTTGCAACGAGAGGAGAAAGATTCATCTGTACTTTCCGATTATGTCACGAATGTCATCAATTGTTTTTCTGGTAGTTCCGTTCTAATTCCTCCCAGTCAGCAGATGTTAGATACTTCCTGTATCCAAGCAGTCGATTCACCTCTCCTTCGAGTTTATCAATTCGATCGTTCAAGTCGTCAATAATCTCATTCTTCTTCTCCGTTACTGATTCTTGCACTTTTATTTTCGCTTCCGCCGAAGAGACGGTACCTTGAAGAGCCATAACATCGTCGCGAGCGGCGGAAAGCTGGTCGGCTTGCCATACGCACACTACGGACGCAACCACAAACAAAATGATAAACACATAGAGGGAAATTGGATTTTTCTTCACGCTTTTGACGGAAACTACTTGTTTTTCGTTTTCCTGCTGTTCTCCTTTCGATTGTTTCGCTTCGCCCTCTTGTTTATCTGACCCTATCTTTACCGGTATAACCTTTACTTTTCTGGTTTCAATTCCATGTTGTGGTTTCTCCTCAACTCTCTCCTCCAAGGCATTCAATTCGGCCTCTGCCTCTGCGATGTCTACCGTGAGCCTTTCGCTCGTACTCTTCATTTCAGATTCACTTATTATGCCGGATTCACAATAGTTTTTTAGTTTCCCTTGCATCACGACCAAGTCATGCAATTTCCGTCTCGCATCTTCGACTGCCTTCACCTTTGCTTCTTTCTCTCGTTGCTCGTTTCTTTGTACTTTTTTCTCATCGAGATCTGCTACAAACTTTACCTTGTTTTTGGCTGTAATGCTGATGATCTTACAAACAGAAAAGATAATTGAAAGCCCGGCGAATGCTGCCATCCCCACAATCATGTCATATACGGTTCCGCTCTCTGCGACAAACGCTGCGAGACAAAAGCAAACGACAAGCCAAACGGCTGAAAGCCCAATCAACTTCAAGTTTCCCTTTACGGTCTTTGCTGTTATAATCCCTACAGAACCTCTCTTGTACTCTTGGCTTCTCTCATTTTTCTTTTCATTGTCTAACATTGTTTTCTCCTCCTCCTATTATTAACCGCCCTCGTTACCGGGGGCGGTATTTTGATTAGAAATTATCCATTGTATAGTCAACCCATTCGTTTATCAAGGTATTGATATCCGCAAGGCCAGAATGTGAGATGGCATCAAAGATGCACTCTCCACAAAAGTATGTATCTTCCCCAGTTCCGAGTATGTCCCCGAAGTGATGAAGGCCACTATAAGCATTGCATGTGTAGCATTGCGGCACATCGTCACGGCAGAACTCGCAATATGTTGGGTTCTTGCTTATCATCGCTTCAAGAGGATACCGGCTCCCGCAATAGTCGCACAGGAATGTTCTATTTTCTAAACAGTCTTTGCATAGATACTCATCATTATATCCAATATCCGTAAGCTCATCTATGCCTGTAATTCTGCCGCAGATTGTGCAGGGGGCGAAGTCCTCTCCGTGATCCGCTGGCCGACTACCACAGCTACATAATAATAGAAGCGCGGCCAAAACAATAAATAGCTTTTTCATTTTGCCCCATCTCCTCTATCAGTCCTTTTTATTGGACACCCTGTGGTGTACTATTATATTTGTAACGAACATATGTTTTATGCACAAAGAAATAGAAATAAAATCCACAAAACCGTCAATAGATTTTGGCAAATAAAGGGAGTATGATTAAGGTACGACATAATAACACTACGCCGTGACGGAATCGTGCGTAAACGACATAAAGGAGAAGAGTAATGAAGGAACTAACAAAGGAGGAGACCCGTTTCATCGAACTGATGCGGCAGCACCCGGAGAATGTCACTTTTGCTCGCCGTGTTCTAATGCAAGCAGTGCCAGGCGCCGAGCATCGTCCCCAGCCTGACGAAACAAATCCAGCATAACCTTTTCCTCGTCAGACAGCTCACTTTCGGTGGGCTGTTTTTCTTTGCCCAAAAGCTCATCTACGGTGATGCCGAAGTACTCAGCGATTTTTGCAAGAGTAATACCGTCCGGCGTTGCCCCTGTCTTTTTCCATTTTGTTGTTATGGAGTTGCTAAACCCCATATCGATGGCAGCTCTTGTTGGGGTAGTTTTCTTATTTTCACACAAAGCCTTGAAACGATCATAAAACATATACAAAACTAACCTCCGTTATTTGTGCAAAACAAAGAAACTTCCTTAAGTTAGAAATCTGTCTTGACAAAATAACCAAAGTTAGTTACAATACAGATAGAGGGAATAACTTTGGTTATTTCCTCGCCACTTGGAAGTATGTAATGCGTGATATTCTTAGCACCTTTATTATGCAGCGCAAACTAACCAAAGTCAACTACTTAGTTAAAGGAGCGTGAAAATTCGGATGCCTGCACAATGGACGGGTAAGCTAATCGGCGAAATACACAACGCCGGTTTTACCATCAAAGAAGTGGCTCGGCGGGCGAACCTGCATGACAAGTATGTAAGCCAGGTCTTGAACGCTGACCGAGAGGCGCCCTCTGCGGAAGCAAAACTTCGCAAGGCGCTGGCCGAACTTATTAAGGAAAGGGAGGGGGAGAAATGCCAAAGGAACAACCCATGAAGGTAATAACAGTAGGCACCATAAATATTTCCAAAATGCCGCAGAGCAAAAGGGATTTCCTTTGTGCCTGGTTGATGGAAGCAATGGAGCGCTTCTATTCCGATCCTGCCAATATGGCTGGTTTTTTGGAATGGGAAGCGAACTTGGAAAAAGAGAAGGAGGAACAACATGGAAGCAACAACCAACACCTTTATCCGGTGGTTTAACTCGGATGAGATCGTACCCAGCAAGGACGGGCATTACCTTTGCCAGACAAATCCGGGAAGATTCGCTACCTTGCCATTCAGCACCAAGCATCAGGTGTTCAATGTCAGCAAAGATAATGTGGATTGCGCTATCAAAGTCCAGTGGTGGGCATTCCTGCCGGAGCTTCCGCAAAAGGAGGTACAGGAAGATGAGTAAAAAGGAGTGGCTGCAGGAAGCCTTGGCCGTAGTCCTCGGAATGGGAGCCATCTTCGCAGCGGTGACGATCCTGCTGCTGGTGAGGTAAGGCCATGGAGCAGAACGAGAGGATAGCAATTATCCGGGAGAAGTTCCCCGGTTACACCAAGCCGCTGGACAGTATGTGCAAAAAGCCGGAGTATTATGGCATCCGGCGTACTGCCGAAGCGGAAGCGCTGATAGCGGACAAGCCCGGCAGGAAGCGGGAAGCAAACTATAAGCTGTCTGTGCGTATTCCTTTGGGTTATGTGAATATGGCGGAGTTCCGTCAGCAGCTTATCGAAATGGGTTACTGCAACTTCACAGCATGGGTTCTGCGCTGTATCCGCCGTCAGCAGGAGGAGTACAAAAAAAGAAAGGCCCCCGCAAAAGACGGGAGCCAATCCACCACCACAAATATACACGATAAGGGGAGGAATGTCAAGTGATCGTCTACAAGGGAACCGATAAGGATATGAAGTGCCGAGGCTTTCAATTCGAGCTTGGCAAAGAATATGTGGAGGAGGAAGCGAAACTGTGCGAAAAAGGTTTCCATGGATGCGAGTACCCGCTGGATGTGTTCGCCCATTACGCCCCGGCCGACAGTCGGTTTTTCGTGGCTGACCTCGATGGCGTGACGGACGAAGAAGCAGAAGGCGACAGCAAGCGAGCCGGAACGAAAATAAAGCTCCGGGCGGAGATCGGGATTGCAGGCATCGTAAAAGCTGCGGTTGAGTACATAAAAGAAAAAGCAGAGAGCAGCAAAAATCACACCGGCGACTGGAGCGCAGCAACCAACACCGGCAACCGTAGCGCAGCCACCAACACCGGCGACTGGAGCGCAGCCACCAACACCGGCAACTGGAGCGCAGCCACCGTTGATGGAAAGGAGTCTATTGCAATCGTCACCGGAGTTGATAGTAAGG